>Ga0114981_10002545_pt1 | contig 11729 bp, 14 predicted proteins | sample S_140806_MF_Meta_FD_87028 | JGI IMG/M metagenome (GOLD analysis project Ga0114981, IMG submission 87028) | Freshwater microbial communities from Lake Simoncouche, Canada to study carbon cycling - S_140806_MF_MetaG | ecosystem: Environmental > Aquatic > Freshwater > Lake | place: Lake...
TAAACTAGGCACAATCGGGGCTTAGTTTATTTAGTTGTTAGCATCTTCTCTTATCTGCGCTTAGCGGCCCGCCTGTACTTTGTCCTGCGCTTACCCCCACCAGTTTTCAAGCAAGCCTGATTCATGGCGCCAGCATCATAGGGTGTTTGAATCTGTACGGGAGCTCCAGCAGCCCCCACCCACGTGCTAGGATTATTTGTGTATCCGGCCGTAGGTGCCACATAGAATGCGCTATCAATGCCGCCAACACCACCCGCCTGTAAATTAAGAGGATTAGAGCGTGCGGACTCGCAAGGAATGCTCATGACCTGGGGGATTCCAGTTCCCCAAGGGGTGCCACCAACAATAGGCGATGCGGAGAGGTCAAAGCTGTAGCGACCACCCTTCTGTCGCCTGCGACTTCCCTTCTTTCCCTTTCCCTTTCGTCCACGAGTTCCACGTCTACGTCTACCACCTCCACCCATACCGGGGAGTCCGCCATTCCCCACAGGTGCACCAATTGTACCGGGGCGCATAGCCGCCATACAGGAGCTTTCTGGTTTAAACGATAATCCAGTATCTACGCCTGCAACAAGGGGTGTGGGATTAAAGGCGTAACTTTGGCCTAATCCGCCTCCTCTATGATTTCTAGTTTTACGCATTGGACCCTATCTATTTATCTCCGATAAAAGAATTAACTTACGAGAGAAGTAATCATATAGCCCCCAAACTCCGTATTCCATTGCACCATAACTGGAGTTCCCTGTGGAGTCACACTCTGTCGCAAAGCTTTACTCAGGGAAAACTGTTGAACAGAAGCTCTGTCAAATACCGTTCCATCGTCTCCAATCAAGTCATAAATATCTGGAAGACGATCAACGGCCACGGCGAGAGCACGGCGTGGGCTTGTACCCGGAGAAACAGTGGGGCTTGCCGCATGGCTTGCCACAGGGTTTGCCGCATGGCTTGCCACAGGGTTTGCCGCAGTAACAACTGCTTCTTGACGTCCCTGCTTAAGCCCAGCATGGGCCTCGGCAGCCTTGACACGTGCCTCTAAAAACCAGACCATCCGCCGCTTTCCTGGCATTTCTGGAATAAGCTCAATACTGTGACATGTGCTCCAATCCTTCTTCGCAGCAAACTCCTCTAGAGAGACTGGCTGCGCAATACTGGTAAAGATTCCCCCCAGGAGTCGGGCATCAGGGACCCAATGATGCTTAACGAACTCATTGAGATACTCACGACGCTTTGAAAATCCCTCCTTGCCTACTACAGCATTTCCACGCCACATCCACACATCCTCTAAACGTAGCCTATGAAGCACATCATCGAGTGTAGCAATAAGAATGGAGCCACCGCCCTCCGAAAGAGAGGATGAGACACGCATACGCAGCGTGTTTGCTCGCCAGCCCCGCTCACCGTTCTTGCCCCGCCGAAACTGGACATAAATCGCAGGCTTTCCGGGAAGAAAGACAAGGAAACCTGGCTCCGCACGCCCCTCATTCTCCAGAACATAGAAGCCCCCCTTTCTCAAGAGAGGCTGGGCCCTCTCTGGATCCAGATGCTGACGTATGACTAGGTCAGTTGAGCATGATTCCACCAACTTTTTAGCAAGTTCCTGGAATAATGCTGGCGCATACTTTCTCTTTACGGCGTGAATCTCACGATGGCTGTTGCGAATACTCCCTACAGAGATTCCTTGGGTCTCCATGTGTAGTTCTATAGTATAGACGTGATACAGGTTTAGGCTGTTGCTACGCATCTGTTGCCCGCCGCCCCGCCCCGCCCATACCTATGTCTACGCAGTAGCATAGGTATCATCATGAGATAAATCATTTGCGGTTACTGCGCCCATAAACTGCCCACCATTTTGCGCAAACTCGGGAGAAAATGGTGATTCAGAACTCAGCACCCCCTTGCTCATTACGCCAGATGCGACAGCCTTCTTTATTCCGGAGTTATCCATTCCCGGGCCAAACGAGAGTTCTGGGTGCCGCATGGAATCTGTTATCGGCGCCTCCATATTGGAGTCAGTGAACGGATCCACTGGCATCACTTCCGGAGACATAGTTGCCCTCTGGGTAGTATCATCGGCATTCGGTGCGCCTGGGCCACCAGGTGTGATTTTCCGAGGCTCTTCTACTTTTTCATATCCCCGTGTGGGTGGTGCTGGTGAGGGCGTAGGTTGAGCTGGAGTGTTTAGTGGAGACGCAGTAGGGGGGCCCATGGCCTTCTGGACAAAGGGTTCAACCGTGGATCCTTCACTACCAGATCCATTCAGATCTAGAGAACCAGGGGATGGTAGGGAACCTGAAGAGTGTACGGAACCCGAGGATGGTCTTGCGGCAGATCCGGGACTATTTGTACGGAACCAAGAAGGCCTGTATGCGCGGAGAAGTATATATATAAGATACGCAAGTAGAACTGTACATAAAATAGGGAGTAATATTTCTAGCATCTGGTGCTATGTAGGAAAAAACAAATGAAATAAAACCGGAATGAGTAATATAGCCATGCCCGTCTGTAAACTACAAGCGCTTCTGGATTGTACCATAGCTCAGTTTAATGACGCAAAAAAAGATGGTGTACTGACATTGCCCGAGATCGTTAGCATTGCTACATATGTATATAAGGAGATCTATGCATTAAAGGGGCTCAGTGTCGATGAGAAAAAGGGGTTTGTCCTTATGACTCTGCAGCGTGGGCTTGCTGCTGCAGGACACCTCCAGGGACTCAGCCACGTGGATCCTGCGATTGTAGGCGAGCTCGAGAAGCAGGGGCTCCATATGGCCGTGACGGCGGTCTTTGGCCTTGGGGAGAATTTCCCCCAGGCTTTTGCTGAAGTGCAAAATGTTGTTTCGTATGTAAAGCGGTGCCTATCAAAATATCTCCCTGCCTGTTCTGAGGCGGCAGTCTCTGTCCTCGACCCGGCAGATGGGGCCCTGATTGCCGAGGCCATGAAGGCTCTGAAGGCACCTGCTGCTCCTGCTCCTGCTGCTCCTGCGGCTCCTGCGGCTCCTGCCGGGCTACAGGTACGTACTGTAGAGACAGAGACCAGCCCGGAATCTGTAGATTCAGCACCCCAGAATGCGACACGCAGCTAAGAAGAGGATACTCCTCTTCCGAATAGATGGAATAGGGAACCCAATCTTGAGGCATCTCTTCAAGCTCCTCTTCAATACCAAATGAGGTTTCAGTCCGCTTGAGAATCTTATAACACCTCCAAGATGAATCAAATAAGAGGCCTACATAATCTCCTGCGTCATAGATACGAATCTTTGCCGCAGGAGTCTTACTCGGCAGTTCTGTTTCTGTGCGGATAGTTGTCCATTTACACAGAACCTTCATTATCCCTTATAGTTACTACGCATGAAGGGTTTAGCCCACACAGGCTAAAATTTAAGTACTAAAGCGTTATGATGTACTTAATAAAGATGCCTCCAAAGAAACAGACGGTCCAAGCTCTTCTGCTAAGTCAAAAGGCCGAGGTGAAAGAGATACCCATTCCTCTTGGAAGCGATGGAAAGTTATCTATCTCAGCACTCAAGGCATCGCTAAAAAAGAAGGAAACCCCTGAAGTGATTGGAACATATCTGTACAAAACTCTCACTCTCTTTCTCTTTGGCTTTACGACTGGAAAGGCGGGGACTGAAAACAAGCATGAGCTACCACCCCCTCATGACGCAATGCTTTGTTTTGGAGATATGATTCTTCTTGCATCAAAGGATGAATCCGACTGGGCAAAGCCCGTGGCCTTCAAATCTGCCGATTACGAGGCCTTTTACACAAAGGCGTTTGGCGGATTTGATGAGTTGGATGAGGAAGGGGATTTGGATGAAGAGGAGCCTATTGGTGATGCCGATAATGCGGAGGATGCGGATGCCGAAGAGGATGAGGAAGCAGAAGCAGAAGCAGAGGCAGACGCAGAAGCAGACGCAGAAGCAGAAGAGGAAGAGGAAGAGGACGAGGGTGAGGGTGAGGAGGCTGGTGATGTCGACGTAGGGGAGGGGCCGGTTATTGTGCCAAAAAAGCGAGTGAAGAAATCTGCTGCGGCATCTACTATCTCTGCGGGCGCCGCACAAGTATATGCGTCCTACTTTCATGTTGACGCATCAAATGAGCTTATTGAAGAGGATTATGACGCACCAACCGAACCGAATCTTGTGAACCATCGCCAAAAGGTCTTGGACACATTGTCCAAACTCTTTCGTGAGCTTCTTAGCGCAGTAGAGATACGAAATCTAGAGAGGTGTATTTACAATGGGGCAATTCGAAAGGCATCCCAGCGTCATATTGGAAAGGTCTGGGCACACTCTCCTTTCCTGGAACTCTATATCATGTTTGCCAAACAGATTGCTGTAAATCTGCTCCCCACGGCATACGTGAACAATACAGAGCTATTTGCAAAATACAAGGCGGGAGAAGTGACGTTCAAAGATATTTCGGAGATGGATAGTTATCAACTCTTTGAGGAGAGATGGAAGGAGTACTTTATTGAGCAACAGGTGCGGGAGAAGCGACAGCTGGAGGGTAATAAGGCAATGGCGACCGACAGGTTTCTCTGTAAGCGTTGCCACAAGCGGGAGTGTACCTATTATGAGCTTCAGACTAGGTCTGCTGATGAGCCAATGACCATCTTTATCACCTGCTTGAACTGCGGAAAACACTGGAAGGAATAAATGTGGGACAGAAGAAAATGTCTACGGCCGAGTCCTTCAATGCTTTTTTAGATGCGGCAATTGCTACCGTGGGCCAAAAGGGCGAAGACCCCTTTCCCATCGTCGATAAACTCTGGGATGTGTTTGCTGGTAAGGGGATTCGCACGGTATTTTTGAGTGTGGGGACCTCTAAATCTCCCCTCGCAGATCTCGAGATTGCGGAGAGTATGGGCTGCCCCCTTCATCTGTGCGCCCTGAACCCTTCTGAGGTGGCGCACTGGGAGGAGGTATCTACAGTTCTGAAAGAGAGGAAGTCGGGCCCCTCCAAGTTCACAGAGCTGGTCGATACGAAATGGATTCTGCCTAAGAATCTGCGTATCTTCAACACTTTGCCATGGTGGACGAACGGCACTGTGGATCTGTCTGGCACTATTCTTCCAACTCAGAGAATCCAGGACATGGTCGGCTCGATCTGCGCCACCATGAAGCTGAAAGATGGGATTCAACGCATCGATGTCTTGAAGATAGATACTACACAGAGCGCACCAGGCCTGGAAATCCCTATACTGAATTCTATTATATCTGCCGGTTACAGGCCCTCTGTAGTGTTAGTCAAGTGGTCTACGATGCCAGATGGAGATTTAGCCACAACTATTGCTGCGGGCCACCTTCAGTCCTCGGGTTATTCTCTGCTGAATACATCTATGGATAAATTTGTCTACTATTTCAATGATGACAATCTCTACGAGATCTGTAGCTGGGAGAAGCGAACCAACATGAATCCTATTGCGGAGGAGATTATCACATCTGTAACCTCCAGCCTGAAGAGGGGTGCTGGCCCACAGTAAACATCTGTCTCTAGTAGAGGCCTTCCATGTTTTCACAGAAAGGGGGGAAATCACCTCTTGCTGAAAAAAGAATCATATATTCATCACTAAAGCGAACCATTTTTGGTAGAAGATGCTATTCTGAATCAACCTGTACTAAAAAAAGGCCTGTTCTTTCTGAACCCTGCTCGGTATCCGTCGTACCTGTAATAGAAATGATTGAACTCAAGCCAGTATGTGTACAATCACACTAGAGAATCATCAAATCTGATAGACGCCAAAACTCAAATGTTCCATCCGGCATGGGCCTCTTCACAATAAAGGGAAGGCGCCGCTGCTCTAGTTCCAGTTTAGCGATCTCTAACGGGTTCACGACATGCTCTGGCACTGTCACAAAGGGCCTCGCACCCTCGGCAAGCTGGTTTGTACGTGTTCCAAGAATCTTTGTCCGCTCATACACGGTCAAGAATGGAGGGCTCATATGATTTGCGTCCGTGCCGCTATCTGGTGGAGCCTGCTGTAATGGAACCTTTGGAATAACTGTTTCCATATAATCGACCACCGTTTCTGGATGATATTTATAGAGAACATCATATGGATCCTCGGGTTCGGGTGCTTCCTCATCTCCCCCCTCGATGCCGAGATCCATCTCAAAATCCTCCGCATCATCACCAAGAAGACCAAAATCCTGTTCAGCAATCCCTTCAGTGGCCATCGTATACTACATACTCATATGAAAAATAATACAGCAATTTTACGAAGGCAGGGTTAAAATTGAGGGTACTTAGGGAAGAATAACCAAGTATACCTAGAATGTCCCAATCTGAAGTTGCTGCGAGTGTGGTTGATGTAGGGGTAGATGTACAGCCTATTGCCGTCGAGGCCGTTACTGTGTATGATACCTTTGACAGCATGAATCTCTCTGAGGAGATTCTTCGGGGCGTCTATGGTAATGGCTTTGAGAAGCCTTCTGCGATTCAGCAGCGGGGAATTGTGCCTATTAAGGAGGGGCGTGATATTCTTGCACAGGCGCAGTCTGGCACGGGTAAGACCGGCACCTTTGTTACTGGCTCTCTTACCCGAGTGGATCCTCTGCTGAAGCAGGTTCAAGTGCTGGTATTGGCCCCTGTTCGTGAGCTCGCACAGCAGATTCACGATGTTGCAGTCCAGATTAGTAAGTACATGAACAACAAGGAGGGTATTAACGTCTACTGCGCAACGGGTGGCCCCCCTCTACGTGAGGATATCCGTGCTATTGAGAGGGGCTGCCAGTTTCTGGTGGGCACGCCTGGTCGCATTTATGATCTAATGAACCGAAATGTGCTGAAGCGTAACAATATTAGAGTCTTGATTATGGATGAGGCTGACCAAATGCTGGAGGACCGTTTTAAGGAGCAGGTCATCTGTATTCTGGAGAAGGGATTTCCTTCAACGACCCAGGTTGCGCTGTTCTCTGCTACAATGGATACCGATGTGATTAATGTCGCAAACACTATGCTGCGTAATCCAGTCAGGATTCTTACGGATGCGAAGGACGTGCCTCTGGATGGTATTAAGCAGCTGTATGTGGAGTTGGAGACAGAGACGTGGAAGTTCGATGTTCTCTGTGACCTGTATCAGCAGCTCACGATTAGCCAGGCACTGGTCTATGTGAATGAGCGGAAGAAGGCAGAGATGCTTGCGGAAAAAATGTCCCAGCAAGGATTTCCTCTCTCAGTGATTCACGGTGAGATGGATATCAATGAGCGCAAGAAGAGGATGGCGGAGTTCCGTACAGGGGAGGTGCGTATCATGATTAGCACGGATATGTTGGCCCGTGGCATCGATGTTCAGCAAGTGTCTCTTGTTATTAACTATGAGCTCCCTGTCGATAGGGAAAACTATATTCATCGCATTGGCCGTGCTGGGCGCTTTGGCCGCAAGGGTGTGACGATTAATCTGATTGCGCCAGAGGATAAGCGGGCAAAGGAGGAGATCGAGAAGCATTGGAGCATTAGTATGCAGCTATTGCCAAGCGACCTGAGTTCTGTGATGACTTAGGGTGTCTCTACAGCGGGCTCCCGTATGTCATGCCGGCAAACAGGGCAAATGACATTGCCAGTGAACCATGTACGAATACAGGTGGAATGGAAGCGGTGATCGCACGCATTCAAGTTGAGCGCCTCTGTTCCTGCGGGCATTTGGTCTTGACAAATGGCGCACATCTCTTCATCTGAATCAATAATCTCAATAGCACTCGCAGATTCAATCTGCTGTGCTGTTGGGCGCACAACCACAGGCTCCATGAAGCCTGCTGTACTCTGTAGATGTAGAGGAGGAGGACTTGACGTCAGGAGTCCATTCATGAGATTAATAGCATTTAAGAACTCATTGGCTGCCATATCAGAGTTTGCCCTACTCGCTTCAAAGAGCATAGAGATACCGGCTGCACTAGTCGGGCGTAAGGGCGGAGTTGAGATAATACTCGTCTGCGCACGCCGGTCTCTCTCCAAGAACTCCCGTCTTCCTCGAGTAAACAGATCAAATCGCTCCCGTACCTGTTGCTGAACATAGGCTAGCACATCTGGAACACTTCTGAATCTCTCTGGTGCATAGAGAATCTGGGGAAAGTAGTTATGGATATCATCAAGGAGAGCTGAATCATACAGATGATGATAACTCATTTTTGCTGTAGTATAGGGTGTATGAAATTGAATATGATAAATTTTATGTGTGTGAAGTACAATACCTATGGAAAGAGCATCACAGGGCGGCGGCGGCTTGATCAACATGGGGCTCACATGCTACGGAAATGCGATTATGCAGAATATGCGCCACATTGGAAAGCTGACCTGGATTCTCGAGGAGGGAAAGTACAATACATTATTCAAGGGAGGGCCGCCCACAGATGAGCGGCAAAAGGTCCAACTGGTCACGCAAGCCTTTGCGAAGGTGACCCAGTTTCTCTGGAAGTGTAAGAAGGGTCAGAGTGTAAAGCCGGGCGAGTTCTGGACAAATCTTATTCCTGCTGTAATGGATACGCAATATGAGCAGTTGGCGCAAAAGACGTTTCACGATGCGCATGAGTTCTGCCAGTTTCTGATTGAGGCCGTTCACAAGTCCATGATTCAGGATGTCGATATGCGCATTACGTATGAGCCTGCGGCTTCGCCAAAGGATGTGCTCATTCAACAGGCCTTGACCGAGTGGAAGAAGTTCTTTGCGAAGGAGTATAGCCCGCTCGTCCATCTCTTCTACGGTCTATTCCATTACAAAACGACGTGCCAGGGATGTAAGAATGTGTCCCACCGCTGGGAGCCGTTTAACTCACTCAAGGTCCCGGTGAAGGGGGATACAGTCGATCTCATCCAGTCGCTGCGTGATGACCTTCTCCACGAGGAAAGTATTGAGGAGTATCAATGCGATGCATGCGGCCCTCCTAGAAAGCAGGCCAAGCGCACAGTCAGTATTTGGAAACTGCCGCTGGCGCTCATTCTTTGCGCAAAGCGCTTTGACAATACGTCGAAGAAGATTTCTGTGCCTGCTGCTCCCGTATCGCTCGTCCCCATCGATTTCTCTCCCTTCTTCTCTGAAGAGAGCCCTGAGCGCCAAGGGATGGTTCACTATACCCTACGGGGCATTGTGGATCATCATGGTAGTAGTCTAGCGGGACATTATACGGCGCAGTGTCGGCATGTGGAGACTGACCAATGGTTCGTCTATGACGATGAGCATGTTAACTCACTTGATAAGCCCGTGTTCGGAGCCAGTACTTACATGCTCTTTCTGGAGCGGGCGTAACGTCTCCCCTTCTTACGACGTGTCCTGCGCCCCCCACCTGACGCATTATTATTGTTATTGTTATTATTGTTATTGTTATTTAAATCCTTATTTTTGTTATCCTTATAATCAATAATAACCACATGGGACACACGAAATCTGTGGTCCTTACCTGTCTTTGGATCTACAAATGTAATATACTCATTATTCTGCTTGTCATAGGTTAGACCTCTATATTTCTTACCTCTACGAGTCCCCTCGTCGGTGAGTTCAAAGACAATGTAGCCCGTTTCAGGATCTTGTTTCTCTATATCATCGACATCTACGAGCGGCATTCTATCTATATAAGGTTCTTAAATTCCTCAATCCCACCCGTCTTAATCATTTTTGTTTGGACGCGCCCCATTACCCCGTGCGCATCACAGACACGGAAATGGACGTGGGACTCTAGGCGACCCATGATAGGCACCTTATAGGCCTGGGGTGGGCCACGGAAACGGAGAATGGCGTTTCCTGCTCCGTCTGCAAGAGCCACTCCGGAGTTTTCAAATTCGCTATAGGCCTCATCCCAGTTTGGCAAATCCTTGCCCTGGGTTGGGTTCGGCTCCGCCGCCCAGTAGAGCACTTTTGCATTCGGCAGAGTTGTAATGGTCACCTGATCATTCGCATTCTGAGGAGTCTTCTCGGCTAAGGCCCCTCCTGGCACAATCGTCTCTCCCAGAAAGGGCAGATAGATATCACGCCGCAACACAAGGCTGAGGGCGGCCACGCCAATCAGAATATAGACCCATTTCGCATGACGAGGAGCCAGGCCCAGACGCACGGCATCCACCCCCGTGGTTCCGATTGAGAGCCAGTTGAGCCCACCAATCAGTACGAGCGTCATGATCGCCATATTGAACCATTTCACATACACCATGGTGTTCGGATTTGAGCTAAACATATCCATTCTATATAGAAGAAAGAAATGAGTGCATGCGCCATCAAACATTGGGGTACAGGGACACCATGCGTAAAGGAACCAACCTCGGGCTCCGCAAAAGAGATGGCAGAGAAGCTCGCAAAGATGCGTGCGGAACGGGAGAAACAGGATACGATGTGGACCCTGCCTACGGACTCGGAACCTCTGCTTCCCAAGAAAGATCCCAAGCCTAAATAGAAATGCCGTCGTGTAAATACTATTTCGGCAAGGTCTTTGCGCATCTTGCGGGAGCTCTTGCCGTATCTGCTGCTTCTGCTCAGTATTCGAACGTTGGGGCGCAACTTCTTTCCCAATCCTCCACCCTTATCAAGTTTGTTGTGAATCTCGTCATAGCTCTGGGACTGTTGTACGGAGTCTTATTGACGCAGCCAGGAAGCATCCCGAAATACGCCTTTTTTGTCGCCTTTGCATTCTGGCTTGGGCAGACACTAAAGCCCTATGTAGAACGTCTAGAGGATAAGGGAACACTTACCCGTGTTCTGGTACTCACTACGGGCGTTTTTGCCGCCATGACTGCGCTCGGATTCTATGATTCTGGAAACATCCTGCAACTTGGACCCTATTTGCTGGCCGGGCTTCTAGGTCTCATTGCCGCACAGTTTCTTCTTCTGGCCCTCGGAACTCCTGAAGAAAAGAGAAAGGGGTTCCAGTGGCTCCAGATCTTTGGAGTCATACTCTTTTCACTCTTCACTGCGTATGATATCCAAGTTCTAAGAGGTCTAGCAAAGCTGTGTAAAACAGGAAAAAATAGTCGCTTCCAGCCCGATTACCCTGTAGCAAGTCTGGGGATTTACTTAGACTTTATTAATCTCTTTAGTAATATGGGGGGCGATGAATAAACTTCACGTGTACCGCTGGACGAACGTCCAACGGCATTTACTTAGGCTACCGCCTAAGTATACATCCTCATCGCACTCACATCAACAGCCTTCTTCTTCAGAAACAGGTCGACGTGGCTCTTCTTGACCATAAAGGGCAGATGGAAATCGGGAATGTGAAAGGGCAAATCCTTAGTATTGAAGATCCGCAGCATGTTAATCTTCTGTACAATGCCCTCCACACAGCGCTTCAGCTCCCTCACACCCTTCTCCTCACTCGCATAGTTCGTCAGAATGTGCTCAATCACCTCATGGCTGATGTGAACCTTCTCATCCAGATTCACCTCCTTGAGCGCCGCAGGCAGCAGGAAGGTCTCCGCAATCGTCAGCTTCTCCTTGACGCTGTAGCCCGCCAGCTCAATCACCACCATACGGTCCATCAGCACACGGTCAATCTTCCCCAGGTCATTCGCCGAGAACGCAAACAGCACCTTACTGAGGTCAATAGGAATGCCGCTCAGATACTTGTCCTCAAACTCAGAATTCTGAACAGGGTCTGTTAGATGTACGAGTAGATTCTGTACTTCCTCGCCCTTAGGAGTACCACTAATCTTATCCAGCTCGTCAAACATCATCACCATCGACATGGATTTCGCATTCCCTAGGCAATTTGCGATCTTGCCAGAATGGCTTCCCTCATATACAA
>Ga0114981_10002546_pt1 | contig 11726 bp, 10 predicted proteins | sample S_140806_MF_Meta_FD_87028 | JGI IMG/M metagenome (GOLD analysis project Ga0114981, IMG submission 87028) | Freshwater microbial communities from Lake Simoncouche, Canada to study carbon cycling - S_140806_MF_MetaG | ecosystem: Environmental > Aquatic > Freshwater > Lake | place: Lake...
GTTGGAAGAGGCCTTTGCCTTGCACGGCAAGGATGTGGCCTGTCTGATGATCGAACCAATTGCCGGCAACATGAACTTTGTCCGTGCCTCGGTACCCTTCATGAAACGCTGCCGCGAACTCTGCACCGAGTACGGCGCACTGCTGGTGTTTGACGAGGTGATGACCGGCTTCCGGGTGGCGCTGGGCGGCGCGCAAAGCGTTTATGCCAAGGATCTGCCCGGCTTCGCGCCAGACCTGACGGTGATGGGCAAGGTGATTGGCGGCGGCATGCCGCTGGCCGCTTTTGGCGCCAAGCGTGCCGTCATGGAACAGCTCGCGCCGCTGGGTTCGGTGTACCAGGCGGGCACCCTGTCTGGCAACCCGGTGGCCACCGCCTGCGGCCTGGCCACGCTGGGGCTGATCAGCCAGCCCGGATTTTTTGACACGCTCGCGCGCCAGACGCGCCGGCTGGTCAGCGGCCTGCAGGCTGCGGCCGACGCGCACGGGCTGCCGTTTTGCGGCGACAGCGAAGGGGGCATGTTCGGCTTCTTTTTGTTGCCAGAGCTGCCGCAGAACTACCCCCAGGTGATGACCACCAAAGGGGCGCAGTTCAACCAGCTGTTCCATGGCCTGCTGGCGCGCGGGGTCTACATTGCACCGGCGCTCTATGAAGCCGGCTTTGTCAGCGCGGCGCACAGCGACGCCGACATCGACCACACCATCGCGGCCGCCAGCGAGGTGTTTGCCGAGCTGATGGCAGCCTGAGCCTTGATGCAGTTGTTACAGGCCTTTACATCTGCGATACACACGGATTGGTAGCCCCGGCCTAGACTTGCGCCATATCAATTTCAACAAAAGGACCTTGCCATGACCCGTCTTGTCATTCCGATTCTGCTTGCCCTGGGTAGCGGCCTGACTGCAGCCCAGGAAGTCGGCCGCGTGATCAGTTCCACCCCGGTGATCCAACAGATCGCCGTGCCGCGCCAGGTCTGCACCACCCAGCAGGTCAGCAGCCCCGGTGCCAAATCCGGCGCAGGTGCCGTGATGGGCGCCATTGCGGGCGGCGCCATCGGCAACAACATCGGCGACGGAACAGGCCGGGCCGTGGCCACCATGATCGGGCTGGTGGGCGGCGCCATGCTCGGTGACAGGGTCGAAGGCGCGCCAGCGCCCCAGGTGCAAAACGTGCAAAGCTGCACCACCCAGACCTTTTACGAGAACCGCACCATGAGCTACAACGTGGTGTACGAGTTCAACGGCAAACAGTACCAGGTGTCCATGCCAAGCGACCCAGGTCCGACGGTGAAGCTGCAAATCAGCCCCATCAGCGCCACCAGCCCCAGCCAGCCGCCCGTGACCAGCGCCGTACAAGGCGAGAACCAGGTGCGCGAGGTGGTGGTCGTTGAACGGCCGACTTATGTGACCACACACCGCAGCCACTACATCCGGCCCTACCCTTACTACGCGCCCATCGGGCTCAATCTGGAATTCGGCTATCCCTTTAGCGGCCACCGCCACTGGCGCTGAGTCCGCAGGCCTCTTCCACTTGCTACTTCCTCGTCAGTTTGCTACTTAATTCGTAGCTGAAAACACAAGCCTGGCAGGGGCTGGCGTCGGATTTGGCCTAATGCCGGAAGTGGCGCACACCGCTGAACACCATCGCCACGCCGCGTTCGTCGGCTGCGGCGATCACCTCGTCGTCGCGCATGCTGCCGCCGGGCTGCACCACGCAGTTGGCGCCTGCATCCACCACCACGTCCAAGCCGTCCCGGAAAGGGAAAAACGCGTCACTGGCCACCACCGAGCCCTGCAGGCTCAAGCCGGCATGGCCAGCCTTGATGCTGGCGATGCGGGCTGAATCCAGCCGGCTCATCTGGCCTGCGCCCACGGCCAGCGTCATGCCGTCGAGACAAAAGACGATGGCGTTGCTTTTGACGTACTTGGCCACCGTCCAGGCGAACAGAAGATCCTGCAGCTCGGTGGGGGTGGGCTGGCGCCGGCTCACCACCTTGAGGTCTTGCAGCTGCAGCACATGGTTGTCGGCGCTTTGCATCAGCAGGCCAGAGCCAACCCGCTTGATGTCCACGGCGTTGCGCCCCTGCGCCCAGTCGGTGGCGCCCCCGGGTGGCAGGTCAATCTGCAACAGCCGCACATTGGCTTTGGCCGCAAACACGGCCAAGGCCTCGGCCGTGAAGCCGGGCGCCATTAGCACTTCCACAAACTGCTTCGAAATTTGTCGTGCAGCAGGCCCGTCCAGCGGGCGGTTCAGGGCAATGATGCCGCCAAAAGCGGAGGTCGGGTCGGTCTGGAAGGCGCGGCTGTAAGCCTCCAGCGGGCCCGCTCCCAGCGCCACGCCACAGGGGTTGGCGTGCTTGACGATCACACAGGCCGGATGGTCAAAGCTTTTCACGCACTCCCAGGCGGCGTCGGCATCGGCAATGTTGTTGAACGAGAGTTCCTTGCCCTGCAACTGCCGCGCCGTGACCAGTGAGCCCGGCGCCGGATGCAGATCGCGGTAAAAGGCAGCCTTCTGGTGCGGGTTTTCACCATAACGCAGGTCTTGCAGCTTCACAAAGCGGCCATTGGCCTGGCCCGGGAAAGGCTGCGGCACCGGCGGCTGCACATCGGCGTCGATGGCCGACAGGTAGTCGCTGATGGCGCCGTCGTACTGGCTGATTCGGTTGAAGGCCGCCACTGCCAGGCCGAAGCGGGTCTTGCGCGACAGCCGGCCGGCCTGTTGCAGCTCGGCCAGCACTGGCCCGTACTGGCTGGCGTCGGTCAGCACCCCCACGTCGGTCCAGTTTTTGGCAGCGCTGCGCACCATGGCTGGGCCACCGATGTCGATGTTTTCGATGGCGTCCTCCAGCGTACAGCCGGCGCGCGCCACAGTAGCCTCGAACGGGTAAAGGTTGACCACCAGCAGGTCAATGGTGGCGATGCCCTGTGCCGCCAGGGCCGCCATGTGGCCGGGCAGGTCGCGCCGGGCCAGCAGGCCGCCGTGCACACGGGGGTGAAGGGTCTTGACGCGGCCATCCAGCATCTCCGGAAAGCCGGTGAGCTCGGCCACCTCGGTCACCGGCAGGCCCTGCGCCGCCAGCAGGCTGGCGGTACCGCCTGTGGAAATCAGCTGGATGCCCAGCGCATGCAGGCCACGGGCCAGCTCAAGCAGGCCGGTCTTGTCGGAGACAGAAAGAAGTGCGTTCATGAATCAGCTTAGTCAACGAGCTTGTGCTCCAGCAGCTTCTTGCGCAGCGTGTTGCGGTTCAATCCCAGCCACTGGGCCGCGCGGGACTGGTTATGGTCGGCATGCTGCATCACCGTCTCCAGCAAGGGACGCTCGATCACGCTGACCAGCATCGCGTACATGCGTTCGGGCTCGGTCCCCTTGAGGTCACGCAGGTAGGCCTCCAGGCTGCTGCGCACGCAATCCTCGATCAGTTTCTTGCTCATGCCAAAGTCTCCAGATACCGGGGCGTCTCGCGAGCCAGGTCGCCCGGCTGCGCCACAGGCAGACGGTCCATCGATTGGTTGATGCGGTCAAAGTAGCCGGCCACCGCCTTCAGCTGGGTTGCGCAGTCTTCGATCAGGTTCATCTGCTGGCGGAAGTCCTCCCCGCCGGGTAACGCGCTGACATACCAGCCAATGTGCTTGCGCGCCGTGCGCACGCCCAAAAACTCGCCATAAAGCTGGTAATGGTCCTGCAGGTGAGACAGCAGCAGTTGTCGCACCTCGGCCACCAGCGGCGGTGCCAAATGCTCGCCGGTCGCCAGGTAATGGCTGATCTCTCGAAAAATCCAGGGGCGGCCCTGAGCAGCGCGGCCAATCATGACGGCATCTGCCCCGGTGTCGGCCAAGACGGCGCGCGCCTTTTCGGGGCTGTTGATGTCACCGTTGGCAACCACAGGCACGCGCAGGGCGGCTTTGACCGCCGCCACCGTGTCGTACTCGGCAAAGCCGTTGTAACCCTGTTCACGGGTCCGGCCGTGCACCGTGACCATCTGCACGCCGGCTTGCTCTGCTGCCAGCGCCAGCGCCACCGCATTGCGATGCGCCTGACACCAACCGGTCCGCATCTTCAGTGTCACCGGCACGCCGTGTGGGGCGCAAGCCGCCACCACGGCCGCCACGATGGACAGCGCCAGCGGCTCGTCCTGCATCAGGGCCGAGCCCGCCCATTTGTTGCACACCTTTTTGGCCGGGCAGCCCATGTTGATGTCGATGATCTGGGCACCGCGGTCGATGTTGTAACGCGCGGCATCGGCCATCATGGCTGGCTCGGTGCCGGCAATCTGTACCGCAATGGGCCCGGGCTCGCCGTCGTGATTGGCCCGGCGCGCGGTCTTGGGCGTGTGCCACAGATCCGGCCGCGAGGTGACCATCTCACTCACGGCATAGCCCGCGCCCAACTGACGGCACAGCTGCCGGAAAGGACGGTCGGTAACGCCTGCCATGGGCGCCACAAACAGGCCGTTGGGCAATTCAAAGGGGCCGATTTTCATGGAAGCAGCGGACAGAGTGGGCGGTGCGGGTGGGCGCAGACGAACGTGGGAGGGTCATTCTAGCTGCCTGATTTTTCAGCAATTGAAAACAGGCCGACCACCACAGCCAGCCCCTGCCTATACTGGCGCACTGATGGAAGCTTGGATCGACTCACTGCTGGCCCTGCTGGCGCTGCCCCAATATGGCCTGAGCACCGTGTTCTTGGTGTCCTTCATCTCGGCCACGCTGCTGCCACTGGGCTCCGAGCCGGTGGTGTTTGGGATGGTCAAGCTCAACCCCGCCATGTTTTGGCCCGTGATGCTGGTTGCCACCGTCGGCAACACGCTGGGCGGCGGCGTGAGCTGGGGCATGGGCTGGGCCTCTCACAGCGTGGTGAACAAATACCGCCAGTCTGGCAACCAGCTGCGTGCGATGAACTGGCTGCAACGCGTCGGCCCCAAAGCCTGCCTGCTGTCCTGGCTGCCTGGCGTCGGCGACCCGCTGTGCGCCGTGGCAGGCTGGCTGCGCCTGCCGTTCTGGCCCTGCATGCTCTACATTGCCATCGGCAAGTTTCTGCGCTACGTCATCATGACGGCGGCATTGCTGTGGGTGTTTCCGTCGGCTGCGGCAGGCTGAGCGCACGAGCCTGACAGATTGTCTGCGCGGCGCGCCCTGCAGGCCTGCCACTTTGCCGGTTCAGAAGCGACGGGTCAGCACAAAACCCAGGTTATCGCTGCGGTAAGCGCCGGAACTGATCTGCTCGTTGCGCATGATTGAGCCGTAGACGCGCAAAGCATAGTCGCGATGGATGCCAAAAAAGCCCTGAACCACCGCGTCGCCACCGGTCTGAAAGCCGCTCATGGTGTCGTCCTTTTGCTGGCCGACCGAGAGCGACAGGCTGACGCCGCTGTCGTCGTTGATTTTCCAATAGAAGAAGCTGGTGAGGGCATACCGCTGAAAGTGAAGCGGGTTGTCGTAACCATTGCTCAGACTCTGGTCAAAACCAGACCATGCGCCACTGAGGCCGAGGTCGACATTCAAGCCTTGGCTGCGAAGCACGGCCCGCCTTGGCGCCAGCGTCAAGGCCCAGCGGCCGTTGCCATCCGAATAAACATCGCGGCTCAAGGCGGCATCGACCGTGTAGCGCGTCCCGGGTGTCCAACGTGTCTGCACCTGGGCGGTGTCTCGCTCAAGGTGCAGCGACACCGTTCTCGGCGAGATGGCCAGCAGCCCATGACCGATGTCCGCCCGCAGGGTCAAATCGTCAGACTGCCGCCAATCGAGGCCGAGCCGGTAATCCGCGACCTGATGGGCACCATCCACCGTGCTCGCGCCCACCTGGAGATCCCCTGCGAGCAGCGGTGAAAAACGGTGCTTGACGCCGCCCCAGACACGTTGGCTGGTCGCCTTGTCGCTGCCATCGGTATTTTCTAGGCCACTGCCCACCACGGCATCGAGACGTTGGCTTTCCAATCCGCCCATCAGTCGGGTGCTGGGGCTGAGCGCGATGTCAGCATCGAGCGTCCATGGAAAGATGTGCAAATCGCTGGCGTCACTGCTGTAGTTCATGCCCAAACTGATGGATGAGCGCAGCGGCGTCAGCACATAGCGCTGGAGTGACCGGGTCTCGGTGGCGTCAGGGCGCAAAGCCTGAATGGTCCGCAACTCTTCCAGAGCTCTGTCCATGTCGTTGGCCTGATTCAACGCAATCAAGCGGCTGGCGTGAACTTCCACGTCATCGGGGGTGTCGGCCAACAGCTGCTGCGTGAGGGAGAGCGTTTCCACCGTCTTGCCCAACCATGCCTCTGCGCGCGCCCGTTGCGCCAGGTAGCCCCTGTCTTCGCCAAAGAGCGCGCGGTAGCGGTCCAGCGAGTCCATGGCGCCAGGGTAGTCACCGCGCCAGCCCTGCACCTTGATGAACTCCAGCCAAGCCACTTTGTCGTCGGGCTGCTGCTGCAGGTAAGCGCTGTACGCCGCGACGGCATCGTCCATCGCGCCTTGCCATGAATTCACCCGCGCCAACCAAAGCCAAGCTGTAGGGTCTTGCGGGTCCAGGACCAGCAGCCGTCGAAATGTCCTGATGGCAACTTTTGAATCATTGGCCCAGATGGCCAACTGCCCTTGGGCCCGCAGGTAGTCCACTTGGTCAGGCGCGAGTTCATTGGCCTGTACCACCGCGGCCAGAGCACCGACCGGATCACCGGCTGTGGCACGTGCCTCTGACAGCTTCTTCCAAAGGGTCGCGTCACGGGGTCGAAGCTGCGCAGCACGGCCAAGCGCGTCGGCAGCCTGCGTGGGCCGGTTGAGCTTGGCGTCAACATCTGCCAAGCGCAGCCAAACATCCACTTGGGCTTGATCCGAACGCAGTGCGTTGCGGTAGATGGCTGCAGCGTCTTCCCAGCGGCCTTCTTGCTCCGCCTGAAGGCCACCTGGCGGCAATTCGGAAGTGGCGCCATAGGCGTGCGAGGCGGCCAGCACCAGCAAACTCAATAACCACGAGCGTTTCATTTGCGCCACCTCTTGTCTCGGGTAATCCAGATATCAAAAGCAAACCGAAACATGGTGAAGAAGTCAAAAACGACCACCATGTAGCGCACCGGCGTCATCACAATGCCCTTGAGCAAAAACTCCCAACGGTGGCCCTTTGAAACCACGGTCAAAATCATCCACGACAGAAGACTCTCGGCAAGCAGGGTGATGCCCACCATTTGCCACATCCCCAGCAACATCATGATCAAGACGATGGTCGGGAACGAGATCTTTTCAAGAGCAGAAAAAAACATCACCCACCCCATGGGCCGCCCATAGGTCTTGGTGTACGCATCGCCAAAGGGTTGGCGATACTGCTCCCTGATCTTGCGGGCTTCAACGATGTCTTTGGGTACCGCCTTCTCCTTGCGGTAGCGTTTGAAGGCCTTGAAAGGACTTCGCATCAGGCTGTCAAAGTAATAGCAGGTTTGGAGAAACGAGGAGGACCACATGTAAACCTGCTTGGGCAGGTTGCCAACCTCGGGCTCTTGAGAGCGCGCGATGACATCGGTTAACTGCACATTGCGATAACCCTGGTCCAGCAAGGCAAAGCCAATGAAGATGTCCTCGGAATTGGTCAAGTCATCGCCCAAAATCGGCTCATATTTGGCGAATAAATTCTCAAGGTAATTGCGCCGGTAGGCCACTGCGCAACCCACCGGGTTCAGAATGCTGCCAAAAAATACCATCTGTCCACGGTAGATGAACAGCTGCAGCAGCATGTACAGGACTTCACGGTAGAGGTTGGTGAAACCCTGCTGAATGTGATGCCTCACCGTCAAGCGTGGGTAAATCGATGCGGCTGAGTTGACATCCAGAAATTTGTCGATGTCAGGGGAACTTCGCAATCGTTTTCGGTCACGGTCGCGCAGGGGCAGAATGGTGCCGCAAGCCGAGGCGACCCCATGGCCCTTGTACAGTTCCTCGACCACACGGGCAATGTAGTCCTCCGACTCCAGGACGGTGTCACCATCCAGAATGAACTCCACATCAAAAGGGAACTCGCGGGCCTGACGCTTGAGCGTGGGTGTCTTGCCGATCGGCGCCTTGCGACGGATGATCTCGATGGCCATGCCGTTTTCCTTGCAAAAGGCGGTCGCAAATTCCACCGTTCGGTCGGTGCTGCCATCGTCAATCAACATCACTTTCTCGGGGCGTTTGGTCTGCTTGGCAATGGATGCCAGGCACAGGCTGATGTTGGTCTCCTCGTTCAAGGCCGGGATGACCACGTTGACCGTGGCCTTGCGCCAATCCTGTGCGGGGGTCGGGACAGTTTTGTCAGCGCCGTGGATCAAGCCCAGAATGCTGAGCACAGAGTTGGGGCTGACCAGAAATGGGTAAAGACTCGCCATGATTTAGCCCGCCTTTCGTTGCGATTGAAAACGCAGAATGAGATCGTCCAAGGTCTTCTCCAGTGGCCACTGATGTTGGAAATGGGTGAGTTGCAGAAGCTTGTCCAAGGATGGCCGCCGGTGCCTGATGTCGTCGTACTGCTGGCCGTAGGCTTCGACATAGCTCAGGTTTTGTCGGGCTACCGGGCGGCCGGTTCGTTGGCCTACCAGATCCGCCAGCGCGTTGATGGAAATCTCGCGGTCATTGCCGACGTTGACAATCTGCGCATACGCCGCAGGTGTTCCGGCCAGCAAGTCAAAGGCGACCACAGCGTCCCGCACATCGCAAAACGACCGGGTTTGGCCCCCGTCCCCAAAGATCGTGAGGGGCTGACCCCGCAGAGCCTGCTCGACAAACCGCGGCACGACCATGCCGTAGCGTCCGGATTGCCGCGGCCCCACCGTGTTGAAGGGCCGCACAATGCAAATGGGCAAGCCATATTGGCGCGCGTAGCTCAACCCAAAGGATTCGTCGGCCAGCTTGCTGATGGCATAGTTCCAGCGCGACTTGGCGCCTGACCGCACGTACAGCATGTCGTCCTCCCGCAGCACCTCCGCCTCAGACGGGCCGTAAACCTCGGCCGAGGACGCGATGATCATCTGCGGCCGCCAATTGCCTGATATGGCCATGCGCAGCAGGCGCTCAGTGCCGGCAATATTGGTCGCCAGCACGTGAATCGGATCTTCCAGAACTCTGAAGGCACCGACCACGGCGGCCATGTGGTAGATGCGGTCCGCCCAAGCGGCGGCCTGCGCCAGACCCTCCCAGGTCAACAGGTCAGCCTCATCGAAGTGGAATTTGGGGTGGTCCAGAAACGGGGCGATATTGGCTCTGGAGCCTGTGCTCAGGTTGTCGAGCACATGCACGGCGTCGCCCTTGTCCAGGTGGTACTGCGCAATGTGTGAGCCAACGAATCCCGCGCCGCCAGTAACCAAAATATGCATCGGGGTGACCTCGTGTTGTTGCAGGCGGGATGGCTTGGCGCTGAGTTAGAGCCGCCAGACGCGGAAGCCCAGCGCCTGCAATTGCGCTGGATCGAAGCAGGACTTCACGTCCATGAAAGCGCCGCCCTCCATCAACTTGCTCTGGTATTGCGCCAAGGGGCGCGCCAGAAAGGCCTGATGGGCCACTGCCACGATGACTGCATGGGCTGTGGGCAGCCCTTCCCAGTCCACCAGGTTCACGCCGTAGGCGTCGACAGCAAGGCCCTGGTCAGCGACGGGGTCATGGACAAAGACCTCCATGCCAAAACTGGTCAAACCCTCGATCACATCCATCACCCGGCTGTTGCGGATGTCCTTGCAATCTTCCTTGAACGTCAGTCCAAGCACGTTGACCTTGGCCCCTTTGATGCACGCGCCGGACAGGACAATCTGTTTGAGCGTCTGTTCAGCGACGAATTTGCCCATCTGGTCATTGACACGGCGCCCCGCCAAAATGACCTCGGGCAGGTACCGAACCGTTTCCGCCTTGTAGGTGAGGTAGTAGGGGTCCACACCAATGCAGTGGCCGCCGACCAAGCCCGGCCGAAATGGCAGGAAGTTCCACTTCGAGCCAGCGGCCTGGAGCACCTCGACGGTGTCAATGCCAAGCCGGTGGAACAACAGCGCCAGCTCATTCATCAGACCGATGTTCAAGTCCCGCTGCGTGTTCTCAATCACCTTGGCGGCCTCCGCCACCTTGATGGATGAAGCCCGGTAAACCGGATGGTCCAGCACAGACTCATACAACATCGCGACCCGTTCCAGCGTCTGGGCCGAGTCCCCGGAAACGATCTTCACGACGGTTTTGAGCGTATGTTCTTTGTCACCGGGGTTGATGCGTTCCGGCGAGTACCCCACGTGAAAATCACGGCGCCATTGCAGGCCGGACGCACGCTCCAGTTCAGGGATGCAAACCTCCTCGGTGGCACCGGGATACACCGTGGATTCGTAGACGATGAGCGCTCCGCGCTTCATGTGCTTGCCAACCGCCTGACTGGCAGAGATCAGGGGGGAAAAGTCAGGCCGGTGCGCCAGGTCGACCGGGGTCGGCACCGCGACGATGATGATGTCGGCATCGCAAAGTGCCTCAGGCTGGTCGGCGAAGACGAGCTTGTCGGCGCGCCTGAACTCACCATCAGCAAGGTCACCATGCGGGTCTTGCCTTAGGCGGCATTTCGCCATCAAGGTTTGACATGAATCAAAGCCGATGGTTGTGAACTTGGCGCCAAAAGCCACCGCCAACGGCAAGCCCACATAGCCCAGGCCGATAACGCCAACCGTCGGCGTCTCCCTCGACCGTGCAAGGGCTGCATCAATGATCGGCAGCGTGAGGTATTGGTCTTCGTTGTTGCCCACGCCTGCTCCAGTTTGGTTGTTGCGGCACCCCAAACCTTGATACAGGCAGAGCGCAGGGGCTTGGCCTTGCGGTCCTGCCCCATGCAGAGCAGTTTCTTCCTACGGCACCTCCGACGCCGTGCGTTACCTCACGTTACGCAACAGAACTTTCAATTTGTTAGCGCCAACGGGCGGTTCACGTGTCCCAGCCGTTTTTCTGCTTTGCCCGCGACCTGGTGCAGGATGCCCTTGGTCTGTTGAACCTTGCCAGCGAGGTCCTGGACACTGCTCGGGCAATTAGCGCTCAAAATAAGGCAACAGGGCCTTGGCCGCCTCAATCCGCAGTTGCATATCCATCCCGCGGTCGTTCATCACCGCCAATAAAAAAAGCTTGGGCGTCAAGGGCTGGGCCGCGGCCGCTGCCTGGCTGGGCAGTGCGGACGGCACCGGCGGCCGCAAGCGGGCGAGAGTTGCCGCAAAGGCAGCGGGCTGAATCGACTGCAGCCGCACCAACACGCTGGCCTGGGCGTCGGGGCTGGGCGACTGGTCCAGCCAGGGCTCGTCGGCAAAGATGGGGGCCAGGTCGGGCGCGACAAAGGCAGACCAATACCCGGTAGCCGGCTGCTGCTGCCCGGGTGCTGGCGGGGCGGTGTACTTACCCTGTGCAGACAGCGCCGGGCTTGCGGTGATGCGGTCAGACGCCACCGTACCCAGGTAATGCCGCCGCAACCCCTCCAAAAACGCCGCACCCTCTGCCGCCGCCACTGGTTCCGCCAGCGAAAACCACAGTTGGTAGCCGTCCACCCCGGAGACGGCAATGGCGGGTGCCGGCAGCGCCAGGTCGGTTTGCACGCCACGCCACAAGGGGCCCAGCAGGCTCCAGTCGGCGGGCCGGGCCAGTTCAAGTACCAAGACCCGTACCTGCCCCTCTGGCGCCTGATACAGGCGCTGGAGTTCGGTTTGCAGCGGGTTCATGGCGGGGTCAGGCCTTGAGCTGACGGCGGCCAAAGAACTTTAGGAACTGAACA
>Ga0114981_10002547_pt1 | contig 11721 bp, 13 predicted proteins | sample S_140806_MF_Meta_FD_87028 | JGI IMG/M metagenome (GOLD analysis project Ga0114981, IMG submission 87028) | Freshwater microbial communities from Lake Simoncouche, Canada to study carbon cycling - S_140806_MF_MetaG | ecosystem: Environmental > Aquatic > Freshwater > Lake | place: Lake...
AAGGTATTGGAGCGAATATATGCTAACGTCGGTAAATACCACAAACTCTTGACGAGTCTGTACTACAGCTACAATTTCAGAGCCGTGGGATAGTCGGGTAAACCCTGCTTGGTTAGTTGGGTCTGGCGTCCAGTTATAAACATCGTCTTGCGCTGACCATCGAATTAGCATGGGGTCAAGTAGGCTGGAGCCGTAGTCGTTACAACCAAAAGCAATTAAGAAGCGAGAAGCGTCCGACACGGTTATATTGTTCTGCACAGTCGGTACATCAACAATTGTAGACACTGTGCCCGTACCTGAACTAGATGTATTGACTTCGTTACCAGCGTTGTCAAGTAAGTTAAACGTAAGCCCATTAACTTGGAACACGTAATACGTAGTACCCGCAGTCACGCCTGTTGGTAGCGACCCGCCAGAGAACTGAAGCGCCGCGCCTTCGGTATAAAGTATGGTGGAGGTCACCACAGTTGGCGAAGCGTTTGTAAATGATACTGTACCACCAAGCGAGTTAAGCAGCACACCACGGGTGTTGACGCCATTATTGGCTGACCAGTAGTAGATGCCGCCTGTGCGTGGGCCGTAAACTAAATCTTGGCCATAATTAATTTGGTTCCACAAGCGGAGAGAAGATGTGGATGTAAGGCCATAACCCCACGTACCAATCGTGCCGCCAGCAGGGGGAGGACTACCCCAAGTACCAGCGCCCCAGCCCACAAGCGGAACAGGAATAGCTGGGCCGACATTGATCTGGTATGTAGCTACAACAGAAGCACCGCCGCCGGGAGAACCTGCAATAGCCGTTGCATTCGGAGTTACTGAAATTACAATCGTGTAAGTATTAGCGTCAAGCACCGTGACTTGAAACTGCTGGTTAAGCACCGCAGCCGTAACGTTTGTACCACCACCGCCAATAGTCGCAGCACCGCTAAATGTCACAAAATCACCCGTTACGCAGCCGTGATTTGTGTCTGTAACAGTTACAGTAGTAGAAGCTGTTAATGCAAACGGATTGTTATTGATTGTAGAAGCTGCACGGACAGGCGTGATGTCATAGTAAATACCGCCTTGGTTGATGTAGAACTTAAGGTTTGTGCCAACGCCAATCAGATTGTCGCCGCCAAGCGTAACCCAATTCCACAAAGAACGGCATACGCCTTGGAACGAAGCGGCAGACAGCGGCTCCCAACCACCCAGCACTTCTGGATTACCTTGACGGAAGCGGATTTTGTTGCACTCGTACCAACCGCCTTCTGTGGTGTACCTAGTGTTCTCCCGGTTGACGCCCGGCTTAAACAGAATTTTTTGTAATGGCATCGGTCAATCCAGTAGGGCGCACTCAGCCGTGCGGCGTTTAAACAAGCCCGGCAATACCTTGCCGCCACCTTTAGTCCAGAGCATCAATTGTTCCTTGGCTCCTTCCCAATCATTGGCGTTGATTTTCCTCTTTAATGTGCTTGTTTGCAAGCGCCCCGTCCCAAGGTTGTAACAGAAATCCACTATGGCATTGCACTTACGAACGTCAGTTATCAGGCCGGGGCAGTTACGCAGCACACCGGGCAAGTATGTATGTTCTAACTCAATCATCAAAAGCGCCCGTGCCGTGGGTTCATCCATCGGTGGGTCTTCTAAAGTTACCTTGCGTTTGTCTGCGTAGTAGGTAGAGCCATAGCCGATCGTAGCCACGCCAGCCGGACATAAATACGGCTTGGCGCGGTAGCCCTCAAACTGACGGCATAGACTGGCGGCTAACTCTAGGTTCATAGCCCACGTTTAGCTAAAGTACGGTCGAGGAACCAGAAATTTATTGTGCCTGCAAGCAAAGCTGAGAAGTCAGGTGTCATCATGGTTTTAAACACTTCTATAGCAGGTGCACCAGCTAACCATGCGTTGTATGCAAACCAAACATGGATGAATGACCAAACGAATAGTACCCAGTAAGTTACGACTGGACGCACAGAAGCAGACAGACTAGCGGCCCAACCACCAGCGGCTTTGACCATCTCGGCCTGCTGGGTGATGGCATTATTAAACGCATCCATAACACCTACGTCAATAGCGGCTTCTCTTTGAGCGCCAATCTCAGCTAACTTTTGCTGACCGCGCAGTTGCTCCAGTTCGCACTGGCGGGAGAACATCAATAGCTCATGGGAGCGCTCATTCTTCTTGTCAAAGAACTTTAGCACCTCGGGCGCAAGGCGGAACACACCGCCAAAGATGGAGCCTAGTAAGCCACCAGAAAGAATATCTAGCATTTGTGATCCTTTTTATCATCGTTTTGCATGAGTTTGATACCACTTAGAAACCCAATCATGCCGCCGATCAGAGTAGAAAAAGCGGGTGAAATCATCTTGAAAATTTCTGCGTTGTCCACTTCCTTGGCCCACAGCCCCAACATAAAGGCGATTACCATAGCCAAGACGGAGATGCACAAGGTGGTGCTGACCATTAGCGTGACGTACAGCGTGAGCTTCTCTTTAGTGTCCGGCACAGGCTTTTGGGGTATTGGTTTTCTGGTCATACAAGTAAATCAATCTCACGTTTCAAGTTGTTGATCTGAATGTTCAGTGTGACCTGACGCATCCTATAAGCATAAATCTCGTACTCATATTGGTGGAACTTCTTGATTGTTTTATCTACCTGCACCTGCAAGGCGTGTTCGGCATTTTGCTTTTCCACCTTTTTTATAAATGCTTCTTGTTGCACCATAGCTTGAGGCTGGACTACCGGATACCACTTGTCGTAGCTGACCTTCATTTCTTTTCTCGCTCAAGTGCATCTTTATATCCATGAACAACTTTGTTACGCAGCCATGTGGAGTCTGCCGTACCCGCCCACTCGGACAGGTTGTTCCAAATTACCACGTATTCCGTTGACTTGCAGTAAGCTGCGTTCTGATCCAGCCACGCCATCATCTGTTTGTGACGCTCGGTCGGGTCGTGAACTGTGTACCCAATCCCATAGAACTCGCGCACATGACAGCCACTCTTGGCTACGGCTCCGACTAGCCCCAACAGTAATAACAGAAGGAGCCAGCGCATACATGGTTAGGGAGCGTCAGGCCAAGTGATTGTCCAAGGGAAACCAGACTGTGCAGTGATGTCACGCAGAGCTTGGCGGTATGTAGCCCATGCAGTTTTATCTGCGGTGCTGTCGGCAATCTGAGTCCAGTCGCAGTCTTTGAGCATTTGAGTGCGTGAGGCGCGTACACTTGCAGCTTGCTCTGCGTCTTTCATTGCCTTGTATGCAGTCTCTTGTTCTGCGGCTGTCTGAGCTGGCTGGTCACCTTCGGCGGCACGGTCTGTGAATACGGGGCCGAGAATGTAGTTGGTGTACCACTTGCCTTCAATCTCTGTTACGCCTGAACGCATGGAGTATTGATAGACTGTACCGCCTGTGGCTTGTGGGCCTTCAAAGACAATGTCTGCGCCCCACTCGTTGATGACTTCTTCAGTCAATAACTTGGGCAATCCCAAGCCTTCATGCAGTCTGCGGAACTCGTCCTCGTACATGACTGCGCCTGTGTTTCTTACACGAATTTGCATGATGTGCTCCTTTTAAGCAATTGCGAGAAAAATATATGAACCGCCGTTGGTGTTTATATCAACGTAATTTTCTGCCGTTAATTGAAATCCAGTTGACGCGGTGGTAACACTGTTTACAGTTCCTTGTGCATCGGTTGTGTTCAACGTTAAATAATTGTCATTACCAGTAACCATACCACGGGCTGTGTCGTACACCCACCAGTTGCCTGTTGAGTCTGTGCGTTTGATAAGCACAAACCTAGCCCCGCCAGTAAATCCGCAGTTAATGGTTTGAACTGCGCCCGTACCTGTGTACGCCCCAACTTTGGAAACGCCGGGGCAAGTGGCAAATAAGTAGGCTACGTAAGTACCGCCAGCACTGTTTGTTGTCCCTGCTGTACCTACTGTAAATACTGATGCTGTAGGCGCTGTATCATTCCAAACAACAGAATAAGTTCCAGCCGGTGAATCTGTAAAAAACAATGACTTTGTTGCCCCAGTAGCGGCTGTATAAATAGCCCAGTTTGCGTTAACCGAGCGCCCTTTTACAATCATCATCTCAGGCACAACACCTAAGTTATGGTTAAACGTAGTGGCGCTTCCCGTCCCTAAATAGCAAACCTCATCAAAAAAACTGGGAGCGCGGCGGAATGCCCAGTTTACAAACTTACCTAAACTGCCATAACTTTTATTAAAAAGCGTGGTGTTGCTGTCCATACCTATGTAATAGGTTGGAGCTTGGTTATTTTGAGCCGCAGTGCCAGAAGAAATTAATTCAGGGGAGTTAGTAGACCCAGACCCGCGTAGGCGGTCAGTCCATGCGGGGCCGTAGTTTGTGTTTGGTGGGACAGCCGCGTTAACAGACAGATCTACTGGGAAGTTTGTTGTAAATGTTTCCCCAACACCGCCATTACCATTACCTTGGTAAGGTATAAATACCTTAGTCGCATCCGTAGGCACTTTCATCGGGCCACGGCGGATGGCTATGTAGATGTAGTTGGCAAAACTTGCAAAAGGGCCAGATGCGTTTGGCGTGGAGAACCCAGTGGCATTAGGTGCAATAGCACTTGCACCCGAAGATTCTGTGCTATTAAGATTGGGGTACAGCACACTGTAGCCCGTATTGGACATCCTACGCATTGTGTCGTAGATTTGCCAGTTTTCTGAACTGCCGCTATTTTTCACAAGAAGCCACTGAACTTCATAGCCAAGATTTACAGGAGCCGTGATTTTCCCACTGCCATCAGTTACAAACGACCCACAAGTAATAGCATTGTCTGTGCCAGTTAAGCCAAAGCCTCCTGCGTTGTGGGCAAATAGGTAGGCGACATAATCATTCCCTGTGTAATTTACTTGGTAGTTATCGCCCAATGTAAAGACGCTAGCCGTTGGAGTTGTGTTGTTCCAGCTCGGGTCTGTACCTGCATTTGTAGACGAGTTAAGCACCAGCGTTTGAGTGTTGCCTAATGCCTGATGGTACACATACCAAGGGCCGCCCAATAAATTTCTAACAATCATGCACCCCGGCACTGCACCAAGATTGTGCGCTACTTGCCGCCCAGCAGTTGAATTACCTGAGTATGTGACAATGTCAAAAAACTTTGGTTGCTCTCGGAATGTCCATGAGACTTCGTTTTCGCCTACACCATAGTTTGTACCGACACCATTTGAGTCTGCTCTTAGGGTAAAGCCGTTTGAGTTAAACGCAGAAATGCCAGCAGTGTTTTCTGGAAATCCTGTTTGTTGTGCAGCAGCTGAATTTGTATAAAGAATCCGACCACTTGTAAGTCCACGGGCAGAGTCAACAACAGCATTGTTGTATGCGGTCACTCGGTTTTTCATCCAAACCATGCCGCCATAGGCAGCTAAGTTAATACCATTGGTAATTGTCTGCGTAGCTCCGGTTCCTTGGTACAGGTATGTGCTAAACACATCCTCGATGTACGCTGGCACATTTCCAGCCGTGGGCCAGATGCCTTGCTTGGTGTATTGCAATGCTTGCTCGACTGTCCACACACCGGGAGCCGCACCCGTTTCGTATGGGCCTGCTGGTAACACAGGATTTTTTGTAATCAGACCGCCCGAATATTTCGTGCTCATGTTTTATTCCTATGCAATGGCAAGAAAGATGTAGCTTGCGCCATTAGTGTTAATAGCCGCCAAAATTGTTGCATCTACAGTAAAGCCGCCTGTTGATGTAATCACAGAACCAAGCGTTGCAGATTCAGCCGCTGTGCTATTTAAGAACAAATATGGGTCTGTTAATACAGTCATGCCACGGGCTGTGTCATACACATACCAACCGCCAGTAGCGTCTGTGCGTTTAATAAAAACAAATCTAGCGCCCCCTGTAAAACCGCAAGCAATAGTTTGAGTTGTTCCATTGCCTGTGTATGTGCCTACTTTAGAAACACCAGCGCAGGTTGCAAATAGGTAGGCAACAGCATTGAAGTTGTCCAAATCCATTGACCCGCAGTTGATGCCAAAGTCAGTTGTAGTTGGTGCTGAAGAACCCCATAAGTTTGAACCAGAAACTTCAGCGTTAGATAAATTAAGGGCAATGTATTTGTTGATGTTGCCGTAATAAACACGCCAGTAATTATCTTTATTACGACCTTTGTAAATAATAAGTTCTGGAACAACAGTCAGATTATGGTTTACACGTTGGTTTGAACCATTGTTTCCTGTCCAGCAAACCTCATCAAAGAAGCTGGGGGCACGTCTTAAACTGAAAAAAACTTGGTTATATCCAGTTTCGTTAATATACGCAGCACCTGTTCCTGTTACTTTCAGTTCATTTTGGAATGAATTAAACAATGGAAAATCAGGGTCAACATTGATTTCTGCCCCTGTGTTATCAAATTGAAGCGATCTACCATTACCACGCAATCTGTCGGTTGCATTCCACGAATTAACATCATTACGAACATGGAAAAAGTTTAAATCTGCGGGGAAGCCAACAGAGATATTTCTGTTTCCGCTTGAATTCCCACTCCATGTTTCTACATCCAACACACTAGTACCCAGCGTAGGCACTTTCATCGGGCCCCTGCGAATGGCTATGTAGATCCATAGACCAGTACCACCGGGAGATGCAAAGTTAAATCCAGTTGCGTTTGGACTAACATAATTAACCGTTAAATTTTCAGCATCGGATAAATTAGGCCAAAGCACCTTAGAATTACCACTTTCAGGCATTCCACGCATATTGTCGTATAAATACCAATTGCTAGTTCCATTGGTTCTTTTAAACAAAACCCATTGCGGCTCATATCCTAAATTTACAATATCGCCATTAGCCGCAATCCCACACGAAATCACATTGTCTGTACCAGTTAGGCCAAAGCCTCCTGCGTTGTGGGCGAAGACATAGGCTACGTAGGATTGACCAGACTGATTATTCCAGTCTTGGTTTCCTACTGTAAACACAGTAGATGTAGGTTCTGTGTTGTTCCAATAACTTGATGATGTATCAACGCTGTATGTTTGATTTAAAAATAAAGCACCAGTTGCCCCAACAGAACGGTGATATACACCCCAATTTGTCCCGCCAGTTCCTGTATTTTTAATAATAATACAACCGGGAACTGAACCAAGATTATGAGCAACAGTTCTACCAAGATTGCCATCCCCCGTATAAGTCACAACATCAAAGAACTTTGGTTGCTTGCGGAATGTCCATGAGGCAAAGCTATCTCCACTATCGTTTACACCACCAGTTGTATCTGTGCCAACACTAAAGCCTGTAGTGTTAAACGCAGTCACCATGTTTGCGCTTGAAAATGCTGCCGCAGTTGAGTTAGGTGTAATTACAGAAGAAGTGCCACGAACAGTATCAAATACTCTATGTGAATTTGCAACTGTTCTATCTTTAAACCAAACCATTCCACCTTTGGTAGATAAATCAATATTGTTTGTAATTGTCTGTGCCGCGCCTGTACCCGTATAAAGGTACGTTGAAAACACTTCTTCAATATAAGGTGGCTCAGTCGGTGTAACGCTGTTAGATGCCGCGCTTGCTGGGCCTTGGCCTGCCGCCGTTGTTGCCGTGACTGTGAACGTGTACGCTGTACCAGCAGTTAAACCCGAAACCGTAACGGGAGAAGATGCGCCTGTGCCTGTGATACCGCCGGGGCTTGATGTGGCTGTGTAGCTAATGATGCCCGATCCCACATAAGTAGGAGCCGTAAACGCAACAGACGCAGACACAGCACCAGCCGTGGCAGTGCCAATCGTAGGAGCGCTGGGTAGTGCAGGCCAGTTACCCGAAGCCACACCCTGCATAAACTGCTGTTCAGTCCACACACCCGATGCTGATGAGGCGCTTGTCGTTGGCGGCGTTGAAGAAAGGATCGCGCCTTTGTAGCGTTTGGACATCTTCTACCCCAATCAGGAGATAATTTCGTAACTGATAGTGTATGTAATACCGCTGGCTGTGCCAGAAGTTACTGTAATAGACTGGTCTTCCGTCAAGTAGATGGCTGTGGTTTTATCAGTCACGATCAATGAAGCATTTGCTGGCACTGACACTGTAGACACAATAGGGTAGCCCGTACCGCCTGATGGAGCAGAGCCGGGAGATTGTCCGCCGTTGGTATACACAGATACCGTGGCATTCACAGCAGATGAGCCGTTTACGTTAGCCGCAACAATCTGGTTGATCTTCAACACCGTACCACTGGCGGCGGCGTTTCTGATTAGCACAACTGCGGATGTAGCGCTGGGTGTTAGGTAAAATACTGTGCCGGAAGCTGTAGTCGCGGCTAAGAGATTAGGATTTGCCATGTTGGTTCCTTAGAGGCCAAAGATGAAGGAGATCATAGTCGCTTTGGCTTGGGATACGCCAGAAGCTGGGATTGCTTGGAATGTAGGTAATGCGCCTGCACCATTACTTGTCAAAATATAGCCTGCTGTACCGGGGCCAGCCGATGCTTGGAAGTTACCAGTACTTGTTGTTCCGGTAAACACTACGCTGTATGCCGTGGTTGTGGTCAAGCCTGTGCCGCCGTAAGCCGCGCCCAGAGCGTTTGTAGGTGTCAGTGTATTGGCTGTTAAGTTAGTGCCATCAAACGTTAAGTTGGCTGAATCTGAAAGGTTGCCACTTGCGCCTGCGTATGTCACACGCCCATTGGTCAAAGACGCATCAGCGATAGCTGCTGCTGAAAGCGTTGTGCCGTCAAATGTAAGGTTAGCAGAACCTGCCAAATTACCTGAACTGTTGTACTGAACCTGTGTGTTTGAACCGCCAGCCGATGCGCCTACGCGCACGTAGTCTGTACCGTTGAACGCCACCAAAGCTTTATCGCCTACGGCAATCGTGACACCTGTTTGGCCACTTGCTTTGATTGTGACTGAGCCACCTGTAGCGTTATTAAGCACCACATAGGTCTTGCTGTAACTTGCGCCGCTGGGAGCCGTGATAACTTTTGTTGTGGTTAATGTGCCAGTAACCTTTAGGATCGCGTACTGCGCGGTAGTAGAGCCAATGTTTGAAGCAGAAGCATTACCAATGGTATTTACCAGATTAACTGCACCGTCGCCATTGAGTGTCAATGTACCGGCAATAGCAATGTCCGTGTATTCAGTAATACCATTATTAACAGTGTTGCCCCACGTACCCGAGAGCGTACCTTGCGTTGGGGTTACTAGGCTTAGATTACTTGTTTCTGCTGCCATTTAAATGCTCCTAGGGTGCAGTTGAGATGTTTGTCCAACCAGCGGTTTGGGTATTTCCGATATTTTGCCAGTTTGCGTTCTGTGTGTCATCAATTATTTCCCATGTTTTTCTTACCGACTCGCTTGAGGTAATAGCCGCTGTCTCAAGCACACTTGGCCTGTAAGTCGTGGCCGCTGATTCCGTAGATGTAGCCGCCCCAATCAATTCATCCAAGAACTTGGCAAAAGTTGCCGCGCCAGTCTCAGTTGTAGAGGTTGCCGTTGTCTCGTTTACAACAAGCCCAAAATAAGCCGTTGCCGCAGTTTCAGACGTAGAGCTTACTGTAGTTTCATTAACATCTGCATTGAAGTAAGTTCCAACAATCTGATCCGTCGAGGTAGCCGCTGACTCATTTACAGCCCTTGCAAACGTTGCCGCTATAAACTCTGCCGTAGCCGTAGCCGCTGATTCACTGACCGACTGCGCAAAGGTTGCCGCAACTGTCTCTGCTGTACTTGTTGCAGACGATTCTGCCACAGACTCTGTGTAACCTGTAATTGCTGTATTAGTCTCACTAATCGCAACATTCTCGGCAACCGTAAACGCAAAACCTGCTTCAACCGACTGAAGATCGGATATTGAACCAATCCCGCCCCAACTTAAATCCCCCCAAGCCCCTTCACCCCAAGTGCTAAGTGAAGTAATTGACTCCGCGACGATGACAGGAAATATGGCATTCGGTACTTCAGAAGTGGCTGTGGCAACGGACTCGGAAACGCTGTCGGAAAAGGCAGTTATGCCACCCCAACCAGCATCTCCCCAAGTGCCGTCGCCCCATGCATAAGCCATCTTATGTCAATGAGCAAGAGTACGAAACTGCGATAGTGTCACCCGAAACAACTGCTTTAGCACTGCTAAAGTCACCGGCAGAGAACAGCGTTCCGTTGGTATCGTCAATTGTTGCAGAACCGCCAATGTTAATAAAGCAGCCAGCCACAGTGCCAGCCGATGTAATCGAGAAACTGGAAGCTGCAGAAGTAGACTTTGTGCAGGTTGTGCCGGATACAAAAGCCGCAGCACTGAATGTTGGGGTTTTGCGGTTGCCAGAGTACGTTGGGGCATTGGCAAAACCAACTTCCAACCAAGTTGAGTGGGAAGGCTGTGTATCGGTAATTAGCGCTGTGCCCGTACCTTTAAGGCCCATAACTACTGCGCCAGCGGCGGTGTTACCAAGGATGGTATTCAACGTTGCGTTTTTGCCCACGGTAGTGACCAAGTTCTCAATGGCGTCTTCCCACTTTACGTTACCGTCTTTGTCATAGCAAATGGCGACGTAGTGGCCTTCAATGGTCGCTGTATCAGAGGGGGTTGTGTTGTAGCTGCAAGATGCTTCGCATTTATCTGCGGCTGAAATTTTATCTGTGGACATGTTGACTCCTAGTTGGAAGAACGAATTAAAGAAGTGGTTGGGCCGTTTACCGGCATGGTGATTGTGAACGTAGTCGTAGAAGTCTTGTCAGACCCAAAGTCCAGAACAGCAATTGCCTTACTGCCTTTAGTAAAGTTGTAAATCAACGCACACCTTGCTGTTAATGCGGCAGTCCACGACACATTTGGAAAGCCTACATAAGCTGTGTATCCAGAAGATGATACCGTGATGGGTGTCAGAATAGAGCCGCCCGCCGTGTATCCTGTAGCAACAACTTGCCCCGGTGTACCCACGGAATATGCCGTTGTTGTTTCATTCAAATCAGCGCTGGCCGTGTACAAAGCGATCTTGATAACGTCGGTCGTCAAGTCGTGTATGCCTTGATAAAGCTCTGCCTTGAACGATGTGGTCTGGGTCTGGATAATTGACATATCAAGTTACCCTCTGACGGAACTGACCAGAACGGTAAGCGTCTTGACGCTCCATACCATCGCCCAAACGTTTTGCAAGTGCCAAAGCTTCCATGAACTTTTGGTTGTACAACCCCATCATGTCTTGCTCGCCCTTCATATAGGTGTAAGCCTCAACCAGAGATGCGTACAACAACACCGTGTCAAAGTTATCGCCCAACCATGTACGGCCATCTGAATTTGTTACAGTAGCGACCGGAATAGAGAACGAAGAGCCCGTGCCCCCAATTGTAGAAGCTGCTGCGCTTAACGTGTTTCCAACAACGTAACCTGTACCGCCCTGCGTCAAAGTAACCGCAGTCACTGCACCGCCAGAAACCACAATGTCTGCAACTGCTCCTAAACCTGCGCCCCCGGTTAAAGGTACGTTTAAGTAGGTGCCGTTAGTGTAAGCACTGCCTCCTGTAATTGCACCAAAAGTGGCTACAGGAGATTGAACAATAGAATCGGGGTAGTAGTAATAGTGCAGTTCTACGCTGTACGATGTATCTGGCGTAGGGCCAAGGATGAACGACAACTCGTCTGAAATAGTGCTGCCCGACACAGCGGGGCCAAACAACGCGTAGTACCTAGGAATCCCTGTGTCTGTTGGCTGTGGGTACGCCTGACGAATAAAGTTAACGTCTTTGTTCAGCAAATACTCAT
>Ga0114981_10002555_pt1 | contig 11709 bp, 9 predicted proteins | sample S_140806_MF_Meta_FD_87028 | JGI IMG/M metagenome (GOLD analysis project Ga0114981, IMG submission 87028) | Freshwater microbial communities from Lake Simoncouche, Canada to study carbon cycling - S_140806_MF_MetaG | ecosystem: Environmental > Aquatic > Freshwater > Lake | place: Lake...
CAACCGATACTGGTGGATTCAAATGGCAATGAAATCGAAGGCAACGGCGTGGAAGGACACTTGTGTTTCAAGTTCCCATGGCCGTCTATTCTTCGCAGCACATGGGGCGACCACGAGCGATGCCGACAGACCTATTTCTCTACCTACCCCAACCTGTACTTCACGGGCGATGGTGCGCGCAGAGACGAAGACGGCCTTTACCGCTTCATCGGTCGCGTCGACGATGTCATCAACGTGAGCGGCCATCGCTTCGGTACTGCGGAAATCGAAAATGCCATCAATCAAAATAAGAGCGTTGTCGAAAGCGCAGTTGTGGGTTTTCCGCACGACATCAAAGGACAGGGCATTTACGCCTATGTAATCCTCGCCAATGGCAGTGAGGCGAATCAAGACATGCGCGATCGTATCATCGAAACTGTTGCGCACGAGATAGGCCGCATTGCCAAACCCGATGTAATTCAATTTGTGAGCGGGCTACCCAAAACACGTTCAGGAAAAATCATGCGACGCATACTGCGCAAAGTGGCCGAAGGCGACGTGAGTTCGCTGGGCGATACGACGACGTTGTTGGATCCGGCGGTGGTGGAGGAGATTGTTAAAGGGGTAAGGGGTAAGGGGTAAGGGGTAAGGGATAAGGGATAAGGGGTAAACTCATTCTCATTCTCATTCTGATTGTGTTTCTCATTCTTTTATCTAACCGCAAAGGCGCGAAGAAAAATCAAGAGAGAAAACTTTGCGCTCTTTGCGCCTCTGCGGTTCAAAAACCTCCTTGTCAACATTTTCCACTTTTTTCAAAAATTGTCGCCACATTTGGCAACAAAATATGATATTTCTGAAAATTGTTGCCCAATGAAAAAGAAGTCATCGAATCGTCCCGTTGCATCGCTTGCAGAAAAACTTTGCGCCAAACCATCCGAGCTACTGGAATTGCTTGATGTAAGTCGGAGCTATCTGCACCGTATATCCACCGGCGAGCGACCGCTGAATGGACGTGTGTTGGAAAAAATCACACGCCTGCAACTGATGGATACGAAAACATCCACGAAAACTCCTTCCGCTAAACCCATCAGTAAAAAATTCTGTGAGCGGAAAAGCGGTGTGGCTCAAAAAAAACTGAACGACCTGCAAGATGCGCTTCAACACTTACAAGCCACGCAAGGAGCGATGGCGTATACCGCTCTTTTGATTAAAAAACTTCCGCCGCAATCCATCGAGTGCGACTGGTGTAAACTGCATCAGCGTCGGCTGTTGCATCGACTGCCAAAACAACCGGAGGAACAACGGGCGGAATGGGAAGCACAATTGGCGGGATTGATGGCGGAGAAGAGCTATTGGGAGAAAATGAGTGCCGAATTGTAGCGAGCGCCAAAAACTCATTCTCATTGTGTTTCTGTTTTTCATTCTAACTTTTTCAGAAAGAGAAACAGAAACAGAAACAGAAACAGAATGAGAAATAGAAATGACAACTACTACAGAACTAGACAAATCTTAAAACCCTACCAGAACTTCAGTTCGGTCGGTATTCCCTTTTCATAACCAACCCTCATCGGATCAAATTCATTGCACGCCATAATAAACCAGGTGCTCGCTGCGGTGGCGGCTTGTGTGTCGATACCGTCCCAGAGCAACCCTCCGCCATAGCCCGTGCCTTGATTGGTTGCATAGGGTATTCCTCGTGCGCCGTTCCAACCTGCTTGCGGCAACCGAGTTTTAGCAACTTCTTGCAAGATGGCATTGGCCTTCACCGCATTGCCCGCCTTGTTGTAAGCTACGGCCATTTGTGCTGTGCCCTCCATCCATACGGCATCGAGGTCTTCATCGAAGCAATAGCCCTGCACCTGCTGCTGCGTTGCTGCATGAAACTGCGTGTTCACAAACCGGTTTGCGCTCTCTAACACCGCATTTGGAAAGCCTTCGAAGGTGCAATACCCCCAAGAGAAATTGTCGAGTGCATAGTAGTAATTGCTACCGGGCCACGATACGAGCAGCTGCTCAGAAGTGTCCCAACGTTCTTGCTCGAGATACAAAAGCACTCCCTCGTGAAAAGCATCAAATCCATGAACAGCATTAAATGCGTCTATAATTCCTTCGGTCACTTTGCCAATGGTTGCCCCCGCTGCATCGGTTCCGCCCCAAAGTCCTCCGTCTATATCTTGTTGCGATCGAATCCAAGTGTCTAAAGCAATGCGCATTTGCGAAAATTGATAATCGCCGGTCGCGTCTTCATAATTGTGAATGGCAATTAGCAACCAGGCATTGTCGCCCAGCCAGCGGCTGCCCTGGGGCTGTCCCGATGCATTGCGAAACTGGAAATAGCCTCCTGTCCCAAAGAGCATTTCTGAATTCAAGCGCTGATTGAAGTACGCCAATATGCGCCTTGCTCTATCGAACCTACCTGTGCTTATAAAAGCACAAGCCGCAAGCCCATTATCATAAAGCGAAACGAAATTGCTCTGGCTGCTTGTTTGTACCAGCCCATTGTTGAGCTGCATGCTGTCGAGCCATATCTCTACACTATCCGAAAGCAACAACAGCGACGCATCTATTGTGCTGCTGTCTGTTTCTACCGGTGAAACCAACTGCACATCATCAAGCTCATGACTGCACGATTGCACCACGCACATCATCATCAAAGCCAATGCAACCAACCAAACTCTCATGGTTCGCAAATTAAGCTGTTTATGTGATTCTCGCTTTAGAAAGTTACTTGGGAATGTCTTACTTTTCGCCGTACAAACTGACCAAAGTTTCATTTATGCAATCCCCTCAAATCGGATTAGAAATTCTAGCGGATCGTTTTTTACCCGGGGGGGAATCTGTTAATGGAATAAAGCGACAACGTCTTTTCGCTCTTCTATTGATTGGAATGGGGATTTTAGGAGGGTTGATTTGTATTATAGACCTCTTTATTGGTTTCCTTCCTGTTGCTCTTTTTTGCGCGTCGCTTGCCATTGGTTGTCCAGTCTATTTGTATTCGTTTCGCCATGGATATGGCACATTTGCCAAACTCGTCGCACACCTGCATGTGCTAGCAGTAATCCTAGGCATTACCGTCATTTACTCTGAGCATGTTTTTGCATGGGCATTCCTCATACCGCTCGCATTGAGTTCAATGGTCGTTTTCAGCACGAAAGAACGAATGTTTAGCGTGCTTATCATTCTTTCCACAATCATCAGCTTGCCTCTTTATTTAATACTTCATGACCACTCCGATCATGTTGAGTTGATTGACAGCAGCATTCATATTTACTGGATTATTAACCTTTCCGGTTCCTTGTTGTTTAGTCTCTATATCGTGTACACCGTGATTCGATTAAACCAATCGATACTCGACGAATTAAAAGCCAAGAGTGCAGTGAATGTGCATCAAAACAAAATCATGCTCGGTAGCATTCGTACCCGCGATAAATTACTCTCGATGATGTCGCATGATATTCGAGGTGACATCGGAAAAACCATTGGTGTAATAGATGTGATTGAGCAAATGAGTTTGAGCGATGAAGATAAATCGAACTTATTGCACAGCCTAAAATTGGACGCCGTCAAAACGCTGGCCACGCTCGATAATATGCTGCAGTGGACGCGCACGCAACAAGACGAACTGAATATCAACCCATCCGTTCATGAAGTAGATCGCATGCTCAGAATACTGCTTTCCAACAACGATGCAGCTTTAGCAGCAAAGAACATTTTCGTTAAACTCAGCATACCTGTCAATTTAAAACTCTTCGTCGACATCAACATGATCGACAGTGTATTTAGAAACTTAGTAGGTAATGCCATTAAATTCACTCCAATACAGGGCGTAATCAGTATCAGCGCGATTGATCTGAATGACCAAATCGAATTTAGCATACAAGATTCCGGCGTGGGTATGACACAAGAGCAAATCGACAATATCACTAAAGGTGTTCAGTTCACTACACGCGGCACCAATCGTGAAAAAGGCCGCGGCTTTGGTATGGTGCTCGTTACTGAATTTTTAACCAAACACAAATCAGCCCTTCACATTGAGTCGACTCTCGGAAAAGGCACCATCTTTACATTTCGACTTCCAACTCCACCTAAAGCTTAACCCATGAAAAACTTTATCTTTCTATCAGCTACTCTTCTTCTTCTCGCCGCCTGTGCCAGCAAGAAGACCACAACTGCACTCTCCGAGGTAGATGCCACTCGAGCGGCAACAAAATACCCGGGCTCTTCATTAGCTTCCTTACAAAAGGGAAAAACACTTTATGAGGATAACTGTGGTAATTGTCACGGGTTAAAGAGCACTACAGCATACAACGAAGAACAATGGGGAAAGCACGTGAAGCGCATGGCTCCTAAGGCAAAGATTGATAAGCCTACGGAAGACTTGATACTTCAGTATGTGGTTACGATGTGCGGGAAAGAGGTGAGAGGTGACAGGTGCGAGGTGCGAGGTGAGAGGTGAGAGGTGCGAGGTGCGAGGTGCGAGGTAATATGGGTAATTAGCGCTTTCCCTATTATCCTACAATCCTGTTATCCTATAATCCTACAATCCTTAGAGTGCATTTGGGCGCCAACCGCGAAGGAATTCTTCGATTTCCATGCGTTTTTTTCCCTCCGGTTGAATGGTCAAAACACTGTACACACCATCGGCGCAGCGGAAATGGAGGTACGTTTTCCCATCGGTTTCAATTGCTTTATCCATGCGCTTACCATCGATTGGTTTCCCTTTGAAAATCTTGAACGACTTACCCTCCAACTCAGTCCAAGCAGCGGGATAAGGAGATAAACCGCGCACATGATTGTGCACCCTCGTCACCGACCATGACCAGTCGACTTTACAGTCTTCCTTAAAAATTTTCGGTGCCGAAGGAACATCGGTGTTGGCTGGCATGAGTTGGGCTTGTTCAACAGCATCTGCGCGATTATCGGCTATTGCACTTGCAGCTTCTACCAGCACACGCGCACCGAGATGCATCATCTCATCGTGCAGTTCACCGGCAGTAGTGTCGGGGCCTATAGGCATTCGTTCGCGCACGATGACTCTTCCTGTATCGATTTCATGTTGCAGAAAAAAGATGGTAACACCGGTCTCCGTTTCACCATTCATGATGGCCCGATTGATAGGCGCTGCTCCACGATACTTTGGAAGCAACGAGCCATGCAGGTTGACAGAACCCAGCGGAGGCATACTCCACACTGCTTCCGGCAGCATGCGAAAAGCAACAACCACAAACAAATCAGCGTTCAACGCGCGTAGCTCATCCAAAAAGAGAGGATCTTTCAACTTCATTGGTTGCAACACCGGTATGCCACGCTCTAAGGCCAACCGCTTTACCGGGCTCGACTGCAGCTGCAACCCACGACCCGCGGGTTTATCAGCAACCGTAACCACTCCCACCACCTCGTGCCTGCTTTGGCACAATGCATCAAGCGAAGTGGCCGCAAACTCGGGCGTGCCCATAAATACGATGCGAAGTGATTTCATGAAGCCTTCGAGTTAATTCAATTCAAAATAGCGAGAATATACTTCTGCCGGTGTTTGCAGCTGCATATAATACCGACCACGGGCCAATGCAGCAACATCTACTTCAATAGAATGCGCGCCTGTTTCCAAGTTTCGATCTTCCTGCTTCATCACTTGATCGCCAGCTGCGGTATGCACGGTTACAGAGAGCGTCATGGGCTGATCCAAATCCAACTGCATCTTCAACACTCCATCCTGCAACTGCAAGTGTTCACCTACCCGCGCATAGCGCTTCGAACGTTCCTTCTTACCCAATACCTGCAATAATCGCTGGTAGAGCACATAGACCAACAGCACCACAGAAAAAACCAACAAAACATCCTTTAACGTATTCATTGTTGCCGTGTTTAAAGTGAAATAACGCCTTTGATACCACCTACCCTTCTGTACCGATCAAAAATATCGTCGGCATTGAGCATCATTTCGCGAATGGTAACGCTCGTGTAATTGCCTTGAGCAGAGAGCCTTTCCTTGATTTCTGCGCTTTCACCGAAAATGAGTTTCAGTTCGGTGATGCGCGACTCATCGCTTGGAAGGATGAATTTGAACATGAAGATGCTCGGCCAAACATGTATCTCGTTGAGGCGCGCTCTCAGCCGTTCAATTTGTTCTTCGTCCATAGCTTTTTATTAGTGCGCAAAAGTAAACACATCAGAAACTCAAACTCATTCGCAGGTTCAATCGGCGACCGGTTAGGTAGGTAGGAATGCCGTACTGGCGACCGTTCACATCCTCTATCCATTGGTGATTGATGATGTTGTTGGTGCCGAGCAAATTGAAAATTTCGATGGCCACATAGCCTTTATCGAATGTTCGGTTGAACCAATTCTTACCCTTGTTCTTTTCCAAAATCAAGTCGCGGCTGAAACCGATATCTGCGCGGATATAACTGCGTGTTCGGCTCACATCGAGGTAGCGTTCATTCGAAGGTGGCCCGAAAGGAACGCCCGTAGAAAAATAGAAGCTCAACAAGACCTTATACCATGGCTTCTTCTTCATTTCATCCTGAAACAATAAGCTGCAACTCACGCGCTGATCGTTGGGGCGTGGAATAAATCCCGGCGTTTGCCGAATGCTATCCACAGCTACATTATCAAGTGTGAATCCATTGTATATGGTGTCGCCCGACTGATTCAAATACAAGTAGTAGTAATCATCGGTAAGGTCTTCCGCTGTTTTCAAATATGAAAAACGTGCCCACGATTGCACGTCGCGAATGAACTCACCGTTGAGCATGACATCCATACCGTAGGCATAACCGTTGGAATTGTTGGTAGCGAAATAGCGTAGTCGAACATTTTCTACTTCATAAGGAATAAGCTCACGAAGCTGCTTATAATACAACTCCGTATTCAACTTGAAAGGACGGCCCCAAGCTTGGAAAACGTAGTTAGCTCCAACGATGTAGTGGATGCTCTTTTGCGCGCGTATCTCCGGATTCACTGCACCGTTCAAGTAGCGCATTTCGCGGTAAAAAGGCGGCTGCCAGTAGTAGCCCCAAGAAGCGGTTAGCACTATGTCTTTACGCACCGAATCACGCTTGCCTTGTTCGTTCGTCCGGTACTGAGTCCAAACGGGCGTATACGACATTGACACCCTAGGACCACCCACAAGTTGCTCGTTGAACGACCAAAAGTTGGCTCTCGCACCAGCATTCAAGGTCCAGATAGCACCGCTCTCCTGCACCCAGCGCTTTTCATTTTGCACATAGGCAGAGTAGCGTTGAGAAACAACTTCGTTGTTGGCACGAATGCGGTTTTTCAGAAATATCAATTGGTTGGGCTGAGCCGCCGGGTCGGTGTAGCCCAATGAGTCAGGCGGACGCGGTGAGGCGAATCCGGCCGAATCGATCAACGACCATTCGCGCAATTCATCGAGCACTCTTTCCTGCTGCATATCGGCACCCCACGAAAACACGTTCTTGCGAGACTCTCGTTCAATAAAGCCACGGTGACTTACATTGATAACGGTGGCATTGAGTTCATTGCGCGCATGATCCAGAAAGCCTCCGATACCTCGGTTGCGTAGCACTTCACCAAACTCATCGCTGCCCAGGTCGCGCTCCAACTCATCCAACTTATAAGCTCCCTGTATATCGAACCGCTCGGTCTCAAACGTATTGAATGCACTTGCCGTAAGCATGAGTTGCGACGAAGGCGACGGATTGTACTTCGCTGAAAATGCACCGAACATGGTTTCAAAGCGTGTCTCTTCCTTACCATCAAAAAAGACCGTCAGTCGAAGCGCCTCGTTGATAGTACCCACATCGGTGGTGCGTGTACTTGGAATAAAACGATAGCGGTTGTTTTGATAATTGCCCAGGAAACTAAGCTCCAACGGACTGTATGGGTTGGGCTTCCAGGTGAGGTACGATTGAATGTCGTAATAGCGCGGCTGATAATCGCCCTGTACATCGAGTGAATTGAACACATAGGAATTGTCTTTGTATCGGATACCCGTGTTGTGCGTGAACCGCTTGCTTTTCGAAATACCTGCTGTATGAACAGACCCACCGAGCATACCGACAGTAAAGGACCCGTAGGAACTGTCGGGACGCGCATACTGAACATCGAGCACCGAGCTCATCTTGTCGCCATAGCGTGCAGCAAAGCCGCCGGCACTGAAGCGAATGTTGCTCACCATGTCTGGGTTCGGGAAACTCAATCCTTCCTGCTCGCCGGCACGCACCAAAAAAGGACGATACACCTGAATGCCGTTCACATACACCAGGTTTTCGTCAAAACTTCCACCGCGCACGCTATAGCTGCTGCTCAGCTCGGAAGCGAAGTTTACCGGCATTTGCAACAGATACGATTCGATCCCCGGATTGATCGTCGGCAGCTTGGTGGGCAATTTCGTTTCAATGGGTTTCATGCCTCCTTCCCTTTCTGCGCGTATGGTAATAACTCCTGCGGAGGCTGTGTTGTCGTAAACCAAATCGACATTTTTGGTTTCGCCTGCCTTCAGGTTGAAAGCACGCTCCACAGAAGTAGCTCCAATACCTTTGAATATAAGTGTTACGGTGCGCTCGGCCGGCAACTGAATGACGAATTGCCCGATGTCGTCGCTGGCGGTGCCGTTGGCGGTGTTGTCTTTCTGTTGCACAATGACGCCTGCTGCAGGCAATCCATCCAGATCGCGCAAGGTTCCTCTCAGCGTGGCCGACTGCCCCCATGCGAGAGCGGAAATAAAAAAGCAACTTAAGAGAAATAGAAACTTGTGCATGAAGCGTCAAAAATAGAGCGGGTATGCCTCAACTAATTGAATCGGGTTTTATTTCATTGAACCAATCAAACTCAGTCAACAATGACCTTGTTGTCCCAGAAACGACGGTTGCCTAGTTTGTCGGCGGCCTCAATAACCACTCGATAGACTCCGGTCTGTGCCTGGTCGAAATTCATTTCAGGAAACGACAACTGCGTCGGGTGCCCCGACATAGCGATGAAGGTTGTATCGCCCACCTGCCCGGAAAACGTCATGATGTAGGTGATTATTTCCGAAAGGCTATCGGGGTCGCTCACGGTGCCTGCCAAGAAAAGCTGCGAGCCTTCCGCTAGAAACACGGTTCCGGTTGCATCAGCCGCAGGGGTAGTGACGCCCGTTATGACCGGCAAGTCATCGTTGATAACATGCAGCAATACAGTATAGTCTTTCGAAACATTGCCCACCTGATCGAGCGCATTCACCACCAAATGCCACTGCCCTGCGATACTATCCGGAACAATCACCTCCACCTGAATCGTTGCTGATGTGTTGTCGGCCTGCAGCACATCTTGCTTGCCCCACGTTCCTGAGTTCAAACGCATCTCTCCACCGGCATGCCCGCTGCCATCGTGCGTATGTCCATTCTCCGCATCGTGCACCACCAGGCGCACTTCATTCAAACGGTCATTATCCGTTACCTCAATCGTTACTTGCAAGGTCGAACCGGCCTGCGCATGCACGATGGTTGAGTCTCCGCCGTTGATAAGCACCTTGCTCACTGCAGGCGCCACTACATCAATTTTAGTATCCTTTCTGCAGGCGGCGAACAGCAGGGCAACTAATGGTATCCAGAGGAGGATTTTCTTCATAGCTTCAAAAGCCTCAAAGTTAAGGGTATGGTCGCAGCGTTGTATTTTCGGCGTCCATATCCATTCAAAACCATGCGTTATTCATTTCTACTCCTTTTCACGCTTGTGCTGAGCACGGCTGCATTTGCACAGCAAAAACTAACACTTGAAGAAGCCGTTACCGGACAGTTTAGGCAGTTTGCCCCCACCACCATGCAACAACTGCAGTGGATACCCGGAGGCGATCTGTACTCGTTCGTAAAAGACGAGACGCTCTGGGTAGGCGGTGTTAAGCAAGGCGCAACCGACAGGAAAATACTGGGTCTTCCGGAGTTGAACGCTCTGATGGGCAATGCCGACATGAAGCGCATGCCCGCCATACAATGGCTGACCATTGAACGCTTCTATTTCGAAGAGAAGAATAGCTTTTGGGAAGTGGACATGAAATTGAAGAAGGCGCAAAAAGTGTCGTCCTATTCGGCTGAAGGCGCCAATGTTGATTTTCACAGTGCATCGCGCAGAACGGCCTACACCAAAAACAACAACCTCTTCATCACACTCAACCAAAAAGAGATAGCAGTTACCAACGAACCGGCCCACATGGTTTGCGGTCAAAGCATTTCGCGCAACGAATATGGCATCAGCAAAGGCACATTCTGGAGTCCCGACGGTGCGAAGTTGGCCTATTACATGAAGAACGAAAGCAACGTTACCGACTACCCACTGACCGATTACACGCTAACTCCTGCGGCGACCAAGATGATAAAGTACCCCATGGCAGGTGGTAAAAGTGAAATAGTATATGTGGGCGTTTACGATGTGGCAACCTCCCAAACCGTAAAATTGAAAATGGGACGTTTGCCGGAAAACGACCAGTATTACATGACCAATCTGACCTGGGCTCCCGATGGCAAAACCATTTATGTGGCCTGGCTCAACCGCGCCACTACCGATATGCGCTTTGTTTCATTCGATGCTGCGACCGGAATGGAAACAGCAACACTCTTTACCGAACACGACGACCGCTGGGTAGAACCTCTCTTCCCCGCTTATTTTGTGCCGAAATCGCCCAACCTGTTTCTATGGATTAGTCAGCGCGACGGATTCAACAACCTATATCTATACGACACCAAAGGCACTCTTTTGCGCCAGTCGAAAGCCAAGTTTGACATCACCGAATTTTTAGGATTCGACCTCAACGGCAACCATGCATTCGTAATGGCCACCGGCAGCAACCCTACAGAAAGAAAAGGCTACAAAGTGACTCTGTCTGATTTAACCATGACTGAAATAACTCCCATTGCCGGTACACATCAGATAAAGGTGAGTGAAAATGGCGTTTTCATAATCGATCAGTTTTCAAACCTAACTACTCCGAACACCATCAACATCATGACGTCGGAAGGGCGCATGGTTAGCAACCTTCACAAAGCGACCGATCCGTATGCGGGCAAATTGATTGGTAAAACGGAATTGTTCACCATACCGGGCCCCGATGCCACAGAGTTGTGGTGCAGACTCATCAAACCAAGCAACTTCGACGCGAGCAAAAAATATCCGGTACTTGTGTATGTGTACGGCGGACCGCACGCACAGATGAACACCAATAGCTGGCTCTGCGGCGCATCGTTGTGGATGAACCAACTGGCCGAAGAAGGCTACCTCATCTTTACCCTCGACAACCGAGGATCGGCCAATAGAGGCAAGAAGTTTCAACAGGTCGTTCACCGCCAATTGGGTACGGCTGAAATGCAAGACCAGCTTGCCGGTGTTGAGTGGCTGAAGAAGCAACCCTTCGTGGATGCTTCACGCATGGCTGTGCACGGTTGGAGCTTTGGCGGATTCATGACCACAACCCTCATGCTGAAATCGCCCGAAACATTCAAGGTAGGTGTAGCCGGTGGACCGGTTATCGACTGGTCGATGTATGAAGTGATGTACGGTGAGCGCTATATGGACACACCGCAAGAAAACCCGCAAGGGTATCAAAATTCAAATTTGACCAATCATGTGAAGAACCTAAAAGGAAACCTGCTCATGATTCATGGTATGGACGATGATGTGGTGGTGATGCAGCACAATGTAAACTTCCTGAAAGCTTGCGTAGACAACAAAGTGCAAGTCGACTTTTTTGCATACCCCGGTCATGCGCACAATGTG
>Ga0114981_10002556_pt1 | contig 11707 bp, 8 predicted proteins | sample S_140806_MF_Meta_FD_87028 | JGI IMG/M metagenome (GOLD analysis project Ga0114981, IMG submission 87028) | Freshwater microbial communities from Lake Simoncouche, Canada to study carbon cycling - S_140806_MF_MetaG | ecosystem: Environmental > Aquatic > Freshwater > Lake | place: Lake...
GGGCGACTGCTTCTACGCGGGCTTCTTGTCGTACCTGCTCGAAAACGACGCACTGATGAGCGCCGCCGCACCTGCCCTGGAGCTGGTGGCCAAGGCCCTCGCCCTGGGCAATCGGGTGACGGCGGTCAACCTCCAACGCGCGGGCTGCCAGCCGCCCTGGCGCCACGAGCTCTGAGCGCGGGGCTTTCATATGATGCGGCGCACTTCACGGAGCCCGCTGTCATGCGTCCACGCCGCCCTGCTTCCCCCGGCCCTGCCAGCCAAGAGGATCGTTACGCCGCGTTGCACGCCAGCTTTCGATGGCATGTCCCGGCACAGTTCAACATCGCCGAGGTCTGTTGCGGCCGCTGGTCGCGCGACACACCACAGGCCGTGGCCATCCGTTGGGAGCATGAGGACGGCCGCCAGGCGGTCTTCACCTACAGCCAGCTGCGGCGCGACGCCAACCGACTGTCGAACGCGCTGAAGCGCCTGGGCGTGCGGCGCGGCGACCGCGTGGCCATCGTCATGCCGCAGCGCTTCGAGACGGCGGTGGCTCACATCGCTGTCTACCAGCTTGGCGCCGTGGCCATGCCGCTGTCCATGCTCTTCGGCCCCGAGGCCTTGGAGTACCGCTTCAATCACAGCGAAGCGCAGGTGGCTCTCGTCGACGAAAGTGCCATCGCCAACGTGCTGGCTGCACGTGCTGCGGCCCCGGGCCTGAAGACCGTGGTGGCCGTGGGCGCCGCCGCGGGCAGCGGCGACATCGACTGGACAGCCGCTCTGGCCGCCGAGCGCGCCCGCTTCACCACCGTGAAGACGCACGCCGACGAGGCCGCCGTGCTGATCTACACCAGCGGCACCACGGGCCCGCCCAAGGGCGCGCTGGTGCCGCACCGGGCGATGATCGGTAATCTCACCGGGTTCGTGTGCAGCCAGAACGGCTTGGGCTTTGAAGCCCCCGGCCGATCGGCCCGCGCCGGAACTGCAGCCCCGATGACGTCCGGCGCCGTCTTCTGGTCTCCCGCTGACTGGGCCTGGACCGGCGGGCTCATGGATGCGCTGTTGCCCACGCTGTACTTCGGCCGCGAGATCGTGGCTTTCCAAGGCCGCTTCGGGCCCGAGCGGGCGTTTGAGCTGCTCCAGCGTTACCGCGTGACCCACAGCTTTCTCTTTCCCACGGCGCTCAAGGCCATGATGAAGGCGGTGCCCGAGCCCGCGCAGCGCTACTGCCTGCACCTGCGCGCCATCATGAGCGCTGGGGAGGCGGTGGGCGACGCAGTGTTCACCTGGTGTCGAGACCACCTGGGCGTCACCGTCAACGAGATGTTCGGCCAGACCGAGATCAACTACATCGTCGGCAACTGCACGGCCTTGCTGGACGAGCGTGGACGCCCCGCGCCGGGCTGGCCCGCCAAGCCCGGGAGCATGGGCCGCCCCTACCCCGGCCACCGCGTGGCCGTGATCGACGACGAGGGCCGTGAGTGCCCGCGCGGCACCCCCGGGGACGTGGCCGTGCACCGGCTTGACATCCATGGCCACCCGGACCCGGTGTTCTTTCTGGGCTACTGGAAGAACGATGACGCCACCCGCGCCAAGTACACCGGGGACCCCGCCGACAGCTGGTGCCGCACGGGCGACATGGCGGTGATGGACGAGCACGGCTACCTCTGGTACCAGGGCCGCAGCGACGACATGTTCAAGGCCGCGGGCTACCGTATCGGCCCGAGCGAGATCGAGAACTGCTTGGTCAAGCACCAGGCTGTCGCCAACGCGGCGGTGGTGCCCAAGCCCGATGCCGAGCGCGGCGCCGTGGTGAAGGCCTATGTGGTGCTGGCGCCTGGTTTTGCGGCGGGTCACCCGCTGGTGGCAGAGCTCCAGCAGCACGTGCGCGGCAAGCTGGCGCCCTACGAGTACCCCAAGGAGATCGAGTTCATCGGCGCCCTGCCCATGACCACCACGGGCAAGGTGCAGCGGCGGGTGCTGCGGCTGCAAGAAGAAGAGCGGGCGAGGGCGCGGCCATGAAGCGCGAGCGGCGGGTATCGACCTCTGGCCTCACTGCCGAGGCCCTCTGGCAATTGGACCGGCTGTCTGGTGTGGCAGTCTCCCCCGACGGCAGCCGCGCCGTGTGTACGGTCACGTCCTACGATATGGCCGACAACCGCGGCCGGGCCAGCCTGTGGCTGCTGTCCACCCTGGGTGGCGCGCCTCGGCGGCTCACCGCCTGTGGTGAGCGGGATGGCCAGCCTGCCTGGTCGCCCGATGGTAGCCGAATCGCCTTCGTCGCCAAGCGCAGCCAGGAGGGCGAGTCAGACGCAACGCCGCAGCTCTACGTCATGGATGCCGATGGCGGCGAGGCCCGGCGGGTGAGCCACTTCAAGCCCGGGGTGGAGGCTTTTCGGTGGACGGCGGATGGGCGAGGGCTGATCTGCGTGGCCTGGCTCTGGCCGGAACTGCGGGGTGCGGCGGCGCAGGGCCGGCGCTGGCAGCAGGAGGCCGATCAAAAATCCACCGGATACGCCACGCAGGAGGTGCTGTACCGGCACTGGGACCGCAACGTCCCGCAGGGCCGCGTGCCGCACCTGTGCCTGCTGGAACTGGCCACGGGCCGGGTGCGTGACCTGTTCGAAGGCACGGCCTGGGAACTGCCTCGCACCGACCCGGGTCTGCAGCACTTCGACCTCAGTCCCGACGGCCGCCATCTGGCCTTTGTGCACGACTCTGCGCCAGTGAAGTCACCGGCCCACCGCGCCTGCCTCTACGAGATGGACCTGAAGACGCGCCGCGTGCGCACCTTGGGCCAAGCCGACTGTCGGGGCTGTAGCGGTGGTGGCGGCACGGACGGGCGAACACCACACCGCCTTCGGTGAACTCGCCATGTTCGACCGTGCAGCGGGTTTCGGCGGCACCACAGTGCCCAGCACCCTGGACGTGCAGACCGGACTTCGCTGGAGCCCACAGGGTGATGCGGTTTTCTTCACAGCCGAAGAGCGCGGTCGTTGCCCGTTGTGGCGCCATGACCTGTCCACAGCCCATACCGCGGTGGTGGTGCCCGGTGGCACGGTGCTGGCCTTCGATGTGCCCTCGCAAGAAGACGTGCAAGTGGTGCTGGCCGACTCGGCCCTGCACCCGCCGCAGGTGCACGCTCACCGCCCCGCGGCCGCGCCGCGCCGGCTGGAGACGTTCAACGACAAGGCGTTGGCGAACACTCGCCTCGGACAGGTGAAGGAGCAGGAGGTCGTTGGCGCACTGGGAGACCGGGTGCAGATGTGGACGGTCTTTCCGCCGGGCTTCAGCCCGCGGCGAAAGTACCCGGTGTTCCAGATGATTCACGGCGGGCCTTATGCCGCCAGCGGCGACAGCTTCTCCTGGCGCTGGAACCCGCATGTGCTGGCCAGCCGCGGGCATGTGGTGGCGATGGTCAACTTTCACGGCTCCAGCGGCTTCGGCTGGCCCTTCCGCCAGGCCATCGTGGGCCGCACGGGTGAGCTTGAGTTGCAAGACATCGAGGCCGGCACCGACTGGCTTCTGCGGCAGCCCTGGGTCGACGCCCGGCGCGTGCATGCGGGCGGGGGCAGCTATGGCGGCTTCCTGGCCGCCTGGATGAACGGGCATGTCCTGCCGGGCCGCTACCGCAGCTACGTGTGCCACGCCGGCGTCTTCGACCGCGTGGCCACCTGGAGCGCAGACTCCTACATCCTGCGCCACCTTGACCTGGGCGCCCAGTACTGGGAGGACTTGCCACGCGTGCAGTCCCAGAGCCCGGCTACCTATGCCGGGGCGATGCGCACGCCCACGCTCATCACCCACGGGGCCCAAGACTTCCGCGTGCCCGACCACAACGGCCTGGCCTACTACAACACGCTGAAGGCGCGGGGGGTGGATGCAAGGTTGCTGTGGTTCCCCGACGAGAACCACTGGATCCTCAAGCCCCAGAACTCACGGCAGTGGTACAGCGAGGTACTGGATTGGCTGGAGAAGAAGTGAGCGTGAGACTCACCCCGGCGCACGCATCAGCGTGCTCTTGCCAAACAGGCTCTCGATCAGGTCCACCGCCAGCAGGGCGGTCTGGTTGCGCACGTCCAGGGCCGGGTTGAGTTCCATCACGTCCAGGCTGGCCAGGCGGCCGGTGTCGGCGATCATCTCCATGCACAGCTGGGCCTCGCGGTAGGAGGGGCCACCGGGGACGGTGGTGCCCACGCCGGGGGCGATGCCGGGGTCCAGGAAGTCGACGTCGAAGCTCACGTGCAGGTGGGTGTGGGCGTCGAGCGTGGCCAGGGCCAGCTCCATGGCGTGGCGCATGCCCATCTCGTCGATGAAGCGCATGTCAAAGACTTCCAGGCCCTGCGCATGGACGAAGCGCTTCTCGCCCGGGTCCACGCTGCGGATGCCGATCTGGCGGAAGGCTTTGGTGGGGACGGCTGGGGTGGCGCCGCCGATGGAGGTGAGCGCCGCCGGGCCATGCCCCGTGAGCACGGCCACGGGCATGCCGTGGACGTTGCCACTGGGGGTGAGTGCACTGGTGTTGAAGTCCGCGTGCGCGTCCAGCCACAGCACGCGCAACTTGCGGCCCTGCTCCCGGCAGTGGCGCGCCACGGCGCTGATGGAGCCGATGGACAGGCAGTGGTCGCCGCCCAGGAGGATGGGCAGACGCTCTTGCCGAAGTTCAGCGAGCACAGCCTCGTGAACGGCAAGGTTCCAGGCGGTGACCTCGCTGAGGTGGCGGTAGCCGTCCACCGGGGCCTGCCAGGGGTTGGGCGGGCCGCTTACATTGCCGCGGTCCAGCACCTGTGCGCCATGGCCTTCCAGTGCGGCTTGCAGGCCCGCCACGCGCAGCGCTTCCGGGCCCATGCGCGCGCCTTGTGCGCCGGCACCGATGTCCGTCGGTGCGCCAATCAGGCTGATGCGCGGGGCCATGGTCTTTGTGTTTCCAGTTGTGCGAAAGGCCCCCGTGGGGGCCCTTCAGTTTGCGCTCAAGGCGCGCCGGTTTCGACCCCTTTGATCAGTTGCCCGCCTTGTCGGCAGAGGCCTTGCGCTCGGTGGCCGTCTTGCTCACCACCACGGGCTTGCCGCGCAGCTGGTTCAACGCTTGCTGCAGCGGGAAGTCCTCCCCGCTGCCAAACTCGGGCAGCGGCTTGATCGAGTCGCGCTGCTTGGCCAGTTGCTCCTCGATCTTCTTGCGCTCTTCGGCGCGGGCTTTCTCGCGAGCCTCGTCCTTGGGGTCGTTCATGTTCCCCGGCTTTTCTGACAGATGCTTTTGCAGATCAGCTTCGCGCGTGCGCAAGGCTGCGAAGACGTTGCCCTCGGCGGTCTCGTCCAGCCAGATGTCGGGCACGATGCCCTTGGTCTGGATGGAGCGGCCGTTGGGCGTGTAGTAACGCGCCGTGGTGATCTTCAATGCGGTGTCGGGGCTCAACTGGCGCACGGTCTGCACCGAGCCTTTACCGAAGGTCTGCGAGCCCATGATGGTGGCGCGCTTGTAGTCCTGAAGGGCGCCGGCCACGATCTCGCTGGCTGAGGCCGAGCCCTCGTTGACCAGCACCACCAGCGGCACATTCTTCAGTGCGGCGGGCAGGCGCTTGAGCGGGTCGGGTCCACCGCGGCGGGCATAGAACTCTGGTGCGGCCTTGAACAAGGCCTTGGAATCCGCCAGCTGGCCGTTGGTGGACACCACCGACACATTGGGTGGCAGGAAAGCCGCGCTGATGGCCACCGCGCCGTCCAGCAGGCCGCCGGGGTCGTTGCGCAGGTCCAGCACCAGACCCTTGAGCTGGGGGTCGGCCTTGTAGAGTTCCTCGACCTTGCGCACGAAGTCTTCCACCGTGCGGTCCTGGAACTGGCTCACGCGCACCCAGCCGTAGCCGGGCTCCACCATCTTGGCCCGCACGCTCTGGGTGCGGATTTCTTCGCGGACGATGGTGACGGGGAAGCTGCGGTTCTCATCCTTGCGGAAGATGGTCAGCATCACCTGCGTGTTGGGCTCGCCGCGCATGCGCTTGACGGCATCGTTCATGGTCAGGCCGCGCACGGCTGTATCGTCGATGCGGGTGATGAGGTCGCCCGGCTTCAGGCCGGCGCGGAAGGCGGGCGAGCCCTCGATGGGAGAGACCACCTTGACCAGGCCGTCTTCCATGTTGATCTCGATGCCCACGCCCACAAACCTTCCCATGGTGCCCTCGCGGAATTCCTTGAAGGTCTTCTTGTCGAAGTACTGGGAGTGCGGGTCCAGCCCGGCCACCATGCCGCCGATGGCGTCAGAGATGAGCTTCTTCTCGTCCACCGCCTCGACGTAATCGCTCTTGACGATGCCGAAGACGGCTGCAAGCTGCTGCAGCTCTTCAATGGGCAGCGGTGAGAGCGAGCGTTGCGCCACGGCCTGTACCTGCATCGTGGCCAGCGCCCCGGCCACGGCGCCCAGAGCGATGAAGCCGGCAACCTTGAGTTTGGCACCCATGTCTTGTCCTGCGAGAGCGGTAAGTGAAGGAGGGATGAAACCCGGACCTGAAAACGCGTTCTTGACGTGTCCTAAACCTGCTTTTCAGCAGGCACCCGGGGCGCATTTCCAACGGCGCTAAATATGCTCAACAAGTATAGGACTCGCCCTGTTTTGGAGTGCGTCCGGTATGCAAAGTTGCTGCAGTGTCCAGCATCTTGAAAGTCTCTGGCCTCAGGCGGGTTCGCGCTCGAAGGTCACCACGTGGTCCACCTGGGCCCGGATGCCGATCCACTCGCCTAGGTGATGGTCGTGGTGCGAGGGTACGTGGGCCATCAACCGCTCACCGCTGGCCAGGCGCAAGGTGTAGAGAAACTCCGAGCCGCGAAAGGCCTTGCGCTCGATGCAGGCTTTGACCGGCGAAGCATCGTCATGAACGATGTCGTCTGCGCGCAGCAGCACGTCGCACTGCCCGGCCGGGTAGGCGCTGGGCAGGGGGCAGCCCTCGGGGTCGTCAAACTCACCCACTGGCGTGTGCACGCAGGGCCCGTGCGCGCAGGCCACGATCTCCGCCGGCGCGAACACGCCATGGCCTATGAACTGGGCCACAAAGCGCGTGGACGGGCGGTGGTACAGGGCGTAGGCGTTGTCCCACTGCTCCAGGCGCCCGCCGTTCATCACGCCGATGGTGTCGCCCATGGCAAACGCCTCCAACTGGTCATGCGTGACCACCAGGGCACCCGTGCCGTGCGCCTTGAGGATCTGGCGCACGTCCTGGGCCAGGCGCTCGCGCAGGTCCACGTCAAGGCTGGAGAAGGGCTCGTCCAGCAGCAGGAGCTCGGGCTGCGGCGCCAGGGCGCGCGCCAAGGCCACGCGCTGCTGCTGCCCGCCCGAGAGCTGGTGCGGCAGGCGCTTGGCGGTGTGGGCCAGGCCCACCAGGTCCAGCAACTCGGCCACCCGTGCTTGCCGCTGGGCCTTGGGCAGGCGGTGGATGCCAAAGGCCACGTTGTCAGCAATGCTGAGGTGGGGAAACAGCGCGTAGTCTTGGAACACCATGCCGATGCGCCGGTCTTCGGGCGCCACGTGCACGCCAAGTCGGGCATCGCTCAGGGTGCGCTCACCCATGCGCAGGCGGCCTTCGCTCAGCGGTTCCAGGCCGGCCACGGCGCGCAGCAAGGAGGTCTTCCCGCAGCCGGATGGGCCGATCAGCACCCCAATCTGGCCGGGCGCGAGCGACAGGGTGACGCGGTCCACGGCCGCCCGGGCAGCGGTGCTGCGCGGGTAGCGGACACTCACGGCGTCAAGAGACAGGAGCATGGCTCTATGATAGCCAGATGAGGATGGTTCTCATTTGCGGATGACGTCGTGACCCTTCTCGCCCTGCTGCGAGCCCTGCCTGCCTGCCGCCGAGGGCTCGCGCCTTGAGAGCCCTGTTGATCCTCCTGAGTCTGGTGCTGGCCGCGCCGGTGGCGGGCGTGCTGCTGTCCTGGCTGCGCCTGGATGCGCAGGCGCTGGCGGTGCTGAGCCACCAGGCCGAGACGGTGATGGCCGGCTATGCCGGGCAGTCCCTGGTGCTGGCGGGTGGCGTGGCGCTAGGGACTGCCGTGCTGGGCGTGGGCACGGCGGTGGCGGTGGCCTTGTTCCGCTTTCCCGGGCACCGCTTTTTCGAGTGGGGTTTGCTACTGCCTATGGCCATGCCCGCCTATGTGCTGGCTTATGTGGCCACTGACGCTCTGCAACCCAGTGGCCCGGTGCAGCAGGCCTTGCGCCATGCCCTGGGCGCCGGGGCGGGCGAGCCCTGGCGCTGGTGGCCCGATGTGCGCAGCCTGGGCGGCGCCATTCCGCTGTTCGTGCTGTGCCTGTACCCCTATGTCTACTTGCTGACCCGCACCGCCCTGGGTGACCGGGCGGTGCAGATGATGGAGGCAGCGCGCCTGCTGGGCGCGGGCCTGGGGCGGCGCCTGATGACGGTGGCCTTGCCGCTGGCCCGGCCGGCGGTGGTGGCGGGGGTGGCGCTGGCCTTGATGGAGACCCTGGCCGACTACGGCGTGGGTGCGTATTTCGGGTTGTCGACCTTCACCACCGGCATCTACCGCGCCTGGCTGTCCATGAACGACCCGGTCGCGGCGTCGCAGTTGGCCTCGCTGCTGCTCGTGGTGGTGGCCGTGCTGCTGACCTTGGAGCGGCGTGCCCAGTCGCGCTTGCGCTTTGCCTCCAGCCGCAGCGGTGCGGTGCAGGCCGGTGAGGCGCGTGCCGTGCAGCTGCACGGCGCGGCCGCCTGGGCCGTGACAGTGCTGTGCCTGCTGCCGGTGCTGCTGGGGTTTGCGCTGCCAGTGGCCTGGCTGCTAGGCATGCTCTGGCGCGAAGCCCAGTATGGCGAGTTGGGCCTGCCGCTGGCCCGCTTTGGTGAGTGGGCCTGGGCCACCTTCCGTCTGGCGGGGCTCAGCGCGCTGGCAGCCACCGCCGTTGCGCTCGCCCTGGGCTTCAGCCTGCGGCAAGATCGTGGCGGACGTTCCGGTGCGGGCTTCGGCCTGAGCTTGGCGGCCCGGATCCTGTCGCTCGGCTACGCCGTGCCAGGTGCTGTGGTGGCCATCGGCATTCTGGTGCCCCTGGGTTGGGCCCAGCAGCGGTGGCCAGAGGCCGGGTGGACCCCCTGGTTCACGGGTACGTTGCTTGGGGTGGTGTACGCCTATCTGGTGCGCTTTTCTTCGGTGGCCTTGCAGTCGGTGGAGGCGGGCTACGCACGGATGCCGCCGTCAGTGGACGAGACGGCCCGGATGCTGGGCGCGGGGCGTGGTCGGGTGTTCTGGCGGCTGCACCTGCCGCTGCTGCGCAAGCCAGCCTTGGCGGCCATGCTGCTGGTCTTTGTGGATGTGATGAAGGAACTGCCCGCCACGCTGGTGTTGCGGCCCTTCGGCAGCGACACGCTGGCGGTGGTGGCCTACAACCTGGCGCGTGACGAGCGCTTGGCCGAGGCGGCGCTGCCTTCGCTGGCCATCGTGGTGGTGGGGCTGCTGCCGGTCATCCTTTTGTCCCGGGCCCTGCGGGAGGGCTGAAGGGCCAGCGGCCGGGTCGCTCGCTGCCAGCCGCCCCACCAGGAAGGTTACGCGCCCTTCAAGCGCCCTTCACGCGCCTACATGGATCTCGTTGACCACAGTGCGCACGCCCGGGGCCGCCCACACGGCGCCTTGCACCGCGTCACGCTCTTGCCACGAGTGCACCGTGCCGCGCAAGGTGACCTTCGCGCCGTCCACCGAGATGTCCACCCGCTTGGACTCGCGCAAGGCCTGGCGCTGCAGCGCCTCGGAGATGCGGGTGGACAAGTCGGTGGGCAGGGCCTTGGCCGCCAGGGTGATCTCATTGCTCACACCCACCACGCCCATCAGGGGCCGCAGGGCTTTCTCGGCGGCTCGTCGCTGAAACTCCCAGTCCACCTCGCCTGCCAGGTGGACCCAGCCGTGCTCCACGGTCACCCGCAGGCGCTCCGCGGGAACCCGCGCCTGCCACGTCAAGGCCTGGGCGGCGGCGGCGGCAATCTCGCTGTCGCTGCGACGGTGCTGCGGCGACAGGGTCACATCCACCTCCATGGCGGTGGCGCGCACACCGTCGATACGGCGCAGGGCCCGCTCGATGGCGAACTTCTCAGCGTAGGTGTCCAGGTGCCCGCTGACCGTGATGACGCCGTCCTTCACCCCCACGCCGATGGAGGTGGCACCGATTTCCGGGTCCCACTCGAGTTCTGCCAGAACGTCTTTCTTCAATTGGCTGTCGGTCTTCATGCTGCGGCTCCTAGGGCTGAGTAAGAGGGGAGAGATGGGCGATGCGGGGCACATGAAGCCCCACTACGGGTCTCTCGGGTTTCGCGAGGGACGAGATGGCCTGCGATGTCTCGCATCTTGGGTGCGTTGCCTGGAGGGCCGTTGCGCGGGCGCAAGACGATGGTGTCTGCTGCCTCGACATTGCGCTCAGAGGCTGCCCTTTGGCGGCCGAAGGAGTCCGCATGAAGCCCACCTGGATCTTGATTGCCGATGGATCGCGCGCTCGCCTGTTCGAGCAGGCGCGGCCGCAAGAACATTGGCGTGAACTGCGCGCCTGGGTCAACCCGGCCACGCGTCTGCGCACGGAGTCGCTGGCTTTTGACCAACTGGGCCGCGCCAGCAAGGGCCAACCCGGGGCCACCAGCTTTGTGCCGCGCACCACCCCACGCCAGCGCGAGCACCGGCGCTTTGCGCAGGAGCTCACGCGGCACCTGGACCTGGGCGTGCGCTCAGGTCAGTGCGACGGCCTGGTGCTCATCGCCTCGAGCACGCTGTTGGGTGAGATCCGGCAGGCCCTGCCCGTGCAGGCGGCCAAGCGAGTGCGCTGGTCTGCGCCGGTGGACCTCACGTCCTACACCGGGCGCGAACTCGAGAACCGCTTCGAAGCCCTGCGCCCAGCCCAACCGCTGCTGCCCGAGCTGGAGCCCGAACAGCCCAGGTCGGTGGGTGAGATGCGCCTCAGCTGAGCGAGAACTCTTCCGCCGACCGCAGGTGTCGGCGCTCGCCGAGCGACGCCACCAGCGCGTCGTCTACCCGCTCCAGCCAGATGAACTCCAGCTGTGAGCGGGCTTCCTCCGGCACATCCAGCAGGTCCTTGCGGTTGCGGGCGGGCAGCAGCACGGTACGCACGCCGGCACGCAGGGCGGCCAGCACCTTCTCCTTGATGCCGCCCACCGGCAGCACCAGGCCGCGCAGGCTGATTTCGCCTGTCATGGCCACGTCCGGCCGCACGGCGCGGTTGGTGAACAGCGATGACAGCGCGATGAACATGGCCACGCCGGCGCTGGGCCCGTCCTTGGGGATGGCGCCTGCGGGCACGTGCACGTGCACGTCCACATGCTCGAAGGCAGAGGCGGCGATGCCCATGGCCAGAGACTGCGACTTCACCAATGTCAGGGCGGCCTGCACGCTCTCCTTCATCACGTCACCCAGCTGCCCGGTGAGGATCAGCTTGTCGCTGCCCGGCACCCGGGTGGCCTCGATGAACAGAATGTCGCCGCCTGCGGCCGTCCAGGCCAGCCCGGTGGCCACGCCCGGCATCCCCGCGCGCAGGGCGGTCTCGTGCTCGAAGGGCGCCGGGCCCAGGATGGCTTCCAGGTCGGTGGCGTCCATGCGGATGGCGGCGGTGGCGCCTTCGGCCACGCGCATGGCGGCGTGCCTCATCAAGCGCCCGATCTCGCGCTCGAGTTGCCGTACGCCCGCTTCACGCGTGTAGCTGGCGGCCAGCTCCTTCAGGGCGGCGTCGGTGATCTCGCAA
>Ga0114981_10002561_pt1 | contig 11688 bp, 9 predicted proteins | sample S_140806_MF_Meta_FD_87028 | JGI IMG/M metagenome (GOLD analysis project Ga0114981, IMG submission 87028) | Freshwater microbial communities from Lake Simoncouche, Canada to study carbon cycling - S_140806_MF_MetaG | ecosystem: Environmental > Aquatic > Freshwater > Lake | place: Lake...
ACCGGAAGACCCGTCGCTGGATCCGCCGGCTCCGATAAATCCAATCTCCGCAGTCGATAATTCTCATCCCCGCCCGAGTCCTGAGCCACCAGCAGATAACGCGAATCCCGTGTCCAGCTAAACCCCGCCGGCGGACGACTCTTTTCCGCCGTCAAAGCCCGCGCTTTCTCCAACTTTTCCCCCCAACCCACCAAATGCAGGTTCAATATTCCCTCCCTCTCCTTCATAAAAGCAATCCAACGCCCATCTGGAGAGACTTGCGGACTCGCCAAGGCCGGATTCCCGAAAAAAAGCTCCCGATCAATTAAATCACTCGCCACTTCGTGCTTCCCTCCACACCCCACCCCCACCAGCAACAAAACCACAGCGATCGCTTGTTGGATCCATGAAGTCGACATCCTCCCCTTCTAAACGAAATCTCCGCGCGACCAAACCCTAGAAACCCGGCTCCCGCGGTGTCGCCCGTGGCGCCCAATCATCCATCTCAGGTTTCTTCTCCCGAAACAGTTCCAACTTTTTCTGCAATTCCTTCTTTTCAGAATCGGTCGGACTCTTGCTCAACGCCAGCATCGTCGTCTCCTGCGCTTTGCGAAAATCCCCCATCTCCGCATACCCTGAGGCTAAAATCCCATACGTCTGAATTAACGGCTCATCCTGAATCGCTCGCTTGGCCAAACTCACCGCACCTGCCCCATCCCGAAACTCCAGAAAAGGACAGTTCGCCTTCGCCCACGCGACCGTAATGCGATCCGTCGCCGTCTCGGGCAATAATCGCATCGATCGACGTAAATCTGCCTTCGCCCCCGCGGGATCCCCAGTCTTGGCCAAACAGTACGCCCGCCTCACCAAAACCCACGCCGTCTCAGGCGCCTGATCCAACACCGTCGTATACCGATCCATCGCCTCGCTATACTTTCCGTCCTTTTCCAACTCCAATCCCTCCAACGCAGGCCCAAATTTCGACTGGTTCCGAAAAGTCTCCACCGCCTTCTGTAGCGTCGCCTTATCCTCCACGCTCTCTACCTCCTTCATCTGCCTCAATAACACCTCCTGCGCCCGCAAATACTGCTCCGACTCCGCCAAACAAGCCGCTTCCAGCAAAACGAATTCGGTCGTTCGATCCAACTCCACCAACCGCCTCGCCAAAACCATCGCCGCCTTCGGATCCCGAAACTCCGCCAACGGCCCTGCCTTCGATCGTAAGGTAATCAAAAATTGCAGATCATTCACCGCATCCGACTTCTCATTTGAAATTCCTAACGAGATCGCCTTCGCAAAATCCTGCTGTGCCGCCGACTCATCCTCTAGCTTGATTTCACAAAATCCTCTCCTTAACCAGATCCAGGGGATTCCCGGTGCCTTCACCAACGCCGCCGAGTACAAATCCTTGGCAGGCCTCCAAGCCTCTTGCTGCTCCGCCGCGAAAGCCTGAAAAGCCATTCCCCTTCCCAACTTTACCTCCTCCGCAGAGTCCAGCTTCACCTCTTCCTTTTTCTTTTCTTGGGGTGGCTCCTCCGCCCACAAGCCACCCACTAGGAGAAAACCAACCATCGCCATTTGGAAAAACTTCACCTCCTTGATACTATCGATTTTTCCCTTTCTATCCAGCTTGCCGCACCCCAAAAATTCCCAGCTTTCCCTCAACCCCAAAACACCTTAATTCCTAACGTCCTCAATCCACCACCCAGTGAACAAACCCCTCACCTTCACAGGCGGCCTCGCCGCTACCAACGCCTACGTCCACGACCTCAAAGGCCACCTCCTTGCCATCGATGCCCCCGAAGGCTTTCTCGACTTGCTGAAAAAGAAAAAAATCAAACCCCACTCTCTCTTCCTGACTCACGGCCACTGGGATCATATCTGGGACGCCGCCGACATCGCCGATTGGGCTCAATGCCCCGTCTACTACCACCCCGATACCGCCTTCCTCTGCCTTCAACCCGACTCGATGCTCTCCTTTGGACTCCCCAAGAAAATCCGCCCCATCCCCGCAACTCAACTCATCGACGACACCACCACCCCACCCCCCGCCTGGCTCCACTCTCAACTCCTCCACGTCCCAGGCCACTGCCCCGGAAGTCTCTGCCTCTATTTTCCTAAAACCGAACAACTCTACGGAGGAGATGTCCTTTTCGCCGATGGGGTCGGTCGCTGGGATCTCCCAGGAGGAAGCCAAGAGCTTCTCCTTTCCGGAATTCGAAAAAAAATTCTTCCACTCCCCGATTCCACCATCGTCTATCCCGGCCACGGCTCCTCGACCACCGTTGGACGCGAGAAAACCTCCAACCCTTTTTTACAAATCTAATTTAAGACGATGTTGCGCGACTCCACGTGCGCCATCTCTCTAACAAAGCCCGTGCCGCGCCTTTCGTGATCGTTGCCTCTGCCAACTCTCGCCCCCCGCTCCAATCTTCCGCCATTCCCGCCAGCCACAACAACATTCCCGCATTCCAAACCACCGCCCCACGAACCGCTCTCTCCCCATCCCCACTCAAAACCGCCGTAATTTTTGCCGCACTCTCCACCGCCTGACTCGCCTCCAAATCCCTCGCCACTCCCCAATTCCCCTGCGCCGCCCCCTCAGAAATATCAAAACCCTTTCCCCCCTTTTTCCCTAGCACCCGATTCCGTCCCAATGGGGACAACTCCCCCAACGGAGCCGCCTTTTCATCTTCCCCATAGAGAATCGCATACGATTCCACCCCAAGAAAATCCATCGCCTCACCCAACTTCCCCATATCCTCCTCCCGAAACACTCCCACCATTCGCACTTCAGGCCTCGCCGGATTCACCAGCGGCCCCAAAAGATGGAACGCAGTTCTCTTTCCTTGCGCCGATAAAATCTTCCTCGCTCCCGCTACCCCTGCAAACGCGGGATGAAAATCAGGTGCGTATAAAAATGCACAACCCACCTCGCCCAAACAGCTCGCCAACTCCCCCGCATCCCTTGCACCCTTCACTCCCAACGCCGTCAATGCATCCGCACTTCCACTCGGCCTCGTGATTCCGCGATTCCCATGCTTCGCTACCGGTAACCCCGCCGCCGCCGCCACGATCCCCGCTGCCGTAGAAATATTCACGATCGGCCGCCCTCCTCCCCCCGTCCCACAACAATCCCCCAAGCTCCTGCCCCCCCACCTACCCGTTACCCCCGCCGCCTTTGCCCTCGCTAAAAAAGCCCGTGCCATTCCCGCCAACTCCCCCCCAGTCTCCCCCTTTCCCGCCCACGCTAATAAAAACTCCACCTTCACCTCATCCCCCACTTCGAAATCCGCCAATCCAGCCACCAACCCCTCCGCCTCTTGCAGACTTAAATTCTGGCCCGCACGACACTGCTCCGTCGCCCGCCGTAACGCCACCGGGGGCACCCTCTCGCAGCTCATCCAATTCCCGCGTCTTTGGGCAGAAGCTCTTGAAAACGCAACTTGTCGATCGCTTTCATGTACGCCTCCATCGGGGAAATTCGCCCCGCCTTCAGATGCCCGTCAATCGCATCATCCATCAACTGCATCCCCTCCGCCTTACCCGTCTTCAAAACGTCATTCAATTTCATCGTCGCCCCCTCCCGAATAATCGAAGCTACCGCGTTGTTCCCCACTAAAATCTCATTCACCGCCAAACGACCCCCCCCATCCGACCGTTTCAACAGCAGCTGAGCACAAACCGCCCGCAACGAGTTCGCCAACATCGTTCGAATCTGCTCCTGCTGATTGCTGGGGAACGCATCGATGATACGATCCACTGTCTTCCGCGCATTATTCGTATGCAGCGTTCCAAAAACTAAAAGCCCCGTCTCCGCCGCCGTCAAAGCCAAAGCAATCGTCTCCAAATCCCGCATCTCTCCCACCAAAACCACATCCGCGTCCTCCCGCAACGCCGCTTTCAGTCCCGTCGCAAAACTAGGCGTCTCATTCGGCACCTCCCTTTGGGTGATCACCGATTTCTTATTCGGATGCACAAACTCAATCGGCTCCTCAATCGTCACAATATGCCGCGAATGGTTGGTATTGATCGAGTCCACCACCGCCGCGAGGGTCGTCGATTTTCCCGAGCCCGTCGGACCCGTCACCAAAACCAATCCAGATTTGTAATTTCCAAAACTTTCAATCACGGGGGGCACCCCCAACTCTTTCAGGGTCTTGATTTTGGTCGGAATAATTCGAAATACCGCCCCATAACCGTGCAACTGCTTATAAAAATTGCAGCGGAATCGATTATTTTCATCCATCTCATACGCAAAATCGAGGTCTCCCAACTCAACAAACTTTTTCCAGGCGGGCGGCGAACAGATCGGCTCTAACAAGCGCACGATCGCCTCTCGACTCAGCGGCTCATCCTGAATCTTAGAAACCTCCCCATGGCGTCGGATCTTCGCGGGTTGACCCTCCAACAAATGCAGATCGCTTCCGCCCTTCTCGACTAAAATAGAAAATAGCTCGTCAATCGGGTGCTTCATCGCAACTCCCCCGCCAAGGCCGTGGCAAACGCCTTCTTATTTTCCGCTCGTCGATAGGCCTCTTCCCCCGTGATCAATCCCTTGTCCAACAACTCCTGCAAGCTGTCATCCATCAACTTCATCCCCAACTTCTTTCCTGTCTGCATCACTCCAGGCAACATGAAGGTCTTCGCTTCTCGTATCAAATTTCCTACAGCTGGATTATTCACGAGTACCTCCAGAGCAAGCATCCGACCGTTCCCATCTTTCCGGGGGATCAACTGCTGACAAACGATCCCGCGCAGCGACTCACTCACCATCGTCCGAATCTGCGACTGCTGCTCGATTGGAAATACGTCCAGCAACCGATCCAACGTCCGTGCCGCCGTGCTCGTATGCAAAGTGCCCAAAACCAAATGCCCCGTTTCGGAGGCACTAATCGCCAACGAGATCGTTTCTAAATCCCGCATCTCCCCCACCATGATCACATCCGGATCTTCTCGCAACGCCGCCCGTAACGCACTGGAGAAACTGGCCGAATTCGCACCAATTTCCCGCTGAGAAACCTGACACCCCGCCGGCGTAAAGACATACTCAATCGGATCCTCCAAAGTAATGATGTGATCTTTTCTCTCCCGATTAATGTGATCCACCATGGAAGCCAAGGTGGTTGATTTTCCACTTCCCACCGCCCCCGTCACCAAAACCAGCCCGTTGTGATACCGGGTCAGCGTTTTAAGAACAGGCGGCAAACCCAACTCATCCATCGAACGAATCTTGTTTGAAATCACCCGAAAGACCGCTTCCCAACCCCTTCTCTGCCGAACCACACTCGTACGAAACCGAGCCAGCCCTTCCGCCTCATAACAAAAATCGAAAGACCCTTGCTCCTCCACCCGGGCAATCTGTTTCGGAAGAAGAAAGGACCGTGCCAACTGCTCCGTCTCCTCCTTGCTCAAATGTCGCGCATTTGCCCCCTCCAGCGGCGTGAGTTGACCAAAAATTCGCACCAGTGCCGGCGCATCAGGACCCAGATGCAAATCACTCGCTCCCATCTGCACCGCCCTCTCCAAATAGGCTCGGACCACACTGCTGTCTTGGACCGCGCTACTTCCCCCCGCTTGCTCGATCAACCCCCGCAACACCTGCACATGCTCCGCAGGCAACAACTGTTGCTCCTCCATCAAATCCAATGCCGCCACCTGCGGATTCGCTGCAATGACCACACGCACCTGATTCGCCTGCTCAGGTTGAATCCACCCCTGATCCAAGCTGGTTGTCAAAACATAGTCGTTATAGGCCACACTCATCGCTTCCCCCAAAGCATCCCCTGCTTCCCCTTTTCGATCAATCGCAACCAACCATTTCCCCTGCCCGCCCTACCGTTTTGTGGATAACTTCAACTCATGACCAAGGATCAAGTCGCCTCTGCCCTTCGCGAAATCGGGACCATTCTCGAACTCCAAGGCGAAAACCCCTTCAAATGCCGCGCCTACCTCAACGGGGCTCGGACTCTCGAAACCTCAGCCACCGATCTTACCGAACTGGTCCGCACCAACCGCCTCGGCGAACTCCCCGGAATCGGAGATGCTCTGCGCGAGAAAATCACCACTCTCATCACCACAGGAAAACTCCCCTACCTAGAGGAGCTTCGCGCCTCGATTCCCGCTGGCCTCCTCCCCCTTCTCGATCTTCCAGGACTCGGACCCAAAAAACTCCGTGCCCTTCGTGAAAAATTAAAAATCGAATCCCTCGAGGCCCTCACCCAAGCATGCCAAGACGGCCGCTTGGCAGCCCTTGAGGGATTTGGCGAAAAAACCGCCACCAATCTCCTCGAGGCTATCGACCGCCACGCCACCTATAAGAAACTTCACCGCCTCGGCACCGCCCTGCCCGCCGCCCGAACCCTACTCGAGCATCTCAAACAATCTCCCTTAGTTCTCCACGCGGAGATTGCAGGGAGCCTCCGACGCGGAAAAGAGGTTGTCAAAGATCTCGACCTCATCGCCTCCTCCAAAAAACCCAAGGAGGTTATGAAGTTATTTATCTCGTCTCCCAACGTTGAAAAGGTCGTGAATCACGGTGAGACAAAATCCAGCGTCATTCTCGCAGGCGGCATTCCTTGTGACCTTCGTGTCATACCGCCCGACTCTTGGGCCACCGCCCTCGCACACTTCACCGGCTCAAAAGAACATAACATCGCTCTTCGCCAAAGAGCCATCGATCGCGGTCTCCACCTCAGCGAATGGGGCCTGCTCAAGGGGAAGTCCAAAACCCCCCTCAAGCTCAAAGACGAAAAAGAGCTCCACAAAGCTTTAGGCCTAGCCTTCATTCCGCCCGAACTTCGTGAAGACAGTGGAGAGATCGCCGCCGCGGAAAAAGATGAGCTCCCTGAACTCCTGACTCGCGACCAAATCCGCGGTTGCCTCCACAACCACACCCTAGCTAGCGATGGGCAGGACTCTCTCTCCGCGATGGCTCAAGCTGCTGCCGAACAAGGTCTCGAATGGCTCGGTATCGCCGACCACTCCAAATCCTCCTTTCAAGCGAACGGGCTGGACGCAAAACGTCTCGAAAAGCAGATCGAGGAAATTCGCCTCCTGAATTCAAAAAAACCTAAGTGCACCCTCCTTGCGGGAACCGAGTGCGATATTCTCAAAGACGGAAAACTCGATTTTCCCGACTCCCTTCTCTCTGAACTCGACTATGTCGTGGCATCCGTTCACTCCGGTTTTACCTCCGATGAAAAGGAAATGACTCAACGAATCATCCGCGCGATGGAAAACCCCCACGTGACCTGTCTGGGCCACCCTACCGGGCGCCTTCTGCTTGAAAGAGAGGCGTACCCGCTCAACATTCCCAAAATTTTAGATGCTGCCGCCGCCACAGGCACTTGGATCGAGCTGAACGCCAATCCTTGGCGCCTCGACCTCGATTGGCGCTGGTGGCACAAAGCCCGCGATCTTGGGATTCTCTGTTGCATCAACCCCGATGCCCATAAAACATCCCATCTCCGCTTTCTAGATTTCGGCGTCACCCTCGCCCGCAAAGGCTGGCTCAGACCGCAAGATGTCGTGAACACCCGAACTCTTCCCCAGCTTCGTAAACTCCTCTAACCCACCACCCAAAGCTCTCAGGAGACAACTCCTGGAGAGCGGAGTAGGATCACCCCTTCCAACCCACCATGTACCTTCACTCTATCGGCACCGCTGTCCCGCCCCGCGCCTTCACGCAGGCCGAAGTCTTTTCTGCCTTGGAAAAGGCTCCCAAATACCACCAGCTTACCTCCCGCTCCCGAGCCATCCTCCGCAAAGTCCTCAGCAACCGCAACGGAATCGAAACTCGCCACTTTGCCCTCAATGAAATGCAGGACGCCTTTGTCTTTGAACCGGATCAAATGATGGCTCGCTTCCAAAAACACGCCCCAGCCCTTGCCGAGGCCGCCGCTCGCCAAGCCCTCAAAAAATCCGGCCTAAAAATCTCCCAGATCGATACCCTTCTCGTCGCCACCTGTACCGGCTATCTTTGCCCTGGTCTCACCAGCTACCTGACACAAAGTCTCGGTCTCTCCTCATCCCTAACCTTTCTCGATCTTGTCGGGCTCGGCTGTGGAGCCGCCCTACCCGCCCTCCAGCAAGCCTCCGCCCTCGTCTCCTCTGGCCAATCCCGCCACGCCCTCGTCGTTTGTGTCGAAATCTGCTCCGCCGCCTCCTATCTAGATGATGATCCGGGCGTGCTCATCAGCGCCTGCCTCTTTGGCGATGGCGCCGCTGCTTTCATTCTCTCTGCTGAACCACCCTCCACAAAAAGGAAAGTTCGGCTCCTAAAAACCTCCTCCCATCTTGAACCCGAACACCGAGATCATCTCCGCTTCGATCATCGCCAAGGCCTGCTTCGTAATCTGCTCGCCCCTGAAGTTCCCACCCTTGCCGCTGGCCACGCCCGCACCGTCTTTGAACGCGCCGGCGTTAAAAAAGAGGATGTTACAGGTTGGGTCTGGCACGCAGGAGGTCGGGATGTTTTGGCCGCTCTCCGCCAAGAGTTTGGTCTTCAAGAAAAAGATACCCAACACAGCACCGAAGTCCTTCGCCAACACGGCAACATGAGTAGCCCCTCCTGCCTCTTTGCCCTCCAAGCCGCTCTCGAAAACGGCGTCCCCGATGGCCACTGGTGGCTCGCCTCTTTCGGTGCAGGATTTTCCAGCTACGGAGCCCTTCTCGACGTCACCTCATGAGCCGCCGCCTCACCCCCGAAATCCTCGACACACTTTCTCCATCTGATCCCTCTGCTCTGGCCAGCCGTGCCGATCTTCAGCGCCTCCACCCCCTCCTTGGGCAAACCCGGCTTTGGGTTCGCTGGATACGAAACCGATATCCCGACCGCCCACCTTCCAGCCTTGCCGACCTTGGATCGGGTGATGGAAATCTTCTCACCACTCTCTTGCCTACCCTTTTTCCTCAAGGGGGGCACGGGGCGCGCATCTTTTTCATCGATCGCCAACCCACACTCCCCGACTCCGCTCTCGAATCTCTGCGTAGAAAAAATTGGCTCCCCACTGTGGTGGCCCAAGATGTCTTGGCCTGGGCCGCCTCTGCACCCCCGACCGAACTCATTTTCACAAATCTCTTTCTTCACCACTTTCCAGATTCCGAACTGAAAACCCTTTTTCAGAATCTCTCCACTCGCACCTCCACCTTCGCAGCCGCAGAACCGTTTCGCGGATTTGCTGGATCGCTCGGAGCTCGCCTCCTCCGCCTTCTTGGGTGCCATCCAGTCACGCAACACGATGCCCGTGTCAGTGTCGAAGCCGGCTTTCGCCCACGCGAACTCTCAAAACTCTGGCCTCAGCCCCACCACTGGTCTCTCACTGAACAACGGGTCGGCCTCTTCACCCACTTTTTTACCGCTGAGAAAAAAACATGAGACAGGCAACAATTCTAGGCGGTGGCTTAGCGGGTCTCACCCTTGGACTGCGACTTCGCCAAAAAGGTGTTCCCGTAAAACTTTTCGATGCGGGCTCCTATCCCCGACACCGAGTCTGCGGGGAATACCTTAGCGGGCACGCTCTCTCGGTCATCGACTCCCTCGGCTTACGCCCCGGTTTGCGCCGATTAGGTGCAGTCGAATCCTCCGATGTAATCCTCGCTCGCGGTAATACCCTCCTGGCTAGAAAAACCCTCCCCCAGCCTGCCCTCTGCCTCTCCCGCTATCAGTTCGATCAGTTTCTCGTGAAAGAATTGACTGAAGCAGGCGGCGAAATTTTCACAGGGAAACGCATCTCTCCACAGCCTCAAGAAGGTGTCGTACTAGCCACAGGACGCCAACCCTCCACTGCCGAGCAAGGCTGGCGCTGGTTTGGACTCAAAGCCCACGCTCACAATGTCGATCTGGGGGCGGGACTCGAAATGCACCTCTCCCCTCGCGGCTACGTCGGCCTTTGCAGAATTGAGCAGAATCAGGTCAATGTCTGTGGCCTCTTTCGCTCCCGCACCGCGATTCCCGACCTCTCCTCCTCTTGGAAAGAGTGGCTCTCCGGAGACCCACACTCCCTGCTCTCCCAAAGATTAAAAGATGCTGTCTGGGATGAATCCTCGTTCAGCTCGATCGCCGCACTCTCCCTCACCCCAAAAAAAGCCTCGGCTCTTTCAGGAATTCGAATCGGAGATGCACTGACCATGATTCCCCCTGTCACAGGGAACGGAATGTCGATGGCCATCGAGGGAGCGGATACAGCTGCCGGTCCGCTGGTCGACTGGTCATCCCATCGTCAAGATTGGAGCCTTACCAGCAAGCTTGTTGCCGGGCAGCTCGATCAAACATTCGCCAAACGACTTCGACACGCCCGCTGGCTTCAACACGCCATGCTCGATCCTCTGACCCAATCCATCGCTTGGAATTTTGCCCGCATCTTTCCATTTTTTCCCTCCCTACTCTTTCGCCTCACACGATAATTTTCCCTTCGCTTAATTTCGAATTTTGATCGATCATTTTGACGTGGATCTCAACAAGCTGACCGAAAACGCCCAAAAGGCTCTTACCTCAGCACAAACTGCTGCCGCCCAGCAAGGTCACCCTGCCGTTGAGGTCGAGCACCTGCTCCACTCCCTCGCCACCCAAGAAGATGGCCTCATCCCTCGCCTCATCGAAAAATTAGGGGCCCAACCCGCACGCTTCGCTGAACGTCTTGAATCGGAGATCGCCCGCCTACCTAAAGTCTCAGGCCCTGGAACCACTCCCGGTAGCACAATGATCACCCCCCGACTGCAAGCCCTTCTCGGGCGTGCCGCGGAGGATGCCTCAAAACTCAAAGACGAATACATCAGTGTCGAGCACCTCCTTCTTTCCTCCCTGAAAGAAGAGTCCCACACCGGAGCCGCCAAAGTTCTCAAGGAATTCGGTATCACGAAAGACAAACTCCTCTCCGCACTCCAAACCATCCGCGGAGGCCAACGCGTAACCTCCGCCAACCCAGAGGCCACCTACGAATCCCTTGAAAAATATGGTCGCGACTTAACCCGCCTCGCCCGCCAAGGCAAACTGGATCCTGTCATCGGTCGAGATCAGGAGATTCGTCGCACCGTTCAAGTCCTCTCCCGCCGAACGAAGAACAATCCTGTTCTCATCGGCGAACCCGGAGTCGGCAAAACCGCCATCGTCGAAGGGCTCGCCCGCCGTATCGTCGCAGGTGACGTCCCCGAAAGCCTGAAAGAAAAGCGAATCGTAGCCCTCGATCTTGGTGCCCTTGTCGCAGGCGCCAAATTTCGCGGCGAATTTGAAGAACGCCTCAAAGCAGTCCTCAACGAAGTCGTCAAAGCGGAGGGCGGAATCGTCCTCTTTATTGACGAAATCCACACCATCGTTGGCGCAGGAAAAGCGGAGGGTGCAATGGATGCGGGAAACATGCTGAAACCCATGCTCGCCCGTGGAGAACTTCACTGCATCGGAGCCACGACTCTGGATGAGTACCGAAAATATATCGAAAAGGATGCCGCCCTAGAACGCCGCTTTCAGCCTGTCATGGTGGAGGAACCCTCCGTCGAGGACACCGTCTCGATTTTACGTGGCCTACGGGAACGATATGAAGTTCATCACGGGGTTCGAATTCAAGATGCGGCTCTCGTGGCTGCGGCAACCCTCTCCAACCGCTATATCACCGACCGCTTCTTGCCCGATAAAGCGATCGATCTCATCGATGAGGCAGCGGCCAAACTTCGCACCGAAATCGAATCCATGCCGGAGGAGCTGGAAAATCT
>Ga0114981_10002563_pt1 | contig 11682 bp, 9 predicted proteins | sample S_140806_MF_Meta_FD_87028 | JGI IMG/M metagenome (GOLD analysis project Ga0114981, IMG submission 87028) | Freshwater microbial communities from Lake Simoncouche, Canada to study carbon cycling - S_140806_MF_MetaG | ecosystem: Environmental > Aquatic > Freshwater > Lake | place: Lake...
AGCAGATCTAGCGTCTCGATATCGAGGTCATTGGTGGGTTCGTCAAGAACCAGTACGTTCGCTGGTCGGGCGAATAAACGGGCCAGGAGCAGGCGATTACGTTCGCCTCCTGAGAGCGATTTCACCGGGGATCGAACCCGGGCCGGTGCAAAAAGAAAGTCGCCCAGATAGGAGATCACATGTTGCCGTTGGCCGCCGATCTCGACAAAGTCAGAGCCCGGCGAAATGACATCAACCAAGGCCGCTTCCGGATCCAGCTGGGCCCGGAACTGATCGAAGTAGGCGACCTGCAGCTGAGTACCCTGCACTACGGTGCCCGAGTCGGGTTCGATTTCGCCCAGAATGAGGCGCAGCAAGGTGGTCTTTCCGGCCCCGTTGGGCCCGATCAGACCGATTCGATCGCCACGCATGACGCGGCACGAAAAATCGCGGACCACGACCTTGGGTTGCCCATCGGCTCCTGGCCAACTTCGGGTGACGTGTTCGAGTTCGGCCACCCGCTTTCCGCTCCGATCACCGGCATCAACCCGCAACTCGACTTCGCCCTGACGTTCACGGCGGGACGCGCGTTCGGCACGCAGTTGCTCGAGGCGAGCGATCCGACCGACCGAGCGCGTGCGCCGGGCTTCGACGCCCTTGCGGATCCAGATTTCTTCTTGCGCCAGAAGTTTGTCGGCGCGGGCGTTGGCCAGCGCTTCCTCGTGCAGCATTTGCTCTTTGCGGTCGAGATAAGTCTGCCAACGCCCCGGAAAACTGACGAGGTTTCCGCGATCGAGTTCAACGATTCGGGTGGCGACCCTCTCTAGAAATCGACGATCGTGGGTAATAAATAGGAGTGCTCCGCCGGGTCTAAGGAGCGGTGGTCCGCCGGCACTGCTGGCGCCATTGGCGCCGCTGGTGCTGGCATCCAGTCCGTCTGTGTTGGTGGCGGCTGACGCGCTTTCGCCGGGCGCAAGCAAAGACTCCAGCCACTCGATCGAGACAATGTCGAGATGGTTGGTTGGTTCATCCAACAAGAGGACGTCTGGCTCTGTGGCCAATGCCTGTGCGAGCGCGACGCGTTTTTTTTGGCCACCCGAGAGGCTGTTGATCCGCAGGTTCGGGTCGAGGCCGAATCGATCGATGGCGCGCTCCGCTGTAGCGTGAAGCCGCCATCCGTCCGAGGCTTCCAGCTCGGTCTGCAGTGTCTGCATCCGTTCGAGCAGCGCGTCCATGTCTTGGGCGTCTGGGTCGGCGAGCGCGTCCGAGACCTCATGCCACTCCCGCAGGGCCGCTGCTGCGGCCCCCAGCCCCGATACGACGGCTTCAAAAACCGTGTGTTCTGGATCGAGCGGGGGCTCCTGGGCGACATAGGCGACCTTGAGTCCCGGTTGCGTCCAGGCCTCGCCGTCATCAAGCCCTCCCAACCCGGCGAGGGCGCGTAGGAGCGACGATTTTCCGCTGCCGTTTCGGCCGATCAACGCCACCCGTTCGCCCGGGTCTATCTGAAGGTCGGCCCGGTCAAGGAGCGCAAAATGGCCAAAGGCCAGGGAGGCAGAGCGGAGTTGGAGTAGCGGCATGGCGCGATGTTACTCGGCAAGGACTTTCGGCGGCCCGCCGGTGCAATACTCAGTTCGAAAAGATTGAGACCAATAACGCCTCGGCGACCCGACCAGTGGTTCCTTCGGGATCGAGCTCGGGGTTGTATTCCGACATTTCCGCGCCCAGAAACCCGGGGGTCATGGCAATCCCAGCGATAGCGTCGATCAGCTCTTGGGGCTCCAGTCCATGGGCGACGGGAGAGCCGACACCAGGGGCATCCAGAGGGTCCAGGACGTCGAGGTCGATGGAGACCCCCCAGCCCCCGGTGCGCCCGAGGCGATTTCGATCGCTTCGCGGAGGGTGGTGACAAGACCTCTCGAGTCGATTTCAGCCATTTGAATGATACGAACTCCCAAGCCCGCCAATAGTGCAGATTCTTCGGCTTCAAAACTGCGTACGCCGACCAGACAAAGGTGACGCGGATCGATGCCGGCCCCCTGAGCAAGCCCGACAAGTCGAGCGTCGCCATGACCTAGCAGCACTGCGAGCGGCATGCCATGAACCATCCCGCTCGGGCTCGTAGCGGGCGTGTGGGCGTCCAGATGGGCATCGAGCCAGACCAGGCCGACGGAGCCTTGATGAGCGACGGCCTCGGCAACCCCCTTCCAGGTCCCGATGGCGCATGCGTGGTCGCCTCCAAGTACCAGGGGTTGGTAGCCCCGGCGGATGCATTCGGCGACAGTTGCCGCCAGGCGTTCCGCGTGACGTCGAATGGTCGAAGTGGGGGATGTGGCGCCAGAACTGCGGGTAGGGGTGCTCATCGGCCCTAAGCGGATAACCTCGACCGTTCGGCCGCGGGTTTGGCCCAGTGTTGGGTCAGGCTTACGGAGCCGCTCCTCAAGCCCCTGAGCCAGTAAAGCATCCGGACCTTTTGCGCAGCCTGGGTCGGGCGCTCCAACCCCGACCGGCAGCGCGATCAGGGCGATGGGCGAGGGCGCGCCCGCGGGGACGCCAAGTCGTGGCGGTTTAGAGAGGTTGGGCAAGCTTGGTTGCGGTATACATCGCGTAAATTGAGGAGAGTCCAAATAGGAGATAGGCGACTCGGGCGGGCATCGAACGGTCGCCGAGAAGGGTCGCTACGGGGTCAAATGAGAATGCACCGATGAGGCCCCAGTTGAGTCCACCAATAACGGCCAGACTGAACGCCACCCTGTCTGCGGCGGTGAATGTGGCTGCGCTGGGACTGGTGGGCGCTTGGGCGACGTCTTGACTAATCATGAATTCTTCCCTTTGGGTTGCTGGTCACGCTGCAGCAAAGATCGTTCCTAAGTTCGCCAACCAAGAACAACAAAACAGGCGGCGACTTGACCGAGATGGGTTTTTACGTCATAGTCGAAGGCTGATTTGAGAAAAGGTTCTCAAATTAGACATTCGTTTTCGGCTTCCTGTCCTGATCCGTTTCTAATTAACGGATTGATCCTTGATCGGGCGGCTGAATCAAACCGCCTTCGAGGATTTATATGGATTTCGCAAGCCTAGGGCTGCATTCGGCCCTGCTCGGCGCGCTTTCGCGCTTGGCTCATACTGCTCCTACCGCCGTTCAGCAGCAGGCCATTCCTGCCGCGTTGGCCGGTAAGGATTTGCTGGTCTCGTCGCACACCGGGAGTGGCAAGACCGGGGCATTTTTGTTACCCCTGCTCCATCGGATGGCTGGTGACGCAGGCGAGCGCCGGCCACGCGCCCTGATTCTTACCCCGACCCGTGAATTGGCTTTGCAGATCGAGCGCGCAGCGCGCGACTACACCATGGAATTGCGCTCGACGGGTCGTCGATTACGCACGGCCTGCCTGATTGGCGGCGCACCATTTGGACCACAGCTGAATGCGCTGGCCGAAGGCTCAGAACTTGTGATTGCAACCCCAGGTCGGATGCTCGATCACATGGAACGGGGACGCGTCGATTTGTCAGGCGTCATGACGTTGGTTCTGGATGAAGCGGACCGGATGCTGGATATGGGCTTTGTCGAAGACATTGACTTCATTGCCGCTCGCCTGCCTGCCGATCGTCAGACGCTGCTGTTCTCCGCCACGCTGGATGGGCGTGTTGCTCCGGTGGCCCGACGCTTGACGAAGGATCCCCAGCGGATTGAATTGTCAGAGCGGATCGACCGTGCCCTTCTGACCGAGGTGGTCCACCACGCCGACGATCTCGACCATAAGAATCGCCTGTTGGACGCCGTGCTGGCGACGACTGGCATGGAGCAGGCCATCATTTTTATGTCGACCAAGCTGTCGACTGAAGATCAGGCTGGTCGTCTGCGCGACGCAGGTCATGCGGTCGCAGCCTTGCATGGCGATCTGCCGCAGCATGCCCGTAACCGGGTCGTCCGGATGCTGCTCGAAGGGCGAATTCAGATTGTGGTTGCGACGGACGTCGCCGCGCGCGGTATTGACGTGCCAACGATTTCGCACGTCATCAATTTCGACCTGCCCATGAAGGCAGAAGACTATGTCCACCGGATTGGTCGAACCGCACGGGCAGGCCGCGCCGGGATTTCGGTTTCTTTTGCTGGACGGGCTGACCGCTCACGTCTCTTTGGGATTGAGCGTATGTTGGGCAGGCCATTGCCAGTCGCAACCCTACCTGGTCTGGAACCCCGATTTTCCCCGCCTCGGGGCGGTGATCGTGGTCCGGCCCGCGGCTCCGATCGACGCGGCGACGGTCGTCGCCCAGGTGGCTTCGGTGGTGGTGGGTTTGGAGGCGGCGGTGGCGGTGGGTTTGGCGGTGGCGGTGGATTCGGTGGCGGCGATCGCCGTCCATTTGAGGCCCGGCCAGCCAGCGCCGAGCGCCGGCCATTCAGTGATCGCCCATTCGGTGATCGCCCATCATCCGATCGACCGTTTGCGGATCGTCCCTCGAGCGGTCGTCCTTTCGGTGACCGGCCTGCTGGCGATCGGCCCTTCGGTGACCGCACGAGCGCTCCGGGCGACCGCCGTCCAGCATTTCAGCCTCGTGACCGCGCCCCCAGGCCGGATGCGGGCAGGACCTTTGCCCGCCCAGCGAGCCCGGAACGTGGGGCTCAACCAGCCCGCGCACACATCGTCCGTCGGGTTCGTGCGGCTTAGGTTGGCGGAATTCCGGCTGAGAGGCTCCACTTAGTGAATCGCGGGCCTCGCAGCGGTCGAGTTGGGGGCTAACCGGATCGCCTGACTCAGTAGGGTCCGCATATGTCGAAGGGGCACCGAGAGGTGCCCTTCGTTTTCGTACTCATGGAGTTGCCCGTTCGCCAATCGGCGCGCCAAGGCGCGTACGCATTGGATCGGCACGACGGTGTCCTGGCGACCGTGCCAAATCAGCACGGGAGTTTGGACCTGCCAAAGACGCTCGTCCCAACGCTTGGTGTAAGTCAACAAGTCGCGAAGCGCGCCATATCCGCCAGCCACAAACGATTCGGCCAGAGAACTCGCGATGGCCTGACTCCATTCCCCGCTACGAAGCGCTTCCTGATCGGCGCGAGCGAACCGCGTGCAGAGGATTTTCAACAGTGCCTGCGGGTAGCGCTTGGCAAATTGTCGCAGCGGGCCGTCGAGCAATAAGCCTGCGGTACGCGGGGTAAGCGTCGTGCCGCGGAGGACGAATTGTGCAAGTGCGCTGAATTGCGCGAGAACAGCGGGGTCGTCTAGAGGGCACAGCGGGCAGGCAAGAATCACCACCGGAGCGCCGATGGCCGGATTCGCTGCCATCAGGAGGGCGGGCGCACTCCCGCCTGACACCCCGATCACGATGGGGTGACGCAATCCCAATTCGAAACAAACCGCGGCGGCGTCGGCGGCGTCAATCGCAGGGTCGGGCGGTGCATTTGAGCTGAGGCCAAATCCAGGTCGGTCGATTGAGATCAATCTCAAGCCAAATTCCGCCGCTAATGGATCTGCCGGGACACATTCCAGGCGGGAGCCCAAAAAACCATGCAGATAGAACACCGGGCGTCCGTGTGCGGGGCCCGACTCGCGCACCGCAATCTTGCGACCATTTGACAAAACGACGCGACGTTCCAGCATGGGGTCTCCTAATCAAGGCAATGGATGTTTCGCGCTCGTCTAGGATGGCGGCTCGAGTGAAATCAATTCGCGAATTTCGCGACAACTTGGATGTTAAAAGTGAACAAGACCATCATTCAGTGTGCGGGCGCTCCGGCGCCGGTGGGGACCTACTCTCAGGCGGTGGTGATCAACCCGTCAGCCGGTCGAATGGTTTGGGTGTCTGGTCAGATCGGATTGGATCCGACGACGGGGACCCTGGTTGGGGATGATTTCGAGGCGCAGGCCCGTCAGGTCTTCCTTAACCTCTCGGCGATTGCAGAGGCTGCCGGTGGTTCCCTGCGCGATGTGGTTAAGGTCACCCTCTTTTTGACCGATCTGAGCGAATTTTCGAAGGCCAATGCCATCATGGCAGAGCACTTCCCAGAGCCCTTCCCGGCTCGCTCAGCGGTTGGCGTTGCTGCTCTGCCCAAGGGCGCCCTATTCGAAGCAGAAGCCGTGATGGTGTTGAATTCTTGACCTCAGCGCGAGGCGATCGCGGGCGTTTTGCGCGCCTTGGCCTTCATCGGGCAATTGATTTTGCTCTTCACTTACCGCTCCGATATGAAGACCTGACGCGGGTCACGCCGCTTGGGGGATTGATCCCTGGCATTTCCGTTCAGGTTCGAGGGGTCGTGAGTTCAACCGACTCCAGTCCCCGTCGGGGTTCGAACATGACTGTGCGCCTGTCCGACGGGCAGGGTGAGATCGCCCTGCGGTTCTTGCATGCTCAGCCCTGGATTCGGGGGTTACTGCTTCCCGGGCGAACGGTTCTAGCCCACGGATTGGTTCGCGGTGGTCTCTTTGGTCTTGAAATGGTCCATCCGACCGTTCGGGCCGATGATGGAGGGGCGCCATTACCCGATCGACTGACACCGATTTACCCGACCGTTGCGGGGATTGGTCAATCTGCACTGCGGACTGCGATCCGGAACGCTTTGCGAGAAGCTGACCTCGGCGAAACGATTGCGCGCGATCTGGTCCGTGAACTCTCGATACCGGATTTTTCCGAGGCCCTCAAATCCCTTCACACCCCAGTGCCAGCAGATGCGCCGCCTGAGGGGCAAGACGACGACCGCCAGAGTCCGCCATGGCGTCGAATCATTCTGGATGAGCTGATCGCCCAACAACTCGCGCTGGTTCGTGCGCGGTCCGAGCGGGATCAGGTGGGCGCGGCGCCATTGCTCAATGATGCGATGGAACGTCAGCTTTTGGCAAAATTGCCCTTTCGACTGACCAGCGCTCAGGCCCGAGTCGTCGCCGAAATCGGTGGGGACCTCGGTACTTCGCGGGCGATGCACCGTTTGCTTCAAGGCGATGTCGGGAGTGGAAAAACAGTGGTCGCAGCGCTCGCCGCTGCCCGGGCGATCGGTAGCGGATGGCAGGTGGCCTTGATGGCGCCGACCGAAATCTTGGCGGAACAGCATTGGCTCAAGTTGCGCCCGTGGCTCGAAACGCTGGGGGTTCGAGTGGCCTGGCTGACGGGTTCGTTGCGTGGGGCGGCGAAGCGGGCTGTCCGGGCGGCGATCGCCAGTGGCGAGGTCGATCTGGCCATTGGAACCCATGCGTTGGTCGAAGAAACGACAGCCTTCCCTCGCCTCGGCCTCGCGATTGTCGATGAGCAGCACCGTTTCGGGGTTGCGCAGCGGCTTGCATTGGTGGGCGCCGAGTCTGTCCGCGCGCACCTGCTGATGATGAGTGCGACCCCCATCCCTCGCACCTTGGCAATGAGTTATTGCGCAGATCTCGACCTGTCTGTGATCGACGAATTGCCGCCAGGGCGCAGCCCGGTCGTGACGCGAGTCATCGACGCTGGACGCCGCGACGAGGTCGCCCACCGGGTCCGACAGGCGGTTGTTGATGGCCGCCAGGCTTACTGGGTCTGCCCCTTGGTCGAGGAATCCGAGACCATGGATCTGAAAAATGCGAGCGAGACGGCGGTGTGGTTGTCAGATCAGTTGCCAGACCTGCGGGTCGGATTAGTCCACGGGCGTTTACCTGCATCGGATAAAGCCAAGGTGATGGCCGATTTTCAGGCTGGGACGATCGATGTATTGGTGTCCACGACGGTGATCGAGGTGGGGGTGGATGTGCCAAACGCGTCGTTAATGGTCATCGAGCATGCCGAGCGCTTCGGTCTCGCTCAACTGCATCAGTTGCGCGGGCGCGTGGGGCGAGGGTCAGCGGCCTCAGCCTGTGTTTTGTTGGCCAGTTATCCGATATCGGCGGTCGCAAAGGAAAGGCTGGGGATCATCCGGGATACGCAGGACGGGTTCGAAATCGCTCGCCGCGATTTGCTTCTTCGAGGGCCTGGCGAATTTCTTGGGGCGCGCCAGTCGGGTTTGCCGATGCTACGATTCGCCGATCTTGAGCGAGACGCTGACTTGCTTGAGATCGCTCGCCACATTGCGGGCCGAATGCTGGTTGGCGATGCGCTAAACGTAAACCGGCATCTTGACCGTTGGCTAAGTGGTCGGACTGCATTGGCAACGGTCTGAACCATCGAGCGCTTGTATATCTCTTAAGGGTTGATCCACATGGTGAGCGTCACGTCCAGAGCCGGTGGTCTCGAGATCGTCGGCGAGAATTTGAAGACCGATGACCTGACGGATGTCTGGCAGGTTACGCGCGCAGGTGTGACGTTCTTCGCACCCTGGGCGACGATCGGGCAGCTTCGCCGAACCGTGACTGCAACCGAATTTCCAATCTCGCTTGATGGCGATGACACCATCATGGGGTTGAGCGGCTCAGATCGATTGCTTGGTGGTCGCGGTAGCGACATCCTGGACGGCGGATTGGGCGACGATAAGCTCGAGGGTGGCACAGGTAATGACACCTACTACGTGGATAGTGTCAACGATTACATTGTTGAGAGCACCACGAATCCACTTGAAATCGATACGGTGTTCTCGACCGTTAGCTGGACGCTTGGCTTCAATCTTGAAATTCTGAACTTGATCGGAAACGCGCCGATCAATGGGACCGGGAACCTCTATGCCAATGTCATTACCGGGAATTCGGCAGCCAATATTCTGGACGGTGGTGCGGGGGCCGATACACTGGTTGGTGGCCTTGGTAATGACACCTACGTTGTCAGCAGTCTGACCGATGTGATCGTTGAAACCAGTGACTTGGCCACGGAGATCGACACGGTCCAGACCTGGATTAACTGGACGCTTGGCGAGAACCTTGAGAATTTGACGCTTGCAGGCACGGGCGATCTAAACGGTGTCGGCAACGCCGTTGCCAACGAGATGCGTGGCAACACCGGGAAGAATCTCCTCACTGGGCTGGAAGGTGACGACACCCTTTGGGGTGGATTGGGTGACGACACCCTGGTCGGTGGTGCCGGGGCTGATTCGTTATTTGGGGGCCTTGGCGCCGATCGTCTGTACGCCGCGGTTCTGCCCACCTTGACTCTAGTCGATCCGACCTCCAACACCCTGATCGGTGGAGAAGGCAACGACTGGATTCGTGGCGATGCGGGCGATGACATCCTCTTCGGCGGGTTCTCGCAGAGTACTGCCGCCGCGCTGGTTGCCGCGATTCCGCGCACAGGCATATCAACCCAAGTCTCCCAACTACTCGGCGTCAGTCTGACCTTACTGCAGAACTGGGTCACCGCGGCAGCGGCTGGCGTTCGAGCCGGTACGGTGCCGGTCTATGTCGATGAGGGGGGGAACGATTCGATCTGGGGCGGTGCCGGGAATGACTTTCTCGATGGGGGTCCCGGATACGACTTGCTTGAGGGTGGACTCGGTGATGATTCGGTTTATGGTGGCGTGAATGACGACACTCTGGTTGGCTCGGACGGCGAAGACTGGCTGGATGGTGGCGATGGACGTGATCAACTCTCGGGTGGCGTTGGCAATGACACGCTCTTGGGAGGCCTTGGAAATGACACGCTCGATGGTGATGCGGCCCCTGAGTCCCCCAATGCCGTTGCGCGAGGGGACGATTCGCTGATTGGCGGCGCCGGGGACGATCGGTTGATCGGCGGTGCCGGTGACGACATGCTCATTGGCGGTGAGGGCAGTGATATCGTCTCGGCCGGTGAGGGTGACGACGTCGCTTATGGGGGATATTCACAGGCCTTTGCACAAGAGGTCCTGGATGCGCTTCCCGCTGCTGGCAATCTCACTGCCCTAGCGCAGATGTATGGCGTGACTCTCAAGCTGCTGCAGTCGTGGTCCGCTAGTCAGACTGCGGCGCTGGCAAATGGCGTGGTGCCGCTCTATTTTGATGAGGCGTCGAGGGATTGGCTCTGGGGCGATGCGGGCAATGACGAACTCCATGGCGGTGCCGGCGCCGATGTGATTCAGGGCGGCATTGGTAACGATTTGTTGTTTGGCGACAGCGACGATGATTTTGTCGATGGGGCAGCAGGTACCGATACCGTCAATGGCGGTACCGGATCCGATTCCCTTGAAGGTGGTGATGGGAACGATCTATTGTTCGGCGATGATGGTAACGACAGTCTTAGCGGAGGCCTTGGTAACGATGTGCTTGACGGGGGGGTCGGTGATGACACGCTGGTCGGCGGGCCTGGAGCCGATACGATAACGGGTGGTTTTGGGAGCGATCGGTTCAAATTTACGCAAACCGGTGATTCCTCTGGTGCGTCGGATCAGATTATGGATTTTGATCCGCTTTACGACCGCATCGATTTGGGCGAGATCGATGCAAATGGCCAGACTTCAGGGAATGGGATCTTTAGTTTTATTGGTGACAGCCCTTTCTCGGTGAGGTCAGCGGGCCAACTCCGTTACGAAGCTGGGCCAAATGGTCTATTGCTCAGAGCCGACGTCAACGGTGACGGGGTCGCCGATTTCCAGCTCGAATTGATTGGTGTGACTTCATTGGTGGCTGCGAATTTCATCCTTTAGTTCGTTCGTATGAATCCATTCCCGACGATCGAACAGGCTATCGGAGGGACTTCACTCGTCCAATTGCAACGTCTGCCGGGTGAGGGCAACTTGCGGCGTCACAACCGCATCCTTGGCAAGCTCGAAGGGGATAACCCCGCGGGATCGGTCAAAGACCGACCGGCGATGTCGATGATTGCCCGGGCTGAGGCCCGCGGTGAAATCAAACCGGGCGACACGCTAATCGAGGCGACCAGCGGGAACACCGGGATCGCCTTGGCGATGGCAGCGGCAATCCGCGGCTACCGGATGGTCTTGATCATGCCGGATAACCTCTCGGTGGAGCGGCGCCAGGCGATGCGCGCTTATGGCGCGGAACTCATTTTGGTGACCCGTCAGCAGGGCATGGAGTACGCCCGTGATTTGGCCCTGGATATGCAGTCTCGGGGCGAAGGGCGCGTGCTAGATCAGTTCGCTAATGACGACAATTGGCTCGCTCACTACGAATCGACCGGACCCGAAATCTGGCGCGATACGGGCGGGCTGGTAACGCACTTCGTTTCAGCGATGGGTACCACTGGAACGATCACCGGGGTCTCGCGCTACCTCAAGGAAATCAAACCCGAGGTCGTGATCGTCGGTGCGCAACCGACCGACGGTTCGTCGATTCCGGGGATCCGGAAGTGGCCACCCGCTTATGTCCCCGCGATTCGACGCCACGCGATCATCGACCAGATTGACGAGGTTTCGCAGGCTGACGCCGAATCCATGGCGCGACGACTGGCAACGACTGAAGGCATTTTTTGTGGTCCATCGGCCGCCGGGGCTTGTTGTATTGCCCTGCGATTAGCCGAAACCGTAACCAACGCGACGATTGTTTTCATCGTTTGTGACCGCGGCGATCGTTATCTGTCGACCGGTCTTTTTCCGGACTGACTGGGGCCCCGCTTACTTCGGGTTTTTGGTCGGAGGCCGTTGTGGGCGCTTGTTTGCCTTACGGTCGCTCATTTGGCCCCTCGTTTTCGCCGTTTTTTTTAGCGATTTGGGTGTCGCGTCGATGCCAGTTTTAGGAGCGGACTCGCGAGCCTGACGCAGCGCGCTCGCAAACTCCAGAACGGCCATCGCGTAGTAGCGTGAGCGGTTGTATCGGGTGACGACCCAGAAATTCTTCCCTGTCAGTCGAAACAGTGAGGGCACGTCGCCGTTTTGAAACTCGACTA
>Ga0114981_10002565_pt1 | contig 11677 bp, 7 predicted proteins | sample S_140806_MF_Meta_FD_87028 | JGI IMG/M metagenome (GOLD analysis project Ga0114981, IMG submission 87028) | Freshwater microbial communities from Lake Simoncouche, Canada to study carbon cycling - S_140806_MF_MetaG | ecosystem: Environmental > Aquatic > Freshwater > Lake | place: Lake...
CTGGTCTTGCGGGCCATCGCCCGTGACCTGCCCCGCGAGGTGGACACCCGCATTGACGACTGGCGGAAGATCGCTTGGAACCTCGATTACGCGTGGTTTACCCGTGAGGAGGCCGCTTCGCTTGTTCCCGATCCCGCCCTCCCGGGCGCAACCGCCGTGGCTTCGCCTGAACTGGTGCGTCGTCTTGGGCGCTTCCACTTGCGCGATTTCGTGCGTGGCGAACCAGCGCCGTGGCCAGCCGATGCGCTGCACGACGCTTCACTATCATCCGTCGTGACGGGCGTGTCGGGTGACACGGTCACCGTCTCCCTTCATGGGCGGATCCGGCTCGAGGCGGAGTTCCGGTGGGTCCGGCAAGGGGATGGCGAGGCGCACGGGTCCCCGTGTTCCTTCGATGCCACCCTTTCGGGCGAGGCCGAGTGGGATCGGGTGACCGGACGGTTCGTGCGGTTCGATCTGGCGGCGTCCGGCCCTCGGGCAGGCACGCAGCAATACAACAACCGTCCGGATGATCTTGGTCCCGCGCCAATGGCCGTGGTGTTCGAACTCGCGGGTGATACCCCGCGCGATCGCACGCCCCCGCATACCGTCCTGCACGCACAGTACTTCGGAGAACCGGCCTGATGGTGGTGATTGCAGGAAGCACGCACCAGCCGGCCGGGGGCGCGCCACCTCCGGGGCTCGACCCGGACCGCGTGCCACAGGTGTTGCGGGTGGTTCTGGTCCGCCATGCGACCGCACAGGCGCCCGGTTCCGGCGTGCCGATAGACCGGCCCCTCACGTCAGACGGGACGTCACAGGCGGACCGGCTTCGCTGGTTGAACCTCTTCGACCTGGCCACCGGGTTCTATGCGGGCCCTGAGGCGCGGATGGTCGCAACCCTCGCGCCTGGAGCGGCCTCCCGTGGCCGCGAAGTCGTGATCAAGGCCGCGCTTGCCGAAACCGCGTCCGGCGGGTGGCTTCCGGACGATCAATTTGCCGAGGTGATCGGGCGGTACTTCGCACACCCTGCCATCGTGCCGGCGCCGGGCTGGGAAGCCGGATCGGTGGCTGCGCAGCGATTCGGGTCCCAAGTGGAAGCGTTACGAGAGGCGCATCCGCCACACGTCAATCGTGACCGGGCCGTTCCCGGAGTGGTGGTCGTCTCGACGGGCGGACGCGTTGCGATTGCGTGGCTTGCGTCCTGCCTGGGTTGGTCCGGTGCCGATGCCGAGAGTGCGTGGCGTCGATTGCGCACCCCGGACATCGCCGTGGTCGACCTGCCCAAGGGCGAAGCGAATGTAAATCAGGCGGGGCCGGGGTGGGGTGGCGAGGCAGCGCGCCTCATCATTCCGTTCGGCATCCTCGAAACCTGACCACCAGCCGATCCCACGCCGGTCATCCAAGAGGCATTTCCCCTCCCCCGTTGCGACGGCAGAGGGGAAATGCCTTGGAACAACGGATCTACTGCGCGAGGTGGGGCCACGGATGACCGGCAGTGAACCCGCCGTCGACGTTGTACGTCTGCCCGGTCACGTAGTCGGATGCCTTGCTGGCCAGATACACGGCCAGGTTGCCGATGTCCGACGTGACCCCATAGCGGCCTTGCGGGACGTGATCCTCGACCCACTTCTTGCGTGACGGGTTCATCGTTGCCGTCAATGGCGTCTCGATCCATCCGGGTGCGATGGCGTTCACGCGGATGCCGTGATCTGCCCATTCGACGGCCTGCATCTCGGCAACATTCACGATGGCACTCTTGGTCGCGCCGTACACCGACAAGTCGTGGTAGCCACGGAAACTGGTCATGCTGGCAATGTGCAGGATCTTCCCCCAGGTCGCACCGCGTGCAATGTGATCGCGGGCAAACATCGCCGACAGGAAGAATGGCGCCCGCAGGTTGATATTGACGATGTAATCCCAGTCGTCAAGCGTGACATCGACGATCGGCCTCCGGCGGTTGACGCCCGCGACGTTCGCGAGGATCGATGGCGCTCCGAGGGTCTCGTTGGTGCGTGCGATGAGGTGGGCGCACTGGTCGAGGTCACTGACGTCGGTGCGGATCACCACTGCACGACGCCCAATCGCCTCGACCTCATGGGCAACACGGGCGAGATCGGTCTCGTTGCGGGCGGCGAGTGCCACGTCGGCACCGGCCGCGGCGTAGGCGAGGGCGATTCCCTCACCGATCCCGTGGCTTGCGCCGGTGACGATTGCCACCTGGCCCGCGAGGCTGAATGCTTCCAGTCCGGTCATCTGCGATTCTCCTGTGTGGCCTAACCCCCATCCCGAGGTCCGTAGATTGGGGGGTCAGGCAGGTGGGTAGTGAAGCGTATACGCATCAGGGGCTGTGGGGGCACCGTCCGGTCCGCGGGCATCCCGGCCCGCCCCCTCTCCCCCCTCGTCTCGCCGGCAATGCCAATCGCAGCGTATCTGGTCCGCGGGCATCCGTGCCCGGCCACTCGCCCCCCTCGTCTCGCCGGGAAGGGCCAAGCGCAGCGTATCCACATCAATGGGCGATGGGGAGGGGTGTGACGCGCCGTCGGGCCTACCGGTCGAGATGCGGGAACATGCGGTTCGCGAAATTCCTTGCCGGCACGCCAAGGACGCGCAGGAATCCCTCGGCATCCGCATGGTCGAATGATCCGGCGCGTTCCATCGAGGCATCGTCCTCGGAGTAGAGGGTTGGCGCATCCTCCACCCCTTCGATTCCCTCGAAGATCACCTGTCCCTTCGAGAGGCGGAGGATCACCGTCCCCGACACCAGCGAGGCGTAGCGCGCGATGGCGTCGAGGGCCGCGGTGGTGCCAAGGTCGTACCAATAGCCCTGATAGATCTGGACAGCGAGGAAGCGCGAGAGGGTCTCGTAGAGTTCGCGGGCGCGCCGGTCCAGATACAGCTGCAGGAGGAACTCGAACGCCTGCCCGAGAACTTCCATGCCGGGTGCCTCGTAGACGCCCCGGGACTTGATCCCGACGAACCGGTTCTCCACCACATGACGGCCGATCCCGATCCCGTGGGCCCCACCGATCTCGTTTGCCCGCCGGAACGCCTCCACAAGATCGACATGGTCGCCGTCGATTGCCACCGGACGCCCGTTCTTCCATTCGATCCGGATCATTCCGGGAGCGTCGGGGGCATCCCACCCCCACACGCCCATCTCCGGCGTGACGAGTGTTGCCGGGGTCGCGAGTTCCTCGAGACGGCCCGCTTCGTGGGTCAGTCCAAGCATGTTTGCGTCGGTGGAGTAGATCTTGTCGACCGATGCCTTGATCGGGAGGCTGTGGGCCACCGAGTACTCGACCATTTCCTTGCGACCACCAAAGGTGTCGTGCATGACCGGGTCGCGCCAAGGTGCGTAGACCTGGAAGGTCGGCGCAAGCATGTTCGTCGCCAGTTGGAAGCGCACCTGGTCGTTGCCTCGCCCAGTGGCACCGTGGAACAACACCGAAATGCCGTCGCGCTTCAATGCGTCAATTGCGAGGCGCGTGGTGACATAACGCGCAATGCCCGTGGTGTTCCAGTAGCCGCCCTCGTAGCGGGCCTGTGACTGGATGACCGACAGACCGGCTTCGGCGAGGGCCTCTCGACCGTCAATGACGTGGGCGGAGACCGCACCGCACTCAAGCATCCGGACGCGCACGGATTCGAGATCAGGTTCGTCAGGTTGTCCGAGGTCAAGGGTGTAGCAGTGCGGTTCGACACCGTTGGCACGCAGCCAGTGAGTGATGGTGCAGCTGTCGAGGCCGCCGGAGACGAGTCCCCCGATCCTGACGCCCCTGAGGTCGGTGATGCGCATTTGTCTCTGTCCGATCGTTTGACGTACTTCCCGGTTCCCCTGCTGTCGGGTTCGGAGCGAAGCGAATGTAAACCAGGCGGGACTGGGGTGGCGGTGAGTGACCCTGTATTCACGGCCGGGGAGCGGGACGCCAGGCACATTGTGCCGCGCCCAGCCACCCCGCCCTTTCGCCCCGATGTCGATACGCCTCGCTCCCCAGGTGCAATGGCGGACAAGGTTGGGGGGGGCGGGCGAACCATGTGCACCCCTGCCCCGCCCAGCCACCCCGCGCCGATGCTCCTGATTTAGTTGCGCTTCGCTTTGGGCGCGGGACAGGGCTGCTGGAAGATGCGTGCAGGTCAGTTGCCGGCTTCAACCTCGCCAGCAACCTCGACTGCGTAATCGACTTCGGAGATGGCATTGACGCCAACGCAGATCGAATGCGCGTATGGAAGCGCAAGGTTGTAGCGGATTGCCTCGCGAATGGTGGCCGGCGTCTGGGTCAGGCCTCCCTGCGCGAGGGTCTTCATGAGACAGATGCCCTTGCCCGCGTCATAGACCTTCTTGACGAGTGGCAAGTGGTCGGACATCGTGCCCTTGAGCATCTGCCCGTCGATGTTGACCGTCGTGAGCACCACCTCGACGCGCGGATCCGTCGCGCAGATCTCCATGATCTCCCCGGTGCCCAGATGGGTCGAGATCCCGACCGCGCGGATCTTGCCCGCCGCCTTCATGCGGTGCAGCGCTTCCATCCCGGAGTCGCGAAGTGCGTACTCCTCGGCGGTCTCGATGCCGTGCAGGAGGACGGTGTCGATGTACTCGGTGCCCATCTCCTGAAGGTAGCGCTCCACGTCGGCGGTGACACCGGCCGCGTCACGCGATGGGGTCTTGGAGTTGATGACAACGCGGTGCCGGTCCACCTGCCTCAGTGCGTGGCCGACATGCGGGTGGGTCTTGTAGCCATCAGCGGTGTCCCAGAAGTTCACGCCGAGGTCAAGGCCCCGGACGAGGATGGCCGCGGCGTCCTCGTGGGAGAGGTTGTGCTTCAGGACCGCCATGAGGCCGGTTCCCCAGCACAGTCGCGAGACTGGGATCCCGGTATTGCCGTAGGGAACACGGGTGGTCAGTGGACTGAGGCCCGCCACGGGCAGTCCGGTGATCGTCGTTGTTGTGGCCGTGTCAACCATCGTGCGCCTCCGAAATGTGGTGCAGTGTTCGTCAGGCCCGCTCAGGATTGGCGAGTGCCGTCCTGCGGACGCCCCAGTCTACCCGCTTGGCGTTCAGTACCGTTACGAGGGGGCGGGATTGCGCACCGGTGCCGTTGCCATGCCCGGGGATCAGACCCCGGGCATGGATGGTGGTGTCTCCAGACCAGTGCCGCGTGCCGAAGCAATCCGCCGGGCGATGGACGGGTGGGTGTAGGTGGCCCATTCGATCCACCGCGGAGGGTCGACCTCGGCCAGGTTCTGCCACCCAAGCCGCTCGAGGGTGCGGACCCACGCCTCCGGATCCTGCGTCAAACGCACTCCATAGGAATCGGCACGAGATTCGCGCCAGCGTGAAACCCCGGCACGCAGGGGCATCGTGAGCGCAGAAACCACCCCGAACATGAGGACCATGGCGGGGATCCCGGCGAGGTCGCCCGCGCCGCCCAATCCGATCAACGGCGCGAGCCATCCCCGGAGCGACTCGGTCATCGCGAAGCATCCTGCCAACAGAATGCCATCGACCGCGATTGCCCAAAACATGTCCCCATGGACGTGATGACCCAATTCGTGAGCGAGGATCGAGGCGATCTCCGCGGTCGAATAGCCACCTTCGAGAAGCGTGTCGGTAACCATGATTCGTCGCGTACGACCGATGCCAATGATCCCGGCGTTTGCCGTGAGGCTTCGACGCGATTGGTCGATGACGTCGCACCCGCGGACCGTCGTTCGCGCCAGCATCGTGAGGTCGAGAAGCCTTGTCCGGACCGGTCCATCCGGGAGCGGCGTGACCTTGTAGAACAGAGGCAGGATGAGAACGGGTGCCAAGTGGGTCAACACGACCGTCCCGATGGTCCCGAGGATCGTGGCCGCGACCCACCAGAGATGTGGCGCATCGGCCGACACCCACCCCACCAGGCCCGCAAGGATTGCCACTAGCGCCGCCCCAAGCACCGAGGCAACCGCGTAGTCACGGACCCATGCGCCAGTTGATTGCGTGCCCAGTCCGACTGACCGCGCCAGACGGAACCCACCAATATAGGTAAACGGCATGGAAACGATTGCTCCCGCGAGCGCGAGCGCCAGAAAGAGTGACGCGGTTTGTACGCTGATCGACAGCGACGCGTGCGACATCAGCGGTGCTGGCATCCCGGGCGTGACACGGGGCAGACCAACTGAATCGGTGATGGCAATCGCGGCATCCCTGGCTGATCGGGACAGCCCACTCGCGTGCAGGGCAACAAGCAGAGCCCCGGTCGCCACCGCATCGGATACCCGGACTGTGCGTGCGCGGCGCGCAAGCCTTCGTGCGATGCTGGCGCGGTCAGGGTCGGTCCACGACGGCATCTTGCCGACAACCTCCGGTCACTCTCGCGGCGGTGACGCAGGGAATGCATCCGGTGCCTCGATGGCAAGGGTAGATCGGGATGCGTCAGGTGCCAACATTCCACTCGGGTCCGGGTCGGTTGTCCCAGTGACCGGTGTCATTGTGCTTCACCCTTCGCTGCGCTCCCCACCCCGCCCGATTTATGTGGCCCGCTGCGCTTCGTTGTGCATGACCCCGTCCGGGCGTCATCGGTGCGGTTTCGATCAGGTCACGATACATGGCCTACCCATGTCTCCGTACGGGCATGTCCGGGTGACCCCGGGTGCGTGCTATGATTGCCCGACCCGGACGCCCCGGACGGATACGCCTGAGTGCGATGCACCAAGGTTTCCAGTCGGGGATTTGGGGGGTGAACGTTGCCTGTGGCGACGGTGGGTGCACTTGCACCATTCACCCTGGATGCGGGCGGGCATCGAAATGTCCCGCATCCACTGGCCACGTTGAGCGGTGTTTCCGTGCCGGATCCCATGAGGGGTCCAGGTGGTGATCGTGGCGCCGGTGGGCGCTCACGCACTTACGGAGTCGAATGCGGACACCCGCGCACATGGGCCGGTATGCCCATGTTGAATAGTTCGCTGGCACCAGTGTCGCGAGCGGGTGTGTGTGCCGTTGGTTGCCATGCGTGGCATCCATGTGACCCCGAAGGCGGGGTTCGGTTCCACGCGTGCGTTCGTCTGGTCGCGTCCACCGACCGAGGAGGGTTTTCGGTGTGCGCCAGTCTGGCCCGGTGATTTCACTCGTGGCGGAATACGCACCCTGACGGGACCGTGTCAACGGGCCCGGACCACCGGCATGGCGCCGGAACAACCGACCCCTGGACGCCGTTCCGGAACGATGCCGGACCGACGACAGGTGTCCCCCGATCGAAAGTGTGGAACACAGACCTTGGTAACGACAGAACGAATGACCGAGACGCCGATGGACGACGTCGAACTTTCCGAGATGGAAGACATGGCCGAGATGGCCGACGACCAGCTGATCGCCGAACCTGAGGCACCCAACGGGTTCCTTGCCTTCGACCTCAGCGCACCGCTTATGCGTGCCATCGTCGAACTCGGCTACCGCACACCCACTCCGATCCAGGAGGCGACGATCAGCCTCCTCCTTTCCGGACGCGACGTCATTGGACAGGCCCAGACGGGTACCGGCAAGACCGCTGCCTACGGTATTCCGATCCTCGAACGCATTGACACATCGATCCGCAAGCCCCAGGCACTCGTCCTCGCTCCGACCCGTGAGCTCGCGATCCAGGTGGCCAAGGCGCTTGACGCGATGGCGCGCTTCCGCCACCTCGGCGTCGTGCCGGTCTACGGCGGCCAGTCGTACGAACGCCAGTTGCAGGCATTCAGGTCCGGGGCGCACGTCGTCGTCGGGACCCCGGGACGCATGCTCGACCATCTCAGGCGGGGCACCTTGGACCTATCGGCCGTCCGTTTCGCTGTCCTCGACGAGGCCGACGAGATGCTCGACATGGGTTTCATCGACGATGTCGAGGCAATCCTGTCCTGCATGCCCGGCGCACCCGCCGCACGGAACCAGGCACCGATCGTCAAGCTTCCGGAGGGATTGCCCCCGGTGCAGATTGCCCTCTTCTCCGCGACGATGCCCGCGCCGATCGTCCGCCTTTCCACCCGGTTCATGCGCAATCCGGAACATATCTCGGTCACGCCAAGCCAGGCGATGGTGCCCCAGATCACCCAGGTTGCTTACGACCTCGGTGGCATGGAAAAGGGTGAGGCCCTGGGACGCATCCTCGACGTCGAGGCTCCTGGCCCGACGATCGTGTTCTGCGCGACCCGTCGCGCCGTGGATGACATCGCCGAGCGATTGCACGGGCGCGGCTATCGCACCGCCGGACTCCATGGCGACATGGCGCAGGCCGAACGCGAACGCGTCATGCGTCGGTTCCGCGATGGCGCCGTCGAAGTGATGGTTGCGACCGACGTTGCAGCCCGTGGCCTTGACGTTGCCGGGGTCACTCACGTCATCAACTTCGACCTGCCGTGGGACCCCGAAGTCTATGTGCACCGGATTGGCCGTACCGGCCGCGCCGGGCGCGAGGGCGAGGCAATCACCCTTGTCACCCCGCGTGACGGACGGGCGATGCGCCAGATCGAGATGGCCCTGCGGGCGAAGATCATCCGCAAGCGCCCGCCGACCCTCGGCGATGTTGCGATCAAGCGCCGGGCGGCGGCGCAGGTGACGGTTGCCACGGCGATCGCTGCCGGCAACCTTGGTCCCTACGAGGGACTGGTCGCCGAACTCTCCGAACAGTTCGACGCCTCTGCAATCGCGGCCGCTGCCCTCCGTTTGTGGGACACCGCGCGTACCGCCGGTCGGGACGGGTCAACACTCGGATCGATCCTGGTGTCGGCCGCCGTCGAGGCCGAACGGCTTGAGGCACAGGCCCGTGAGGCGCCAGCCCGCGCCGCCCGTGCAGCCGAAGGTGGACGATCGGTCGCCCGCATCTTCATCGGCGCCGGACGTGCTGCCGGTGTGCGTCCCCAGGATCTGGTGGGCGCAATTGCCTCGGAGGCGAACGTCCCCGGCCGTTCAATCGGTTCGATCTCGATCCAGGAACACCACTCCGTGGTGGACGTGCCGGGCGAACTTGCCGGTGTCATCCTCAGTGCACTCGAGTCCACGATGATCCGTGGCCGCTCGGTCGCGGTCCGGCTTGCCGAACCTGCCGACATGGCCGGTGACATGAACCAGGGCGGTGGACGTGATTCCGGTGGCTACCGTGGCAGCGACCGCGGTCCGCGTCCGGGTGGGTCTGGCGGTTACCGCGGTGGCGACCAGGGTGGCTTTGCATCCGACGCGCGACGCGCTCCGTGGGCAGGCCGGTCCGAACCGTTGCCCCGGCACGCCGTCCGCGCGCCGTCGTGGTCAGAGGTTGAGGCGCATCCGTCCGAATCTTCCTCAGAACCGTCGACGGCTCGTACCGGCCGGCGTCCGTTCGCCCCACCGCGTCTCGCCCGACGACCTGCCCCGCGTCCCGCGCGACGACGCGACGCCTAACCGAAAGTTTCTCTTTTCTGACCGTCGTCACGGCCTCCGATCAGCGATCTGATTGGGGGCCGTTTCCTTTGGCATGCGACGGCAATTCATGCACTCCCATGTCCGCCAGATCTGATGTCGGTGAAGTCGTAGGTCTGGGACTGTGGCTTCATTCCGGGAACACGGGTGCCGACTGCACTACCACGATTTCGGTCAGCTGGCCTGGTGCGTACGCCTTCGGTAGAGACAGGGATCCCCGCGCAGGTGTCAGGGCCGTTCTCGAAGCACCAGTGCTATGCTGCTCCCCGATCGCTTTCGGGGCGTCTCACGATGTTTCCGTCCGCGAGGCGCAACCGTGACGAGTTTGCCCCGGGGTGGTGTCGTGAAGACGCCGAACTTGGTGCGTGCAGCTGAGGAGAGATTGGCGATGGCAAAGATCGTGCGACTTGGTGTCGCGGGCGCAGGAAGCATTTCTGTCCGGGGCATCCTGCCTCACCTCGCCCTCGCAGATGTGCAGGACCGTGTCCGTCTCCAGGCAGTGTGCGATCCGGTTCCCGGTCGGGCAGCCGCCGCGTCAGAGAAGTGGAACATCACCCAGCACTTCACGAGTTACGAGGAGATGCTTGCTCATGGCGACATCGATGCCGTCACGATCGCATCGCCGATCGGAGCACACTACGAACAGGGGCGCCAGGCCCTCGCGGCCGGGAAGCACCTCCACTTCAACAAGACCATGACGACCACGGTTGACGAGGCGGATGACCTCATCGAGACCGCGCGTGCCAAGAACCTGCGGATTGTGGCGTCACCGGGTGAGATGTTGCGTCCCCACAACCAGCGCATCCGCGAATTGATCCAGGAAGGTGCGCTTGGCACCCTCGCATGGGCTGCCTGCGGAGCGGCGTTCGGGACGTACCACGAGAACGAGAAGGTCCGGCAGGGCACCGACGTGCTTTCCAACATCGATCCGTCGTGGTACTACCGCAAACCCGGCGGTGGGCCTCTCTACGACATGACGGTCTACGCCCTGCACGGCCTCACCGGTGTCCTCGGATCCGCCAAGCGGGTCTCAGCGATGAGTGGCACGCGCATCCCGACCCGTGAGTTCCGTGGCCAGCAAGTCGCCTGCGATGCCGACGACAACACCCTCATTTCAATAGATTTCGGGAATGCGATCTTCGCCCTGGCCTACGGCACCGCCGCTGGGAGAGTGACCGAGGGTTTCATGGGCAGTTACTTCGGGACGGGTGGCACGATCACTGGCCTGACGATGAACGGGACGCCGTTTGACTATCCGGGCCGTGATGTCGCCGATTCGTACGGGCCGTCAGGTCGGCAATTCATCCTCCCCCACGTCACCGAACCCCACCGAGGCATTGGCGAGGAACACGTTTACGAGGACATCATGCAGCTGGTGGACTGGATCAACGAGGGCAAGCCGTCCATCGTCACTGCCGAACACGCCCGCCACGTGATCGAGATCATCGAGTCAGCGTATCGGGCTGCCGAGACTGGTCAGACCCAGAACCTTCGTACCACCTTCTAGGGCACAACACCGGTCCAGATGTGGCCCACCTGCCAGTTCCGACTGGGAGACGGGCCATTTCCTTGAGGGCCTGCTTGCCACTACCGGCAGTTGACGAGGTTGGGATCGCGAACGTAGTCCCACCAGTTGTTCGAGACGCCATCCGTCTCGCCACCGGCGTGGGGGAGATGGCGGAACCACCAGAGGTGGTGTTCGCGCATGTCGCCTCCACCCCAGTCCCCACATGTGACACGCCTCATTGGCGCGTCAAGGACCGGGAAAGTAAGCCACGAGTCGCACTCGCTCATGACCGGTCGCCGGTTTCCCCAGTCGTAATCGTGGGTGCTGTTCGGCGCGAAATGCACGTTTCCGAGTGCCGCCCGCCCGGGCGCAACCTGTTCATAGTTCGTGAACCGTTCCCAGAGGTTGGCTCCGCCCCGCATTCCCCGGTACACCTCGGACAGCATTGACTCGGTGCGATGACCGAGGTTCTCGAGCATGCACCCGACTTCGCGTTCGTAGTTGAAGCCCATCACCACGAACCTGCGGGATGCCCGCACTCCCCGAAGATGCGGACCGGGCACATGGCCCGGGGAATTGCACCAGAATGCGCCTGGACCGGCCATGTGTGACTCGTAGAAACCAGAGTACGGGGGCGCCATGATCCACAATTCGTCGATGTCGCCATCGTTGATCCGAGTGATGACATCGTGGCTGGCCAGGATTTGGTCGTAGTCGGCTTCATCGGGAGTGTGGAACCCCGTGCGTCGCTCCCAACAGTCCAGGAATTCGCGCAGCGTGTA
>Ga0114981_10002573_pt1 | contig 11661 bp, 10 predicted proteins | sample S_140806_MF_Meta_FD_87028 | JGI IMG/M metagenome (GOLD analysis project Ga0114981, IMG submission 87028) | Freshwater microbial communities from Lake Simoncouche, Canada to study carbon cycling - S_140806_MF_MetaG | ecosystem: Environmental > Aquatic > Freshwater > Lake | place: Lake...
ATCGAAATGTTAATGCCAGCAAAATGAATATTTCTGATACGGCGTCTATGTTAACCAATTATCGGACTAACATTACCAGTAAGCTGAATATTACGGATACCGCAACCATGCTAACCAATTTACGAGCTAATATTTCCAGCAAGCTGAATATCAGTGATACGGCTTCCATGCTAGCCAATTATCGAAATGTTAATGCCAGCAAGCTGAATGTTTCAGATACTTTAAATATGTTATTTCCTTATTTGAGAAAAGCCGACTTAATTATTACAGATTTACAAAATCAAGTTGCACAATTATCTTTACAGCTTTCTTTACCTGCAAATGTCATAGTGGATATTGATGGAAATGATTATGATTTTGTGAAAATTGGGAATCAATACTGGATGGCTGATAATTTAAGAGTAAGCAGATATAAAAACGGGGATCCTATAACCATAATAGAGAGTATTTCGGATTGGAGTAATTTACTAACAGGTGCTCGATGCTGGTATTATAATGATAGTATTACTTACGAATATCCTTATGGTAATCTTTATAATTGGTATGCAGCTAAAGATCCCAGAGGAATCTGTCCTGCGGGTTGGCATGTTCCCACAGATACAGAATGGACAATTTTAACAAACCATCTGGGAGGAGAACCTGTTGCTGGTGCTAAGCTAAAATCAAATGGACAAGAATATTGGAACGCACCTAATACTAGTGCAACCGACGAGAGAGATTTTTCAGCCCTCCCTGCAGGTTATAGGGATAATACGAGTAGTTTCCTAGGTGTAAGGAACGATGCATTATTCTGGAGTTCTTCCTACTACGACAGCAATGACGCCTGGAGCCGCTCCCCGTATATATCTAGTGCCCAAATGTATAGGTACTTCAGGTCAAAGAAGTTTGGTTTCTCTATACGATGCCTCAGAGATTGACCATTTAACTTTTTCTGTGTTTTCCTAAAGAGATTTATTCCAAAAAATCGCTCAAAATTATTTGGAACAAGATAATTCGGTTTTGCTTCGTTAAGATGATGCATTCATCGTCTTTTCCCCGACAGGTTCCAATGTAATATTTACCCTCTTTCACGTGGTTTTGAATCACGGATTTTACATGATTATTGAGGTGTTAGTACATCGTAATATCACGTTCGTAGGGGCGAATTGCATTCGCCCTTTCATGATACAGATACATTTTCCTATTTGCGGAACAATGGCGCTCTTCCTTCGTGTTACAGGCGTATGCACAAGTTAATTAAATGGATGGATGATCTGTTGGGTGCATGTAGTTTGCTTAGATGGCGATTTAGCAAAAGAAACGGTAGTACATTTTAAGAAAAACATATGGCAAAAACTCATTGTGTTGGAACGAGCCTTAGACACCACCAAAAAATGGAATCTAAAGCACTACATGAAGGATAATTTTAGAGCGTTTTAGATATGGCAGAGGAAATTAAGGAAAACAGGAAGTAGATTTTAATCAATCGAAAATCTAAAAAATTAAAAGGCGATATTGCTGGAATACTTTCTTCCAACGCTGCCTCCACTGTGGTATTTATGTTGAAAATATCTTGCATTTATTCAAATTATTTTATTAAAATTTTCCAGTTACCACCCTTGTCAGCACCTATTCGATCAATAATACCTTCTTTTTTCAGATTGGCAATCTGCTTTTCAATTCCTTTTATACTTATTCCAATGTTTTCACTCATTTCTATTGTTGTTACATTAGGATTTTCCTTAATCAGTGCCTTTATTTTCTCCCTACTTTTCTCCCTACTTTTCTCCCTACTTTTTAGTGGGCGCATTAAGGTAACGGTAAACATTCCTTCTTTTTGGAAAAGAGGAGCTGGCAATGCTGCCTCTTTCATCAGGTTAATGATTCTGGGAATGCCCGATCCAATCTGTTCTACCAAACGCATTCTGGAAAAAAGGCCAAAAATAAGTGGATTTCTGGAATGACTTCGTTTACCAAATGAAGCCATAGGAATGGCACTCACCAAACCGCCGGGATTACTAATTTCTATCCGGTTTTCAAATAGTTCTATGGTAGTTAATGCACCTTTATCGTAATAATCTCTATGGGACAAGGAATTGATAATCGTTTCCTTAAATACAGTTTCGGGAATCTCCCATATTTCTTTTCTGGGACCGGAACCTTGTCCTTCAATATCGTAAGCAACGTTTAATTTTCCACGAAGCCATTGCATAGCCTTGGTAAATTGATGGTATAAAGGTCCTCCAAAAGTATGATCATCAAAAATAAAGCGTTTATCCAGTCCCTGAAATGCAATACAACGAATCATTGCCTTTTCAATAAACTGTTCTGGTTTAGACCCAAGAAAAAGCACAGCGCCATTTTTAAAATGTTGTGCCTCTGCATATAATTTAAAATTGATATAAACTTGTTCGTTGGAAACAGCTGCACTCAAGTTAGCTTCCAATTTAATAATAGTTAATACTTCAAGGTCAATATCAGTTAAGGGGTTAAAAGCAGGACAGGGAACTTCATCGAAATAAATCTTGTCAGACTGTTGAAAGAAGTCGCGCATTTGCTCCGCAGTGGTCAACTTTTGCGTATTCGGGCCAATACGAACATATATGGCACCCGACAAAACGTATGGCTTTTTAGGGCCGGAAGCTACTTCAATCACTCCAATGGTTATACCAGCTACCTCAACCAAGTTTAAGGAACACTGTAAAGCAGGCGTTATTTCGCTTAAACTATGTTGAATGGCAGAACGCTTTGCATTACTAAATGTACCACAACCTACTATTTCATTGGCATCACTCACACCAATCAATAAAACACCACCAGCTGCATTTGCAAATGCACAAACTTCTTCAGACAATTCTTTTACTTTCGATGGAATGCTAACTTTGAATTCAGCATTGTATCCTTCGCCACTGGCTACAATCAATTGTATGTCTTCTGCAGTTATCATGCTTTGGTTGTTGGTTTATGACACGCCCTAAAAACAGTGCACTTGGCGAAGATACTAAAATGAGGCCAATGCTGAAAAATGATTACTTGATGGTGATTGGTTTAAATTAGATATAAAGAAGGTAATTATCTCGTTACGCCAAAGAATAAAGACCATGATGATTAAATTTTTAATACTGTCAATTATTAAGATACTTTAGTTTTGGGACCAACGTACTCAAAAGTTAGTATAATAGGGTCTAAACCAACTACAACATCTTTAGCCAACTCGTCCTATTTTGGAGCATAACTTTTTAATGATTTGCCAAAGATAATTTTATCTGATAATAAGTTGTAAAACCATTGAATGTTATGTTTGGTAAATTTTTCCATTGTAGGGTTAAGTTAGAATGGGAATCCCATTTTATTTAATTGCAGCGTTACTATTTCTTCTAATTCAGCTCCATCGGTAGTTTGTTTGGATAACGGTGTTTCATAGGGTTATGCCATTTCTTTCTCTCGTTGTTTAAGACGTTTGGCTTATTCGTTCCATTTTGGTTTTTACGCTTTGTACTAAGCTTGCCACCCCTCCCGCTTTTTAACTATCTTGCCCTCTGTCATCCTCACTCATACCATTCCTCCCTTTCCAAACTACCATATAATTCTCTCATCCCATTTTCTAACGAAATAGTTGGTTTCCAGTTAATTAACTGTATGGCTTTGCTTGAATCCAATATCTTTCGGGGTGTTCCATCCGGTTTGGTTCCATCGAATTTGATTTGTCCCCGGTAGCCAATAATCTCTTTGATAAGTTTGGCTAATCGACGGATGGAAATGTCGGCATTGGCTCCAATATTTATGGGTGATACGTCATCATATTTCAGCATAAGGGTCAACAAGGCTTCCGAAAGGTCATCAACATGAAGAAATTCTCTTCTGGGTTTTCCACTTCCCCAAAGTGATAAAGTGGGTCTGCCATGCTTTTTTGCCTCGTGAATTTTACGGATTAATGCAGGTAAAACATGACAATTTTCAAGATCGTAATGATCATTTGGACCATATAAATTGGGTGGCATAACCGTAATGAAATTAGAACCGAATTCCATCTTGTATGCCTGGCATAGTTTTATGCCTGAAATTTTGGCAATGGCATAAAATTCATTACTTGGTTCCAGAGCACCAGTCAATAGCTCCGTTTCTCTTATCGGTTGAGGGGCCAATCTGGGGTACAAACAACTCGATCCGAGAAATAGCAGCTTTTTAACTTGATTTATATGCGAAGCATGAATCAGATTATTTTGAATTTGTAAATTATCATAAATAAACGCTGACCTGAAGGTGAGATTAGCCAGTATACCCCCAACCTTTGCTGCAGCAAGAAAAACATATTCAGGTTTTTCGGCTTCAAAATAGGAGTTAACCGCCATTTGATTTCGACAATCCAGTTCTTGTGATGTTTTGAAAATTAGATTTCGAAACCCCTTTTTTAGCAATAATCTGACAATAGCTGAGCCAACTAAACCAGTATGCCCCGCTATATATATTTTTGAAGTGGTATGCATACTTTTTAAGTTAATAATCTGTTTTAATAGGCTTTTGAATAAGATTCAAGTCCGCTTCCACCATTTCCCTGATAAGGAAATCAAGGGTTATTTGGGGAAACCATTGAAGAAAATCCTTGGCTTTACTTGCATCACCAACTAACTTTTTAATATCAGTAGGTCTAAAGTATTGGGGATCTACAGTTACAAGCAGTTTATTTTTTTTAATAGGATATTGGCTGTTTTCTGATGACAAGCAGTAGCCTTTTTCTTCCAATCCCGATCCTTCAAAATAAAGTTTTACCCCAATTATATGGAAGGATTTTTTGACAAATTCCCGGACAGAGGTTGAAATGCCTGTGGCAATAACATAATCGGAAGGATTATTTTGTTGAAGCATCAGCCACATGGCTTTTACATAATCTTGCGCATGACCCCAGTCCCTTTGAGCATTTAAATTCCCTAAAACTAAGGTTTGTTGTAATCCCAGTGCAATTCTTGCTACGGAACGAGTTATTTTCCGTGTAACGAAATGCTCCCCACGCAATGGACTTTCATGATTAAAAAGGATGCCATTACATCCAAAAATATGGTATGCGTTTCTATAATTGATGGTGGTCCAATAAGCAAATAATTTTGAAATGGCATAAGGGGAAGCAGGTAAAAAAGGAGTGATTTCAGATTGAGGCGATAGGTAAGAATTGCCGAAAAGTTCGGAGGTTGATGCTTGGTAAAATCTTGTTTTACCCTCAAAACCCAATGTTTTAATAGCATCTAATAAGTGCAAAGTCCCTATTCCATTTATTTCTGCCGTGTAAGCAGGCTGCTCAAAACTAACCTGAACATGACTCATCGCTGCCAGATTGTAAATTTCATCAGGTTGAATTTGCCGGATCAATTGGATCAGATTTCCCGCATCAGACAAATCCCCAAAGTGCATAATTAAACTTTCGTTTGGTAGATTCTTATGGATGGAAAGCAATTCAATTCTACTGGTATTTATAGCGGAAGATCTTCGTTTGAGCCCATGCACTTCATAGCCTTTATCTAATAATAATAACGCAAGATATGCGCCATCCTGACCCGTTATTCCCGTTATAAATGCTTTTTTCATGAAAGGGTTATTTTTTAAATGGTAATTTTCTTTAAGTTACGGGAATGAAAAGAATAGCATTAACTTTGTGAGGTATTTAACCGGACTAATTCTAACTAAGTTAAAAGGGGGATGAACGAAATATTAATCCAATCAGCCAGTGCATTTGTCGAAAAATATTTTCAGGAAAATATAAGTTCGAGCTATTTATATCACAATTTTAATCATGCCTTGGATGTATTGACCGCTGCCAAAAGGATTATTTCTATTGAGACACCTGGAGAAATCGAACAAGATGCCCTCTTGTTAGCTGCCTTATTCCACGACACCGGTTTTTCAGAGGGTTGTCTGAATCATGAAGAACGATCTGTAGAAATTTTCGGACAGTTTGCACAAAATTCCAACGAAATAACGCCTCCTTTAATCGCCTTGGTTCAACGATTAATTTTAGCTACAAAAGGAAAACATGTTCCCTTAGATTGGTTAGAAGGTGCTATGTGTGATGCTGATTTTGGCCACCTAGGCAATGAAAATTATTGGGACCGTTCTAATAGATTAAGGCAGGAATGGTTGTTAACGGAAAATCAGTTTCAACCTGAAAATCAGTTTGTGCAGAATGAATTGAATTTTATGATTGCTCACACCTATTTTACCCCTTCTGCAAGGATTTTATTTGACGAAGGCAAGGAGAAAAATATTAAGTTCCTTTTAAAATATAAAACAACCATTTCTCCTTCAGAAGAAGGAAAAGAGAAGAAGAAAAATAAGTCCAGGGACCAGGAGGTGAGTAGAGGAGTTGAAACCATGTATAGAGCAACTTACAGGACACATATCAACTTAAGTGCTATTGCCGATAATAAAGCAAATATCATGTTAAGTATTTCTGCTATCATCATTTCCATAGTGGTTTCAAATTTATTTCCACAGCTGAAAACGAATCCTAAACTTGCTATACCCACGTTTTTACTACTTGCCGTCTGTTTAATTTCTCTTGTTTTCGCTATTCTTTCTACCCGGCCTAAAGTTACCAGTGGAAAGGTAACAGATGAAGATATAAGAGATAGAAAGGCTAATCTGTTGTTTTTTGGAAATTTTTTTAATATGGAAATGGAGAAATTTCAGGAAGGAATGATGGATATGATTCAGGACAATGACTATTTATACAACTCCATGACCAGAGATTTATATTTTTTGGGAAAGGTACTGGCCGTTAAATATAAATATCTAAGAATTTGCTATGCCGTTTTTATGTATGGCATTATTCTTTCTCTCGCTGCTTTCGGATATGTTTATATAACAGGTTAATTATTTGGATTTTCTATTACCGCTAATGATTTTTTGCATTCTTGAATGAAAGCGATTTACATCATCCACCCTAAGTTTTTCATGTTTCGTATTTCTTCCTTGGACCCTTGCGCGCCATTTTTTAAAATTATTAGGGTGCATTTCCCTGCGCATAATGGCAATAACTTCCGCTTCACTAACGCCAAATTGTCGGTAAATACCATCAAATGAGGTCCTGTCTTCCCAGGCCATCTCCACTATTCTATCTATCACTTGGTCACTAAGTGGTTGCATTACTTCATTTTTTCTTTGCTTTTAAATGATTTTTAAGGCAAAGAGTTCAGAAAAAAGTCTTTTTTAAAAGATTTCTTTTAAAACGGGCAGAGATTTAAGTTCTGGAAAATAATCCAGATGAAATCGATAGTACCATATTATTTTATCAATCAGATACATTCGTTGATCTCTTGTCAGTATAATTAGACCAATATTTTGCAAAGAAATATTCATTAACTGATCTAAAAGTTTACTCGGTTCAGCTTCTAAATTATGTTCCTTTATTTCCTGAAAAGGTTCGAAACACCCTTCCTTCAGGTTCAGAGAACTATCGGTTTCCGACCATTCATTAACAGGAAAAAAACCGAGATGGGCCGTCAGATGAAGCAGGAAATAGATACTTAAATTGGTGAACCCTTTATTTGCTTGGTTTAAAAACTGGAGATTTATATCGATAAAGGAATAAAGCTCCCTGTTCGGTGCATTTTCTTTGATACAATGTCTTAGTACATCTCCTAAAAATAAAACCATGCTTCCCTTGCGAATGTCTATCTGAATATTTGTAAATAACCTGTCAAATTTTATTTCTTTTATTTTTTGCAAATTTTTACCTTCCTGAACCTCAATAATTAATTCCAGGGATGAAAGTGTTTGTAAAAAAATAGCTTTCGAATGAACCCCAACTTTTCTCGCGCCAGGGACTATAAAGGTCAATAAACCGTTTGACTCTGTAAAAATATCGGCAATAAGCTGGTGTTCGCCGTACTTTACTGTCCTTAATACATATCCTTTTGTTTTGATAATCATTTATTGCAGATAAATAATTTTACCAGGTCCGCCATTCTTCATCATCAATAATAGGTTGTTTATAGGCTAATTTAGTAGCCATTCTCTTTTTTTGCCTGTCGAGAACCAGTCGCGCTAATTTTAAAGCGTGATTTTCCTCTTCGTTATTCGTTAAGACCTCTCTTAGTGATTTGTCTGTGATATCAAGTCGATAAAAAAGACTCCATAAATGCTCTTTATCATGAACTATTAAATATTGAATCTGTTCGGAAAGAAGTTTAAGTAATTCCTCTTCTGTATAAGTGGTAGGATTTTGAGAAATAATATTCCTTTCGTTTTTTTGAAGGAGTAAAGAAAATATATTATCTTCATCATTTAAAGCTTTTTCTGACATAGTGGGAAGCATTTTATTTTGAAAAAAAATTTAAATTTACAGAAAAATTACACATCATGGCTGCGATTACACTAACTGTTAACGGTAAGAAGCGCAAATTAGATCTGGATCCTGAAATGCCTTTGCTTTGGGCTTTAAGAGATACTATAGGTCTTACAGGTACAAAATATGGTTGTGGTATTGGACAATGTGGTGCATGTACTGTTTTGGTGGAGGGGGAACCTATGCGTTCTTGTTCGTTGCCAGTTTCTGTTTTTGAAGGTAAAAAAATAACTACGATCGAAGGTCTGAGTGAATCGGGTAATCATCCTGTTCAGCAAGCCTGGGAAGAAGTTGATGTGCCTCAGTGCGGTTATTGTCAAGCAGGTCAGATAATGACCACCGTAGCGTTATTAGAAAAAAATCCTTCCCCAACGGATGCAGATATTGATGTTGCTTTAGCTGGAAATATATGCCGTTGCGGCACTTATAATAGAATTAGAAAGGCCGTACATATTGCGGCACAAAAAGCCCGATAATTATGAATAACCCAACGTTTTCAGTATCAAGAAGGTCTTTCATTAAAGTTACGGCTGTAGCTGGTGGAGGATTGTTATTAGGTTTTTCTTCCTCAAAACCAGCCGATTCAGGGTTGAATGAAAATTTAACTTTCAATCCGTTTATTTTGATTTCTCCTGATGGCACTATTACTATTTTTTCTCCGAATCCTGAGGTAGGTCAAGGTATTAAGACCGCTATGCCTATGGTAGTCGCTGAAGAATTAGATGCTGACTGGTCAAAAGTAAAAGTGGAACAGGCTCCTTTGGACGGTAAAAAGTATCAACGTCAGGTGGCAGGTGGAAGTGGTTCTCTTAAAGCTTCATGGGGTACTTTGCGTCAGGCAGGTGCAACCGTTAGAATGTTGATGGTGGCCGCTGCAGCTCAAAAATGGCAGGTTCCCGTTTCAAGTCTTAGGACGGAAAATAGCATGGTTTTGGGCGATAAACTAAAAGCTTCCTACGCCGAACTGGCGACAGAAGCAGTTAAACAGGAAATTCCATCTAAAATTATACTCAAAAAACCTAGCGAATTTAAGCTTTTAGGCAAATCAATCGCTTGCGTTGATAATAAAGATATCTTTTTAGGTAAAGCTGTTTTTGGGATCGATTTCAAAAGACCAGGTATGAAATATGCCGTTGTGGCAAGACCTCCTGGCTTTGGTCAAATTCCTGATAAAGTGAATGATGCTGCCGCAAAAGCGGTAACAGGTGTTTTCGGTGTTTTTCCTTTCGATGATAAAATAGCCATTGTCGCTGATTCTACCTGGGCTGCCCTAAAAGGTCGCCAAGTTTTAGAAGTTTCCTGGATTCAGAAAACACCTGCCGAATCAACGGTGATGCATGATAAATGGCTGACAGATTTGTTGACACAGAAACCAGCAAAATCCTTCCGTGCCGATGGCGACGCAGAGGCAGTCTTCGGTCAGGCAAATAAAGTGATAGAGGCTTCTTTTAGTTGCCCCTTTTTACCCCATAATGCGATGGAACCTATGAACTTTTTTGCTGACGTAAAAGAGAATTCAGCAGAATTGGTAGGTCCTACCCAAACACCTCAGCGGTCTCAAACAAAAGTGGCTGAAATATTGGGTATTCCCGCTGATGCCGTTACGGTTCAAATGACCAGAATGGGTGGCGGTTTTGGAAGAAGACTAAGTTCGGATTTTGCTGAGGAAGCAGCTAAAATTTCACGATTAGCAAAGAGTCCAGTAAAAGTGCAGTGGACAAGAGAAGATGATATGGCTGGCGGTGTTTACAGACCTGCATGTAAATATATTTACAAAGCTGCTATAAATAAAGAGGGCGAAATGACAGGATTTCATGTGAGGGGAGCCGGCCTGAATGTGGGGAATCCTACCAGAGAGAATAATTTTCCGGCAGGTGCAATTCAACACTTGCTCATCGAAGGGCATAATAAAGAATCTAATGTTTCAACGGGTCCTTGGCGTGCACCTGTTCATAATTTTGTCGCTTTTGCCGAGCAGTGTTTCTTAGATGAAGTCGCTACAGAACTGAAAAAAGATCCCATTGATTTTAGATTGAATTTATTGGCTAAGGCCGCTTCAAATCCAGTAGGAAAAGTGGAGTATGATATCGAAAGATATAAAAAAACAATCGAACTGGTTCGCAAAATGTCTGGCTGGGATACTAAAAAAGAAGGCGTTTTTAGAGGTTTTAGTGCCTATTTTTCTTTTAGTTCTTATGTTGCTATGATCGCGGAAGTTACCATGGTTAATAATAAACCTGTCATTAAAAAAGTTTATTGTGCCGCCGATTGTGGTATCGTGGTGAATAAAAGTGGTGCTGAAAACCAGATTGTTGGAGGTATCATCGACGGATTAGGTCATGCTCAGTTTGGAAATATTGAAATTAAAGACGGTAAATCCCAGCAAGCTAATTTCGATACCTATAGAATGATTAAGATGAATGAGTCTTTTCCTGTTGAAGTGCAGTTTGTGGAAAACAAAATTGACCCAACTGGTTTAGGTGAACCTGCATTGCCACCAGCTGCTGCTGCCGTTGCAAATGCTATGTTTGCCGCTACAGGAAATAGAATTTATAGCCAGCCGTTCGCTGAAATGAAGAAAAATTTAGGTTGATTTTCTGTTTCTGGGGTGAAATAAATTTAAGGTCTCTCTTAAGTAGTCGTTATCTAAATGGGTGTATATTTCCGTAGTTAATATAGATTCATGCCCTAACATGTCTTGAACAGCTTTCAAATCGGCTCCCCCTTCCAATAGATGGGTAGCAAAGGAATGTCGAAAAGTATGTGGGCTGATTAATGGCGAAAGTCCTGCTTTCTCAGCAAGGGTTTTAACTGTTTGGTATATAAATATCCTGCTTAATCTTTTCCCCCGTCTGTTTAGAAAGAGGATATCCGTGTCTTGTTTTGTAATAATAGGCAAATGCCTGCGCCAGGTAGATAGATAATCTTCTATGTAAGAAATAGCATCATCTCCAATGGGGACTATCCGTTCTTTATTACCTTTTCCCAGTACACGGATGAACCCGTCGCGAGGAAAATAATTGCTTATTCTAAGGGTACATAACTCGCTAACTCTTAGACCAGAAGCATATAAAGTCTCTAAAATGGCCCTGTTCCGGGTTCCCGTTGGTTCACTTAAATCAATCGCATGGAAAATTTTTTCAATTTCTGAAAAGGACATAACCTCAGGAATTTTCCTGTTAATTTTCGGACTTTCAATAAGGTCTGTTGGATTTTGGTCTATTTTTTTTTCTAAAAGTAACCAGGAATAAAAAGTTTTTATCGCAGAGGTGATTCGTGCTTGTGATGCAGGAGACTGATTTAAATCGGGAAGGGTAGTAAGGAATGCTGACAATTCCTGCAAT
>Ga0114981_10002574_pt1 | contig 11658 bp, 10 predicted proteins | sample S_140806_MF_Meta_FD_87028 | JGI IMG/M metagenome (GOLD analysis project Ga0114981, IMG submission 87028) | Freshwater microbial communities from Lake Simoncouche, Canada to study carbon cycling - S_140806_MF_MetaG | ecosystem: Environmental > Aquatic > Freshwater > Lake | place: Lake...
AAAAAAAAATTGATAAAAAAATAAATAATAAATAACTTTTTTCTAAATATTTCAAAAATTATTTTTTATAATTTATTTTTAAAAAAAATAAAATTAAAAAAAATAAAAAACTTAAAACATTAAAAAAATTAAATGTTATTTTGTAAAAAAAAATTAAAAACTCATGTAGAATAAAAAATATGAATAAATAATTAAATTTTTTTGCTTCGAAAAAAAAATATTTTTTTAGCGAAAAAAATAGTAATATTATAAAAAAAAATTTAAAGTCTAATAATCTATATAATAAAAAATTATCATTAAAAAAAGTTTTTATATCCCAGAGAAAAAAATTTGAAAATATTAAAAAGAAAATAAAAATATTTTTAAAATTAAAAACTAATGTATTTATTTTATTATTTTTTTTTAATGAAAACATTATAAGTTATAATTATGAAAATAAAAATTCCTAGAAATAATTTATAAGTTTGTAAAGGTGCATAACCGAAATGAGCCAACCTATAACTAATTAAATAACTGACACTTGCTGTAAGGGTAGACATGTTAAGTCTATTATCTATAATTTTTTCTAATTCACAGAACAAAAAACCAATCAATAAACATATGCAAAATATAAATATTATTGAACCAGGAATATAAAGATAACCGATAATTCCAGGTAGAGTTATAAAATGATTTTTATTACCTAAATCTGATAAAGGTTTTTTATAAACAGATTCCAAAAAAGTGCTGTCATAAAAGCTAATTCTTCCTTCTTCTAAACTTTCTGAAAAAGTACTTATAAATAATTGATAATTTTTTTTTGGATAACTATAAATGGCCATCAATCCATCAATTCCTACAAATCTGTTTAAAAAAGTAGGTAAAAATTGATCAAGAAATAACTTTTCTGTTTTTGTATTGAATGCGTTTATATTATTTATTTTTTCTTTTTTATTTTTTAAATCTTCTCCGTCAACATATTCTGTCGATATTAGATTTACTACTTTAGAGGCTTTTACTCTTAAATTATTTACAGCGTAAAAAGATGTAAAAAAAAGAATTAAAGATAACAAAATGGATAAATAAAATAAATATTTTTTTTCAAAATTCAGATTGTAATTTTTGGAAAAAATATAAATGCTTAAAAAGAATGGCAAAATAGAAAAAATGTAGTTTCTACTTAAAAAAGAAATTGAAATAATAAAAAAAGATAGACATATAATAAAAATAATATTTTCAAATTTTTTTTTATACAGGTTAAAATCTAATAATAACGAAAATATTAAAGCGAAACCAACTTGATAAAACCAAGCAAAAAAGTTTCTTAAAAAATGCAAATCCTTATTAGAAATTACCCCTTTTTGATAAATTGAATATTCAAAATTTATAAAGCTAATGAACAAAGATAGAAAAAAAAATAATAATGATATTAAGTTTTTATTATTATTAATCAAATAAAAATGATTTATATTATTTTTTAAAGACTTCTGTTCTATTTTTTTTTCATAAAAAAAATTTGATAATAAAAAAGCAAAAATTGCAATAGTGGTAATAATCAAAACATCATCTAGAGATTTCGGACTAAAATCAAAATTACCGATACCTTCCTGAAAATAGTTATTTCTATAAACTGATACTAATGAATATTTCAACCAAAAGCCAAGGAATAAAAAAAGACTTAAAAAAATATGAAAAAAATATTTAGCTGCCGACATCGAATAAAATAAATAAAATAATGAAAAAAAAGAAAACAATAAATAAACCAGCTTATTTCCTGGATAAATATTTAAAGATTTGAAAAAAATGTACGAAAATATTGGAGTGAAAAAAATCTTAGCTATTAAAAATAAATTTATATTTTTAATTTCACTAATAATTCCATAAGTATTAATTAATATTTTTAATTTCATAATCAACCATCTCTTTAATTAGATCGTTCAGACTTATTGTTGGATTCCATTTAAGATATTTTTTGGCTTTGCTGTAATCACCTCTTAAGCTACTTACCTCTGCTGGCCTAAAATATTTCTCATCAATTTGAATAATACATTGATTGTTTTTTTTGATATAACATTTCTCTTTTAATCCATGTCCTTTCCAGTAAAATTGAATGCATAAATAATCTAGAGTCTTGTTTATAAATTCTTTTATTGAATAATTATTTCCTGTTGCAATCACATAATCGTCAGACCTACTTTGTTGAAGAATCTTCCACATTGCAATTACATAATCTTTTGCATGGCCCCAATCTCTTTTGGAATAAATATTACCCAAATATAATTTTTTTTTCTTATTATTAATTATCTCAACTAAAGATTTTACTATTTTCTTAGTTACAAAAGTTTCTCCTCTTAATGGACTCTCGTGATTAAACAAAATACCATTTGAGCAAAACATATTATAAGACTCTCGATAATTAATACAAATCCAATGGGCATACATCTTTGCTACCGCATATGGACTTCTTGGATGAAATAAAGTTTTTTCATTTTGAAACTTAAATTTTTTTCCAGACAAGCCATAAAGTTCGGAGGTGCCTGCTTGGTAAAATTTTGTCTTATTTATTAATTTAAGAGTTTTGATTGCTTCTAAAATTCTTAAAGTTCCTAATGCATCAGTGTTTGCTGTATATTCTGGTGTTTCAAAAGAAACGTGCACATGTGATTGTGCTGCTAAATTATAAATCTCATCAGGAACAATTCTTTGAATAACTTTAATAACTGACAAAGAATCAGTTACATCTCCATAATGTAAAAAAAAATTAACATTCTTTTCATTTGGATCAGAATAAATATCATCAATTCTTAATGTGTTGAATGAAGAACTTCTCCTTCTTACCCCATGTACAACATAGTTTTTTTTTAAAAGAAATCTTGCTAAATAAGATCCATCTTGACCTGTAACACCAAAAATTAATGCTATTTTTTTTTTCATTAAGGATTATTTTTTAAATATTTTCTAAATATAAAAAGTTGAATAATAGAATTAAAAAAATAAATATAGAACAGTGTATCTCTTTTAAAAAAGGCAAACAATAAAAGAAAAGAAAAGCAAATGGATCCTATTTTATCAAAAATTGATAATTTTCTTAACAATATTTCCGTACTTAGCATTCTTAAACGGACAATATTTACTAAAACAAAAATAAAAGTAGCTAAACAAGTAAAAAATAAAATATTTTTTTCAATTTGAATTTGAGTTATATTTTTTAATAAGAAAAAAATTAAAGCACAAATAGAAATATAAAATAAAGAAATAATAGTGTATTTTTTTTCAATTTTATAAATATTTGAAATATATTCGGAATACATATTGTTAATAAAAGAAATAGGCAAAGTTAAAATTAATAATAAAAAAAAATAATCACTTACAAGATAAGATGAAAAGGAAACAGAAATAAGAAATCTAAAATAGAAATTATTTGTAGCATTCAATAAACCTGTAAAAAAAAAATTTCTGTAAGATAAATTTTTGTAAAATTTAAAAAAAATATATACAGAATTTTTTATAGAAAATATAAAAATTTTTTTATTGTATAAAATATAAATTATTAGAAAAAAAAGAGGGGCGATATAATAGTATTCTATTTTTTTTATTAAAAGATATAAGAGAATAGCATTAGATAATAGAATAAATAAAATTAATAATGAATATTTTAAATATATATTTCTTTTTATAAAATAAATAATTTGTAATTCACATAACCAGACTAGGGCAATATAATTAAAAAGAAAAAATAAAAGCAAAATATCAAACTTAAAAAAAATATTAATGGTAAACGTAAAAATAAAAAATATAGGAATGGAAATAAGTCTAAAAGTAATACTATTAAAATAAGAAACGATATTAAAATTTCTGAATAAAGTATTTTTAGCAAAAAAAGTAATTGGAGAAATTATAGCAATTAAATAAAACTGAATAATAAAAAGTTGAGTTGCTAATATTTTATCGTTCAGAAAGTAGTTTGTTAAAAAAAATAAAGGTAAATTTGGACCAAATATAGCCGCAATAAAAAAAAGAAATTTTTTTGTATCGTGTCTAATTAAAGATAAAATATAATAAATATAATACGATAATAAATCAGGTATCAAATTAATTATAAAATAGTTAAATCTATAATTTTTTTTTAAATCTAATAAATTATTTTTTATTTTGATGTTATCTCTAAACTTAAAATAATTTATGAAAAAACTAATGATATAATAAGTATTTATCCAAAATTTATTTTTATAAATATTTATAATCTCTTTTTTTTTTTTTAAATAATAAGGGATTTCATTAAATCTTTCATTTTGTGTTCTATCTAAAGCATTCTTATAAATATTGATTAACGGTCTATTGGACCATGCTAATTTATTAACTGAAAATAATTTTAACCATACATAAATATCCTCACCTATTAAAATTTTTTTTGGAAATGGAAATCTATCAATTTCTTTCTTTAGTATGCAAACGCCTGAAGAACAAATTATATTTAAGTTAAGAACAAATTCTTTAATTGGATTGGATGAACTTTTTAAATTATCTTTGTTAGGTGGCAAAATTTTATTATAGTCTTTTTTATCATCAAAAATATTTTGATGTGTAGTGCTAAAAATATTACATTCAGGAAATTTTTCGATTAATCTATTAATTTCAAAAAGATATTCTTTATCTAACTCATCGTCAGCATCTAAGAAGCCTACATATTTGGCGCTAGAATGTTTCACGCCTAAATTTCTTGCTACAGAAACCCCAGAATTTTTAATATTTATTATTTCAATTTTTAAATTATTTTTAAATTGATCTTCAATAATTTTTTTACTTAAGTCAGTAGATCCATCATTGACTATAATAATTTTATTAAATTCATATTTGCCTTGAGACAAAGCGGAATTTATCGCTCTAGTTATATATTTTTCTTTATTAAAAAGGGTTATTACTAAATCGATTTTACGAATCATAGATATTTATAAGAAATTATTATTTAAAAAAACCATAACAATGTTTTATATTTCCATCATATTTTTTAAAAAATGGAAAACGGAATGCATAATAGTATCGACAATATTTACAATCCTCGTAAAATTTAAATTTTGCATTTCCCCAAGGGTAATTATTGAACTTAACAATTTCACCTCCGGGTAATATTTTTTTTTCTCTATTACAGATATAAAAATTTGAATTATTAGATTTAATGATGTGAAAATATTTATTTATTTCCTGCTCGTTCATTTCCTGAAATGATGCAACATTTACAAATAAATCTATGCCAGAATTTATTAAAAAACTTTTATTATTAGACGGAATAAGAAAAATTTTTATGTTTTTAGCGTTTATATCATTTTTTTTTTTTACAACTTTTATTAAATTTTTTTTTAAAATTTTAAATTTTTTTATAATAAGATAATCATGAATTAATACTTCTGCTAGGTTAACTGAATAAATTTGACTTTCCGGAAATATTTTTAAAGCTCCTAAAATAAAATTAGCCTTACCATCTCCTATAACGCATATTTTTTTTGGATTAATTTTTTTTTTTATTAAATTAAATAAAAATATATGACGGATTGAATCATTATCGATTTGTCTCTTCATTTTTTTAAAAATATCCAAATAGATTTTTGCTTCTAATGATTTAAAAATTTTAAAACCAAATAATAATCTAGATAAAATATAGTGAAAAAATGAACGAATAATCGTCTCTCTTTCAAAACTCCCAAACCCAAAATTAATAGAAATATTTTTAATATTTTTATTATTTAAAAAAAATTTCCAATGGCTGGACTTATTTTTATCAGTTAAAATTTTATACTTCTGCAAGGTTTTAATAAGACTATCCATTTGGTAATGTTTTTAATTTTATTAAAAAAATTAATCTCCATATCTTTGTGTAAATATTATTTAAATTTATTCTTTTACATAAATATTTATGAGCATTAAGATACTGATTAATTTGTGTTTTTGTATTCAGTGCTTGCGGTTTTTCAGTATAAATTGAAAGATTTTTACTGACAATAATGGAGCATTTTTTTTTTAAAATGTAAGATAAAAGTAAATCTTCACCAATAGACTTTTGTCTAATGTTAAAATAAAAATTTCTTTCCATCATTCGAGTTGGTAATAAAAAACAGCCACCAGGAAACCACTGTGATACATAAAATTCTTTTTTAATATAGTCAGGATCTACCCCGTAACAACTTCCAGATTTAGAAATAAAACCCATTCTTTTTTTGCCAAAAGGAACTCTAAACGCAAAAAAAAGGATTATTTTCTTTAAATTAAAATAAAAATTTCCATCTAAACTATGTATCTTGTTTTGATTATCATCGTAATAACATGGTGATAAAACAAATCTACTGCCACATTTTACAGCATCTTTATAAAGATTGTTTAAGAAATTTTTTTTTAAGAGTACATCATCATCTATATATAGCAAATATTTAGTGTTTATTAACTTAATAGGTGAAACTCTTTGATATACTTGATTTTTTAAATCAGAATAAAAAATTTTAATTTTTTTATTTTTAAAGAAAAAATTTTTATTTACTTTACGTGGTTGAGATATAATTATTTCCTTGATAAATACTGAATTAGTTAAATCGGTTAATAATTTGTTAATTTTTTTATTTCCTAAAGTGGGGATTATTACGGTTATTTGATTAAATTGCATTTTAAAGATTTTTTATAATGATATTTGTATTCAAATTTTCAAAATAACTTGATGAATAATTACGCAAACTTAACATATACTTATTTATTTTCGAAGCGTTGTGTGGATTTTTAACTTTGTTAATTAACGATAACAAATGATCTGCGCTATGAGCTATATACTTATTAACTTCGAATAAAGGGTCAATTGAATTTTCTTGTTTTTGTTTAAAATAAATAGGAAAAACTCCAGCAAATACAGCATTTACACACATACTAGAACCACGATAAATTAAAAAATCAGATTCTAAAATGTCATACTCTAAAGAGTTCTTAGATATTTCAATATTATTGAAAGAATTTTTTAGAATTTGTTGATCATTAAATAATTTTTTTTGATCTAGTTCGGGATGAAATCTGATGATTGGGAAAATATCTTTGCTTATCTCAGAAATTCGTACCGCTAAATTATACATAGTAACAGATTCTGGGTAAATTCCTTCAGGACAAAACAAAACTTTAATTTTGTTTTTTAAAAGATTTTTAAATTCAAATTTTTTTTTAATAAAATTTCTACCTGAACCAACTACAATAATTTTATTATTTAGACCTAAATTTTTAATAAAAAAATTTTTTACGACATGTCCGGTTAAGAACAATTTATTGGGAGAAATATAATCGGGATATGGGTATAAAACACAAGATTTTTCCTTTCTTATTACTGAGAAAAAGTAACCAACAGAAGCTATTTCCTTTTTTTTACAATAATCAAAAATAATTTTTTCAAATACATGACCCTCGTAAGTTGTCACAAACTTTTTAATTTTATTTTCGTATTTTTCTATAACTGTTTTAAAAGTATTAAAAATTTTTATAGATGTCCTAGCTTTTAAAAAGGATTTTAAATTAATTTTATTTTTAATAATTCTATTTTCAAAAGAATCAAATTTAATTTTATTTCTAGATATTAAAAAACGTATATATAAAAATACAGTGTAAATTATAATTTTAAAATCTTTTATGGGATGTGAATAATTATTAATAATAACTGTTGAATACTTAAAACTTTTAGAATTTTTTTTAATTTCATTAATAGATTCCGAGCTTTTATTTAGCATAAATACAGTAAAATTTATTTTTTTTGATTTCAAAATTTTAAAAAGGTTTCCATAATAAAAGTCCTGTTCACATAGCAATTTTTTTCCTAAATAATGAGATAAAAATACTACTTTAGTATTTTTAAATTTTTTTGGATTAAATATAAAATAATCTTTATCTAATAATTTTTTTATACTCAAAAAATTTTTGTATCGATTAATGTCATAATCACGACTAAAATAATTGATTGAATTAATTTCTGGCAGATAAAAAAGTTTTAAGTGGGAGGTTTTATTTAGAATTTTAAATAATTTTTTGAAGTATATTTCTGAAATATTTTTTTTCATCTAATAATCTTTTTTTATAAGACTCATCTGATAATTTAGCGAAAAATATTTTCGTAAATTCGGATATTTTGTTAATAATCTTTTATTTGATAATGACATATTTTTAGGTCTAATAATAAACTTTTTCGGATCAAACTTCGTTGGTATAATTTTTCTAAAATCCAGTTTCATTTTTTTTGCAATTAAAACTCCTAATTGAAATTTAGATATTTTTGTTGTTGATACATTGTAAATTCCTTGCTCATTATTCTTAATTAAAAAATTAATAATAATGCATAAATATTTTACATGAATAGGTGAAAAATATACATCACTCCATAAATCAATTGATTTCATCTTTTTTAAATTTAAAATAATTCTATCTGAGAATGAATTCTTATTAATTTTATTTTTTCCAATAAAATTAGTTCTTAAAATTAAATTTTTATTATTTTTTGCAATTTCATTTTCGCCGATTTTTTTAGTTTTAGCATAATAGTTTAATGGACTTGTGACAGAAGTTTCTGAATATGACGCTGTACTTTTCCCATTAAATAAATGATCAGTTGAGATGTGCACAATTTTTATATCTAACGTTTTTGCTATTTTAGATAATTTTTGAGGAATGATAACATGCACTGCGTGTGCCTTTTTTTTAAACTTTTCACAAGAATCTACATTTGCAATACTTGATAGATTTATAATTATATCTATTTTATTTTTTATAATAAATTTTTTTAATTTTATTGCATTTTTTAAATTAAGTTTAATAATTCTTAAAGAGGCGTCTTTAAATGCTGTTTGATTTATATGGCAATATAAATTGTTATTAGTTTTTAGTTTTTTTATTAAATAATGCCCTAAAAAACCTGAGCCACCAATTATAAAGATATTACTCATAAAAACTTTAAAAAAATAAATACACTTTAAAAAAAGACTTAAACTAATTTAATTAGATTTAAGAAATATATTTCGTGAGAATAAAATCGTCATCAGTGCCTAGCATATGATTGATTTTTGCATCTTTGTCATTTGACCAAACTAAAACTTCTGGATCATTATATAAAAAATCACAATTTTTACAGTAATCTATCTCATCAAAATTTTTATTCTTATGCGCATTTCTCAATTTATTCCATTTTTCACCGTTGTATATCTCTTCAAAAGTTTGGTTATCCATGTGACCAAGTATACTCTTTTCTTCGTTGGGAGGACCAAGAGTCTGACAACAAGGCACTATAGCAGTTGTTCTTCCAGGTTTTCCTCCTGCTCTAATTGTTAATTCAGGTGCAAATGGTCTGCCACAACTTCTTCTCTCTGTTGCCAATCTAAGATTTTTATTATTATAATTTCCGCTCCAATTATGCATTTTCCATATATAGCCAATATTTCCAACTTTATTAATGATGTTATTTTTGTATTCATTTATCTCTTCATTAACCTTGGTCGGATCTAAAATTAAGTGATATGTGCTAACTTTACAGCTAGATTTACTTTCGTTAACATATTGTTTTATTTCTTTTAAATTTGAAATAATAAGATCGAAGTTATCAGTATTCATCCATTGATTATATTTTTCTTTATTATAACCAATAACGCTTATTCGAATAAAATCGATGCCAGCATCAATTACATCTCTCATAAATTTACCGTTCAACCTAGCGCCATTACAATACATAAAACATTTAAGCCCCTTTTCTTTTACTGCCTTAACATATTCTGGTAAATCTTTTGCCATTGTTGGCTCTCCGCTTCCCTCTAGATTGATCTGGGGGTTCCCATATTTAGGGACTAATTCATTTAATATTCTTTTAAATTCCACAAGTGGCATTTTTCTTGTAAAATTACTTCCTCTTCCTGGATTTGACTGTGGACACATTTGACAGGTATAGTTACAACCACCAAAAACCTCCATAACTATTCTTTGAAGTTTAAGTTCTTTAAGTTTAAGTTCTTTAAGTTTAAGTTCCATTTTAAAAATATATATACTAAAAAAATTTAAATAACATCACATGCTTTTAATTTCGAGTTATCATTATTAAACATAAAATTTATTTTTAAAAGAAACATAGTTAATTTTATGTTAAAAAAAATAATTAAGCGCTTCACTGATATATCTTTCAAATAATACATAATTTTCTATTTATTTTATTTCTCTAGATACTAATTTTTTTTAACCAGTTATTCAAAGCTGCTGGTCCATTGATTACCTCAATTCCTTGTGAACCTCTATCATCATTTTGAATTATTGAGGTTGGATCATAATAAACACAGGGTACATTTAAATAATCAGATATCAAAGCAGTAGATGTAAAAGGTATATGAATACTTGCTTTACTTAATTTAATCAATCTAAAAGGGGAAACGTTAGGAGGAATAAGAAAAACATTTTCCCTTTTAATAAAATCATTGGTTATAAAATTAATATAATGTGGATTATGCTTTGGATTAAATAATCTTTTAAATTTAATAATTATAATAAAGTTATTATCAATACAACTTGTATATATATCATTAAAAAATTGGATAGAATTACTCAAGGTTCTATAATTGTCATCTGGACATAGTTCCGCTCTAGCAGAAAATCTTAGTGGTGATATATCAAAAACTGAAATAATATTTTTATTAAATTTCGGAATATTGTAATTACTGTCTGTATTGTAAATAGGACTTACTAATTTAATATTTAAATTTGGGCAGCATTTTTTTGTATAAGCTGAATAATCTTTTGACCATATTAAAATATTTTCCCAAGTCATAGACTGATATCCTAGCTCAGGGACTGTATATTTTTGATTAATTTTAAAACCTAAAAAACTAGAACTATAATTATAAAAAGTAACTTTAGAGCCTTTTAATTGAGCTATATAAGTCCACAAAGGACGATATATTAATTCAGAATTAGAAAATAAATATTCTTTTGCCAAATATTTCTTATCTATTTCATCAACTTTTTTTAATAAAATTATTTCTGAAAATAAAATTGAAGAATACCACTTACCTCTAAATAAAAGAAAAACACAATCAATAAAAAATACTAAAAACCAAAAAATAAATTTAATCCTTCTATAAAAATTTAAAGGAGGCAGTAGATGCTTGTAAGGGCAAATTATTTTATCTTTAATATATATAATTTTATTATTCTTAATATTATGCTTTATTACAGAAACGTTCGTAAAAATATTATTGTTAATAATATTCCAGGAAATTAAATCATAAGACTCTAAATTTTGATTAACTGGAAATTGATCTTTAACAATATCACTAAACTGAACATATAGTCTTTGATCGGTATTAAAACTTTCAAAAAAAATTATTTTAAAAAAATTTAAGAACCCCTTTAAATATTCAAAAAATATATTTATTAATAACAAAAATTTTGAAAAAAAAATTGAAACATCAATGTTTTTTTTTCTAAAAAATGCCACCCAATCTATAGGAAGAGGATAATATAATTTTGCTTTTTTTTTTGAGAAATAAATTAATAAATATTTATTAATTTTCCAAGGGTCTAATAAAGTTTTTAAAAGAAATTGACGCAAAAGTATTTCAATTTTTATAGAATTAATTCTATGAATAAATTTAGAGAAATCACTGTCGCTTACATTAAGCTTTAGGTTTGTTA
>Ga0114981_10002575_pt1 | contig 11658 bp, 4 predicted proteins | sample S_140806_MF_Meta_FD_87028 | JGI IMG/M metagenome (GOLD analysis project Ga0114981, IMG submission 87028) | Freshwater microbial communities from Lake Simoncouche, Canada to study carbon cycling - S_140806_MF_MetaG | ecosystem: Environmental > Aquatic > Freshwater > Lake | place: Lake...
CAGCTGGCCCCGGATATGTTCTTCTGTAAACACCCCGCGCGCGATTCCCTGAACCACCTCACCCGACTCATGCAGCGCGCTCGACAAGCGATCCACGTAAAAGCCACTCTGTGCAATCAGCTCCAGCGGGATCTCCGTCATATGCGAGAGGTATGCCCCAGATGCGTTGATGTGCGTTCCCGGCTGGATTGCATCCGCAGAAAACACCGGCTCCGCACTCGTCGTTACCGTACACACGATTTGCGCCTCGGCGACGGCCGTGTTTGCATCATCGATGACATCTACAATTGAAACGCCAAGCTCGGTCCGTACACGCACAGCTAAGCTTTCCGCGCGCTCCCGTGTCCGTGAGCTGATCACAACACGCCGCACATTTCGCACCGCACACACCGCCGCGATTTGGTCAAATGCCATCCCGCCGGCACCGATAACCGCAAGGACATCCGCCGCCGGGTTCGCCAAAAGCCTCGTCGCAAGACCCGCCGCCGCCCCAGTCCGCATCGCAGTCAACGACCCGCCATGAAATAGCTCGGTCACTGCACCCGTTTTGGGGTTTAGCGCCATCACCATCCCGATTGTCACCGGGAGCTCCGTGCCGCGATTCGCCGGGATGATACTGACGGCCTTGCAGGTGATGACCGCCGGGTACCGCCCGCACGGACTGTCTGGCAAGTAAACAGGCATGAAAATGTGCGTGTTGTCGGTGCCCGCCGGGTGCATATGGATACGCGTCGGCATATCGGCAAGACCAAGGCTCGTGGCTTCGAATGCCCACGCCATCGCATCGACCGCCGCACTCATCGGGACCACGCTACGTACATCCACAGGAATAAATGCGCTCATACATTTACTCTACGGTGCATCATCGTCGGTGCAAAGCATCCGCCAATACCAGGATGCTCTGTAAGATGCATCCAAGGAATCCGCATGATCACATCCCCACCAACCACACGCCAAACCGCACCCGTTCCATTTCCCGGTCGCGCCCCCGGAAATCCGCTGGCCATTTCCACAAAATCAACTCTGAAGCTGGAAAATGCAGTTATCGGAGCATCGTGGTCGTTTGCGGGTGGACGCCTTGCGTTGACATCCGTGACCAACAAGCTCACGCGAAGCACTCATTTCCAGCAAGGCACGGAATGTTTCCGCATTTCGACCACGCCGCCAAAGCCCATCGATAAGGAAAGCGCCCTCGTCGCGGTGCACATTTTGAAAGACCGTGTCGTGGTCACGGCGAGCGCGGATGGCAATGCGTGGACAGACCTGGCATCCTTTCCGCGGAGTGAGTTTCTAGGGGACCCATCAATCATCCGCATTGGGAAAATGAACCTCAAAGCGGAGGCGAAGAGTCACTCCACAGATGGCCCATTGGGTACATCTAGCATTTCAGAAATCACCCCAGCCCCGGCACGTCTCCCAAATGCGACATTCGAGATTACATCCTCACCGCATGCCACGAAGACCGAGAGCTATCCCTTCCCCAAGGGAACGACGGTGGTTTCGGCGCGGATTGCGAAGGGGAGCGACACGGGGATGTCCTGGGCGCCGGCTATCGCCGTGATCTGGGAGGAGGCCAAGCGATTTGTGCTCGTGGGTGTGCGTGATAAGCCATCAAATTTTAATGTCGTCACGGCAGCGGGCGAGCGTGTGATCGGAGCAAACCTCGAGCCCTACCCCGACTTCAATATCCCTGCGAGTGCCTGCAAGCTGGTCGGAAATCCAGTGGTGGTCAACGCACCGGGAGCATCCACTTTGAGTGCAAACCTCCTTGGACCTGGGGGCATTTCGATTAAATGGTCGGCCACGCTACGCGCGGGCTGTGGGTTTATCCGCCAGCGCATCGATGTTCAGGGAGGCAAGCAGGCCAAGCAGCTGACAGGCCTTGAGTTCATGGATGTTCGTTTTCCTGCGCCGCAAACGGCGGGGACGGCGCCTGGCTGCCCGGTTGTAGCGAGTGATTTATTCTTTGGTGTTGAGCTGCCGGGCTGCAGAAATGCGCTTCAACCAGAGCGTGCGCGTATTGGATTTACATCCAGCCTCCCGCTTGGTAAGAGCGACAAGGTCAGCTTTGGGAGCGTGATGGGCGTTGCGCCGGCGGGCCAGCTACGGCGTGCATTCCTGCATTATGTTGAGCATGAGCGCGCGCGTCCAAGCAAGCCATTTTTGCATTACAACTGCTGGTATGACCTCGGTTTTGGGGTGGATGAGAAGCGGTTGATGAATGTAATCGACATTTACAACCGCGAGTTAGTGAAGAAACGCGGCGTCAATGTGGAGTCCTATTTGGTGGATGATGGCTGGGATGACACGGGTCGCGGGCTCTGGGCGGAAGATCTGCGCAAATTCCCAGGTGGCTTTACGGGGCTCGCGAAGCGGATGCGAGCTGCGGGAGCAAAGCTTGCTGTTTGGATTTCACCGCTGGGCGGGTACGGGGGCGACCGGGAGCGCACGAACTTTGCGCGCAAGATGGGGATTATCCCCCCAGATGGCACCCTTGACCTCGCGCATGCTGGGTACAAGCAGTGGTTTCTGAAGCGCTGTACAGAGTTAATGCGTACCGCGGGCGTGAATGCCTTTAAGTGGGACCGCGCGGGGGATGGCGTGAGTCCTCACTTTATGGCGCTGCTCGACATTGCCCGGTCGCTCCGTAAGGTTGACCCAAATGTCTTCATCAACGTAACAGTTGGCACGTGGCCGAGTCCATTCTGGTTATTGCATGTGGATTCGACGTGGCGGAATGGCAGCGCGGATGTAGGCTGGCTGGGCAAGGGCTCGGATGGCGGAAAGTCCGTTTACAACCGTGAGCGGTGGCTAACATATCGGGATGGTGAGTGCCACCGGATGTTTGTGCGGGCGAGCCCGTTGTATCCATTGAACAGCGTGATGCATCACGGGATTGTGCATGGGCGTGAGTTCCAGGGTGGTTCGATTGGGGATGCCAATCCGCCGGAGCTGCGTAACGAAGCGCGAAGTTATTTTGCATCCGGTGCGATGCTACAGGAGCTTTACTTGACGCCAGAGCTGCTGAATGGTGCGGCATGGGATGCGGTTGCGGATGCGGCAAAGTGGGCTCATAGGAACGCGGATGTTTTGGTGGATGCGCACTGGGTTGGCGGCGATCCGCTCAAGGGCGAAGTATACGGGTATGCAGCGTGGAGTGCGCGTAAGGGCACATTGATGTTGCGGAATCCATCGGATGTCCCGCAGCGGTTTATGTTGGATGTTGGTTCAACCTTTGAGCTGCCTGCGGGTGCGGCGAAGCGATATAGGTTGTCATCGCCGTATTCCGACCAGCGCATCCAGAATCTGATCTGCGATGCGGGTACACCAGATGTCATCGACCTGGCTCCGTTCGAGGTTGTGGTCTTTGATGCGATTCCGGTGAAGTAGTTTTCTTTATTTTGGTTAAGGTTGGCTTCAAACGTATTTGTATGCGCTGGACTCTGCATCTGCCGATTGTGATGCCTTTGATTCCCGCTTGCGACGTGGGTGTTCCGCGGTCGTGCCCCTGTGCAATATGGTAGGGACCTTGTCAAAATATCCGTGTAGGGGCGGGCTGCCACGCCCGCCCGTGGTAACAGATGGTCGCTAGTCTCCGGACAAATAGGAATGTCTATCGTGTTCGCTTGCGGCGTGGATGCTCCGCGTCGCATAAGAGGCTGGCTTTGTACAACCTGATCACGAAACATTGAAAATTGCAGTGTAGGGGCAGGCCTCTGCGCCTGCCCGGGTGTCGCTTTACGAATGGCATTATTGGGTGTGAATGCAATCGTGTGAACGCCTTGATTCCCGCTTGCGCCGTGGATGTTCAAATTCTCTTTGTAGGGGCGGACCGCCGTGTCCGCCCCTACAAAGAAGCTCCATCGGACATGTAATGTGACACATTTACAAGACCGGTACTACTGAGTAAGGCACCGAATATCGCTCCGTATGGTCCGCAAACAAAGGATACATTGCTCTATGTACAACCAACTGACCCATTCAAACTCAACAGCCAACACCATCCCAGATGCCAAACCCAGCCGAAATTGGTAATCTAATAACATCAGCGGTTGAGACACCGGTTGATTACACAAGACGACGATCGAAACGATGCGTCGTTTTTTTTGTGCCTAAAGTCAGTATCAACGGGCGAACACAGCGGTCCGCATCACCAAGCACCACAACATTGGTCAACAAACCTTTCAGCGCGCAGCGCGGTGGAATGTGGAGCGGGTGGGCCGCTAGCCGGACTGGTCAGCTTTCGGATACTGCAAGCCAGAATACATTCGGCGGCTGGCAGGGCGGGCACCATCCACGATGGCAATATACGTCGCCACGTTTCGAAATCGTTACACCCGCCATCGGGGATGGTCGACCCACATGACCACAATCCGATACCGCCAAGCCCAGCCGAACCAATCGGCTATCAGAATTTCGCGTAACATCCGGCGACCTCGGCACGCCCGCGATGCATCTACCGCGCAAGCGGATCACGGACATTACCAAACACAACCAATCGATTTTCGAAACGCGAGGGAGGGCAAAGTGGCCCTCTCCTACACAGAGATTTGGCATCCACCACCCATGCATTACTCATGAAAACAATGCCGTCACACACGAGCGGACGCGGCGGTCCGCCCCTACGCAGAGGTTTTGTGATCAGTAAACACTGCGTAAGCTTGAATAGATTCAGCAATATCGACACGCAGAGAATTTGAAACCGCGGCCAAACCAAGTATCGATTGGTTTCTACAAACCGACCAGTGGGCCCTTCTTCAACAAATGCACCAACTTCTCCCCAATTGCTTGCTCACCGGATACAGAAAAGCCCTTGACTGAGCGCTCAAGCAATGCATGCCACACCGAATGGCGCTGGTTAAAAAATGTCCAGTCCAGCAAACCCTTTGGCTTGTTACCCGGCGAGAGACCATGCACCATCGTCCACGTATCAAGGTGATGCGAACACCACCCAAGCAATGCATCACAGCCAGAAGCATCTACCACCGTTGCTCCCAGCCCACGCGCAAGCACAATGGATGCACCTATAAAGTCATTGTCCGTATCCGCTTTATCGATCCCGGATGCTGCCCAGCCGACATACGCATCAACAAAGTCGACACCGAGCACTGCTGCACTCTCGAGTGTGACAATCAGCGTGTCCGTTACCCCCATCACTTCTGTCTCGCCATCCAAGGACGAACGGAGCAAAATCGCACAGGCAAACAGACGCGCAATATGCCCACGGCGGTCATCCTTCTTAGGAGTCTCCCAACGCGTTAGCGCACAAACTTCCTCCGGATGCCACCGTAGTGGCACGGGAGGCGTAGCGCCATCCCAGATACTCTTCAGAACCACCAAATGTTCCTCAGAGTCACTCCCATAATCGGCATCTGCAATCTTCTTGAGAATCGCCGCATCCACCAACGGACGCACCGCATTCAGCAAGGCATCCGGGTCCGCCACAGCGCGGATAACATCGCAATCTGCACCCGGGGCCGGCGGCTCGGGAATCTCCACCGCTGCGCACGCTGGCGCATCCGGGACAGATGCTGAAACCTCAGCCGTCATCGCATCGATTGCGCTGGTGACCAGCATCTCGATATCGGCCTTTGTGGATGTCGCATCTATCTCCTGCCGCATCGCCGCGAGCAAGTCCTCGAGGGCCTTGACCTTGAATGGCTGCTTCCGCTTGCCTAGTTCACTGCTTGCCATTTTCAACTCCACATATACGCAAACACCATCCAGTTCGGATGGATCAAGGCCTCGACACCGACCACGAAATAGGATTCTCTACGGCTTCTTCAAAAAGGGAATCGGCTTCAAATCCAGCTTGCGGATGCTCTGGAGGTAGTCAAGCACTGGCTTGCTCGCATCCCCGCCGACCTGCGCATGAAAATGCAATGAAAAGCCGTGCGGCCCCTTGGCATCAATCAGCTTTGGCTGCAGCATCAGCATCGATTTGACAAATTCAAGCTGTCCCAGCATTGCCGCGCAAAAAATGTCTGGACGCGCGCCACGCTCCAGAAGAAGCATCACGATTGCGCGGTCGCCCATATGGGATGCGCCACTCAAAGCAGACTCCCAGTCGCCGCCGCCCCAGTCGATGGTTGCATTGATGAGGCCCGGCTCTTTATCAAGCATCTTCTTCACAAGGTCGATGTCAGAGTGCGCATAAATGACAAAGTCCTGCGCCATCTGGCGATTGATCTGCGGCTTGCGCCAGCTCGGCTTAAACCCGGGGGCCGGGTAATCGCGGACAAGAGGGGCCTCAACTGGGCCGCCCGCAGGCGCAACTGGCTTTTCCTGTGCATTGACAGCATTAGCGCTCAGCAGTCCGGCAGCCGTCAACGCAATGTTGCGGCGGGAAATCATTGTCTTCATACTGGTGATTGTACTTTGGATGTCAACCGGGTTAGATGCTGTCTGGCCCCCACCCACCACCGCCGGGCGTTTCGACAACGAGAATCTCCCCCTCCGTGCAGTCCACCTGATCCACACACCGCAAAACCGTCGTCGCACCGCTCTTATGACGGACCCACTGCAACCCTCGCCGCCCCGAACCACCACCCGCACGCCCACGCGGCGCAAAAATCCGCGACTGTGTGATCACACTGACCTGGACATCCTCGAGGAACTCCCACTCGCGACGCACGCCACACCCGCCACGCCATTTCCCCTTGCCACCGGAACCCGGCACCAAACGGAATTGCACCAACCGCACAGGAATACGACGCTCGAGGACTTCTGGATCTGTGATTCGGGTGTTGGTCATGTGGACGTGGACGCCATCTGCGCCAGGGTGACCGTGTACCGCACCACTCCCACCCGCAATCGTCTCATAAACACTAAAGCGGTCATTGCCAAAGAGGATGTTGTTCATCGTTCCCTGACTGGATGCGCAGACACCGATGGCATCGAGAAGGGCATCCACGATGCGCTGGCTCACCTCAGTATTCCCGCCGACCACCGCCGGGCACGCCGCTGGGTCCGGACTGAATAACGGATTAATGAATGTCCCATTTGGAACGACTAAGTGTATGGCATCTAGAATTCCATCCGAGAGAGGAATATCGTCCGCGACCAGCAACCGTAGCACATAGAGCACTGCGGCCTGCGTCACCGCAAGAGGCGCATTTAGATTTCCTGCAACCTGCCCACTGGTCCCAGAAAAATCAATCTCAACTGTGGCATCCAGATCATTCAGGTCTTCCGGCCAGCGCAGTGTGACCACAACATAAGACTGCGGGCCACTAGCGTGCTCCAGTACCGAAATGCCATGCAGCTTCCCACCCACTGGGCGGATACGTGCGAGCGCGTGCCGCGCTGCAACACAGGCACGCCGGGCTAGCTGGTGCTCCTGGGCATCCACAATCTCCATCCCGTAGCTTTTAACCAATGCCGCCAGCTGCAAAGCACCTTCACGGTTTGCAGCACGCTGCGCGGCGAGGTCCGCCAGATTATCGCTGACTGCACGACTTGGAAATGGCCCGGCACTCAGGACAGCCTTGATTTGGTCGAGATCGTAGGGCATCGGCGGGATGACAACGCCTTCCTCCACCAATGTCGTCGCGCGTGGAGGCATCGAACCTGGGCGGCTACCCCCAAGCTCGGCATGGTGCGCACGACTGGCGATATAGCCGCAGAGCGCTCCAGCACCGTTTAGGACACGCGTCACCAATGTCACATCCGGCAGGTGAGAGCCGCCAAATGCCGGGTGGTTGACGACGATTTCATTCCCATGCGCAAATGCATTTGCAGTGATGAGCGCACGCACGCAGGCTCCTAGAGCCCCGAGGTGAACGGGGATATGTGCGGCAGTTGCAACCAGCCGGCCAGCTTTATCTAAGACTGCACACGAGTAATCCAGCCGGTCGCGCACATTCACACTCATAGCCGTCCGCTGGAGAGTATCGCCCATCGCATCCGCAATGGCAGCAAACCGGCGACTCCACAGCGCAGCTTCTACCGCGGCATCCGCGGCGGCTTCTGTCGCCTGTTTCGCACCGCGATGCAGCAGAATCGCACCCGATTCCGCAAAGGAAACCTTCCAGCCGGCGGGCACAAAGAACGCGCTATGGGCCAGCGTGATACTGATTGGCCCCTCGGTTCCATTGGGACACGGCTGCAAACTGTCACCATCCACTATCTCAATCCCGCCCACCTCGCGCACCGTCGTGACCAGCGTGTCGCAAACGATAGCACGCTCGGCCGGAGGCGCAGCGCCAAAAGTCTGTGCATAAATGTCTGCAAATGTGTCTACGAGTTGGACACCGGACATCAATGCAATCGGGAAAACCGCTTCCTGCCCAGCGACATGGCAGTACGCCGTGTGCGTTGTAAGCGTTTCGGCTTTGGAGTCATAGCCATCCTCGATGAGACCCGCCTGCGCCGCCGCTTCCTGCGTCGCTGCCCTTTTCCACAAATCGGTTTCAGCGAGCGGCGCTGCGACCAGCTGCTCAAGGGTACGAGCAAGCCCCGTTCCCGCGAGGCCGCGTGCTGACAAAAGGCCGGCATCCGGTGGAATCACAACCGTATCCAGCCCCAGCCGCTCCGCGAGCTGCGCGCCATGCAGACCTCCCGCGCCACCAAATGCGACAAGTGCGTGGCCATTAAGGGCGATTCCCTGCCGCAGCGTCACACCGCGAATCGCATCCGCCATCGTGTCGTTCGCCAGCACCAAAAGCCCTTCGCAGAGGGAATGCCGGTCGGGCACGGGGTGGCCCGCCGCCGAAATGTCATCCATCAACCGATTAAGCGCACTCTCCGCCGCTTGGACATCCAGTGGAATTCCAAACTTACCGGGATCAATCCGCCCCAGCAGCACATGGATATCGGTAATCGTCAACGGCCCGCCAAGCCCATAACACGCCGGCCCCGGGTTTGCCCCAGCGCTCGCCGGACCAACACAAAGCATCCCCATATGATCAAGCAAACAGATTGACCCGCCGCCGGCCGCAACCGTTACGAGCTCGGCACTCGGACTCAGTAGCGTCGCATCCCCAACCGTCTGCTTCCGCGATAGTGGAACGATGCCAGCCTGAATACGACAGACATCCGTGCTCGTGCCGCCCATATCGACGCCAATCGCCTTATCAAAGCCTGCAGCCGCCGCCGCTTTCGCCGCGCCAACCACGCCGCCCGCAGGGCCAGAGAGCAAACAATCCCGCGCACGAATCCGAGCGACTGGGACAAGCGTGCCACTGGATGCCATCACGTGCAGGCGTGACCCCGGTGAAAGCGCCGCCGCAACGCCATTAAAATAGGCAGACATGATCGGCGCAAGATACGCATCCACACACGCCGTCATCGTGCGGTCAACAAAGCCAATCCCACTCGTTAGGTCGCTCGCACTGGATATCGTCGTAAATCCGACATCCCGCAAAATCGCCGCAACCCGCCGCTCGTGCTCCGGGTTTGTGCTGCTATGGAGGAGCGACAATGCCGCAACCGGTGGATGCCCGCTTGTAAGCACCGCTTCCGCCGCACACCGTAAAGCCGCTTCATTGAGTGGATGAACACAGCTGCCATCCGCCCCGACACGTTCTTCCACCCCGACAACGCAATCGGGAAACGGCTCAGGTTTGTGAATGGCAAGTGCGAAGAGGTCAGGGCGCTGCTGATTACCGATCTTGATGATGTCTTCAAACCCGGCTGTCGTGAACAGCACCGGGCGCGTCCCCGTCCGCGTCAGCAAAGCATTGGTTGCACGCGTCGTCGCAACGCGCATGTCCATTTCGGGAAGCGGCTGTCCGAGCGGAATCCCCGTAAGCTGATGCGCCGCCACCAGCGGCGGCTCAAGCCCAGTCTGGATGCGGGTGATATTGCCATCCGCATCGGTTGAACGCAGCTCGCCTGAACTTAGGACCTTTGCGCGGTGGATGTCTCCATTTGGCGCTATTCCGATTGCATCCGTGAATGTCCCGCCCGTATCAACAAAGACCTGCCAGCGGCTCACCCGCGTTGCCCCACCCATTCACGGAAATCACCGTAGCGACGCGTCATACCAAGGCCATCTAGGCGCTCAAGCAGCGGCAAAATGACTTTTCGACTCGAGCCGGTTGCATCCCGGACATTCCCGACCGTGATGCCATCCGGGTTGTCCGCGAGTCCCTTAATTGCTGCGACGGCGATGTCATAGGTGGCTTTTGCGATGTAAATATCATCCCCAAGCGTGATTAACCGCTCTTGGTCCACGAGGTACATAAGGATTGCGCCGATAGGGATTTGCCTTGGGTAGACAAAGGCATTTGGATGTGGCGGCTGATATCCAGCCGCGATGAATACCGCTTCGATCTCGGCGGCAGGTGTTTCCCATGCGGCGGGCAGCTCGGGGACATATTCCTTTAGGTGAATGATAGGACCGTGGATTTCGAGGACACCGCGCATCGCAAGCCAGTTCAGGACCGCCGGGTAGTCAGGAACATCCGCGGCTTTTTGCAATGGAATGCGCAGGCTGTCGCGTCCCGTCCCACGCTTGAGTGGATTTTTGCGATGGAAGTCCGTTAGGTGGCGCGCAGCGGTGTCCATCAGGCGCTTCGCCGCGACCGGTGAAACAACAAGGTCATCCGAGACCAGCGCGGCAAGGCCTTCCGAAATCGCATCTTCAAGCGCATCATCGAGGTCATCCGCAGTTACGTTGAGCTCGCTTGCGAGCTGTGCTGTTGTAAATGCGGCATGCCGAGTGAGGATGTGTGCCGCGAGAGCTGCTGTAGTGGTGTTTCCCTGCATCGTAAATGTGTCCAGCGTCACATTATCGCGGCGCTTCGCCTTGTGGGGCATGTTTGGGTGGAGGATGGTGGCGGAGCCGGCAATATTCTCTGGGCTCCAGAGGCGGATGGCGACTTTTTGCCCGCGCAGAAAGGTAAATGGCGTCTCGAGGAGGAGCTGTGCCGGGTGCGGGTTATGGCCGGGTTCCGCGGTGTCGCCGCGCAACAGGTGAAGGCGGGCGTGGAGGGTAGCGGTCCCCGTGTGGAGGTGGATGCGTTGCTGATGTTTGAGCATCCCGATACTCGGGTGGACGTGAATGTTTACGCCAACAATGGATGCTGGCTGCGATGCGCCATTTTGTGCAAGGACACAGCCGCGCTCGATGGTGACTTTGTCGGCGATATGGAGGTTTACGGCAACGCGATGACCAGCGGATGCGGATTGGGTTTGTTTGCCGTGGCGTTCGATGGATTTGACACGCGTTGGTGTGTTTTGCGGGAGGAGGGTCAGCATGTCGCCGGCGGAGATGCCGCCCTGCGTGATGCTACCGGTGACAACGGTGCCAATTCCCTGAAGCGTGAACGAGCGGTCGATGGCCAGCCATGCGGGAAGCAGCGGATTCGGATCAGGGAGGGCTATTACGGCATCGACAAGTGCGGTGCGCAGCTGCTCCAAACCCTGACCGGTGATTGCGCTTACAGGGAGCATTTTGGCTCCGGCAAAGGGTGTGGCGGCCAGGCTTTCGCGGATGTCATCCTCCACCAAGGGAAGTAATTCGGGATCAATGAGGTCGACACGAGTGATGGCAACGAGCATTTGGTCGATGCCCAGAGCACAGAGGAGCTCCATGTGTTCGCGGGTTTGTGGCATCGTTCCGCTATCCGCCGCGACAACCAACAGTGCGATTTGGATGCCGCCTGCACCAGCAAGCATATTGCGGATGAACTTTTCGTGGCCTGGGACATCCAC
>Ga0114981_10002576_pt1 | contig 11655 bp, 10 predicted proteins | sample S_140806_MF_Meta_FD_87028 | JGI IMG/M metagenome (GOLD analysis project Ga0114981, IMG submission 87028) | Freshwater microbial communities from Lake Simoncouche, Canada to study carbon cycling - S_140806_MF_MetaG | ecosystem: Environmental > Aquatic > Freshwater > Lake | place: Lake...
CTCGACATCGCGCAGTGGGGCAATGGCACGGACGACACCGGACCGGTCAAAGTGAGCTTTGAAGCCGCTGAATGGCCTGCGAACGGCACCTGCGACAACGTGCTCGGCTGGCGCATGCGTTTCGACTACGCCAGCGCCGCGCCCATCGTCTTCGTGAACGAAAAACGCGACGACATCGGCCACGGAATCCGCTTCATGGGCGAAAAGGGCTGGGTACATGTCCTGCGCGGCAGCATCAAAGCCAGCGACGACGCCATCCTCCGTAATCCCACGAACAAAGAAGGCACCATGCCCATCAAGCTGCCCGCCAGTCTCGAACACACCCGCAACTTCATCGACTCCATCAAAGCCGGCTCCAAAGCCATCTGCGACATCGAAACCGCCGTCCGCAGCGACACCCTCTGCCAGCTCGCCGCCATCGCCGTGAAGGCCAAACGCCCTCTCAACTGGGACCCCGCCACTGAGACCTTCCCAAACGACGCCGAAGCCAACAAGCTCCTCGAAGCCAGGCCCTTCCGCGGGGATTGGAAATTGCCGGAGATATAGGCCATGGGAAGCAGGAGGGGCGAAAACGCCGCTGCTCATAGGTTTTGTGTGCAGCTTAAAATTCTCTGCACAGTCGCTTTGCAGGGCTGAAAATTGCTTCAAGATTTTCCGCGTCAGCACGTCACGCGGCGCGTATCACGTCCATTGACGCTCTGAAATCCCTCCACCCCCACCATGAAACACACCGCTCCAATCGTAACCGCCATCACGCTGGCGCTCAGCCTGGCCCGTGCCGAGCAGATCGACTCCAACGCCTTCAACTCGAAGCTCACCAAAGATGCCGCGCCGCTGCCAAACGGCGGGCAGATCCAAATGAGCTACGCCAATGTGGCCGAGAAGATCCTCCCCAGCGTCGTCACCATCTTTTCCTCCGCTCCGGTGAAGACACCCACGGCGGACAAAATCCCGCCTCAGCTCCGCCCCTTCTTCTACCGCTTCTTCGGCGTGCCGGATGAGGATTTCGGCATGGATGAAAACGACGAGCAACAGCCCCCCCGCGGCCGAGGCCGTGGCCAGCCGCAGCAGCCGCCTGAGCAGGATGAGATCCCCGAGCATCAGAACCGTGGCGTCGGCTCCGGTGTCATCATCACCTCGGACGGCTACATCCTCACCAACAACCACGTCATCGAGGACGCCAAAAAGATCGAGGTGGCCGTGCCAGATGGTGAAAACACCAAAAACTACACCGCTGAGATCATCGGCAACGATCCGCTGACCGATGTGGCCTTGATCAAGATCGAAGCCAAAGGCCTCAAACCCGCCACCCTCGGTGATAGCAATATGCTCCGCGTGGGTGATGTGGTGCTCGCCGCTGGTGCACCGATGGAACTGCCACGCTCCATCACACAGGGCATCGTCAGCGCCCTCGGCCGCAGCAATGAGGGCATCGTGCGCAAAGGCCGCATGACTGGCTACGAGGATTTCATCCAGACGGATGCTTCGATCAATCCCGGCAACTCCGGCGGCCCGCTCGTCGATGGTCTCGGTCGTGTCATCGGCATCAATACCGCCATCCTCTCCAAGTCGGGCATGAACGCCGGCATCGGCTTTGCCATCCCGGTGAACATGGTCATGCGCATCGCCGAGGATCTCCTCGATGATGGCTCCGTGCAGCGCGGTTACCTCGGCGTACAGATCACGGATGTGACGCCCCAGTTTGCCAAGCAATACAACATTGGCGATCAGACCGGAGCCCTCGTGACTCAGGTTGGCGCAGAGTCGCCTGCGGAAAAAGCCGGCCTCCAGGTCGAAGACATCGTCATCGGCATCAACGGCCAAAAAGTGGATGGCAGCAGCCGTCTCCGCCTCATCGTCAGCAGCCTTAAGCCCGGCTCCAGCGTGCCGATGGACATCCTCCGCAACGGCCAGAAGATGACCGTCAATGCCACGCTCGAAGCCCTGCCTGAAGAAGCTCTCGCGGAGGTCGGCCCCGGCCGCTCCATCCCGCGTGGCGGAGCTGGCAAAGGCGGCGCGAACGTCGCCGAGGAGCTCGTCACTGGCGTGATGGTGCAAAACCTCTCGCAGCCCCTGCGTGAGCGCCACGACATCCCCAAAGAAATTCAGGGTGTCATCGTCACCAAGGTCGATCCCGATAGCCGCGCCGCCGCCATGGGCCTAGAAGAAGGTGATGTCATCACCCACATCAACCGCCAGCTCGTCCCCAGTGCCGCCGAGGCCCGAACCCTCGCCAAAGGCAGCGAGCAGAGCGTGCTCCTCCGCCTCTACCGCAAGGGTGACACCATGCTGCTCATGATTGGCAATCAATAAGCCGCCCCGCCACCTTCACGCCCGCGCATGCCTCACGGTGTGAGCGGGCGTTTGGTTGATGGATGGAACGATGGAGTATTGGAGTCTTGAGGAAGCGGCACTCCATCACTCCGCCTGCATCGCTTCCTTCGGCTCGCGGCCGGTTCGCTCGCAGAAGTCATCGTAGTGGATGACTTCAAAGCGGCCATCGAGGTGCTCGATGATGGCGGTCATGGATTCCACCCAGTCGCCGGAGTTCAGGTAATGAATATCGCCCAGCATCTTGTCCGTCGGCGTGTGGATGTGACCACAGATGAGGCCCGCGCATTGGCGCCAGCGGGCGAGGTCCACCACCTGCTCCTCCCAGCGGCCCATGGGGCTCACTTTGGCTTTCACCTTCGCTTTGGCCCATTTGGCGAGGGAGAAGGGCTCTTTGCCCATCATCTGGCGAGCCCAGTCGATCACGCGATTAAAGCGCAAAAGGGCGTTGTAGCCGTAGCCGCCGAGTTTCGCGAGCCAGGCGTGATTCGTGGTGACGGCATCAAAGCCATCACCATGCACGAGAAGGTAATCGCCACGGGCGGTGGAATGCACATGCTCCTCCGTGAGGATCAAATTATCCAATTCGATGGGGATGAAGCGGTCGAGGATGTCATCGTGATTACCGCGGAGGTAGATCACGCGGGTGTTTTCCTTCTCCATCTTCTTCAGCACGGTGCGGATGAAGCCGGTGTGGCTTGGATTCCAGCCGCCGAGGCGCTTTAAATGCCACGCGTCGATGATATCGCCATTGAGGATGAGCTTTTCGCAAAGCGTGTGACGCAGGAAATGGGCTGCCTGGAGAGCTTTGCAATCCTTCATCCCGAGATGCACATCGGAGATGATCACCGTTTTGCAGCGGAGTTTCGTCTTTTCGCGGATGGGAGCAGTGACACTCATGGCTGGCAGGCGGTGGCGAGTTCAGATTCAAATTGCTCGATGACGCGCCCCCAGCCGTAATCGCCCGCCTCCTGGCGGGCCGCATCACGCAGCGTGGCATCCTTCCACCGGTGGGCGATCTCACGCGCTTGATTCACAAAGCCATCCTCATCCCCCAAAGGAGCCAGCCAGCCATTCACCCCATCGCAAATCACCAGCCGTGGCGCGGCGTAATCGAAAGCGAGCACGCCCAGGCCGCTCGCCATGGCCTCCAGCACCACATTTCCAAAGGTCTCGCTGCTGCTGGGAAACAAAAACACATCCCCGCTGGCATAGTGCGCTGCCAGATCCGCCCCGATGCGGGCACCCGCATAGATCGCACGTGGATGATCCGCCTTCATCGCCTCCAGCCGAGGACCATCCCCCACGAAAACCATCTTCGCCTTCGGCTGTGTCTCGCGAAAGGCCTCAAACGCCCGCATCGCAAGCGGCAGGTTTTTCTCCGGTGCCATGCGCCCGACGTAGATCGCCACCGGCGTGCCCTCATCCGCCCCCCAGGAACGGCGCAGCTCCTGGCTGCGGTTTGCCGGGTTGAAGCGCTCCATGTCCACCCCGCGGCCCAGCACGCCCACGTTTTGAATGCCCCACCGCGTCAGCATCGCCGCCGTGTCCTGTGAGGGCGTCAGCGTGCGTTTCGTGGCATTGTGAATGCTGCGTAGGATGCCGGAGGCTACCGCCTCCATGCCGGGCAGGTTGTAGTCTTCGAGGTAGGATTGAAAATTCGTGTGAAAACCGCTCACCACCGGGATCTGGCGCTTCCCGGCGGCTCGAATGGCCGCGATGCCCAGCGGCGTCTCCGTGGCCACATAGAGGACGTCAGGGCGGAAACCATCAAAGATGCCCAAAACCTGCCTTCCCGAGGCAAAACCGATGCGCAGCCCCGAATAGCCCGGCAGCGGCATCGAGGGCATCACATGCCGAGGCAGCGAGCTTTCTGCCGCCGAGGCCTCCAGCGTCGTCGCCACCTCCACCGCATGCCCACGAGCCGCAAGACCTTCCGACAGCGTCTGCAACGACCTCGCCACGCCATTGATGTCAGGCGGGTAGGTATCGGTGACGATCAGGATTCGCATCCAGGCAGAAAACAACACGCCGGGCTGCTTTCCAAGCGGCTTGTGTGACGAAAACGATGCGCCCATAGCCACCACGGCACACAAAAGGCCTCGTTTCGAAGGTGTGAACCTTGACCACCCACCTCTTCGCAACGACTTCGTCACGAAACACCCTTTGCCGCATGATCCCTTCCGCCGCATTCGCTGAGGACATGAGCAAGATCATGATAGTCGAAGACGAGGCAGACATTGCCGAGATGATTTCCATGCATCTCACCCGCGAGGGTCACGAAAACATCACCGTCGGCAATGGCCTCCAGGTCGTGCCCGCTGCCATTGAGCAACAGCCCGACATCATCATCCTCGACCTCATGCTCCCCGGCATTGATGGCCTCAACGTCTTCAAGCGCCTCCGCGCCGATACCCGCACCGCCAGCATCCCCGTCATCATCCTTACCGCCAAATCCCAGGTCACCGATAAAATCGCCGGACTGGAAAGCGGCGCGGATGATTACCTCACCAAGCCTTTTTCACCCCGCGAGCTCTTCCTGCGCATCAGCGCCATCTTGCGCCGCACGAAAAAAGTCGTCCTCATCTCCGAGATGCGCCGCGGGCCCTTCTCCCTCGACCGCCGGAATTTGAAGCTCTTCCTCCACGGCCAGCCGCTCGATCTCACCACCACCGAGTTCAAGCTGCTCACAACCCTGATGGAAAACGATGATGCCGTCCACACCCGCGCTGATCTCCTCCGCGAGGTTTGGGGCTACAACGGTGATGTGGCTACTCGCACCCTCGATACCCATGTGAAGCGCCTCCGCGAAAAGCTCGGCGAAGAGGGGAAATGCATCATCACCGTCCGCGGTACCGGGTTTCAATTCAAGATTGATGGCGAGGCGGCCCCGGTCGAGACATCGGCCCCCTGATTTCAGATGTCCGGCTTCAGCCTCTTCCTTCTCCTCATCCTGATCCTCACCTGGTTCGCCTGGTGGAGGCAGAGGCACCGCCATGAAAAATGGCTCGCCGATGTCGTCGCCGCCATTGGCATCAAGCACACCGAAGCCCACCGCCTCGTCCAGGAGGTCACCACCGCCCGCCTCGCCGCCGATCAGCTCCCCAGAGAGCGTGGACTGCACGAGTTCTTCGAAGCCATTCTCAATGAAATCCGCCAGGGCGTCGTCATCGTCGATGCGGAGATGCGCATCCTCTTCGCGAATCAGCCACTCGCCTCCATGCTGCAGCGCCCCGGCATCCACACCGGCCGCAGTTTGATCGAAGAGCTGCGTGACCACCAGCTCACCGCCCTCGTCCAGCAGGCCATTCAGGAGCAGCGGCGGATCACCCGGCAGGTCCAGATGTTCTCCAGCAAAACCGCCACCGCGGCCAATCTCAGCGGTCGCTACTTCCTCATCGAAGCCGCCCCCATCTTGAATTCCCGCGTCGGCGCCGCCTGGCTCATGGTGCAGGATGTCACCGAGACCGCCCTCACCGAGCAGATCCGCCGGGACTTCATCGCCAATGCCTCCCACGAGCTGCGTACCCCGCTCACCATCATCAATGGCTACATCGAGACCCTGCGGGACGCCCCCGCCCTGCTCCCCCGCTGCCTCGATACCATGGAGAAGCACGGCAAGCGACTCGCCCGCCTCACCGAGGACATGCTCTGCATCTCCCGCCTCGAAGACGCCACCACGCCCCTGAATGCCGAGCCCTTCGAGGTCCGCCAGTGCGTGCAGGACGCCATCGATCACCTCGCCCCCATGCATGAAAAGCGGGACACACGCTTCGTGCTCGATTTCCCCAAGAAAAACGGCCTCCTCCAAGGCGACCGCTTCTACTGGGACCAGATCTTCACCAACCTCATCGAAAACGCCCTCAAAGAGAACCTCCAGCCCGGCCTCGTCATCACCCTCTCCGGCCAGTGGAGCGACACCGAATGCGTCCTCAAAGTCAGCGACAACGGCACCGGCATCCCTGCGCACGATCTACCTTTCGTCTTCAAGCGCTTCTTCCGGGGTGATAAGCATCACAGCAGCGCCGTCAAAGGCACCGGCCTCGGCCTCAGCATCGTCAAACGTGCCGTCGAAGCCCACCGCGGCACCATCACCGCCACCAGCCAGCCCGGCCTCGCCACGACGTTTACCATGACCGTGCCGGTCTGAGGCGGAATGGCATTTAGTCAAGGCTACAGTCAGAGGTCAGAGCTTCGTCCCCCCAGCCGCAACGCTGCATCCGGACTCTTCCTCTGACTCGAACTCAACTGCGAACGGGAAAGGCTGACCACGGAATACACCGAATACACGGAAAATGAAGGGAAGAGTCCGCTTCACCAGGCTCATCCAAAAGATGCGAGACCATGATCAGACCTTGGCCTGATCCTTCCGTGTATACCGTGTATTTCGTGGTTCCTCATTTATGAATTAAGGTTCATCCGTCAGCGACCAGACAGGTTCCACACCCGTTCCTTATAAAGCCGGGCAAAGACACCCAAGACCTCATCCACACTCTTTGACGCCCGATTCAAAGCTCACTTGAGGGTTCGGCGACGGTGGTCGAATGCAAAGGTGGTTAGGCGAACGTCTCGGATCAGGCGACGGCGAGCGCAAGACGTTGCAGACACGACAGATAGCCTTCGAGCCGTTGCCTGCATCCGTTTTGTTCGGCTTCTTGTTGGCGTTTGGCGGTCTCAGTGTTCATGCCTCGGCGATCGAAATGGAGTCAGTGCCAGCAAGGGCTGCGTCTATAAGCACTCTCAGAGCATGGGAAGCTGTTGAGGCATCAACGAGATGATCAACAAAGTAAATGCCATCAGGAAGTGGCTCGAAGGCGTAAATGTCCCAGACTGAACTCGATGACGAGGGTGATGGAAGCTGTAAACGGAGCCGTTCAAGCTGCGAGGCGCTCAGTGGGGGGCAGGTGATTTTGTATTCTAGGCCCATGACGGTCTCAGTTCTTGGCCGAACGTCAAAGATGAGCCACGAGCACGGCCGGCGCGACTCCTGCGCCAGCAGGAGGCGTGACGGACGTGCTCGTTGGCTCTAGCGCCTTGTTCGGCTGAATCGTTAATGTCAGGCAGAATTCTTCATAAGCTCGTTCAACTTTGCCTTGAGATGATCGATTACGGCGCAGTGTTCGGCCTGCGGACTGAACAAGATGATCTCCGCGTCACGTCCGACTCTCACGGAGTGCCCAGGTGGCCAGTAGAAGAGATCGCCAGCGGATACGCTCTCCTCCGTCCCATCCAAATAAGACACCGTGACTTGGCCTTCAATCATGTATCCCCAATGAGGGGACTGGCAGCTATCGGTCTTGAGGCCCTTGAGGAGCGGGGCGATATCTGTGCCTGCTTTCAGGGAAAAGTATTCGCCAGCGATGGCGCCATAACCGGTCGCATCGCCGAAGTTGAGTTTTTGACGGGCGATTGCGCCGGGAACGTTCAGCCGAGGTTGGATATCTTGTTTTGCGATTCTCATATTTTATTTGGGGACGGAAAGGGAGGGAAAGTGAAATTTTGCCGAACATTGAAGATCATTCACAGATCGTGAGGTTTGTCAGCAGCTTTATAGCCGACACTTTGACGGGAATATCACGGGTTTTTGTCTTCATGGTGTCGTTTTAGCCGCCTATGCCGTACTCGCGCCACAAAAAAGTAGAATATCACTCAAATACTGGATAGTGGGGCTGTTCTATGAGCAACAAACCGGAACTCAAACTGGAGGACAAGCTGCGTGGCGTGCTCCGCCTCAAACAATACTCGCCCCGGACAGAGGAGACGTACATTCAGTGGTACAAGCGCTATGTACTCTTCCAAGCGCAAGCGACGGGAAGGATGCGGCACCCGGCGGAGATGGGAACGGAAGAGGTGGCGGCCTTTTTGACCAATCTGGCCGTGAACAAGAACCTGACAGCCTCTTCCCAAAATCAGGCCCTGAACGCGCTGGTTTTTTTATACCGGGAGGTGCTCAAAATGGAACTGGAGGGGCTTGATGCAGTGCGGGCAAAACGGTCGAAGTATCTGCCAGTGGTTTTGACGCAAGAAGAAGTGAAGACACTGCTGGCAGGCGTGAAGGGTGCGGCGGGACTGGCGGTCAAGCTGCTGTACGGTTGCGGGTTGCGAGTCGCCGAGGTCTTGGCACTGCGGATCAAAGATGTGGATGTGAGCGGCGGGAAGATTGAGGTGCGGGGTGGCAAGGGCGACAAGGACCGAGTCATCACATTGCCGAAAAGCCTGCTGCACCCCATCGAAGAGTATTTGAAACAAGTGCGGGCCGTCTTCGATGCTGACCGGCGAGACGGGGTGCCGGGCGTGGCGATGCCGAAGGCCTATGACGTAAAGAATCCGAAAGCCGCGGAGAGCTGGCCGTGGTTTTGGTTCTTACCATCCGCCAAGGTGTGGGAGGATCTAGAGCGTGACGGCAGCCCGCGTTCTGGCGAACGCTCCTACGGGCGCGGGCGGCATCATCTGCATGAGATCGCCATCACGCGGGAGCTGGAGCGGGCGGCGAAGCTGGCAGGACTCAGCAAGCGAGTAACGGCTCATGTGCTACGGCATTCCTTTGCCACCCATCTCGTGCTTCGGGGGATCGACATTCGTTCCGTTCAGCAACTTCTCGGGCACTCGGATGTGCGAACGACGGAGATTTACACGGTGCTCGCCAAGGCGATGCGCGGAGAGATCACCAGCCCGCTGGATGATCTGTGAGCGGGCGCACTCAAGGAGCGGGACTTGCCAAGTCCTGGCATGAGGCACTTGGCAAGTGCCTCTCCTTGATCGCGGTGCTCGCCGATCCAGCAGCCGACGAGCATGGTAGAACTGAAAAGGGAGGAATGGGTCAGAAGGGAGGAATGGCTCGGAGGCTCGCGCCATTTGCCCTTTTCAGTTCCTCCATTCTCAGTTCTTCCATCCCGCCCTGGGGCACTTGGCAAGTGCCTCTCCTTGGGGGAGCGGTGGACGAGTCCGACCGGCTCACATGCCTTTCGAGGCGGCCATGGCACCGGCCGCGACAATGCCGACGACGAAGAGCAGGTAGATGACCATCATGACGATCACCACGATGCCGGTGAACTTCCAAAAACGGCGCTGCTCGTGCAGCGCGGCGTTCAGATCGGCGAGGCTGAGGCTGTTCTTGAGCTTGGCGATGCGGCTGCCGTAGGACCAGAGCTTGAGGGCGGGATACACATAAAACAGCGCCATCAGCAGATACAGCGCCCCCACCCCGAGCAGGAATCCTTTGCTCGCCATCGGATTGTTTGGCTGCGTTTTGGCGATCACATCGGCCATGAATGAGCCTGCGGTCATCATCCCGATGCCGCCGAGAATCATGAAGCCGACGCCGATCCACAGCAGGATGGACATGAACTGCACCCAGCCCTTCGTCCCGGCCAGCGGGGCGATGGTTTCGGCGGCGACGCTGCCTTCCATGGTGAGGGGATTGGAGCCGTAGGGGTTGGCGGAGGGCGTGGCGTAGGGATTGGTGGGTTCCATGAGGGGTGACGGGTTAAATTTCGTCGGGAGGCTAGCGGAACAAATGAAGTGTTGTCAAAACTTTCCGCCCCCGCTTGAGTGGCGCACCGAAAAAACATGGCGGCGGCACGTCTGGACACTCTTCAACCTGTGGAACTCGCGGACGGCGTCGAGATCCAACTCCGTGTGGCCGGCCCGGCCGTGCGCAGCACAGCCTGGCTGCTGGATCTGCTGGTGTTTCTCGTGGCGCTGGTGGTGATCGAGATCGCCCTCGGCCTGACGATCTCGCGGGTGATCGGCCAGGAGATGACGCAGGGGATCATGATGCTGGTGATGTTTGTGATGAACTGGTTTTACAATGTGATCTTTGAGGCCAGCTCACGGGGCTGCACCCCAGGGCAAAAGTGGATGAAGCTGCGTGTCGTCAGCGTCACCGGCGGGCCGGTGACGATCTCCCAGGCCATCCTGCGCAATTTCCTCCGCGTGATCGATTTCATGCCCTTCCTCTACCTCACGGGCTTTTTGAGCTGCCTCTTCACGAAGCGCTTTCAGCGCCTCGGCGATCTCGTGGCAGGCACGGTGATGGTCTATACCGATCCGCCGCCGGTGACGCTGCCCAAGACGACGGTGCATGCCGAACGCCGCGCCCCGCCCAGACCCTTGAGCCGCGAGGAGCAGGCCGCCCTTCAACAATTCCTCGAACGCGCCCCAAACTGGTCCGACGAGCGTCGCCTGGAGCTCTCCAGCATCCTTCAGCCGCTCACCGAAGCCGTGGGCATGGAGGGCCTGCGCCGTCTGGTGGGCATGGCAATGTGGATTCAAGAGCCGGAGGCCCCAAAACCGCCACCCCCACCTTTTCGCTGAGTCATGACGCCTGCTCAATTCGAGAAACAAATCGAGCCGCGCTGGCAGAAGCTGGAGCGTCTCATGAACGACGCCGAGTCCTCGAAGCCGAAGGCGGATGTGGTGGAGCTGCCGGCCACTTTCCGGCAGGTGTGCCATGATCTCAGCGTGGCGCAGCACCGCATGAGCCCGCAGCGTCTCACGCAGAAGCTCAACGACATGGCCATCCGTGGCTACCGCATCCTGGAACGGCGCACGGCGGGCGGGCTGGAGGCCTTCATTCACATGATGCTCGTTACCTTTCCGCAGCTCGTGCGGAAGGAATGGCGGCTCTTCTGGTGGTGCAGCGCCATCTTTTACATCCCGCTCATCGTGCTCGTCCTGATCACGCCGCACTACCCGGAGTGGTCGATGGCGCTGCTGGGGGCCGATGGCATGGCCAGCGCCGAGGATATGTATGGCCACGGCTCCGATCTGGTGGAGACGCTGCGCGGGAAGTTCGGCTCGGACTTCGGGATGTTCTGCTTTTACATCTGGAACAATGTGGGCATCGACTTCAAGACCTTCGCCGGAGGTCTGGCGGGCGGGGTGGGATCGCTCTTCGTGCTGTTGTTCAACGGGCTGCACTTTGGTGCTTTCGCGGGCTACATCCGCTATGCGGGTGATCCTGAAAGCCTGCTGCTGTGGGTGAGCGGTCACTCGGCGCTGGAGCTCACCGGCATGGTGATCTCGGCGGTGGCCGGTTTCCGGCTCGGACTCACCGTTTTAAAGCCCGGACGCATGCTGCGGCGGGATGCGCTGGTGCTGGCGGGCCGTCAGGCGCTGCCGCTGATGCTCGGCGCGGCGATGATGACCTGCTTCGCGGCGGTCATCGAAGGCTTTTGGTCGCCGAAGCAGTTCGCTCCGGTCATCAAATACAGCTTCGGCATCGTGCAGTGGCTGCTGGTGGCCTCGTTCTTGATCTTCTCAGGCCGAAGGAGGGCGCATGCGGCTTGAGGATGTGACCATCGCGCTGCGTCCACGGCTTCC
>Ga0114981_10002577_pt1 | contig 11655 bp, 9 predicted proteins | sample S_140806_MF_Meta_FD_87028 | JGI IMG/M metagenome (GOLD analysis project Ga0114981, IMG submission 87028) | Freshwater microbial communities from Lake Simoncouche, Canada to study carbon cycling - S_140806_MF_MetaG | ecosystem: Environmental > Aquatic > Freshwater > Lake | place: Lake...
GTTATGTTGCAATGTTTGCCAACCATTCCCTTTGGTTGCTTTCCCTTGAAAGATGGAGATACATCTATCCAATGGGATAGTTGTGGGTCACTTTCGGCAATCCTTGCTTTTGAGGCGTCCCCTGCATTTTGAACTTGGGGTATATCGCGGTTGAAGTCGTCAAATACAACTCTAACTCTACCTCTTTCCAGTGGGTCATCTACATCTTTTATTATGGCCCGAACGCAAGCATTGGGCATACCGGCATACTTAGCAGTAGCTTCTGCATGTTGTTGGAGAGCCGCTATGGCTTTGACTAAAGGTTGATTTCGCCCTTTTACCTTTATCATATTTCGTTACCGAGAGAAACGAGAGATATTACGACGAGGTCGAGTAACTGAGGGGAGATTGGGGGGAGGGTTTTTTTGAACGGGAGTGGGAATAGGTTTAGGGGATAGTTTTTCCACCTTAACTTCGACCTTGGGGGTCTCAACTACTGTCTCTACAGTTTTTTCCTCTACTACTTCTTCAATAACTTCCTCTTCTTTGGTAAGGTCTTGGATTACTTTTTCTGTACTTTCCGTTACAGGACCATCTACAGTATCCTCGGGTTGGATATCATTCGTTGGAGGTGTTGTTAAAGACCTTGGAGAAATCGGATACTTGCGAACCATTGGCATATTGTGAGTTAAATGATTTTACCCCTGGACGAGAGGTAATATATCCTGTTCTAGGTTGTTTGACAGGGTAGCGCCACGCAACGGGTTGTTGAGGATCAAAAAAACCATCCTCAGCAGCTGAGGCGTCGGCAACAAAGTAAGCATAACCCACCTTGTAATGGTTTGAATCAACAGTATATGATGTGGGATTATTTTGGCAGGTTGGAGCCAATTTGTATATACTGGCATCCCATATCGGGGCAGCAACTGGTTCAACAGACTTGTTTCCTAAATCATTAAACAAAAAACCCGACAGTTTGGTACAAGCATTTACATTAACATAGATGCCTTCCCAATCACCGTACCCAGACCCAACCGGAGAGGACGTATCTGCTAGTCTGTTATGCAAGGGGTCATATTCTATCAGCATTCCCTCCATATAACCGTCATACGGGTCATCCGATGCCGGAAAAAAACCAGCATTTCGGTATTCACCTATCTCAAAAATATTGGCATATGCGATATTGGAGTACAGGTAAGGTTCTGCATAAACATAAGTGTAATCCTGGATTGGTTGGTCGTACAGGAAAAGCTCTTCATAAATTACCGGTACATCGTCCTCAGGGGGACAACGCATAAACTCCGGCTCAATAGAGGACCCCCAGTACCCGAAGTTTTGGCAAATAAGTGCGGTTTTTTGCCACTCCATCCCATTTCTCTCGTAATCTAACGGTAGGCGAATAAAATATCTTTCCCAGTTTTCCACATTAGGCCCACTGTTCATATCTGCAAGGAGGGGATTTATATAGTTATTTTCCACAAGGTGAGCCACAGTTCCCGCCCCCTGTAACTCTTGGGTCTTCCATACCCGTAAAGTAGTTTCAGCATCCGCAATGCTGGGGGTAAGGGTGTAAAGAACCCCACTAAATATAAGTTGTGTTATATCTATACGATATGTACTTTCGAGAGAGTCAGATACCTCTAAGGTGGGAAGATTAGCCTCACTATCGAGTGTAATGGGAGTATAGGTAAAATCGTAATCTTTTGTAATATTATTGTAAATGTACTGAATAATATAGTTATCGGTTGCATAGTCAAGTCCAGGGGTCAAAAGAACCCCATCCGAATAAAACCGCAATGCTGTTGCATCAAAAAAATATGTGGGAGACCCACTCAATGAGTTAAGATTTACAGAAACCCATGCGTTTTGAATAAAAATAGAGGCAGCCCGTGTTGAGTAAAAAGGATTGGCGGTGTCCCACCACATCTCTCCCTGGTTCTCATAACCAAACAGTGCTGATTGGGATATATACCTCAAAATAGAATCAGGGGAGATTTCCCAGTTATTGACACTATATAGTTTTGTAAGGAGGGCAGGCAGAGGTTGCAAAACTTCAAAAGTCAGATTTGATATAGAATAGTTAGTTGACGAGGGGACAAGATTAATAGCATTTGCTATTGTACAAGGTACATTGAAAGGGAGTATATCCGCGTCAGCAGAAAAATCTGAGACGTTGGTAAAAACAAACTTGTATGCGGTCCAGTAGGGTGATCCAACTTCTTGATACAGGTACAGAGAGGGGGAGGAAGTGATAGTCCCAGTTAAACCAATAATATTGGCAGTGGTATCGAGATTAGTGCAATCAAGTATCAGTACAGTGGTTCCCGGAGGTATGGTGGGAGCGGCGAGGGTGTAGGCGGGAACGTCGGGATATACCAAAGTTGCAACAATCTCATCATTAGGTTGATTGCGGTAGTCAATCTCTACCCATACGGCACACCCCTGGTTAAAGGGATCATACCAGACGGATAAAGCTCCGGTTTCAGGGTTCCACCAAAGGTCTCCAATCTTAGGTGACCCTGGTGCCGTAATATCATAAGGCGTGAGTTGAGCATAGACTTGCTCCATTAGAGAGTTGTAGCTCAAAGACCTCTCAATAACCGGAAGACGTAAGGCATTATTCTCGGAAACACCGTGTATTGATAGACTATCAAAGGCCAAGTTGTAAGGCAACGGGCCGCCTTTATTACCCCAAGACCCGGTAAAATTGTTTATGGTATCTATTGATATCCAGTCTGAACAATCGAACCAATTTTGAACACGTACCTGAGTAAAACAAGTAACGGCAGATGTACTGTTTGAATAATCCCAACACAGAAAAATTGTTATAGGGGCCGTCCCTTTTACAATTGTGTCAGGTATTTGAAAAAACCAAACTTGATTAATAGGATCATAGGTAGGACTAATATCCGGAACAAGATTTGTTAAACTATATTTTGCATAGACCGGTTGATTGAAGTAGTAAACTGAGTTTGCAAATAAAGAAAGACTTTCGTAAGGAAATCTCCGGTCGGTATCATAATCGGGGCAAAGAGTAAGACTTGTTCCGGAAGCAAACACTCGGAATGAAGCATCACCGGATGCGCCCACATTGCCCCGGAAGAAAGGTGCGGGACATGTGGAGGGAATCAGTACCTTTAACTGCACATTAGCGGCAATCTGGTCGTAAAAACTTTGTGGAAGTTCTCCCAAACTCACCACGTAAGTGTCTCCCTCGACCGATAACTCTTGAATTTTGTAGATATCGTCCCCCAATACTACCCTAACCGCATCTACTAATCTTTCGGAGGGTATGGGGGGACGCAAAACCGGAAGTTTTTCAATTACAATAGTATTATTCCAGTTGCGAATTTCTAAAATCCGAGGTATATGGAAACCATTGTATAGTCCAAAACTTCCGGCAAGGAGTTGCCTCTTTTGATCTGGAGTGTCTGGCAAATTTGTCCAATAATTTTGACCATTCCACCCCAGCATTTGTGCAAGAAAATCTAATTGCCCATTTACTCTACTCTCTACAAGAGTAACGGCATCAGACTGCTCTGGCGACAAATATGAGTTTGTGTAGTTACGGAGTTCAAATTGCTCAGGATTAAAAGTAGCAGTCTCAAAAGCCATTTTAAGTGATTACGATGTTTTTATCGGATAAAGAGATATACTCTTGCTTCATGCAAGTGGGCGGATTCATCCAAAGTTTTGGGTAATCTGTAACTTGCTCATAGATATTAATCAAGTTGTCATCAAAGAAACGAGTTAACCAATCTGCCACTGGCACATAATCCCTACGCACCACATATCGAATATCCTCTATGCTGGTGATTTTAAAAGTATTATCTACCTCAACATAAGCTAAAGGGCAAAAAGTTGCTCCGGGGGGAGTTACAATACCTTTGTATAACGAGAGAGAAGCCAAAGTAGAAGGTGAGGAAGGTTTTCTCATTAAAACTATCGATCCTGATACTACTATACTTTGAATTGCTACGTCAATATCGGACCAAACGACTTTCCAACCGGTGTTGAAAACAGGGGAAGAAAAATTAAACTCATAGTATTGACCTGCGGAGTCTAGGGAAGGTGAAACCGTTCTCTGGAGAAACTCATTACCGTTGGGTGCCACATAGTAAATGGACGCAGTAGCAGAAAATCCCGTTCCAGGTGGGCACCGCAATGTGACGTTAGAGTAGGCTTGACCGAGGTTACTTTTCCATTGCAAATAACTAACGGATGGTTGAGCGTAAGTAGGGAAGTAAGTGTCTTTTGAGGACCAAAAGTTTTCATTTGAGTTTAAAAAAGCAGAAACCGCAGGGTAACGCCATCCCACTATGCTGTCAGTACTTGCAGTGATGGTTAGAGGTTGCCCAGTAAGGGCAAAATTTTCAACCGTATAGATTTTCTCTATTGGGGAATTGTCATAAGATAGTTCGTATGCCAGGTAATACCTTCCTGCCCCTACTTCTAAATCTTTAAGATTAACTATTGTAGGAAAAACTTGGGTTCCACCATTTTTCCATATTATTTTGCCGCCACAAATAAGAAGGTCTCCTTTGGAGTTTGATGCGCTTACTGCAATGGATGTGGGACCAGCACTATTCTCAGTCCAGGGGACATATATATAACCAATGTCCTGTTCTCTTGCGGCAACGGCTGTATTTGGGGCATCAACAATGTTGAAGAAATCAATCTGGTACGTCTCACTTACCGCAGGAAGTCTCCGGTATATTGGGCGCCCTCCTGGTACCCACTGAGTGGGGCGCGGTTGCAAATTCTTTGCAATAATGTATTGCGGGGAGAGCACGTTTGCTGTAGCGATTGAAGTGGTTGCAACAATTTGCTCGACCCCTCCATTTATCGGAGTTAATTGTTGTGACATTTTTTTTTATAAGTTTAAAGTCCCTTCATTGTATACAGGAGGGTTGTATGCGTATGTGGTACCACTGTACCATGACAACTGAGGGGTGGTTTGAATAGAACTTGTGTTCTCCCACACAAATACGCTACGGTTAAAGGAATTACTAAATCGACCTTTGTCTTTGGGGACCAAGGTAATCTGTGCAACTCCCAGTTTAATGGCGGAAATATCCCTACCCAACTGAGAAAGAACATCTTGCTCGCAAACATATTTTCTCACATACCGAAGCAAATTACCCTCATATTCCTCTATTCGAGCAGTGTTTACGACTGTAGTGTTAGTCCAGTTTGTTACAGTGGCATTGGGTGTAAAAGCTTTCATAACCCTGTACAAGTTTTTACCATCTTCCGAAAGAATGGTGTCTTCCGCAAAACTTTTATATCCCGGATTAAAATAAGGTATGTAGTTTGCTATGGGGAACTCCCCAGGTTGTCCTTGGTCAGTCAAAACAAACGTACCGTTCCCGTAGTATATGTAAAATTCAAACAAAGGGGTTACATTTGAAGTCGCAGTATAGGAGAGAACTGTACTACCTTGCCGGAAGAAAGTCCTATCTCCTTTAAAAAAAGTAAACATCCTTGTTGGATTTTTAACCAAGGAGGTTTCTGAGTTTAACTCGGCAACAAATTGAGACTTTTGACTAGTGTTTACGTATAGGGGAATTATCAAACCTTTATTAACCATTACCTCAGCATCTGTACTAGGGGGTGTAAAGTAAGTGGCTGCAATGTAGTATTGGGGAGTACTACCAACACTCGACCGATACTCCAAATACTCACCAGCAGGGAAACGTGGATTGTATTTGGATATGGGCAAGCCTGTGTCTCCATTTTGCACGACAATTTCTTTCACAATACCTTGAGTTACCAAGGTGTCAAAATAAGTGCTAACGGTCCTCTGATTTGGTGCGTAAGTAAAAGTTTCAACTACGTACGCATATTTATTTACAACGCCCTTAGTCTGGTCCACATAGTTATAGTAAGGGTCCGCAACAGGGTTGGGACCTGAACCTATTTGTGGCGTATACACCCAAGTTCCAGCTGCATAAGAGTTGCCAGATACCAAAATAGACGGGGTAACGGGGGACCCTAGCACAGTAGCCGCTTGAGCCCCAGTTATGTCATTTGTGGCAGGTTGAAGAGTAAAGTTTTGCCCCACTACCCATACGAATGTACCAGGGCGCTTATTTACAGGAATGGGAGAAGAAGGGTCGGGAATAAACTCACTTGGAGTATAGTTATACTCTACAATCTGAGGGGCATAGGTGTTACCTACCGTGGCCACGTAGGAAGAACCCACTGTCCAAGTACTGTACACCATTGCTGCGGATATTAGATTGGGTATCAGAGGGTTAACAACCGAAGGCAAGTTGGACTCAAGGATAAGATTTTCCAAAATTACGTGAAGTTCCCCATCTCCACCCACTGTTGGGCTCCAGTAAACCACCTGACCTTTCTGGTAAGTGGTACCACCCGTAAGTTCTTGAATTTGTTGAAGAACAAGATTGCCGTATATGGTTTGGTCCGGTTTGGCAATAGAGTATGGAGTGAAACTTTGAGTAACGGGGTAATAAACAGGAATAGGCAGAGTAACTTCAACCAGATCATTTACGGTTAAAATATCTCCCAAAGGTTCAAAAGTATATACCTGAGTATATGTGGCGGCAGATGGCGTAAGTAAAGGGGGGATGTAATAGGCCGCACTTACCTCAATATGGGGATTTGTATAACGGTCAGGGGTCGTAAAAGTATTGTAAAAAGCAGCGTCTATGTCAGAAACTGTAGGATCGGTAGTTGCAGGGAAAGTATTACCCGGTGTTAGAATAGAAAAAAGTCGGTCCCTGAAATTTAAAGAGGTGTCCCGTAAATTAACCCCGTAGGAGCTATTGGCGTCAACTTCAAGAGTAATGTCGTACTGGACTTGACTTAGAGTAAAGGGGTATAGGTGTCCTTGATTTTCAATGGGGACAGCAAAATTTACAGCGTTTTGACCACGCTCTAGTTGCACCTGATTAAGTTCAATACCTCCGGGACCAAGAACAAAGAAAGAAACTTGCCCATTAGGTAGAACATAGTCAGTCAGGTAATTATAAGTTCCTTCGTTAGGCCTATTAGGTTGAACAGAAGTTAAAGTACCCGCACCGTAAAAATCTTCAAAAAATCCTTGCCAATCTTCTTGACTTACAGGATTTTTTCTACGTATCAGCGTAAAGAAACGTTGCTGTACTTCATCGTAAGTCTCAACGTCTGACCCCCCAACAGCAGGTTGAGGATTTGTTACAGATAAACCTGCAATACCTATTGCAGGGGCGCCTGTTATAGAATTTGCAGGACAGTTATATTGAGAACCGACATATTGAGACGCTACTGTTATGTTTACGGTTGAACGACCCGCAGGAATAGTATACCTCTCCGTAGTAATAAAAGTAATTGTTTGACCGTTTGTTAGTTGAGAGTTGGTTGTAAAGTTGGTTCCAACGGGTATTATAGTGTCGGTGTTACTTGGGGAAATATTTACTATAAGTTGTGCAACCGCAGAAGACCCTAGGCGGCGCATGGCACCCAAAAAAGGACCAATCCAGTTTATAAGAATTTCTTGAGGAAGTTGATTTGCCCAAAAAAGAAATTCCCCCTGTGCAAATGCTTGCCCTTGAATTAATGCGGATAACGGGTTACCGGTAGAAAAATCATTAAGAGTTTGATTAGATGCGTCGTATACAACTTGAGATGCAGCTTGAACTATCTCAGCTTCGTTACGAGGGTCAATTGATACTGAGGGCAGTGGTGCGTAGCGAGCCATGATTTACCCTCCTAAAAGGGGCAGATAGTGTCTGAGTTGCCGGTACCTACACTATAGTTATGACAAGCAGGATTGGTGGCAGATTCGTAAATACCGTTATCAATATTCAGGGTATCTAAACTATAACTAAGAAACTCATCTACAGTCTTTTTTGTTACAAGATCTTCAGCGGCCAACGCTGCCCACCTCTGTGGAATAGTGGAAGGATTATTTCCTCCGGCATTATCGTACTTACTATTGGTTGTGAAGCTTTTTGGTGCATTAGCAATTATGTTGGCCGGGTTACCAACCAGAGAAGGATCGTACCCATATCCCCACGGTCCTGTAACAACTTTGCTACCGCTGATTGATATACCTGACTGATAAACCCCTGCAACAACAGTAGGTTGGTCAGTTCCTAAAGTTATATACCGGTTATCTAAACCGTTAGGGCCTGAGATCACAAGGGAACTTAAACCCAGGGGGGGATAATGCCAATCCAAGTCTTGGCCGTCAAAGTATATTTGTTGGGCACCGTTCAACCATTGTGAAGTAACGATGACGCCACTAGAAAATGTCGTCTTTGCCATGAATCCCTTTCGGATTGGATGCTTTTAATGGTTTTACCCTACCTACAAAAAGACCCCAGCCGAAGCCAGGGTCAGATAAGTTATATAGGTTTTTATCAGGTGCGCGACCAGTAGTTGACGGTAAATTCAACCTCGATGGTTTGCACATCAGCGGATTCCCTATCAACTTCACCGGTTACGATAGACACAAACTGACACTCGTAACAAATGTATTCGCCACCGCCAGGAGCACCTCCCTCACCATCACAACTCTTAGGAGTGATAGTGATTGTAATCGGTTGACAGTTATAGGTTAACCAAAACTGCTCAAGTTGTTTGAAAATAGCCGGATCGTAAGGTGCTGTAAGTTGAACATTGTCGGCAGTCCGAGGGCCAACAAGGTGGTAGATGCGGTTTCCAGTACCGTTTGCATAGGTGCTGGTGTCCGAAGAATCATTGATTCCGCCGAACTTGGTGAAGACCGCCACGAATGAGGGTCCCCCGAGGGCAGCAAACGTAACGATGTACTGCGCTTTTGTTAATGGACGAAGAATAGCCATGAAAACACCTCCTTAGTATTCCTTCCTAATCAGGACAGGATGTCGGTGACCATAGCTCCCGAACCGATAGCTCCGTTGGCACCGAGACCAACGAGGTTAATGATACGCTCAACAGTGATTTCAGCACGAACCACGCGACGCTCACGGATGTAATACTCAGGGCGAACGGCAGGGGTGCCGGTCAGCTGGTAAGTGTAAGAGAAGGCGGGGGTAGCGGCGTTAGCGCCACCAGCGGGCATAACACTGTCGCTAGGACCATTCGGGCTGTAGAACAACAGGATGCCGTTCTCAGGGAACACAGGTTGCAGAGTACCGTCATCTGCCAGATAACGACCTTCAGCCACACGCAGACCACGCTCAAGACCGAAATAACGGGCAAGCATGTCGGTGTCGATGCTGTCAGCAGTCGTGTACTTGATACGCTCAAGGATAGCGCTGTTGGTCAGCAGTTGGTCAAACACGGCGGTTCCAAGAACCATCGAGTTAGGACGAATACCGATTTGGTTGGCGACCGAACGCTTGAGGCTCAGGACGTCTTCAATCGGGTTAGATGTTGCGGAAGACCAAGCAGCAGGGCCAGAGGCAGCACCGTAAGCGGTGTTGAAAGTGGTCCAGGTCAGGAAGCCCAGGCCGGTTTGTGAACCAGCGGCGGGAGTAGGATCTTCGTAAGGGTTATAGCCGGGAACAACGGTAACGGCTTGAGAAACGCTATACTCGTAAGCATTCATCAGGCGGGACATAGCGTTGCGAGTTTCAATCGCACGCAGGTCAACCTGAGCGGGGCCTTCACCAGCGTTCTCGATGACTTCTTCGGGAAGTTCCCAAGCCACGACTTCTTGTTCCAGAGCATAGGGCTCGGAATCGTAACGGCTTTGAACATAAGGAATGTTTGTGCCGTAAGCGCGACGGAAGTCGTTGATGGCGAACTGCTCTTTGCCAAAGCGCAAAATGCGACCAGCACGAGTAGGGGTGTCAACAACGGGAGCGATAAAGTTGGCGATGTTAGTCGCCGGAAGCATAAAACCTTGTGCCAGCGTAGTCAGAATAGGATCTACGCCCGCATAGGTTTGCGAGAGATTCATCATGGGAGGTAAACTCCGAAATTAAAAATTGTCTTCAAATGGTTGCAACCAGGGCTGGGACTTACACCAAAGATGCCCAGCCTAGTGAAAGCCAGATTAAAAATCAGGCGAATGAAACGAGGACGAGGTTACGGCCACCGATGGTAACGACCTCGCGGATGCGAGGAACGGTGCCGTCGAGGGTAACAGCGGTACCACCCAAACGAGCTTGACCAGCGGCGTTGATAGCCAAAGGAGCGTTCAAGCTGGCAGGAGTGGTGAAAGGGGAAGCAGGATCTTGCTCGACCAGAAGCAGACCGGAAGTTGCCACAGTCAGTTGACGGACAGTTTGAGGTTGAACTGATGCGAAAGGCATGTAAGCCTGGTTGATACCAACGATGGTTGCCTGAGCGGCAGCAGGGTTGAAAGCATCGCCAGGAGCAGCATAGTTAGGGCCAGCCCAGGTGGCGTAGCTAACAGCACGAAGTTCACCAACATCAACAGTACCAATAGCTCCAGCCTGGTTGTTGGCGGGTGCTTCCCATGTCTCAGCGTAACGGATGTCAAGGTTGTTATCACGAGGGCTCTTTATCCTTCGCTTCTTCCAGTTACCTGGAAGTTCAGACTATATCTTCACCCACTTGGGGTGCCGGGCACTCGTGTCAGCTTCATCACTGGTCTAGTGGTATGCTGTTAGTCGTTGAACCTTCCGCCCATCCCTGAGCGGCTTGGCTGCTGATTGTCCCAGAGGGAGATCCCAGCAATTCACCCGGTTTATCACTCAACGTTGCCGTTGAGGGCAGCACTTAATCCGACTGCTTTCCGTAGATGGGTCCAGTGTTAATCGTCATTTTGTATCTTAGATAAGGGTCTTCAATTTAGTTTGCTCTAGGAATGGTTTTTTACCTAGTTTGCATGTCAGGTTTTTACCCTAGCGGTATTCAATATCACAACGACACCGGTCATAGCACCGACAACCTTTTCCAGGCATAGGTAACTCACCTATTGGAGCCCAACCAGCGCCATCATATCTTTTACAGTCAATACAAGTTTTCTTATCTCTTTTTGCTATCCTACGCATTTCTTTGAATCCTAAGTCTTGGGATACCATGTATTGCCCAAGATTGAAGAAAGAAAAAGTGGGAGAAGCAAGATATCTAGAAACCCGCGAGGCCAAAGAAGGCCATGTTTGACCTTGAGCAAGTGATTTACTGGCTTCCATAGTACCTTCCTCTTCGGGATTGATGCCGTTTAGCTCATCACTTGCAAGGTCTATTGCTCCAGGTATAGCTCCAAGGAGATTGTAATCTGCAAAATCCAGAGTTTGATCCCCCAGTATGAGGGTCCCGTTGTCAATATATTCTTTGGTCTCTGCCAAAAACTTTGTCAGGGGCGGTAGCATATCGCCAACAACGATTGGCCACGCCTTTTCAATTTTCTGGTTGGCTTTATCTGGGCCAACTCCTAAAATAAATGCGGCAAGCGCAGAGATGAGAGTTTTGTCGAGCATTGATCTCTCGTACTCATCCCACCTCATTTGCTTGTCCCGTAACCCGACAACCAGCAACTTCGACTGCTTTGCCATCTGTTCTTCCAGATTAGGCTGAGTCTTGTATTTGCTTGCCAGGTCTTTTGCTTGACTAAAATAGTCAGACCTCCTTTTGGTGGCCATGCTGACCATTGATAGAAGGTCCATTTACTTACCTCAGGAGAACATTGTCTTCTTGAGAGCTTCGACGTAGTCAACCTTACCTTCGGACTCTTCAACAAGTTTCAGAGCACGGGCATGAGGGTCGAGGTCA
>Ga0114981_10002578_pt1 | contig 11651 bp, 13 predicted proteins | sample S_140806_MF_Meta_FD_87028 | JGI IMG/M metagenome (GOLD analysis project Ga0114981, IMG submission 87028) | Freshwater microbial communities from Lake Simoncouche, Canada to study carbon cycling - S_140806_MF_MetaG | ecosystem: Environmental > Aquatic > Freshwater > Lake | place: Lake...
CCTTGAACAGTTCATCGATTAGCGTATTGTAATCACCATCAAGAGTAGAGAAGTCTGTCTTACCCTGGAATATCTCACGAGTCTTAAGGCGAATACCTGTGCGAAAATTGCGACCTTTGCGAGCAACCATTGCTCCTTCACGGAAATACTTAATACCATTAACACGACCACGCATAAGAAGTGATGTGTTCTCAGCCTTTGTAAAGAAATCTACTGCACTGCCAATGTCTTTAATACGGTCTTCTCCACGTGCAAACAATTCAAGAGTTGAGTCATTTGCATATTCTGGGAACTGATTTTTAATTTCAGTGCGAATCTCAGCAGCCTTAACATCTTCTTTTGCAATAAGAGCATCGCCATACTTACCAATTTGTTCAGACAGGCTAGTCCACGCTTCACGAACCTTTGGATCAGCAAAGTGCTCTGCAACTGCAGTAGCGCCACCCTTTAGAAGAGATCCAGCTTTTCCTAATTTACTAATGCCCTTACCACCAGCGGATACACCAGCGGTTAGATATGTCATAGGATCAGCAAAAATTTGGTAAGCCATATCAATAGCACCAGTACCAATATTCCAGAAAGGATTCTTATCGCTAATATTAAGCACTTCATTGATCTTGTGACCTAGGGTACGACCTGGACTAATCTTAGCATTCTCAAAATCATTAAGCATTGCTTGAAATTCTTCAGGTTCGTTAAAAGCTTTTTGAATTGCAACAAGAAGTTCTGGGTCGTTAGGACCCCATGATTCAATAATCTCGCCAGGTACCATGCCAGCAAGCAACTTCATTGCTACGTAACTATTTTGCCCACCATACTTTTGAATGAGCGGATCAACATACTCTGGATTAAAAAGATTTATACCATCATGCGCTTTGTCAATTGCCACATTGGAACCAGCAAGTTTCATCTGGGTAATGTTACCTGGTGTATTAATAATACGACCATATTCTGCACCAAGTGCAAACAACGCACGGAATGGACTCTTTAAAACATCACCAACACTTGCTCCGCCTTTGTCTGTGCCAAAGATTTTTTTAAATGCTGGATTGCTAAAAAAGGAGTTGTCGTCAGCCTTATGTGCGTAATCTGTATCGTAGTAGTACGTTAGATTATCCTGCAAGTTTGGATCCAGCTTACTAAATTCAAGTCCAGCGTCAGAAGACTTCATACCCATAAGCTTCTTATGTGTATTCTGGACGTAAGCCCAAGTCTCAATCAAACCTTTTTCTTGAGCAGTAAGACCAGTCTTCATGGCTGCAGAATAAATACCAGGTGCTGCTTTCGCTACATCCATAGATGGCTTTTTGTTTTGCTCTGGTGATGCAACTGGATTGAAGTTAGTGCCAGTTTGAGTAGGATCAAAAATAGGCACTAGTAGATTCCTCGTTCGCTGAGCATCTGAAGTGCTACTTCCGCTTCACCCGATTCATCAACTGTTGCAAGACGCTTTAATGTAGATACAACATTAGGTCGTACGTTTGGAAGGTTAAGTACTTCTGGACCTGGACCTGCACCAAGTGGACTACCAGCTGTTACTGGCTCATTAGGTCGCTGTGTTGGCTCAAACAAACCTGTTACTGGTGGCAATGGTGCAGTATTCTGCACTTCTCCACCCTTCATAGGTGCACTAGACTGCATCTCTGCCATCTGTTTGCGTTCACCATATTTGCCACCTGAAGCTAGACGCATAGCCTGCGGTCCACCATCTGTACGGCGAGACAAAGCACCTGGTCCCGAAACGGGAGCAGGATTAGCAGGCTTACGGTATCCACCATGTCCTTGTGCCATTACTCTACCTCTTCATTAATAAAATCATTTTCTAATGCATGTTGCACTAGACCAGTTACACGCCACTGGGGAGACTTTTCATCGTAAACAGTACTTGCCCAGTACTTACCATTTGCATCAAAGAACTCCGCAACCAAAAAATAGGTTGTACAGAATGATCCATCTTTACTAGATGCTTTACCATATTCGTCTAGTAGAGATTGCAACCTCTCCTCAAACTCATCTGGCTTCATTATCCGACTCCACCCATTTGAGCAAGAATACTTGCTACATCAGGAGAGGGTTGAGGTGCTCCTGCAGGAGCTTGACCTGGAGCGCCTTGCGCTGGTTGCGCCTCAGCAGGTTGCTGTGGTGCAGGAGCAGCCTCTGGTTGCGCAGGTGTTGGGGCTGGAGGTGGAACTTCCTTCTTGAAGATCTCCATTACAGCATCTTCTACTGCCACGCCATTCCTACGCAAGTCGATTAAAGTACCAAGCTTTAAGATAATATCTGATGGGTCTCCACCGCTAGCAGCCATCTGTGGGATGGCTTGCGATAGAGCGGTCAAAGAACCTGCCAGTGAGTCACGCATCTTCTCAATGTCAATACGTTCTTGCTCTTGGCTAACATTCATAGACCATGGAAGTTCACGCATAACAAAGTCTTTGGAGATTAGATTGGCCTGTAAAGCCTGTAGACTAAAGATAAGAGCACGTGATGGGTCAAGTCCAGCCATAAGACCGTAGCGAACCTGCACTGTGTAGTCGCCATTGATATCTTTTTCGGGTGAATACTTAACATCATACTGTGCGCCCTTGAACGTTCCACGCATTTCCTTGTTTCCAGGGAATAGTTTTTCGTCCATTTCAAAGCAAAGAGCAATTACTTCTTCAAGAATCTCAGAAAGAATCTGCTGTCCAGCCTTGATCTGAGTATCAAATCCACCAAGCAAAGCCTGTACGCCTTGACCAGTAATGATGCTTGCATCAATCTGACCCGAGCGACCCTCTGGGTAGCGAGCACCCATACGCATTTCTTGCTCAAGTGCTTGCTGTTCGGTGAATGCACCAGTAGGTAATTCAAGTCCAACACGGCGAATAGCCTGTGGATTCTGCGAACGCAGTACCGCATCGGGTCCAAATGATAGTTCTTGAACGTCCATTGGTAGCGCTAGTGGAGCCTGAACAGACTTTTCTGCAGCTTCCATAGCCAAAAGGCTAAAGCGAGCACGTGCAATCTGCGCCCAAAGGATATCGTCGAACTGACCACGTGGGTCATCCATGTCAATTCCAGGGCGACGTGCTACACGAATGCTCAATTTACCCATAGGGTTACGAGCATTACGGAGAACAAGTGACTTCCGCTTAGGAAGGAACAGGGTAATCTGGTCTGCATCCTCATAGCGGATAAGATCTAGGAATGCGTTTAGGTTCTGGTCGTATCCGTCTGGACCAAGGATTTGGCGCTCAAACTCTGGGAATTCAACCACGAGTTCACGAATAGTCTTTAGGTAACGCTTAGAAAACGAGATGCACTTGCCATAACGGTCAAACTCTGGGTAGCAACCAAGCGGATTCTCAATGCGAATACGTGGCATGTTGTTTTCAAAGTCTGCCTCAACGATGTAGGGCAGGAATCCATAGGTTAGATACCAGTCTGCACCAGTGTACTGCTGTGTCTGAAGCTTAGAGAACTGCACATAGTGGTTAGCGATCATGGTCTTCTTGTCAGCTGCGCGTTTAGCCTTGTCTGAAGTTGTGTTTGCTGTACCACAGTTGAACGAAGGTAGCGGAGCCAGCACCTCTGCAAGGTCCCGAGCAGCAACGTCAACAAAGTTGGCGATCATTGGCTTGTTGATACCCTCTGGGAACATCTCAGGGGCTACAGTTTCCATTTCGCCACGGCGAAGGGCTGTGATATCAGCCATGCGCTGGTCTCGGATAGCATAGCGGTCTTTGAGCGCTTCTACCTTCTCTGAGACCTGTTCAATGGTTAATGGCATTGTTTTCCTAAATGTAAATGAGGCTTTGTTCTGCTGCTAATTCGTCAAGATTAATTACACCCTGCGAGGCAATGTTCTTACGGGTAGCAAATCGATTGTACTGATGATGTTGCCTGCTATTGCCTTGCAAGATTAGTTCTTTTGCCCTGATCTCGCAGAACCAAAGAGCCATCACACAGTCAGTAGCGTTCTTTGTGTCTGGTTTCCAAGTGATTAGCTGGTTGACCAATGCCTTAATGTGCTCATTGGTAGTATCTGGAAGCTCCAAAAGGTTATTCTTTTGGGGCTTTCCATCACGCAATGAGCCAAATAGGGCTGACATGCCAGCGACACCAAAGTTGGTATCCCACTTATTCTTTCCAGTAAAGTGCTCACGGAACTGCACACCACGATTGGCAAGCCACTGGCGTAGGTCCTCGTCTAGAGCGAAGGCTTTCTGGAAAGCATTGATCTCAACACGCAACTCCATCGGTTGGTATCTAGTAATCCAGTCCTCAATCAAGGCTCGGATCTTACCAGGCGTTGGCTCATGCATGTTGAATACGTCTAGCACCATGCGCCTGCCAGAGGTTCTATCCACGGCGTACATGATTGCTGCTGTCTTGCCTGCCATAGCAGGGTCAAGACCCATAATAAGAACCCACTGCCCATCCGTAGGGTGTCCAGGGGCACCTATGCGGATATTACCTGGCTTCCTCATGCGGTTAACGGCTGAGTTGACTAATGCTGGTGGGAAGACGGCATCCTCTTCTACATCCTGCTGCTGATAGACCAGCGCCCACGTAGAAGCCATTACCTCAGAACGCCTGCGATTAAGGGCTACACCATCCCACTTGGGGAAGTATCCATCCTTATCGGGTTCTTCGTCTTCGTCACCAATCCAAGGTCTGTCTGACTTAGCCCAGAGTGTTACCCAATTCTTTGGCTTATCTGCAAACTCAAGAACTGCAGGCATAGCTAAATATGTAAATGGTGATTTACCACCAGCCCAGTTATCTGGGTTACGTAATTCTTTATATAGATCAACTGATGATACGCGAGTACCAGCAATGATCAGTTTTCCGTTCTTGCCGAGACGTGTGATGACCATTTTCTGCAGCCAGTTAAGCTGCTTTTCCCATTCGTGGGCGTTCGTTGTCGTTACGATATCGTCAAGAATAATTAGGTCTGCACGAGCACCATAGATCTGCTGTCCAACACCCAGAGCCTGTACGGTTGGGTTAGGGTCTCCAGATGAACGCTCTAGGTAGATGCGGTCCTGTGTCCATTGGTCAGCCGTCTGTTGCCAACCGCCAGCAGGTCCATAGACCTGATGAAGCTTTACAAACTGTGGGTCTGTAAGCCTTTGTTTAATGGCGTAAAGGAACTCTTTGGCACGGGTCTGGGTCTGCGAAACGATTGCAATACGGATATTAGGGTCCATAGCAATGCGGTAAGTAGCGTAATTAACCGTTAGAACAGTGGACTTTGCGTGTTCAGGTGGTACATTTACTAGTAGACGCTGGGGATCCCCTGGATCATAGGTCATAGCCTCATGCAACCACGAGGGCTTCTTACCCTCTAGAACATCAATCCAAGACTGATGGTGGGGGAATACCTCTGAATGTAGGAATTCCTTAGAAAAAGTTTTAAAGTCGATGCTGTGCTTACCATCTGCAATAGAAGCCTGCAGAACGTCTTCCCCAACAATACGTGCATCGTCAAGTTTGGCTGCGAAGCTGCCATCGGTAAGCCACTTCTTAAGAGTTTCTTTACGCCTGCCGAGGGTAGCGAAGGCAGAGTCGGTGTCTACACCCTGCCGAATAAGGGTTAAAAACTTATCCTGCTCCTGCAGTAACTTAACTTTGTTATGGTGTAGATCACCAGCTTTAGCACCCATAACTCCGCCTTAATAAAAACTATATAAAATACTAATAAAAACTATATATAAATAATATATAAGCGCCACACAAAGTGGCGCGTTTAGTGTAGCACCCCTAAGACCAGGTGCAATAAAAAACCCTACACTTATATTAACCCCGTTACAGAGTGTTTGTAACGATTCAAATTAAAAATAATTAAAAATCTTTTTATACAAAGGATATACTAGGGGGCAAATACTATAATAAAATGTATATGAGAGTCTACATATATAACTCTCGTTACGCTTTATCACCGTGGGTCAAGATGAATCGTATGTTGACGTGGATGGTACGTAGCGAAATCGTTTGGTGAGACGGAAATGATTATTATTTTAAGATAGTAGTCTCTCTGACTCGTAGTTGTAGGGGGGGTAATATAATTTGACTCGTATATAATAATCATTACCGCATTATCTGTTGTGTCCTTGATGTTCCCATAATAAAGTTTGGTGAGCAACCTACGTCACCCTACCCAATCTAAGTCATTCGTCTGCGTTCGATAGCGATGTAACCTTGAGCCAACCGTGACGATGATAGGTGTACCGCCTTGCTCGCCGTCTTTGGCTTCTTGCTTCCAGTGCCGTTAGCCCTCGCCAAGTCCTGCTAACTGTACACCGTCTGTGCCTGTGTAACTCAACGGTCTAAGCGCATCCACCGCTTCAATCGTGGTGCATTCGTGGTGCCATTCCTGACAGCAGTCTAGCAATCGTAGTTGCAGATGTAACTGTCTCTAGCCCCCTTGCAGGTTCTAAGGCGCCTCAAGCAGTCACCATTGTATGTATTTGCCCGTCTAAGTCGACTCACACACCTTCGCTCCGAGCCAACGAAATTGTAAGAGTTGTTGCATTGGTTCTTCGACAAGAACCTCTAACCTTTCGTTTGAGAACCGTGAACCCGAAGTTTGTAAGGCTTTCAGGGCTCTCACGCCCTGTCAACCCCTTGCCGCAGGCGCAACACAAGGGGTCTAGCCCTCGCAAGCTCGGGTGACAAGACCCTCAAGCCCCTGAATTGCCAACAAACGTTCGGAACCCCGAACCCCAAACGAAAGGAAGAGGTTCTAATGTCAAAGAACCCAACGCTAACAACTCTAGACAATTGCGCAGTCTCTTACGCAAAGGCTGGAGTCACTAAGACAGGCAACACAATGGTAACTGGCTTGATTCGCCAGAACTCTGCAGAGGGCTATTTCCAGACATCTGCTAACTTCGCTTGCTTCGACTCGGCTGTTCAGGAACAGCTCCTACGAATTGCATCCAAGATCGAAGACGCTGGACAGACCGTTGAGAACACAGGAGCATCAGACGATGTCCAGAAAGCAGGACTAAGCGTCACGCTAACAGGCTACTTCCAGACAAAGAAGCCTAAAGACGATGGCAAGTGGTACACCTCGTTCATCATCACTGAGGTTGGCATCAAGAACAGCATCGCTATTGAGAACGCAGCTGAATAACAAGATTGGGTGGGCAACTTCGGTTGCTCACCCTTTCTTATGCTCCATCGACACAATGTTGGTGGTTGCCTAGATATCAGTAGTGGTATCAGTGATGAAGTAGCAAGACAGATAAGAATAAGTTCATAACTAATCAGAAAAGGAAAAAGAAAATGAACAAATGCACTGAACATAAGTTTATAAAGATACAAAAAGATGAAGTAAATTGGGAATCTTTTTGGACTGAGTGTGAGTATTGTGGTGATAAGAAAAGGTACAATTTAGATTCAGATAACGCTACATTATTGGAGCCAAAAGGAATCGAAGTATCACCTAGTTATTTTGTAGTCAATCTTTACAAATCAAAAGATCGTTGGTGTGAATGGGATTGTGGTGCAATTCTAACAAAGCCATTCATTACAGTTGATGATCGTGTGATGTGTAAAGAATGTGCTAAAGAATACAACCAAGAGAAAGGTTGGTAATAGTAATGAGTCCATTCTTTACTTGGTCAATGATTGGTTATGTAACAATAATAATTGTATGCATAGTAATAATTATTGGAGAGAAAGATAAGTGATGGTTGCTACTCCAGTACTTGTGCCTTGCATATGTGAATGTAAGTGCAGGTTGAAAACAAATAGTAATAAGTTGATAAGTTTATGCAAGTTGTGTGAGCATGATGTCCATGTTTACGGAGAAGAAAGGAAATAAAATGAATAAGTTATTTATTATTTGGATACTTATATCTTTACTTGTTGGCTACCTTAGTGGTGTCGTACATCAGGTAGCAAGACAGAAAAGAATAAGTAAACTAGAGAGAGAGTTAGAAATCCAAAAGAATAAAGGATTGAATGCTGTAGAGGTGGCTAGATATTTCTACAATGAGAATAAAAAGTACCAACCAATCAATCGTCCATATGATTATGCGTTAGATGCATAAGTAAACAAGCGTGAGTTTCCCCCCGTCTCGGGCGAGGGGGGAAACTCACTTCATCCAATAGAAAAGGAAAACAAAATGTCAGATATCAACAATTGGATCGTCCCATTCGGTATGCACATTGAAGATGCATCAAGCAAGCCAGATCATGGTGACTTCCGTATCCATAAGGGTACGATTATGTTCTATGACTGTGCTTCAGATGAGTTCGTGCCTACTGTAGTACAGTACGATGGTGCTCCAGATCCTTGGGGTGTTCAGAAGAACTATGAAGATCTTGACCAGCCTAGTGGTTCAGAATGGATTAGTGCTACAACCATTGATAAGCAAGGAGATATTCGCAAGGAGTTCTATGAACCAGCATGGCAGGTTGGTGATGGCTTTACTGAATCACATAGCCTTGGATTGCCTGGTCTTTACACATTAGATAAGAACTGGGTAACAGCAAAGTTCAATCGTGTGTGTACATCTTGTGCTATCTACACACCAAAGAGTAATACTGAGTGTGAGCATTGTGGTGTAAAAGAAATGGTAGCTGTGTAACATGAGTGATCTTGTTCAACGCTTGCGTAAACTACATGTTAAAGTAGAGAAAGTATGTACAGATTGTAGTAGTCCATATTGTGAATACAGTTACTGTAAAGAATGCATGCGAGATTATCCATGCAAGACTGTACTTGAGTTAGATAAATAGTAATGAGAAAAGGTAACTGCCCCCTCTCACGAGGGGCAGTTACCTTTTTTACTGTCAACCAACAAACTGTAGAAGGGAGAAAGGAATAAGTTCATGGGTCTAGATATGTACCTACGTGCTAAGGTAAACGTTCAGCCTTATGCATATGCAAGTGAAGCAGTACGCAATCCAAAGTTCGATAACATCTTAGCAATAGTTGAAGTGCCAGAAGAATCAATACCAAGTTACATGGGTCTTGCTGTTGATGTACCAGTTGGATACTGGCGCAAGGCTAATGCTATTCATGGATGGTTCATCAGGGAGAGTGGCAAAGAAGATGATGGTAGTATTTTGCAGTTCTCTAATACACAACTAAATGATCTACGTAGATTGTGTATCGAAGTTAGAGATAAGAAAGATGAAGACTTCGCAATGGAAAACCTACCGCCAACAGAAGGTTTCTTCTTTGGCAGTTATGGTGTAGATGCATTTTACTACGAAGATATCGAAAACACTATTGATGTACTGACTAAAGCATTAGATATAAATAATGTTGCTTACTATGAATACTATGCCAGTTGGTAGATAAGACATTCACTCCCCCCTCTCACGAGGGGGAGTGAACGTCAGATGGGAATAAGTTGATGCACAGATACAAGTTCATATTTGATGGTGACTCACCAATAAATAACTACCTCAAAACTAAATACAAAGTGAGATGGTTCTTCATCTCAATCAGTCTCAAGATCAAATCAATTAGAAAAGGAAAATAACAATGAAGAATATCCAGAACCCTAACGATTTGTTAGTCACTCTAGATACATTAGAAGTAAACAACAGCGAGTATGTACTAGTAGTACTTGATGGTAGTTACAATCTTATCTCAATTACTACAACAACTGAGAAAGATTACCTAAGCACTATCACTGAAGTAACAACTGAGTTGCTTGCTCAGGGTCACGCTGATGGTAATGCCGTGTTCTTGCGTGGCAAGGATACGTACAACCCAACAAACAAGGATGCGTACGAGCACATGATTGCAGATGCTTCTGAGTTTGCAATCCTAGATCTTATCTGCGTGGACTGGACTGAAGGTACACACTATTCAGATATGTGTGACATGCCATCAAGTTGCTGTGGCCCAGATAACCAGACAACCTTCCGTAAAGAATCAGTTACCTCTGTCGTAGGTGACTTGTTCTAGCAAACAAAGTGTGCCCCCTATCAATCCCGATAAGGGGCACACTCCTATCTATCAACCAAACAAAAAGAAAAGGAAACACAATGAGTACTCCGTCCGTTCTAGTCCAGGCACAGCGTGTCATTGAAGTTGCTAAAGATGTAGCAACTGGTGAACCGCATTACGGTGATGCAGTTACTGAAGTAGCTGAGTCACTACTAAGTTCAGTACACGTACGTGATGCAGCACTACGTTATGTAGTAGATGTAGACAAGGCAACACAGCAAGAAGTGTTTGCATTGTTTAGTGAGCCAGAGTTTGACGCTTACGATACCGATGAAAACATTGGTGCTATCCGTATCATCAAGGCTGGCTTTGCTATCTTGGCATTGCCAGATGATCACGAAGAAGCACAAGATGCAATCGATAAGTTGGAAGAGATTGTAGATCTTGTTGAGTCAGGCATTGAACTAAACCCATCATACAGCCTTGGACATTTGTTTGAGCGTATGTTCACGCTACACATTCCACCACGTGTGTTTGTGGATTCAGTACGTGCAACCACAATTGAATCCATTGTGGATGCATACAGCGAAACAGTAAGTGAGTAACAAACACTTCTTAGATATCTAACCGCGCCTTGGAAGGACTCTAAGATCAACAAGAACTAGAAACGTTACGGATAGGCAATAGCCTCTAGGCGTTCGTATCCTCTCCTAGTTCTGCCACCTGAGTATGTGGATAAACTGCTCATCACATCTATGAAAGGAAACAAAATGGACGCATTATTTACCATCAATGCTAATGAATTGGTAGCAGTAACTAAAGATCATCCTGCTTCACCACGTATTGAACACTATGTAAACTTACTACGCACATCATATGATGAAGTAAGTAAGTTGTTAGATAAGAATACAACGGAACTAAATAAGTTGCGCACTGCACATGATTCAGATATCACAAGAATCAATGAAGCTTTGAATAAAGCGGCAGAGGATCGTGACTTCTGTACCGAGTACGAAGAATGGATTGAAGAATTGAGTGGAGAACTATCACATTACTCTTCACTTACTGGTCGTATCTTTGAGTATGAAGTTGCTGTTGAAGTAACACGAACATTCAAGAGTACAGTTTATGTAACAGTCAGCGCATCATCAGAAGAAGATGCAGAAGAACTGGTAAAGGATGAAGCATCAAGTATTGTTGATGATGTCTGTGATGAAACATATGACATCTCATGTACAGATGATGTTGAGTATGAAGTTCAATCAGTAGAAAAGAGTAGATAATGAGTGAGTCAAACCTAACCCAGCAACCATGGTTCCTTGATCCATTTGGCTGGTATGAAGAAGCAGAGTACCAGCATGTAGTAAGTCTACAAATCTCTGATACCAAGGCACTAGATATCCTACGTGGTTTGTATGATATCTACAGGAATCTAATGCGTAATGATATGCAAGAAGCCATTGATGATCTCAAGGCTATGGCTGTTATTATTATTGCACATACTCTTGGCTATGACGATGAAGTAGTTGAAGAGTTGCTAGTCATGAAGGCTAAGAATGAACTAGATGATTTCTTGCAGGAAATCTTAGAGGAAGGTAAGTAATGATTGAACAACGCAGACGTGCACCATGGCAAACCATTGGTGCCAAGCACGAGTATGAAAGCACATCAGCAAGACAACTAATGCGAGAAGCAGGATTAGACTGGTCAGTAGAACTAGCCGATCTATTTGCTGAAACTAACACTGGTC
>Ga0114981_10002588_pt1 | contig 11637 bp, 9 predicted proteins | sample S_140806_MF_Meta_FD_87028 | JGI IMG/M metagenome (GOLD analysis project Ga0114981, IMG submission 87028) | Freshwater microbial communities from Lake Simoncouche, Canada to study carbon cycling - S_140806_MF_MetaG | ecosystem: Environmental > Aquatic > Freshwater > Lake | place: Lake...
GATCCGGCTATACAAGCAGCTATTTATGCGTTTATCGGCCAACTGAAACAAGCAGGGTATCAGGTGGATGCAATAGACTTTGCATGGTTAGATGCTATTGTACCTACCTATTATGTATTAACAACTGCCGAGGCTTCTAGCAATCTGTCGCGGTACGATGGGGTTAGATACGGATTTCGTAGTGCAGGAGAACAAAATTCCCTGAGTGATATGTACACCCAATCCCGTTCCAAAGGATTTGGGAAGGAAGTGCAGCGCCGCATTTTATTAGGAAATTTTGTACTGAGTGCAGGCTATTTTGATGCCTATTTTACAAAGGCCCAACAGGTTCGGCAATTGTTGGCCAACAAAACCCAGGAAATATTTGCCGACTATTGCTGCCTGCTTTTACCCACCGTTCCGGCACCGGCCTTTCGGATAGGAGAAAAAAATACCGACCCCGTGGAGATGTTTTTGGGGGAAATTTATACGGTTTTTGCCAACCTAGTGGGTATTCCGGGCATATCTCTACCCCTTTTTACCCATCCAAATGGGCTACCATTCGGCCTTCAGTTGATGACGAGTCACTTTGATGAAGTAACTTTGCTGAAGCTATCCCAACAAATGATGCAGTTGGCTAAACCAATTGATTAGCTTGTTTTGGCACGATATTGGTTATTTGGCTGGGTATAAAATAGCTGAAAAAATTACTGCTTATGGAGTGGCTGGGAAATCGCATTACTAATCCTATTAATCTGTCTAAATTTATTCTGATTGCCTTTGCAGTGGTAGCAGGCAGTTGGGCGGGTAGTAATTGGTATAATGGGGGTTCCGCTTACTCATCTGGAAACGACACTACCCGGGTAATGAAAATTGGTTTTGAGAGTTTATTTGCTTCCGAAAAATATAATCCTTCCCTTCCTTATAACGCACAACTCAATCCCAAGGCCACTCTCTTTGTGCAGGAATATATCCGAAAGCAGGGGGAGGAATTAGAAAAAATGAAGTTTTGGGGTAAGCCCTATTTCGATTTGTACGATAATATCCTTTCCCAGTATGATATTCCCAAAGAAATGAAATACCTGAGCGTGATTGAAAGTCACCTCACGCCCGGATTGGTATCTTGGGCTGGTGCGGTAGGGCCTTGGCAACTGATGGCCGATGAAGCGCATCGCTTTGGTTTGAAAACTGGCTACCACGATGAGCGTACCGACTTTTACAAAAGCACCCATGCTGCTGCCCGTTTGATGAAAGAATTGTATGGCGAGTTTGGCGACTGGTTATTGGTGGTAGCAGCGTATAATGGGGGTGCGGGTAGAATGCGTTCGGCCATCCGGAAATCGGGAAGTAGAGATTTTTGGGATCTGCAATATTATTTGCCGGAAGAAACCCGTAACCACGTTAAAAAATTTATCGGCACCCACTATATTTTTGAGGGAAGTGGGGGCGAAACCACCCTAACTGCCGCGGAAACGGCCCGGCAAAAAGCACTTAAACCTCAGCCCCAGGCAGACTTATCGGCTACTCATGATAAAATTTATATCAGCGGCCGATTCCTGAGTTCGGTAGTAGCACCCGCCCTTGGAATAGAGTTGGCGAATTTTTTAGCGGTAAATCCCGCTTTCGATCGTGAACTGGCTGCCGGAAAATTATATCCTATGCAGCTGCCTTCCGGCACTGGTAAAAAAGAATTATTTGAGGCTAAAAAATCAACCCTATTGATGGAGTCGCTGCAAAAAATACTGCAAGGGGCGGAAGCTATCCGCTAGTATTTTCTAATCCTAATTGTAGCATTGCTTTTCCTTTCAGTAAACATTCTTCGTATTCCTGCTCAGGAACACTTTGTGCTGTTATCCCGCCACCTACCTGAAAGCTTACATTCCTTTCTTCGGCTAGGTAAACCATACTTCGGATTACTACATTGAAATCAAAATCTTTATTCGGTTTGATATATCCTACACTGCCCGAATAAATTCCCCTTTTTACCACTTCGTATTTATCAATTAGTTCCATCACTTTTCGCTTGGGGGCACCCGTCATGCTGCCCATAGGAAATGTATTGCTAAAAATATTTAAAAGCGTGCTGCCCTCATTCAATTCACCTTCAACGGTAGAAATCAATTGGTGTACCTGCGGAAAGCTATATACCCCCAACAATTCTGTAACTGCTACAGTACCTTCGCGGCAGATGGTACTCAAATCGTTCCGAACCAGGTCGACCACCATGATATTTTCACTTCGGTTTTTGGCACTGCCTAGTAGGGATTCTTTCAGCTGATGGTCTTGTTCTGGATCGAACAAATTGCGGCGAATGGTTCCTTTAATGGGCTGTGAGCGGAGCCGGTTTCCTTTTTTCTGCAAAAATCTTTCCGGACTGGCACAGAATAGATATCGATTTTCATTTTTATAAAAGCAGGAAAAGGGACTGGGTGAAATTTCCATTAATAAACGATAGGTGTGTAGGGGATCGAGGGTAGTGTTGGGTGCAACAAATGCCTGACAGTAGTTGATTTCGTAACAGTCGCCTCTATGGATATGCTGTAAAATATCGGTTACCTGTTGTAGGTATTTTTCTTTGGAGATAGTCGGTGTAAAATGAATAGCAGGAAAATGGTTAGCAAGTGGTTGGGGGATAATGCTGGTAATATCCCGAAAAATTTTTTCGGGTTCTGGCAACCAAGTTTCAATAGTAAGGCTATCCGTTTGGAGGTTGATAACGGTTTCCGGACAAAAAAAGAAGTGATGGGGAAATTGCCCAGTTGGAATGTTTGGTTGGGGAAGTTTTAGATAAGCATGCATGGCATGATAACCCAGGTGACCAAAAACCCAGTCGTTTCGGCTTTCCAGTATTTCAAACAAGGTATCAATGGAACAGTTTGCAGGGGCTACTGAACTGCCACCGGCGGCAGCAAGGCATTGGGTTGTTTCTCCGGGAACTACAAAATGGTGAGAATCTAGCAGGCAACTATTCGAAAAACGATTGCACCAAATCAACAGCTGCTGTTTGAACAACAAAAAATTGCTAGGAACAGAAAACGATTGAACGCTTCTTTCAGGCACAGAATGGAGTGGGTTTAGAAATCGTCATCGTCATCATCGAATCCGCCAGATTTATCATTAAACAGGTCGAATTCTTTAAAGTCTTCATCCAGTTTAAAGTCGTCATCTTCTTCTCCCTTTTTCTTTCCAGGACCACTTTTCGCGGCTCCTTTGCTTTTTGGGATGTCAAATTCGTCGAAGTCGGGATCCCAATCATCTTCTTCGGTTGATTTTTCCCAATCATCTTCTTTGTCATCTACTTCATCATCATCATCTTCTTCTTCATCAGAAGATGCGCGGGTAGATTTGGAAGCACTGGTTTTTTTAGGGGTTCCGGGTTCATCATCTTCTAAATCATCCACCTCATCATCTTCTAATGGTTGCTTAGATTTTGAAGAAGCTTTGGGTGCAGAAGAAGCGTCCTTTGCGGGTTTTTTTGGGGAGGATTTCGAGTCCTTATCTAATTTGGCTGCCATATTCCAAAATGATTTGTAACGTAAATTTTAAACGCATTTTAATACTAACCAAAAAAACTTTTCTTTTTATAGAAAATATTTTTACAAATGAACTATTTGGTCTCTTCCCGGACCGTTCGAAACCACTGTAACAGGTGCTCCCACATAGGCATTAATATATTGAATATATGATTTCATTTGCTCTGGTAATAGTTCCGAACTTTTGATGGAAGTGGTATCGGTATTCCATCCTGCAAAGCTTTCCAGCACGGGATCGATGGTGATGCCGTTCATTTGATAGGGTACTTGCCGGGTAGTTTCACCATTGATAGAATAGTCGGTACACATTTTCAATTCTTCAAAGCCGTCTAGCACATCTGCTTTGGTCATTATCATTTGGGTAACGCCGTTTAGCATGCTGGCATACCGCAAGGCAACTAAGTCTATCCAACCGCAACGGCGGGGTCTTCCGGTGGTTGCACCAAACTCACTCCCCGTTTTGCGGAGCAATTCACCGGTCTCATCTTCCAATTCTGTAGGAAAGGGGCCACCACCTACTCTAGTGCAGTAGGCTTTGGTAACGCCCATCACTTCACCAATCTGGCGGGGAGAAACCCCCAATCCGGTACAAACCCCTGCAGAAATGGTATTTGAAGAAGTAACAAAAGGGAAAGTACCAAAGTCGATATCCAACATACTACCCTGTGCCCCTTCGGCCAGTACTTTTTTTCCGGCACTGATTTGATCGTTGATAAAGTATTCCCCATTTACCACATTCAGCGAACGAAGAAACTCTAATGCCTCAAAAAATTCTTCTTCCCAAGCGGTGATGTCTTCTACAAAATGAAAATTATCCAATAACTTTTGATGTTTCAGCCGAAGCTTAATGTATTGGGTGGTAAAGTTTTTATGCAGCAGGTCGCCTACACGCAGCGCATTTCTTCCGGTTTTATCCATATAAGCCGGACCAATACCTTTTAGGGTGCTGCCAATTTTGCTTTCACCTTTTTGCATTTCCGAAGCTTTATCAAGTGCCCGATGGGTTGGTACTATGATATTGGTTCGCTCCGAAATAAAAAGATTCTTTTTTACATCAATGCCAAATGCTGCTACCGCATCACATTCCCTTTTCAGGGTTACGGGATCTAGCACCACTCCATTGCCAATGATATTGATGGTATTTTGATGAAAGATGCCCGAGGGTATTTGGTGTAATACCATTTTTTTGCCTTCTACATAGAGGGTGTGCCCGGCATTTGGCCCTCCCTGAAAACGGGCAATGATATCGTAACGGGGAGCAAAATAGTCTACTATTTTTCCCTTTCCCTCATCTCCCCACTGCATACCCAAGATAACATCTACCATACAAACATATATTAATACAATACAAAAATAAGTGAAGCCACCCTGTAAATTGCGATAATGTGCAATAAATTATTACGGTGTGTATAAATGAAAGTTAGCAGTGCATCTAACTGATGGCGGTATCAGTTTCAAAACGTTCAACTTTTTGAATACCCTGCAATGAGGTAAGTCTTGCTACTAGCTCATCTAGCTCCTCTTTGTCGTGCACAAAAACTTTAATGGTGCCTTCAAACATGCCTTCTTTTGATTCTATGCTCAGGCCCGATATATTGATGCGTAAATCACCACTAATTACGGTGGTAATTTTATTTACTACCCCTACATCATCTAATCCGATAATCCGCAAACCGGTGAGGAATGAAATTTCTTTATTTTTCGCCCATTTGGTTTTTACAATGCGATGCCCATAGTTTGCCATTAATTGCGGTGCATTGGGGCAGGCAGTTCGATGGATAATCATGCCTTTTCCCGTGCTTACAAATCCAAATACATCGTCTCCGGGAATGGGGTGACAACATTTGGCAAGCTGGTACATGATTTTATCACTGCTTTCACCAAAAATGATCAGTTCCGAGTCTTTTTTGTTCACCGGCTTGTTGGCTGCTGCTTCTGCCGGATCATTGAAGGGCAATTTTGGTTTGGGAAATTCAATCCGGTCGCCATACAGGATGGCTTCTTTCAACTCGCGCAGATCGATGGTTTTATTGGCAATTTTAAAATGCAAATCAAGTGCCGATGGTAACTTATAAAACTGCACCAATTCTTCGATATTATGAAAGTTATAGGCAGCACCCATGTTTTCCAGCTTCCGCTGTAAGGTATATTTCCCTTCTTCGGCAATGGTTCTTTTTTCTTCTCGTAGTGCGTCTTTAATTTTGGTTTTTGCTTTGGCGGTAACCACAAATCCCAGCCAGCCTTCTGTAGGTTTTTGTTTGTTACTGGTAATAATCTCAACCTGGTCGCCACTCCGCAATTTATGACTCAGCGGTACTAACTTATGATGTACTTTGGCTCCAATACACTTTGAGCCAATGGCGCTGTGAATGGCAAAGGCAAAATCCAATGCAGTACTTCCAGTTGGCAACATTTTTACTTCTCCCTTTGGCGTGTACACATAAATTTCTTCTGCCAAGAAGGAGGTTTTAAAGTCCTGCAAAAAATCAACCCCATCCGAGTCCTGACTGCCCAATACTTCCCGAATTTGACCAAACCACTTATCAAAACGGTCTTCATCGTTGGTGCCCTCTTTATATTTAAAATGTGCAGCCAATCCTTTTTCGGCAATTTCGTTCATACGTTTACTCCGAATTTGAATTTCAACCCATTTCCCCTGCGGGCCCATTACAGTGGTATGCAGGGCTTCATATCCATTGTTTTTGGGGTTGCTTAACCAGTCGCGCATTCTTTCGGGGGCGGGATTGTATTCATCGGTTATTAAGGAGTAAACCTTCCAGCAATCTTCTTTTTCTTTTTCAAGGGGAGAGTCTATGATAATACGGATGGCAAACAAATCATATACTTCTTCAAAAGCCACTTCCTTTTTTTTAATTTTATTCCAGATTGAGTGGATGCTTTTGGGTCTGCCATATATTTCAAATTGAAAGCCGGCTGCATCAATCTTATCTTTCAGCGGCCGGATAAATTCGTTGATATAGCGGGTTCTTTCCCGTTTGGTCTCTGATAATTTGCGGGCAATTTCTTTGTAGTTTTCCGGCTCCATGTATTTCATGGAAAGATCTTCCAGTTCGGTTTTGATATTATATAACCCCATGCGGTGAGCAAGTGGGGCATACACCCAAATGGTTTCCGAAGCAATTTTTAGTTGCTTCTCCCTTTTCATATGCTCCAATGTGCGCATATTATGGAGTCGGTCGGCCAGCTTAATTAATATTACGCGTGGATCATCGGTTAGGGTGAGGAGGATTTTTTTAAAGTTTTCTGCTTGCAAACTTGTATTGGTATCCATTACCGTGGAAATCTTGGTAAGTCCATCCACAATTTTGGCAATCTCGGTTCCAAATTCCTGTTCTACATCTTCCAGGGTAAGGTCGGTATCTTCTACCGTATCGTGCAAGAGTGCACAAATGGTACTTCTAACGCCTAGTCCTATTTCTTCAACACAAATCATGGCAACAGCAATGGGATGCAGGATGTAGGGCTCTCCGCTTTTACGGCGCATGGTTTTGTGGGCTTCGGCTGCCATTTCAAAAGCGAGCCGCACCAATTCTCGATCGCCCTTTTTTAATTTGGGGCGCAGACTACGCATGAGGGCACGATAATAGCGTACTATCTCTTTTTTTTCCTGTTCGGCATCCAGATTGTATACCGGTAATCCCTCTTTGGTAACTATTTCCTGTGCGGTTTCCATGCGTGTACAAATATACTAAAAAGCTAGGCTATCTTCCGCCGAAAGCTGCTGCTTGCAGGAAGCGGGACGACAATTTTACCTCGATTCCTTTTACCTGCATTCAGTTGGTTACCTTTGTGGTGATGGCGAGCAATTCAACCCCTTCTGGAACCCTTACCCTAAGTCTCTGGAAAAAATTATTTGTGTTTGTTCAACCCTACCGAAAAGCCTGGTATGGGAGTTGGATGTTGGCGATCTGTATGGCATTGGCTGCACCGGTTCGTCCTTTTCTTATTCAGGTAACCCTAGATAAGGCGATGGGTAAAACAATTCAATGGCCCCATTGGATTTCGGACAAGTGGCAATACCCCTTTGCACAGGATGCCGTTACATTTATTGTAATGGTTACGGTGTTTCAGTTGCTATTCTTGCTGCTGGAAACCTCGGTTCGATTTCTGTTTTCCTTTACTACCTCCCGGCTGGGACAATGGGTGGTAAATGATCTTCGGCAGGCTGTGTACAAAAAAGTAGTGAATCTCGAACTGCGCCAGTTCGACAAAACCCCGATAGGAACCCTCACTACCCGCACCATCAATGATATTGAAAGCATCAACGATGTTTTTTCAGATGGACTGATTCCCATCATTGCCGACCTACTCACCATACTGATTACATTGGCCACCATGTTTTGGATTAACTGGAAGCTTACGCTGATTAGTTTAGTACCCTTTCCTATTATGTTGGTGGCTACTTACTATTTTAAAGAGAGCGTAAACAAAAGTTTTATGCAGGTGCGCAATGCGGTAGCTGAATTGCATGCATTTGTGCAGGAACATATAACGGGTATGCAGGTGGTTCAGGCTTTTTCGGCTGAGGAAAGGGAGATGGAAAAATTTTCGGCCATCAATGCCCGTCACCGGGAAGCGAATATTCGGGCCATTTTTGCGTATTCCGTATTTTTTCCGGTGGTAGAAGTGGTACTGGCGATTAGTACGGGATTATTGGTATGGTGGGTTTCTAGTGGAGTGGCCGAAGCTGGTTTACTGGTTTCTTTTATTTTATATCTCAACCAGATTTTCCGTCCCCTGCGGGTGATAGCTGATAAATTTAATGTATTACAGATGGGGATGATTGCTGCAGAGCGGGTAATGAAAGTATTGGATAATCCGGATACTACGCCTCCCGACATTGCACAGCCCTATCAGCCCAATAAAGTAGGAGGAACCATCGAATTTCGGGACGTATTTTTTGGATATGATGAACATCGGGATGTGCTAAAAAATATCAACTTTACAGTACCTGCCGGCACAACAGTTGCATTGGTTGGGCATACGGGTAGCGGAAAAAGCAGCATCATCAGTTTAATCAACCGCCTTTACCCATTGCACCGGGGTACTATTTTGCTAGATGGGGTAGATATCAATGATTATGAGCTAGCACTGCTTCGAAAAAATATTGGGGTAGTGTTGCAAGATGTTTTTTTATTCTCGGGTACCATTGCCGACAATATCACTTTGCGAAATCCTGCAATTACCCGCGAACAGGTGGTGGAAGCAGCCACATTAATAGGGGTGCACGATTTTATCAACCAACTGCCAGGCGGCTACGACTATTCGGTGATGGAAAGAGGCAATACCCTAAGTTTAGGTCAGCGGCAGTTGATTTCCTTTATCCGAGCCTTATTATACAATCCGGCCGTATTAATTTTAGATGAGGCCACCTCCTCCGTTGATACGGAAAGTGAACAATTGATTGAAAAGGCTATTGATAAATTAATTAGTGGACGAACGTCCATCATAATCGCCCACCGCTTAAGTACCATCCAAAAAGCGGATCAAATTATAGTATTAGCGGATGGGGTAATTCAGCAAATGGGCAGCCATGAGCACCTGCTGGCCACCGGGGGAATGTATAAGGAGCTTTATGAGAAGCAGTTTCAAGAAAAAAGTGCATAATAAATTGATAATTATAGCCTTATGAATTTTTTGGATTTTCACCTCTTTTTTCGTATATTCAATTTTTTCTATTTGACAACCTAAAAGGTAGGCAGTCTTCGTAGGATATTAGCGGGCAAAGAAGTTTTGCACTTTTTTCAGTTTTCAGTCCGGCTTTTCCACGCATCCCCCTATCTTTGCCGCAAATTTAAAAATAGGTATGGTGTTCAGAAGCATGAAATATTGTCTGGTAGCGGTTTTGAGCCTTTTTTTATTGATGATTGCCCCATCCCTCCCTGCTCAGGAAAATCATGAGGCTACCACTCATGAAAATGCGGGTGAAGCGAAGAAAGATTTTGATGCTGCGGAAGTAATTTTCGGACATATTCTGGATAATCATGAGTTTCACCTTACAGAATACCACGATGCCGCCGGTAATCTCCATCCGATTTCCATTCCACTTCCAATTATTGTTTATTCTCAGCAACGTGGTTTGAGTGTATTTATGTCGTCTCGTTTCGAGCATGGTCATGCCACTTACAATGGATACCAATTAAAAGAGGAAAAAATTGAAGCTGTTCGCGAAGATGGATCTATTGACGAAGGAGTAAAACTGATTGATTTATCCATTACGAGAAATGTTGCCCAGATGTTGATTGCTTTGGCAATATTGGTATGGTTAATGGTATCTATTGCCAATTCGTATAAATCTGGATTAGGAGTTACCTCAGCGCCCCGCGGTAAGCAAAATTTATTGGAGCCGGTAATTACTTTTGTGCGCGATGAAGTAGCTAAGCCCAATCTGGGGCATAAATACGAAAAATACCTGCCTTATTTATTAACTACGTTTTTCTTTATTCTGATTAATAACATTTTCGGATTGATTCCCGGTACTGCCAACGTTACGGGTAATATTGCATTCACCGTAGTATTGGGGTTGATTTCTTTCGTAGTGATTCTTTTCAGCACGAACCGGCATTTCTGGGGGCATATTTTTAATCCACCTGGTGTGCCTGGGTTTGTAAAGCCAATTCTGGTATTGGTTGAATTTTTGGGTGTGTTTATTAAGCCTTTCGCTTTGATTATTCGTTTGTTTGCTAATATGGTGGCTGGCCATATTATCATCATCTGTTTAATATCCTTGATTTTCATATTTGGTCAAATGAATTCGATAGCAGGTTGGGCAACCTCACCAGTGGCGATTGGATTTACGGTATTCATTTATATGATTGAAGTGTTGGTGGCATTTTTGCAGGCATTTATTTTCACCAACCTTACGGCAGTATTCATTGGAGCGGCTTTTGAAGGAGAACACGATCATTCAGAAGCAGCCCATCACTAAGCGTTTTTATTCACTATAAATACAACGATCATGAGTTCGAATTTGATTTTACTGGATGCCTTAGCAAATGCTGGTGGTGCCATTGGTGCTGGTTTAGCTGCTATCGGTGCTGGATTAGGAATTGGCCAAATCGGTAAGGGTGCTGTAGAAAGCATTGCCCGCCAACCGGAAGCCATGAACGACATTCGTGCCAACATGATTCTGGCTGCAGCCTTGGTTGAAGGTGCTGCTTTGTTCGGAATTATCGTAGGTTTCCTTGCTATGGTTTTGAAATAATCAACACCCAGCAAAACATTACAACCGCATTCAATGCACAGGGCGGCGAATGCGGTTTCTTTAGAAGATTATTACTGGTAATATAAAACGTACATTATGAAATTATTGACTCCCGATCCGGGGTTGCTGATATGGACCCTACTCGCTTTCTTGGTGGTGTTTTATATCCTTAAAACGATGGCATGGCCTGCTATCATAAAAGGATTAAAAGAGCGTGAGCAGAATATTGGAGAAGCCATTGCTACTGCCGAAAGAGTAAAAGGCGAAATGGCTGCCCTCAAAAATGAAAATGAGATAATGATGGCCCAGGCTCGTGAAGAACGCAGTCAGTTGATGAAAGAAACCCGCGAGCAAACGCAAAAAATGATCAGCGACGCCAAAGACAAAGCCAAAACCGAATACGATCGCATTGTTGCAGAAGCACAGCTAGCCATCAATCAACAAAAAAATGCAGCGCTTACTGATGTAAAAAATCAGGTAGGTGCCTTGGTGATTGAAGTGAGTGAAAAAATTCTTCGCAGAGAATTGAGCAATAAATCTGAGCAGGAAAAATATATCAACGAATTAGCCGAAGTAGTGAAACTGAACTAGTATGCCCAATCCACGTTTAGCTGCCCGATATGCCAAAAGTTTGGTAAGCCTTTCCCAGGAACAGGGAAATCTGGAAGCAGTATATGCCGACATGAGTTATTTGTCGCAAGTATGCAAGCAAAGCCATGAATTTGTGAATCTGCTGAGAAGCCCCATCATTAAGGCAGATCAGAAAGGTAAAATCATGGATGCAGTTACCCACGGCAAAATTGGTGCATTAACTGAGGGCTTTATCACCTTGTTAATTAAAAAAGGTCGCGAAGCTGATTTACCCGAAATAGCGCATGCTGTTGTTGAGCAATACCACGA
>Ga0114981_10002590_pt1 | contig 11626 bp, 11 predicted proteins | sample S_140806_MF_Meta_FD_87028 | JGI IMG/M metagenome (GOLD analysis project Ga0114981, IMG submission 87028) | Freshwater microbial communities from Lake Simoncouche, Canada to study carbon cycling - S_140806_MF_MetaG | ecosystem: Environmental > Aquatic > Freshwater > Lake | place: Lake...
ATATATAAAGTTAATTTTTTAAAACTGGACCAGGTTTCTTTTTGTGGATTAATATCCATTTATTAACCTTGTCGGGCTTTAAACTTAGGGTTTTTTTTATTTATAACGTAAAGCTTCCCTCTTCTTCTTACAACTTTACAATTAATATCTCTTTTTTTTAAAGATTTAAGTGAACTCACAACTTTCATGGTGGTATTAAATATAGACTAATTATGGATTTGTAAAGAAACTTAAATAGTTTTATTTTTAGTTAAGAAATTACTTATATAGTCTTTAAGTTTAATATTTGCTTTCAATCTTATAATTTTATTATTTAAATTTGTTAATGTTAAAGCTGACAAAAACCTTTCTCCTGGCCTTTCTGGCAAAAATTTAATTTGGGAAGAAAACATTCTTGCGAGTTGAATAATGCTATAAGATTTATCACTTGCAACACTATAATGCGCATTTTTATTTCTCTGCCAGGCAATCAAACAAACATTGACCGTATCTTTAACATGGGTAAATCTTCTAGTTTGCGAACCTGGTTTTACAACAGGTAATAATTTTTTGTTTAAAGTGCAATCTTCAAATATTCCGATTACTGTTGCCATATCCCCTCTACAAATCTGCCTTGCTCCATAAACATTATAAAAATAAATAACTTCATATTTAAAATTAAACCATTTTTTAAGATTTTCTAACAACTCAAGATTTTTAGCCTTGGTAAAAGCATATGGAGATAGGTTCATATCCTTTCCTTGATTTCCTAAATTCGCTGAAGTTGCAGAATAAATAATTTTTATCTTATTCTCTAAAGCAAATTTAAAAACTTCATAAGTCCCTTTAATATTGGTTTCAAAACATTTGTTAGGCTTCTTAAAGCTTTGGAAAATTCTAGCAAATTCTCCAAAATGAAAAATAGTATGAATTTTTTTAGAATATTTTTTTAAAATTCTATTAGAATTTTTTGTATCCCCAGTTAAATATTTAACTTTAGCATTCTTAATATGATTTTTTTTATTACCTGAAGAATAATTGTCTAAACTAATTATTTGATATCTTTTAAATTTAACCAACTCCTCAATAAGATTTGAACCTATGAAACCAGCTCCTCCGGTAACTACAACTATGTTTTTCATTAAAGCGTAAGCAAGAATTAAAAAAGCCTGGCAACGACCTACTCTTCCGTGCCTTAAGACAAAGTACCATTGGCGCAAAAGGGCTTAACTGCCGAGTTCGGAATGGGATCGGGTGTTACTCCTTTGCAATAATCACCAGGCGGAAATTCTATATACTCAAATTTTATTATTGTCAAAAATTTATTATATCTAGTAGTTATATGAATATTAACAATGATTAGATTTGAATTTTATCAAAATCAAATATTAAAATTTTTACATAAGAATAAGTCAATTTTAGTATTGGGAGCCTCTAGTGATGAGGCTAATCTTTTTCATAAATTGCAATTTAAAAAAATTACTTTATCCAACATTGACTTAACTCAATTAAAAGGGGCCGAAAAATATAATTTTAAAAAAATAAAAATAGATTTTAGAAATTTATTTAAAATTGAAAATAATTCTTATGATTATGTTGTGGTGCACGCATCCATTCACCATACTAGCAAGCCCCATAATATTTTATTAGAAATGTATAGAATTGCTAAATATGGAATTTTAATAGTAGAATCTAATGATAGTTTTATTATGAGGCTTTCTGTTAAATTAAATTTTTCAGAGGATTTTGAAAAAAGTGCATTGAATGAGAATACTTATGTTGGGGGTGTTGATGGAACAAACATACCAAACTATGTTTATAGATGGACAGAAAGAGAAATAAAAAAACTATTCTATTCTTACCAACCAGACAAAAAGATAAATATTGTTTATAATTATCAAAATAATATTTTTAATGAAAATTTAAGTAATAATTTAATAAAAAAAATAATAATTACTTTTAGTTATATATTTTTAAAAATAATTTTCTTTTTATTCCCAAAACAACAAAATTTAATGTCTATTTATATTGATAAAAAAAATTATAAAAAAAAAATTAATTAACTAGAATTCTATAAATAAATTACATTCCTAGATATTTTTTTTTATTTGCTAAAAAATCTTGATAAGTGATTTTAAAACCTTTTGAAAAAGAAAATTTTGGCTTCCAACCAAATTTTTTTGCTAAAGTACAATCGACTAATTTTCTTTCTGTCCCATCCATCAATTTATTTCTATCAAATATAATCTGAGATTTACATCCTATTATCTTTGCAACATAATCTGCATACTGTTTAATACTAAATTCAAATCCACTGCCTATGTTAATTAATGCGTTCATTGTTTTTTTTTTTAAAAAAAAAACACATGCTTCAGCAACATCATCAACAAATGTTAACTCTCTTTTGGGTCTGCCAGTTCCCCAAAATAATATTGATTTCTTTTTTTGTATATTTCCTAAATATAATTTTTTTATAATTGCAGGAAAAAAATGAGAGTTATTAGAATTGTAATTATCGTTTGGGCCAAAAAGATTTGATGGCATTAAACATTTATAATTAGTTCTATATTGATAATTGTAACTTTCGCAAAGTTTTATTCCCGCTATCTTAGCTATTGCATAAAATTCATTCGTTGGTTCTAGTTCTCCAGTCAAAAGATATTTTTCTCTTATTGGCTGTTTTGAAAATTTTGGATATATGCAGCTTGAACCTAAAAAAACTAGATTTTTTACTCCAGCTCTGAAAGAGCCGTGAATAATATTATTTTGTATTGATAGATTGTCATAAATAAAATCAGCCTTTCGCTCATTATTCACTTTTATCCCCCCAACTTTAGCCGCGCAAATAATTACTCCTTGGGGTCTAATTTTTTTAATATAATTAAAAACTTTATCTTGATTTCTAAGATCTAACTCTTGGCTTGTTTTAAAAAAAATTTTTTTAAAGCCTTTTTCTCTTAAAACTTTTAGAACTGATGAGCCAACTAGACCTTTGTGTCCAGCAACGTATATCCTAGAATTTTTTGTAATCATTTAATATGAATTTTCAAATTCTATCATTTCTTTGATTAATGATTTGATGTTTGTGTTTGGCTTCCATCCTAATACTTTTCTTGCTTTTGATGAATCCCCTTTTAAAGAATTTACTTCTGTGGGTCGAAAATATTCTTTGTCAATTTCAATAATGCATTTACTATTCCAATAGCCTCTTTCATTAATTCCCCTCCCTTTCCATTTAATAACAATACCAAGCTCTTTAGCTGTAAAATTTATAAATTCTTTAACTGAATATTGTTGACCAGTTGCAATTACATAATCATCGGGCTTTTTTCTTTGCAGCATTTTCCACATTGCAAGAACATAATCCCTAGCGTGCCCCCAATCTCTTTTTGCATATAAGTTCCCTAAATAAAGTTTTTTTTGATTATTGTTAATTATTTTGCAAAGAGCGCTTACAATTTTTTTAGTCACAAAAGTTTCGCCTCTTATAGGACTCTCATGATTAAATAGAATACCATTACATGCAAAAATACCGTATGCCTCTCGATAATTTATTGTTATCCAATGAGCATAGAGTTTTGCAGCGGCATATGGACTTCTTGGATAAAAATTAGTTTTTTCGCTTTGAGGAGGTTTGGAAGCTCCAAACATTTCAGAAGTTCCCGCTTGATAATATTTAATTTTTTTTTCTAATTTTAAAGATTTAATCGCATCTAAGATTCTAAGAGCCCCAATTGCATCTACATTGGCTGTATATTCTGGAACATCAAATGAAACTTTAACGTGAGATTGAGCAGACAAATTATATATTTCGTTGGGCTTAATAGATGCAATATTTTTCAGGACTGACAACGAATCTGTGACATCTCCGTAGTGTAAATAAAAATTACTTTTATTATGCGGATCCTGATAGATATCATCTATTCGTGATGTATTTAATGATGATGATCTTCTTTTAACTCCATGAACTATATATTTTTTAGAAAGCAAAAGTTTTGCAAGGTAGGCACCATCTTGTCCTGTTATACCAAAAATAAGTGCTATTTTTTTTTTCATAGCTAATAATTAAGTAAAATTGATCTATGATACAAACAAAATATCTGCTAAAAAAACGTTCTATTTCGCGGGGTGGAGCAGTCTGGTAGCTCGTCAGGCTCATAACCTGAAGGTCCTTGGTTCAAATCCAAGCCCCGCAACCAAATAAGGAATTAAGAAAAATCTAAATATCTGAAATTTTAAATCCTTGTTTTTGATCAATTAATCTTACAAATTCTGCGCACTCAAACATATTATCATAGGTCCCCATATCAAACCAAGTAATTCCTCTTCCTAAAATTGAATAATTAAGTTTTTTTTCTTTTAAATAGATTTTATTTAAAGAGGTAATCTCTAATTCACCTCTGCGTGATCTTTTAATTTTATCAACTTTTTTAAGAACATCTTTAGGAAAAATATAAAGTCCAGTTACTGCAAGATTACTTTTGCTATTTTTAGGCTTTTCAATGATTTTTTCAATTTTCTTATCTTTATTTAAATACGCAATCCCATATTGACTTGGATTTTTTACTGGGCTTAAAAATATACTAGCTTTTTTATTATTATTATTATTTTTTAGGATCTTACTTAAGTCTCTAGGAAATCCCCTTCCATAAATAAAATTATCACCTAAAATTAAACATACTTTGTCTGCATCATTTAAAAAATTTTTTCCAATAATAAAGGACTCAGCAATTCCTCCAATTGGGTTTTTCTGGGTCTCAAAATGCAAGTTTAATTTCCATTTTTTTTCTACTAAATATAAAAGTTTTTTGTAATATTTCTGTTGATCTAAATCAGTGATTATTAAAATATTCTTAATACCACTATAAATAAGAACTGATAAAGAGTAAAAAATCATTGGCTTATCATAGACTGGCATGAGATGTTTCGAAATAATTGTGCTCAAAGGTTTCATTCTAGTTCCCATGCCTCCTGCAAGAATAATACCTTTAATTTTTAATGACATAAATTTACAATCCTTTTCTTAATATTTCTTTTTTTAAATTTTTAAAGTAATTCAAGTTTTTTCTGTCTAAATACCACTGCACGATTTCTTTGAGTTTTTCTAAAATGTTTGAATTATATTGCCATCCCAATTTTTTAATTTTGCTATTATCAACTGAATAACGTTTGTCATGGCCCAGTCTATCTCTAACCAAAAATATTTTTGTTTTTATTTTCTTAGTTTTAAGAATACTTTTAATGTACTTTGCTAGTTTCATGTTACTTATATTAAAATTTGCTGAAATATTATAAGTTTCTCCGACTTTTCCTTTCTTTGCGACAAGAATAAGTGCATCAACATGATCTTCAACATGTATCCATGACCTAATATTTTTCCCTTTTCCATAAACTTCAATTTTTCTTTTGAATAAAGATGTTAGTATAGATCTAGGAATAAATTTTTCAGGAAATTGAAATGCTCCAAAATTATTAACACTATTAGTTATTATAACTGGTAATTTAAAGTTTCTAAACCAAGTCTTGGCAACAATAACACCGCAAGCTTTTGAAGCGGAGTAAGGGTTGCTTGGTAATATTTGTGAATTTTCATTAAAGCTTTTTTTTGAATTTAATTCTAGATCACCATAAATTTCATCTGTGCCAACATGAATAAATCTAAAATTTTTATTTTTTTCTTTAAACTTATTTAAATATTTTTTTACTGAAATTAATAAATTTAACGTACCGATTAGGTTTGTATTAAAAAAATTAATTGAATTTTTTAAGGATGAATCGACATGACTTTCAGCTGCTAAATGAAATATAATATCAGGCTTAAAGTTTAAAATAGTTTTATTTAATAAATTAAAATTATTTGATAAATCAATTTTTTTAAAATTGTAATTCGCATTTTTATAGTAACGAATATTTATGCTGGAATTTGAGCAATAAGTAATTTTGTCAATATTTAAAATAATATTCATTTTATTCCCCATTAACTTATTAATTAAATTAGTTCCTATAAAGCCCAACCCTCCTGTTACGATAATTTTATTCATAAATTTATTTTTTAAAATACTAGCTAAATTATTAATTTAATCATACTTTATAAATATAAAATAAGAAATATTTTTCAATTATGATTAAATATATGAAATCTAACTTGGTAAGTTGTTTATATTTCTTTTTTATTTTTCTAATATTATCATCAATAATTACTAGAGGATGGATTCATACGTGGGGTACTTTAAATGTACCCGTATTGCTTCCGCCTCATTTTGATTTGAGATTTTATCAATACCCCGCTCTCCAGATTGAGCGTGGGGCAAACCCTCTTTTTGGAGTTCATGAACTGTGGTCGAGTAATTTTAAAGGTTGGTCAGATTATTATCTTTATGAATTTAAACTTGCGCATTTTTTAAATTTGCATAAAGAATCATATTTTATTGGCTTTGCATTATTCGTTTTAATTAATTACATATTTTGTGTTTATAAAATATTAAATATTAGAAAAAATTCATTTTGGATTTTAATTTTATTTTTCTCTTCTGGTTCATTGCTTGGAATTGAACGAACAAATAATGATCTTATAATTTTTTGTTTACTATATTGGGTAGCAATGCATCCAAATATACTTGGTGTTTTTTTATATTTAATAGCAGTTAAAATAGAAATCTGGCCTGCGATTGCTGGTATCGCTTTTATAAAAAAAAAAATTAAAATATTTGCGTTAATTTTGGTTACATTTTTTTTTATATACAATTTTAAAGCTATTTTTTATGAAAATGTAGAGGGAATAAATGATTGGTTGAGTTTTGGATCAAAAAGTACTTCTGTTAGTATTTATAGATTTTTTTCAGTAAATATAAATTATTTAACTATAACAATTGTTCTTTTGTTTTTTACATTATTCAGTTTAATTCCATGGTTAAAGATATTTAAATTTGAATTTAAAAAAGAACCAACACCTTTTGTTGAGAGACTATTTTTAATAGGATCAAGTATTTATACTGGCTTATTTATTGCGGCAAGTAATTTTGATTATAAATTGATATTTTTAATTTTTTGCGTACCTTATGTTAGTATGCTCAGAAATAAAATTGATAAATATTTTATTTTAATCTTAATGGTCATTGCTAGCAATTATACTTGGATGTATAATAATAATCTTACATCGGTTGGAGTATTTATAAATACTATTGCTAAATGTTTTTTATTTGTTTCACTCTTAAATCTTTTAATAAAATATATCTATAATCTTTTCAAAAAATACGGAATAAAAAAAATTTTTTTATAGTATTTTTTTATTAATTCAGATTAAATAATTTACATATTTTTTGACATGCTTTGAATAAACTAAGTCTTGTGTAATCTTTAGACTTTTAATTTTGTTTAATTTTTGTATTAAAAATACAGAAATGTAGTTTCTAAAATATTTCTTTAAGATTTTTAAATCTTCCTTTAGTTTAATAACAATATTATCATAACCAGTACTCATTCCTCCTGTCTCCATAGCTACTGTAAAAAAATTTAGATATTTATAATTAATATTATTTTTAATTAAGCGAAAAATAAAATCTAAATCAGCTGATATTTTAAAACTATCATTATATTTAAACTTTCTAGCTATTTCTCTTCTAAGAAAAATAGTTGGATGTGGAATTTTGAAAGCATCTAATAAAGAGTAACTTAGTATTGTATTATTCCATATTCTTTTGACTTCTTTTTTTTTATTAAAATAAATTAAATTACTAAAATAAAACTGAAAATTATTATTTTTTAAAATATTTTTATTTATATTCTTTAAAATACTTTTTGAAAAATAAATGTCACCTGAATTTAAAATTGAAATATAATCCCCCTTAGTCTTGCTAATTGCAAAATTTAAACCATCGTAAAAATTTTTGTCTCTTCGCCTATAGATTTTAATTTTTTTATTTTTATTATATCTATTTATTTTTACAAATGTGCTATCAACGGAATTGCCATCTACAATTACATACTCAAAATTTTTAAAACTCTGCGATAAAACGCTTGCTATTGTTAAGTTAATTTTTTTTTCAGTATTTTTTGTAACTGTAATAATAGAAAAAAATGGCTTCATTTATTACAAGATTTATTTTTATTCGAGAAAAATAGATAAAAACTATAAATAAAAAAAGTCATAGATCCAAGCCATGATGAAAACAAAGATCCTGTTGGTTTAAAAGGAAAATAAAAACATAATAACAAAACCCCTGTTAAAATAAATTTTATTTTTGTATCTTTGTCTTCAAATTTTAATGTTAATATTTTTTTTAAAATATAAAATATTATTACATTCAAAATTACTAGACCTATCAAACCTTGTTCAGCTAAAATCTCTAAAAAACTATTATGGGGATGAGTTGAACAGCCTCTATGAATTCCTGAATTTGTCTTAGTTATTTCTTCATATTTTATACACTTTATTCTAAATGAATTATAACCATGGCCATTAATAGGTTTGTCAACAAACATTGCCCAGGCAACTTGATAATGTTTTCCCCATGGAGAATTCTTTATATCCTCCAAAAAAGTTTTTAAATTTTTATTCTTATTCAATTCTTTAATTTCAGAATATGAAATATTTTGAGAAAAATCTAAATATCTAACTTTAGTATTTTTAAATATATTAATTGAAAAAAAAAAAATAATTAGTGATAGAAAAACTAAAAAAATTTTTTTAATAGCTTTTTGATTTGAAATTACAATATAGGTGGAAAGAAATATAATATAAGAAATAAATGGGGATCTGTCACCAGTTAGTAAAATTCCAATTCCTAATATTAAAAAAAGTAAATTATAAAATTTATTATTGAAAAAAAAAATTGTTACTAATAATCCAAAGTAAGCAAGAAATGACCCTGCGATTAACTCTTTGCCGAAAAGTCCTTGATATCTCAAACAATGACCTTCTGCATCACACATTCCAGGTTTAAACCCAAAAATGTCAGAGCCAAACAAATATTGATAAATAATATCGAAAAAAACAAAGATAATAATAAAAGAATAAAAATATTTTATTTTTTTTAATTGCTGCAAAGAAATATTTTGTATTGTATAGACTATAACTGCTGAAAAAAAAATGTACCTAAAAAGTGCAAAGCTTTTTAAAATATTATCAAAATTAGTATAATTAATTAAAGAATTAATTGAAATATAGATAAAAAATATAGTAAATAAAATATTTTCAGTTTTGGAGAATAAATTTATTTTGTTATAAAAAAAAAAAATAATGCATGAAAAAAACATAATAATTAAACCAATATTTACAAAACTCTTTCCTAATATAAAAAAAACTGGAAATATTAGTAATGTTAAAAAATTTATTTTTTTTAATAAATCAATATTAGGCATGATCATATTTTATGAACTTTAATTTGTTATTTTGTTATTCAATTAGCATATTAATTTTTTATACATTATATAAAAACACAAAACTTATAACAAAAAAATTTAACCTTATAGATTATCCAGATAAAAAAAGGAAATTACACAATAGCAAAACTCCGTTATTTGGAGGATTGCTATTTTTTATATGCCTGATTTATATAATTATTATCGATCAATTATTTAATATAAATAATAATTTTATTATTAAAATATTTTTTATTGTATTACCAATTTTTATAGTTGGTTTATTAGATGATCTTTATAATCTTAATCCAATAATTAAAACGATGTTATTATCTTTTATAATAATATTATTTTTACTTTTAAATAAAGAATTTTTATTAAAAGAATTATATTTTGATGATTATAAAAAAATTTATTTATTAAATAATTTTTCATCACTTTTTATTACAACACTCTGCCTTTTATTACTCATTAATGCTTTTAATATGTGCGATGGAATTAACGGTCTTGCCTACTCTTTATCAATTCTCTGGCTAATGATCTTAATAATATTATTTGATCTTAATATAACTTTTTTTTTTATTACTTTGATATTATTTCTATCATTGATATTTAATTATCAGGGGAAATACTTTCTTGGAAACTCTGGTTCATTACTAATAAGTTCTTTTATAGGAATGTTAACAATTTATTTATATAACAATAATTATAAAAATTTAATTACCGTTGAAAAAATAATTCTAATATTTTTAATACCAGGACTAGATATGTTGCGTTTATTTATTTTAAGAATATCAAATAAAAAATCTCCTTTTGCTGGGGATACAAATCATTTTCATCATTACCTATTTAAAAATTTTTATTTGCACAAAATAATTATTATTTATTTATCTTTAATATTTTGGCCTTTTATCTTTATGCAATTTTATAAAATAAAATATTCCTTTATATTTTTAATACAGGCTATAATATTTTTCTTTTTAGTATCTTATTTTAAAAACAGAAAAAATTTTAAAGTTAAGTAATTTTTCTTTGATTTAATTTATACGAATTAACAAAATTTAATATTGACTCATCTGGATTAAAAGGCAATTTTCCACAAACTTTTTCTAAATCAGCGGTATCAACCTTAAAATTAACTAAAATATTATTTAATCTAAATGATTGCAGAGGAAATTTATTTAATCCAAATATAAGAAGAAAATCACCAATTAAAGATAAAAAATTTGCTAAAAAAACTGGTATAGCTATGACAACATCTTTTCCAACTAATAAATTTGAAATTTTATTTATCCATTCTCTTAACTCAATACTTTTATAGTCTGCAATATAATAAGTTCTTTTATTAAATTGATTATTCTTAGAAATGGATAATTTATAAATTTGAAAAACAGAGTTTTTTACATAACCATAGCTTTTGTATATTTTTTCATATCCGATATGAAAATATAATTTTTTTTTTATTAAACTTAAAAGTGTATTAAAATGATTTTCAATATTATCCCCCCAAATAGTAGTCGGTCTTACAATGCACCACTGAAAATTACATTGCGAAAACCTGATAATCTTCTCCATTAAGACTTTGCTTTCTCCATATTTAGTATTAGGGTTATAAAACATAAATTTTTTATCAATATTTGTTCCAATTTTATTTACCAATAAGGTTGAGGTAAAAATAATTCTTTTAATAGAAGGAACTAAATTTGCACTATCAATAACATTTCTTGTTCCAATAAAATTTTCCCTGTAATAATTTATGTCATTACTTTTTAAGTCAGCTTTTGCTGCTAAATGAACTATTATTTGAGGATTAATTTCCTTAAATACTTTAAGTAAATTATTTTTATTCATAATATCACATTTAAAGAATAATATTTTATTTGAATATTTTTTTGTTATTTTGTCTAAGCCATAGACAGTGTAGTTTTTTTTTAAAAATTGATTACAAAGTTCGTGGCCAATAAAACCTGAAGAGCCTGTTATTAATATTTTTTTAAACATTATAATTTAATTATTTGCCAAGTAATTAACTTAGACTATTATATATAATAAAATAAATAATATTTTCTAATAATATCTCAATTGAATAAATCTAATAAGGTTTTTTATTTAATAATTGGATCATTAATTAATTCCTTATTCTTATTGTTCTTCACTTTAATATCTTACTTTTTTTTTGATAAAGTAGAATTTAGTTTTTTAACTGGACTTTTTATTTTTGAGAATATTTTAATTTTTTTTGATTTATTTTTAAATAATTATATTATAAAATATTTTTTATTTAAAA
>Ga0114981_10002595_pt1 | contig 11619 bp, 11 predicted proteins | sample S_140806_MF_Meta_FD_87028 | JGI IMG/M metagenome (GOLD analysis project Ga0114981, IMG submission 87028) | Freshwater microbial communities from Lake Simoncouche, Canada to study carbon cycling - S_140806_MF_MetaG | ecosystem: Environmental > Aquatic > Freshwater > Lake | place: Lake...
GAGCCTGAGCGTGCACCCGCCCTGCAGCAACGTCTGGCCCGGCTGCGTCAGCCAGCGGATGCGGCCGTGCTATCGGCCATGTTGGCGGCCTGGCTGGAGTTGCAGGGCGAGAGCGGCGTTGCGTGGCTGGAACAGCATTATTTGCAAGCGCCCGGGCGTCAGGAATGGGAATACCAGGCTGCCCTGCTGGCGCTCAGTGTGCATGGCAACGACGGACAGCGTGTCAGTCGCGCCCGCGTGGTCAAGGCCTATGCCGACTTCGTGCGACAGGACACGCCGCTGGCCGGCTGGGTGGCGTCTGACCTGGGCAACTGGGGCCGTTGGGAGTTTGATCAGCGTTACGCGGCCCTGCTGCGGTCGGGCCGGCCACAGTCGTTTGCTTCGCGCTACGCCATGGTGTTCTACCTGATGCGAAACCCCAAGCCACAGGCCCGTGCTCTGCTGGATGCCCTGCGCGCCGAGGGTGCTTTGTAGTGCCAGCGCCGCCCCGGACCCCAGCGCTCAGAGGACTTTGGCGATCGAGGCGCACACGTAGTCAATGTTGCGGCTGTTCAATGCGGCCACGCACATGCGTCCGGTGTCGGTGCCATAGATACCAAATTCCTGGCGCAGCCGTACCATCTGGTCCCGGCTCAGACCCGAGTAGCTGAACATGCCCACCTGGCGTGTGATGAAGCCCATGTCCTGGGTGACCCCTGCGGCCTTCAGGCCGTCCACCAGCTTCTGGCGCATGGCCTTGATGCGGATCCGCATGCCGGCGAGTTCGCTCTCCCACAGGGCCCGCCACTCAGGGCTGCCAAGGACAGCCGCCACCACCGCGCCGCCGTGCGTGGGCGGGTTGCTGTAATTGGTCCGAATCACGATCTTGAGCTGCGACAACACGCGAGCAGCCTCGTCCTTGCTGGTGCACAGAACGCTCAAGGCGCCCACCCGTTCGCCATACAGGCTAAAGCTTTTGCTGAACGAGGTGGATACCAAGAAGGTCATGCCCGAGCGCACAAATTTCTGCACGGCAGCGCCATCTTCGGCCAGACCTGTGCCGAAGCCCTGGTAGGCCATGTCCAGAAAGGGCACCAGATTTGCCGACTGGCAGGCCGCCACGACCTGGTCCCATTGGGCGGCGTCGATGTCGTAGCCCGTCGGGTTATGGCAGCAGGCATGCAGCACGACAATGCTGCCGGCTTTGGCAGACTTGAGATCGGCCAGCATGCCGTCAAAGTCGACACTGCGGCGCTGGGCGTCGTAGTAGCGGTAGTTTTTGACCGGGAAACCCGCGCTGGCGAACAGGGCGCGGTGGTTTTCCCAGCTTGGGTCGGAAATCAGGACCTCGGCATCCGGGTTCAGCTTTTTCAGAAAATCGGCGCCGATCTTGAGGCCGCCCGTGCCGCCAATGGCCTGCACAGTGGCCACGCAGCCCGAACTGACCGGCTCGCTGTCGGCACCAAAGACCAAAGAGCGGACGCCGGCGTCATAAGCGGCAAGGCCATCGATCGGCAGGTAAGCGCGCGCCTTGGGGTCCGCCATCATGGCTTTTTCGGCGGCCTGAACGCATGCCAGCAAGGGCAACTTGCCCTGATCGTCGTAATACACACCCACGCCCAGGTTGACCTTGGCCGGGTTGGGGTCAGCAGCGAATTGATCATTCAGACCCAGAATGGGGTCGCGGGGTGCCATTTCGACAGCAGAAAAAAGAGACATGCAGGTTCCTGTGCATAGGGTTTGGGGCGCCTGACGCGGTCGGGCGGACAGGGCCTAGATTTTACCTGTGCCCATGGCCTGCGGCTGCCCTGCCGCCATGGCGCTGCGGCTCAGGTTTTCACGTAGCGCTGCAACACGGCTGTGGTTTCTGCGGCCATGCCGGTGAACATCAATCCAACCTTGAAACCGTCTTCGGCTCGGGTAAAGATGCTGTGGGTGACCACCGCTGTCGCCGTGATGGTGACATGGCGGTCGCTGGTAATGGGCACCATGAACTTGACCGTGCAGGTGGTTCGCGCCGGAGGGTTGACTGGCGCCACAATGCCCAGCCCGCTGATGCTGACGTCCATCGTGCGGGTGTTCATGAAGGGTTGGTTGCCAAACTGGATCTGGGATGGGCCGCGCAAAACGCGCCGCTCATGCTGTCGCCGTTCATGCGGCTCAATGATCTCTTCGATTTCCATGTTGTAAGCGGCTTGTCCCTTGAAGTTGCGGCCTTGACACCTTGGAAGCGCATTGTTGCCCAGCGTGACAGAATCCGGGCTTCCCGACTATAGCTTGCCCCGCGCTGCTGTGGTCGATGAATGCCACACCCGTCCTACCCCTTCACCCTGCCTGCCCGATGAACGTGCCCCTGCTGCGTGCTGCCGATGTTCTTGCGTCCGATGTCACACCACTGGCGAAGGACGGTGTATTTGTTCGCTACCCGGATTCTCCTTTCGAGCTCTACCAACCCTATCCCCCGGCGGGTGACCAGCCCGCTGCGATTGAGCAATTGGTGGCCGGGGTGCAGGATGGCGAGGTGTTTCAGACCCTGCTGGGGGTGACGGGGTCGGGCAAGACCTTCACCATGGCCAATGTGATCGCCCGCCTCGGTCGGCCGGCCATCGTTTTTGCGCCCAACAAAACCCTGGCGGCGCAGCTCTACAGTGAATTCCGCGAGTTCTTCCCGAAAAATGCGGTGGAATATTTCGTCAGCTACTACGACTACTACCAGCCCGAGGCCTATGTACCGCAGCGCGACCTGTTCATCGAGAAGGACTCGGCCATCAATGAGCACATCGAGCAGATGCGGCTCAGCTGCACCAAGAGCATTCTGGAGCGGCGCGATGTGGTGATCGTGGCCACCGTGTCGGCGATCTACGGCATTGGCCAGCCCGAGGCCTACCACCAGATGGTGATGACGCTGCGCAGCGGTGACAAATTCGGCCAACGTGACCTGATCGCCCAGCTCGTGCGCATGCAGTACCAGCGCAATGACGTGGAGTTTGCCCGGGGCAAGTTCCGGGTGCGGGGCGATACGATCGACGTGTTTCCGGCCGAACACAGCGAGATGGCGATCCGGATCGAGTTGTTTGACGACGAAATTGAGTCCTTGCAGCTGTTTGACCCGCTGACCGGGCGCATCCGCCAGAAGATCCCGCGCTTCACGGTCTACCCCAGCAGCCACTATGTGACACCGCGTGAACAGGTGCTGACCGCCGTGGAAACCATCAAGACCGAGTTGTCGGACCGACTCAAGGAACTGGTGGGCATGGGCAAGCTGGTGGAGGCGCAGCGGCTGGAGCAGCGCACCCGTTTCGACCTTGAAATGCTCTCCGAAGTGGGCCACTGCAAGGGCATCGAGAACTACAGCCGCCACCTCAGCGGCGCCCCGCCCGGCGCCCCGCCGGCCACGCTGACCGACTACCTGCCCAAGGACGCGCTGATGTTCCTGGATGAGAGCCATGTGCTGATCGGCCAATTTGGCGGGATGTACAACGGCGACCGGGCGCGCAAGACGACGCTGGTGGAGTATGGCTTCCGGCTGCCGAGCGCACTGGACAACCGCCCACTCAAGTTTGAGGAGTTCGAGGCCCGCATGCGTCAGGCCATTTTTGTCTCGGCCACGCCGGCGCAGTGGGAAAAAGACCACGCTGGCCAGGTGGTGGAGCAACTGGTGCGGCCCACCGGGCTGGTTGACCCTGAGGTGGAGGTGCGCCCGGCCACCCGGCAGGTGGACGATGTGCTGCAGGAGATCCGCATCCGGGTCGATAAGCAGGAGCGCGTGCTGATCACGACCCTGACCAAGCGCATGGCCGAGCAACTGACCGACTACCTGTCGGACAACGGCGTTAAGGTGCGCTACCTGCACAGCGATGTCGACACGGTCGAGCGGGTGGAAATTTTGCGCGACCTGCGGCTGGGTACCTTTGACGTGCTGGTGGGCATTAATCTGCTGCGGGAAGGCCTTGACATTCCCGAGGTCAGCCTGGTGGCCATTCTCGACGCCGACAAGGAGGGCTTTTTGCGTTCGGAGCGCTCGCTGATCCAGACCATCGGCCGCGCTGCACGCAATCTCCATGGCCGCGCCATCCTGTACGCCGACCGGGTGACCGAATCGATGAAGAAGGCCATGGGTGAGACCGAGCGCCGCCGCGCCCGGCAGGTGGCGCACAACACCCTCAACGGCATCACGCCACGCAGCATCGTCAAGGAGGTACGCGATCTGATCGATGGTGTCTACAGCGAAAAGGCGGGCAAGGAAGCCGAGCGGCTGGAGCAGGACGCCCGTCAGCGCGCCCAGTTTGAAGATATGAGCGAGAAGGACGTGTCGCGCGAAATCAAGCGCCTCGAAAAACTCATGATGGACCACGCCAAGAACCTGGAGTTCGAAAAAGCCGCTCGGGTTCGAGATCAACTGGGTGTCCTGAAGCAACAGGCCTTCGGTGCATCCGGCGCCGACAATGTGATCGCCATACTCCCAGCCGCAGCAGCGGCCAGAAAGTGACTCATCAGTTTGGGTACTTGAGCAAATTGCTAGGTTTATCGCTATACTTGAGCTGTTTAGTCAACCAACGTTGGCTTTCAAGGAGTATGTGATGCGTCTCACCACCAAAGGCCGCTTTGCGGTTACCGCGATGATTGACTTGGGGCTGCGCCAGAACAACGGGCCCGTCACTCTGGCGGCGATCAGCCAACGCCAGCAAATTTCGCTGTCTTATTTGGAGCAGCTGTTTGGCAAGCTCCGGCGCCATGAGTTGGTCGAGTCCACCCGGGGACCAGGCGGCGGCTACACACTGGCGCGTAACCCGGCAAACATCACGGTGGCCGACATCATCCTGTCAGTGGATGAGCCCATTGATGCGACCCAGTGCGGCGGTAAGGAAAACTGTCTGGGCGAGGGCGAGCGCTGTATGACGCACGACCTCTGGGCTTCGCTCAACGTCCGGATGGTGGAGTTCCTGGCCTCGGTCAGCCTGCAAAAACTGGTGGACGATCAGTTGGCCAAGGGCTTGCAGGTGGAGATCAAGCCAACGATCAAGCGGGCCATCTCAAGCCTGCCGGCGGCCAAGCCGATCCGGATCAATGCGCCCAATTCGGTGTTTGCCTTGGGCAACGCTTTTAACAAGACCTGACTTCAACGGCCCCGAGCCACTGCTATGGACACGACCCCACATTTCCCGATTTACATGGACTACAGCGCCACCAACCCCTGCGATGACAGGGTGGTGGATGCCATGATTCCCTGGTTGCGCCAGCATTTTGGCAACCCGGCCTCACGCAGCCATGCGTGGGGCTGGGAGGCTGAGGCCGCCGTCGAAAAGGCCCGTGAGCAGGTCGCCGCCCTGATTGGCGCCGACCCGCGCGAGATCGTCTGGACCTCTGGCGCTACCGAGTCAAACAACCTCGCGATCAAGGGGGCAGCCGCCTTTTACAAGACCAAAGGACGCCACATCATCACCGTCAAGACCGAGCACAAGGCCGTGCTCGACACCTGCCGCGAACTCGAGCGCCAGGGCTTTGAGGTCACCTACCTCGACGTGCAAGCGGACGGCCTGGTTGACCTGGCGGTGTTCAAGGCGGCCATCCGGCCCGACACCATTTTGGCGAGCGTGATGTACGTCAACAACGAAATTGGCGTCATCCAGGACATTGCCGCCCTTGGCGCCATCTGCCGTGAGAGCGGCGTGGTGTTCCACGTGGATGCAGCGCAGGCGACGGGTCGGGTCGAGATTGACCTGGCCAACCTGCCGGTGGACCTGATGAGCCTGACCGCCCACAAGACCTATGGCCCCAAGGGCATCGGCGCCTTGTTTGTGCGGCGCAAGCCGCGGGTGCGGATCGAGGCGCAAATGCATGGCGGCGGGCACGAGCGCGGCATGCGTTCCGGCACGCTGCCGACCCACCAGATCGTCGGCATGGGCGAGGCCTACCGCATCGCCCGCGCTGAGATGGCTGTCGAAAACCAGCGTATTCGTGCCCTGCACCAGCGCATGCTCGATGGCCTGAAGGACGTGGAACAGGTCTTCATCAACGGCCACCTGGAGCGCCGGGTGCCGCACAACCTCAACATGAGCTTCAACTACGTGGAGGGCGAATCGCTCATCATGGGCATCAAGGGACTGGCGGTCTCGAGCGGCTCTGCCTGCACCTCGGCCAGCCTGGAGCCGAGCTATGTGTTGCGCGCCCTGGGGCGCAGTGACGAACTCGCGCACAGCAGCCTGCGCATGACCATCGGCCGCTACACCACCGAAGCCGAAATCGATTACGCCATCGAGACCATCAAACTGAATGTCGCCAAGCTGCGCGACTTGAGCCCCCTGTGGGAGATGTTCAAGGATGGCATTGACATCAGCACCATCCAGTGGGCTGCCCACTGAACCCAACGAGGTAATACACCATGGCATATTCTGAAAAAGTCGTTGACCACTACGAGAACCCCCGCAACGTCGGGTCCTTTGACAAAGGCGACGAATCGGTAGGCACCGGCATGGTCGGCGCGCCCGCCTGTGGCGATGTGATGAAGTTGCAGATCAAGGTCAACCCTGAGACGGGTGTGATTGAGGATGCCCGCTTCAAGACCTATGGCTGCGGCTCGGCGATCGCGTCGTCGTCACTGGTGACGGAGTGGGTCAAGGGCAAGACGCTGGACCAGGCTGCCGCGCTGAAGAACAGTGAAATCGCCGAGGAACTGGCCTTGCCCCCGGTCAAGATCCATTGCTCTATCCTGGCTGAGGACGCGATCAAGGCTGCCGTCAACGACTACCGGCAAAAGCACGCGCCGGCCACGAGCCACTGACATGGCGGTGACCCTGACGGAAGCCGCGGCGCGGCATGTCACGCGCTACCTGGCCAAGCGCGGCAAGGGTGTGGGGGTGCGCCTGGGCGTCAAGACCACTGGCTGCTCGGGCCTGGCCTATAAGCTGGAGTACGTGGACGAGTTCAACGCCGAAGACGTGGTTTTCGAAGGCCACAGTGTCAAGGTGCTGATCGACCCCAAAAGCCTGCCCTACCTGGATGGCACCGAGCTTGATTTCGTGCGCGAAGGCCTGAACGAGGGGTTCAAGTTCAACAACCCCAAGGAACGCGACCGCTGCGGTTGCGGTGAGTCGTTCCGGGTGTGAATCTCCAGTCCAGCGATTTCGAGCTGTTTGGTCTGCCCGCCCGGTTTGCGCAAGAGCGCGCCGAGATTGACCAGCGCTGGAAAGACCTGCAGCGCGAGACGCATCCCGACCGTTTTGCCGCGCAGGGGGCAGCAGCCCAGCGGCTGGCGATGCAGTGGTCGGTCCGCATCAACGAGGCTTACCAACGACTCAAAGACCCGATCAAGCGGGCGGCTTACCTGTGCGAACTGCGCGGCGCGCCGGTCAACGCCGAGAACAACACCGCCATGCCAGCCGCATTCCTGATGCAGCAAATGGCCTGGCGCGAGGCGCTTGATGACGCTGGCTCGGTGGCTGAGCTGGGTGGGCTTGAGCAGCAGATCATGGCCAGCCGGGCCTCGGCCCTGCAGGCCTGCGCAACGCTGCTTGACGATCAGGGTGATGCCCAAGGCGCGGTGCAGCAGGTGCGGGCCTTGATGTTCATTCAGCGTTTCAACCACGATTTGCAGACCCGGCAGGAGCGCCTTGAGACAGCGCAACGGGGACAATAGAGCCCTTAACAGACACGAGCAACATGGCGCTTTTACAGATTTCCGAGCCGGGCGAATCGCCCAACCCGCACCAGCGGCGCATTGCCGTCGGCATCGACCTGGGCACCACCCATTCGCTGGTGGCCTGCGTACGGCATGGCGTGGCCGAATGCTTGCCCGACGCGCAGGGGGCGGTCATCCTGCCCTCGGTGGTGCGCTACCTGGCCGATGGCGGCCGCAAAATTGGCGCCGAGGCGCAGGTCGCCCTCGCGCTGGACCCCGAAAACACCATCGCCTCGGTCAAACGCTTCATGGGGCGCAGCCTCTCAGACGTGGCTGGCGCCGACAAGCTGCCCTACCGCTTTGCCGATCACCCCGGTATGCTGGGTCTGCACACGGCGCAAGGCGAGAAGTCGCCTGTCGAGGTCAGTGCCGACATTCTGGCCACGCTGCGCTACCGTGCCGAAGACACGATGGGTGACGACCTGTTTGGCGCGGTCATCACGGTGCCCGCCTATTTTGATGACGCGCAGCGCCAAGCCACCAAAGACGCGGCGCAACTGGCCGGGCTGAATGTGCTGCGCCTGATCCACGAGCCCACGGCGGCTGCGATCGCCTACGGTTTGGACAACGGCAGCGAGGGCGTGTACGCCATTTACGACCTCGGTGGCGGCACGTTTGACATCTCCATCTTGCGGCTGACGCGCGGCGTGTTCGAAGTGGTGGCCACCGGCGGGGATTCGGCCCTGGGTGGCGATGACTATGACCAGGCGCTGGCCGACTGGGTCATGGCGCATGCCGGTCGCACGGTGAGCAGCCCGGCCGACAAGGCCGCTCTCAAACAAGCGGCGCGGCGCTGCAAGGAAGCCCTGTCTGCTACGGATTCCGTAGCGTTCCAGGCCCAATTGACGGGGTCTGAGCTGGTTTTTGACGTCACAATTTCGGATTTTGAGGCCGCCACCCAAGCCCTGACTGCGCGCACTCTGACGGCCGTGCGCCAGGCCCTGCGCGACGCACAACTGACGGTGCAAGAGGTGCAGGGCGTGGTCATGGTGGGCGGCTCAACCCGCATGCCGCAAGTGCAGCGCGCTGTGGGCAGCTACTTTGGCCGTGCCCCGCTCAACAACCTCAATCCGGACGAGGTGGTGGCGCTGGGTGCGGCCTTGCAGGCCAACCAGCTGGCCGGCAACAATGCCGGCGGCGACCTGCTGCTGCTCGATGTGATCCCGCTGTCGCTGGGCCTGGAGACCATGGGCGGCTTGGTGGAACGGATCGTGCCGCGCAACGAAACCATTCCCACGGCCAAAGCGCAGGACTTCACCACCTACCAGGACGGCCAGACCGCGCTGGCGCTGCATGTGGTGCAGGGTGAGCGCGACCTGGTCGCCGACTGCCGCAGCCTGGCCCGCTTCGAGCTGCGCGGCATCCCGCCCATGGCGGCTGGTGCCGCGCGTATTCGTGTCACCTTCACGGTCGACGCCGACGGTCTGCTCAGCGTCAGTGCGCTGGAGCAGGGCAGCGGCGTCGAGGCGCACATTGACGTCAAGCCCTCCTACGGCCTGGCTGACGATCAGATCGCCCGCATGCTGCAGGACAGTTTCACTACGGCCGAGGCCGACATGCAGGCCCGTGCGCTGGTCGAGGCCCGTGTGGATGCCGACCGCATGCTGCTGGCGACCCACAGCGCGCTGAGCGCCGACGGTGATTTGCTGGCAGTCGATGAGCGCGACGCTGTCGATGCACTGATGGCCGCGCTGCGGACCATCAGCACCTGCGACGAGGCGGCGCAGATCGAGGCGGCCACGCAGGCCCTGGCCAAAGGCACTGAAGCTTTCGCCGCCCTGCGCATGAACCGCGGCATCCTCAAGGCCTTGGCCGGAAAAAACATTGCAGCGGTCTGACGCCGTCTGCTTGGAACCCACTTATGCCCATCATCAAAATCCTGCCGCACCCTGAATACTGTCCCCAGGGGGCTGAGATCTCCGCGCCGGCCGGTACCTCCATTTGCGAGGCCCTGCTCGATCACCAGATCAACATCGAGCATGCCTGCGACATGAGCTGTGCCTGCACCACCTGCCATGTGATCGTGCGCGAGGGCTTCACCTCGCTCAATGAGGTCGACGAGAACGAGGAAGACCTGCTGGACCGCGCCTGGGGGCTCGAACCCAATTCCCGGTTGAGCTGCCAGGCCTATCTGGCGCAAAAAGACCTGGTGGTCGAGATACCCAAGTACTCCATCAACCACGCCAAGGAAGTCCACTGAGACCGGTCAAGTCATGCGTCAGATTTTCCTGGATACCGAAACCACCGGGCTGTCAGCCGACACGGGCGACCGAGTGATCGAAATCGCTTGCGTCGAATTGTTCAACCGAAAACCGACCGGCAATAACCGCCACTTCTACGTCAACCCCGGGCGTGACAGCCATGAGGATGCGCTCAAGGTGCATGGCATCACCAGCGAGTTCCTCAAAGACAAACCGGCCTTCGCGCTGGTGGCGGACGACCTGCTGGCTTATCTGTCGGGCGCCGATGTGCTGATTCATAACGCGGCCTTCGACCTCAGTTTTCTGAACAAGGAGTTGGCGCTGCTGGGTCGTCCGGCATTTGCCAGCCACGTGGGCCGGGTGATCGATACCCTGGCGATGGCCAAGGATCTTTTTCCGGGCAAACGCAATTCGCTGGATGCCTTGTGCGACCGGCTGGGAGTGGACCGCTCGGGCCGCACCTTGCACGGCGCCCTGCTCGATGCCGAATTGCTGGCCGATGTTTTCGTCAACATGACGCGCGGGCAGGATGCCCTCTTGATCGACCCAAGCCCTGGCGAAGCGACCGGACCTGCCAAGCACAGCGTGGACCTGCGTAGCGTGGTGCTGGCAGTGCCGGCACCCAGCGACCAGGAGTTGGCCGCCCACGAAGAGCTTCTGGCCCAGATTGACAAGGCCAGCGGCGGCAAGACGGTTTGGCGATTGGCAGCCTGATGGCTTGTGGCATAATTTGGGTCTTGTCCGCAGGGGACGCAGGGCGGTTAGCTCAGGGGTAGAGCACAGCATTCACACTGCTGGGGTCGGAGGTTCGAAACCTCCACCGCCCACCAGATCAAGGTTGATACAGCAAGGATTTGCGCACCACGCAAGTCCTTTTTTTTCGCTCTGACGAGGCGACCAGGCTGAGGAGACTGACCCAGGGGCCGCAGGACCACGGCGTGCCAGGGTTGGTTAACCTGTTCGGCATCGAGTCACCCGGTTTGACCAGCGCGCTGGCGATCGCTGAGCATGTGGTGGCGATGACCGCGGATTGAGACCACCGAATGCCCCGCCGCCCTGATCCCGCTAAGTACCTTCGGGACCTCCCGCATGTTGACATGACCGAATAACTGAAGACCCCAAAAACGCTATAGAAAAAGAAGCAAACTATTGAATACCGGCGTGGCCTAGCAGCTGTTTTTGATCTCGCGCGCTGCTTGCCCCACCAAAGCCGGGCCATGGTAAATCAGGCCGGTGTAGATTTGCACCACATCGGCGCCCGCCCGTATTTTGCTCACCGCATCGGCGCCGCTCATGATGCCGCCCACCCCGATGATCGGAAAATCCGGCCCGAGCGCGGCGCGCAGCTGGGTGATCACCCGGTTGCTGGCCTGCAGCACCGGCGCCCCTGACAGGCCGCCGGTCTCAGCAGCGTGTGGCAGGCCCTGCACCGCATCGCGCGCCAGCGTGGTGTTGGTGGCGATCACGCCATCCATGCCGTACCGCTGCAGCGCGGCGGCGATGGCCTGCACCTGATCGGCCTCCAGATCGGGTGCAATCTTGACAAACAGTGGTCGACGCTTGCCATGTTGCTGCGTCAGTGCTTCGCGCCGTTCGGCCAGCGCGCCGAGCAGACCGTCCAGCGCCTCGTCGGTCTGCAGGGCGCGCAGGTTTTTCGTGTTGGGGCTGGAGATGTTGACCGTGACGTAGTCGGCATAGGGGTAGACGCCGCTCAGCCCTAGCAGGTAGTCGTCGGTGGCGCGCTCGATCGGGGTGGCAGCA
>Ga0114981_10002602_pt1 | contig 11611 bp, 2 predicted proteins | sample S_140806_MF_Meta_FD_87028 | JGI IMG/M metagenome (GOLD analysis project Ga0114981, IMG submission 87028) | Freshwater microbial communities from Lake Simoncouche, Canada to study carbon cycling - S_140806_MF_MetaG | ecosystem: Environmental > Aquatic > Freshwater > Lake | place: Lake...
ATGCGAGTTCGTGCCGGCCTTCAACCAAGTGTTTCAGCACTGCTGGGCCATTCGGCACTTGTTCTTCTACTCGACCAAGTGTCTGTGCTGCGTGCAGTCGACCACGCATGCTGGTCGGCCAAGCATTTCGCAGCATGCCAGTTTCTATGAAAGATTGTTTGGCAACATCAAGCGCGGCCAGCCAGTCTGTGCGTGGCAAGACCAAACCAACAAAACAATACAAACTGGCCAACCAGGCCAAACAGGCCAACCAGGTCGACCTGGCCAACCAGGCCAACCAGGCCAACCAGGCCAATCTGGCCGACTATCCCATTTTGTGTCGACAAACCATCTGGACGAGCCCGACCAGCCGGCCTGGCGCGTCGAGGCGCAGACCAGCAACTGGACAGACTACTTGCTGGCTAGCATTTCCGCACTGACACATTGATGTCATTGATGCACATGCAAACCACAAATGTGTGTGTTTTGTACAAGACAGGCAGTGCCGGCATGTTGTTGCCAGTTCGTTTGGTGCGTTTGGTTCGTTTGATGTAAAACAGAAAACCAACCATGTTACAAAAAAACGCAGCACAGTCAGCACAATGCAAACCAGTCCGTTCAAAGTTGCAAAGTTGAAGCATGAACCTGCCAGCTTGCCAAACCAACCGAGCCCTGCCAAACAAAGCCAAGTACTTGGTGCACCACACATGCCAGACATGCACGGTCTCGTCGCCCAGCTGAAACTGGCGTATCCAAACGACATGGTCGTCACAAACGACGTACTGGCGCGAGTCGATGTTGCCGAGCAGTACGAGTTGCCAGACTGGAAAGACTGGCCAGAACTTGAAAAGCTGCCAAGCTGCGACTGGCATTTCTGGACCTACGACCAGCAAGTCGCATGGCTGCTGCAGTTCAACACAGTTGCGCCCGACCGGGTCGACTGCCAATACCTCAACACCAGCCTGACGTATTGTGGCTACGACAGTGTGTTTTGCAGGTTCTGCCGAACTGAAATAGTTCAAGACTACTATCAGCACTGCATAATGTGTAGCGCCACAGCTTGCAAAGACTGTTGTTCAACCAGTTGTGCTGCACACCAATCCGACCAATCCGACCAATCCGACCAATCCGACCAAACCGACCAATCCGACCAAACCGACCAAACCGACCAAACCGACCAAACCGACCAAACCCACCAATCCAAGCATGTGTTCGAGCGCAGGTACGGCACAATGCTGGCACGATGCGATGTTTGTCAGAATTTGGCTTACAATTACCAGTACTCGAAAAAAGACGGAAAGCAGCAAGTCGACGTTTGCCTGAAATGCCAAGACACACCAGATGGCCAGCATCTGATCCAAACACACAACATGCTGCCTTGCGCAACGCCGCACTTGTCCAAGCACGACCTGCACGACCGGTTCGGCAGCCTGCTGGACTGGATCCCAGTCTGCAACGCAACAACAATTTCGACAAAGCAATGTGAATGTGACTACACTGATGATAGTGAACAAGACACTACTGGCATTTTGCTGCTCAACATCAACAAGTCCAGCAAGCTGTTTGGCAAATGCAGCATTTGGACAAACCAAAACAACTACATCTCGGTGAGCTTGCTCAACCACAACTTGAAGCATGTGTTGGCAGGCATGATCAAGCAGTACGAACAGTACCAGTTGTATTTAAAACTGGCTGACCAAATGAAACAGCCTGACCACTTGGTTAGGTACTATGCGCACGTTTGATACTGGTTATTACGTTTAACTCGTTACTATTTCTTTTTGCCAAACCGTTTCCAGGGAGATGGTTTTGATGTGGTTTTGGGTTTTTGGGATTGCAGTGCACCACTGCCACCACCGCCACCAGCGCCACCACTGCCACCACTGCCACCACCGCCACCACCGCCACCACTGCGACTGCCACTACCACCACCGCCACTGCCACTGCCGCCACCACTGCGACTGCCACTACCACCGCCACCACTGCCAATGCCGCCACCACTGCCACTGCCGCCACCACTGCCGCTGCCACCATCGCCACCACTGCCACTGCCGCCACCGCTACCACCACCGCTATGTTGTTGCACGAACAAATCGTAGTGACCGCCATCAGCGCTTCCAGTGTATAGCAAATTGATAGGTTTAGTCAACGTGTCATTGTTAGTTTGGTACAGTTCCCAACGTTTGTTGTCTTTGCGCAATCTAAAAATTGCTAGCTGTATGTCAAACAATCTGTTTAAAACTAAAGTTACAAAGTTCACAATCGGACCGGTTACGTATGCTGTAGTAAAGCCATTCGGGTCTATGGCCGCCAAAACAAGTTCATGCAAGTGCTTGTCCCGGTCGGCTTGGTTTACGCTAAGTGAGCCAACGTAGAGTCCCAGTGCATCTCTTTCAATCATGTCGCGATCCTCTTTGCTTATCGTATAGTTTAGCAATACAAGCTTTACTGCATCGCTGTTCTTGTTGTGCTTAAAGTATTTCCAAAACAGGTACCGTATGTGTTTGATGTTGGTTTCATTCACATTTTGACCAACTGCTTCGCACAAGCTGTTCCAAAAACAGAGACCGTTACCCAACACTGATGTTACCAGATTTTTGTTGCATAATTTGTTTCTTACATCGTACTGATTATAGTTAACAGGTATGCCATTCAGTACGTTATCGACGCTCGTCTTGTTCATCGGATGCCCATTATACGACTGAAACCACTTGTATGCTACGAATGTGGTCAAATTGGTCGAATCAAACGTGCTGTGCGTTATCAACGGCACAACTAACACGTTACACAACATACTGTTTCTAACTGTTTTAAAGTCTTTTGTAATTGGCAGAATCGCCTTAAGTCGTTGATCTATTTCGGTCACTTCGATGTTGATCTCAATGTTTGACTTTATCTTTACGTACAGACTTGGCAGGTGTTTATCCTCCTGTTGTAAAACTTCAAAACTGTACTTACTCAGCTGCCTAACTCGTTCACCGACCGACAAGTGTGTCAACGAATCGGTATGCCTCACAACATCTTTTTCATCGAAATCGTTTATGGTTGACCGACATTGCTGTACGAAATCCTCAACGTTGTTCAAGCTGGACAAATGCATGCATAGCCAGCCAGTCTTCATGTCACAACGCATAGTTACTGTTGTGGATGTATTACGACGACAAAATGCTGCGCATGCAACTGCTATTATGTGAGCCACGTTTGGTTTGCGCGCATCTGCGTCGAAGAACATGACGACTGCGTTATCACTGGTAGGCACTCTTGGTTCGTCTGTAGACTTGTTGAATGTCTGTACCGTTGCCACCACATTGTTGGTCGACCTGTTTGGTGGCGAGTTCGGCTCCACAGCGTTGTTTGGCTGCCCAACCATCTTGCAATGCACGATCTCTGTTTTACTGCTTGACAACACTGCGCGAATATACGCACCAACAACGTCGTATTTGATAATATTGGGTTCGTGGCACTGATTTGCAACATAGTCGGTCAACGGCTTTGTGGCACATGGTTTTTCATCCAAAACCTGAAAGCATGCCAGTACACAGCCAAGCAACGGCTGGTTGGTGGCTTTGGCTGCTTCAAATGCGTGTATGGCTTCATCAACAAGTGCATTATATTCGGGAGCAAGGTTTAGGCAGTGTTGCAGCATTTTGTTTATTTCGGACATCATGTCGTCATAACTTGCAAGCTCTGGACGAACGCCACCACCACCCGCGCCTGCACCACCACCACCACCACCACCACCACCACCACCACCACCACCGCTGCCCGCGGCTGCACCATGGTTACCACTACCCGCGGCTGCACCATGGTTACCACTACCCGCGGCTGCACCACCACCCGCGCCTGCACCACTACCCGCACTTGCACCGCCATTCGTGGCTGCACCACTGGCTTTGCCGCCGCTGTCACCATTGCCACCACGATCAGGTTGTGTTTCTCGCTTCGTGCTACTATAATCATCATTATCACCTGAACGGCCCTGCTGGCCTTCAACGCCACTATGCGGGTCTGCATCTGCCAACAAACCATGGGTGTTTGTACCACTTGGTGGCCATACGGTTGGTTCGGCCGAAGCATCTGATGCCATTCCAGCGATCGTCTGTCTTTCCAAGTGGTGTTGGTAAGCGTTTTGCCCAACGGCACACGCTTGCATATCTGTTTCAATCCACTTTACATTCATCGTTTCGCACATGACACGTGGTATGTCGTGTACTGCGTTTTGCGATACAGTGTGTCCATTCGGTCTGACTCCGTGCCCGTCAAACACAGCAAACACGTAAGTTTCATTCAAATTAAGTTTGTCGGTGTCGACCACAAAAGCCGTTTCATCGTCAGGTGGCGGTCTTCCTGGTAAAACCATTATTCCATGTAGTGTTGTATCGGTCGTTTTGTATATTTGGTTCAAAATGTTCAAATCTTTCAAATAGTGTTTTGTTCTAACAGCCAAGCCGTTAGTGTCGTTTCGATTGTCCTCAACACCGTCCGAGCAAACAACAAACTTGGTCTGACTTGCAAGACCTTTCATTGGAATTTCCTCGATGGTATGTGCGTTTTGCAAATCAAGCGCAGATGTGTCACCGATTGCACGGCTGACCGCCAAGCCTAGTGGGCCCCGGTCAAGGTTTTCGTGTTGGTTGCAATATTTAAAATGTACATTTGCTGTACCTGGAGGTTTGTTTGACAAAAACCCATGTGTAGGTTTATAGTCAGAGTCGCACACAACTAACGGACTGTCACCTAAGCACCACGCATATAAATCCACACATGTAGGTTGTCTTGTCGCAAACACGAGTGTCATAGTTGATCCAGACTTGCTGTTTACACTGTTGATGTACGTTTGCACTGCTGCCTGCATTTGCTTAATGCGTTCAAAAGACAAGCTCGTTTCGAACTTGCCACAAAACGCCGCATCTTCTCCTGCGCGGCCTCTGCGTGAAACAAAGTGCGCGGCATCATCCAGTTTGATACACATTACAACGTCTGCACTGTTTAACCACGATGATGGTCTAGTGGTCATAACGTGGTTTTGCAAATCCAACGTACTTATTTTTGACGCAAACGGTTCCATGTACCAAAAATGCGCCTCATTGGTGTTGCGCGGTTCTCCACTCATGTTGTCAGCGAGGCCTGATTGCATTTCAAGGTTCGGGTCGCCAAGTACGATGGCCGCAACAGCATCACTGGGTGTGTCGGTCGGCACACTGCTTGCATGGCTTTCGCCAGATTGCGCCAATGCGTGGTCGACCAGATGCACTGCTTTACTGCCGCCATCTTGATTCGGCAAGTGTTGTGGCACTGTGGTTGGCAACGACGTCGACGTGTTGTCTGTCGATGCACTGAACGATGTTGATGCAGGCGACTCAACAATCGATTCGTAGTCAGAGTCACTACCTTCGAAATCAGAACTAAGTTGTCGCGTGTCGTGTTGTGATTCGGATGTATCAAGTTGAACCATTGTTGTATTTTGCGGCACACCAAGTTGCACGCTACCCCTGTCTGCACCACCACCATCGGGTTTTGCACCACCACCATCGGGTTTTGCACCACCACCACCACCACCACCAGGTGTTAAATCACCGCTACTGCCAAGGCTGGCGAGTGCCTGTTGGTAAGCACGTTTAAATGCTTCATTGTGCCAGTTGCGTCTAAACATTTCTGGCAGCTTCTGCACAGCATCTGACGTTTGTTGAGATTCGTGTTGATCTGTCGGTGCTGGTGTTTGTGTTGGATGTGCCGGTGGTTGTGGTTGTATCGTTGGTTTGAGTGGTGGTGTTGTAGGTTGGGGTGGTTGTGCTGGTGTTTGTGGTTTTTGTTGTGCCGTTGCCAGTGGATTTGTTGGTGGTTGGGGTTGTGCTGGTGTTTGTGGCGCCGGTGCCGGCGATGTTTGTGGTTTTGGTTGGGGTGCAGCCATTGCTGGCGATGGTGACGGTGCAGTTGCCAGTGGATTTGTTGGTTGGGTTTGTGCTGGTGTTTGTGCTGCAGCCATTGCTGGCGATGGTGCCGTTGCTGGTGGTGTTTGTGTTGAACTTTGTGTTGGTATTCGTGGTTCAATTCGTTGTGATGATTTACTAGGTATTGAGCCTGGCGAATTAGTTTTCGAACCGTCATCGCGAGGCGCGCCAATAACCGTTGCACCGGCTAAACCATTTGAACCGTCGGGTAATTCCGGTTTGCCAAGATTGGTTTGTTCCACATCGTCCGAACCAGCCGGACCATTTTGACCACTTATCCCAGCCGAATCGCTATTGGGCAAGCTTCCAGACAGGTTAGCGCTGGCAAACCCAGATTGCGGCACGGTTGATGGCGCGCTTGCTGGCTGTTCGAGTTCTGGTGGAACTGATCTCAAAACATTTATGGCAGGCCCAAGTGGTCCCACTTGCACGCGCGAATCGTCAGTGCTGGCATGCGAATTGTTTGAACCACTGGGATGGTCATCTTCGCGATTGGTTGTGTCATGAGAACTTTCACCATCCAGACCATCGAATCTATGCGCATCATCTGAACTGTCTGAACCATCTGCACCATTTGAACCGGCTGAACCATCCGATCCTCGCGGCCCATGAACACTGTCCGAACCATCTAAACCAACCGAATTACTTGACAAACTGACTGAATCATCTGCACCAGCTGAACTAATAGAATTGTCCAAACTGTCCGAACCATCCAAACCATCCGAACTCCCATGCGCACTATCCGAACCATGCGACGTATCCGAACCGTTTGGATCACCTGCCGAACCAAGATCAGCTGGGGCGTCGTTGTTGCTCGTCTGTGGCTTAGACGGATTGCCGTTGTAGTCACTAACGTCGGGCTCGCCACTTGATAGCGTATCCTTATCATCATTGCTGTCATCACCAAAATCACTTGAATGTGTTGCAGTTGTGCCGGACGTGGTCGGATTGCTTTCGGGTGTGTGTGGTTGCACGAACGGTTTGGACAAAACGGGAGCCACATTTGCCGGGATTGGCGGTGCTTGGTTGTCTTTGTCATCGTCCAAACCGGCTTGATCACCCGAACGATTCTCACCAAACTTGGAAGCGCCATGTCGACCAGGCGGTGCAGTAGCCCCGGATGGCGTTAGCATGGGCGTGGTCGGGTTTGCAAGTTGTTGGACTTGTTCCAAACTTGGCTGGGCATCAGCCAAGCTGGACACTGCTTCCATAACATTCAATCGATTCGTTGCTTGTTGCAGTGTTTGTTTCGCTTGGTCAGTCAAACCGACAAGCTGGTCATAAATGCCAGTATACTGTTCATGTGCTGTGTTGCTTGCTTGCTGTCGATCAACAACGTCTGTCGCCACTTCAATTGCAGCATTTGCCGCCCGGATGAGTTCTGCAAGTTGTCTACCAAACTCTTCAATCTGTTGTGTTGCAGCCACCATCTTGTTGTTGGCGAGTTGCAAAGCTTGCTTGGCAGACTCCAACTTGCTACTAAATGGTTGCTGAGCACTTTTGACACTGGTCAATGATTCTGTTGCTTCTTCCAACGTCTCGCCACGAATCGGCAGTCCATCCAAAATTGTGCTTGCAGCCTCCAAGCTGGTGCGTGCAGCTTCAAACTGGCTGTTGACATCGTCACTAGTTTGTGGTTCAATACCAGCACGGTGTTTCAAAGCTTGCCACTGATCAAATTTGTCTACGTACGATTGGTTTGTTTCAGCATGTTTCTGACGTCTGCCTTCGAGCAGCCTAGTAATTTTATTATTTAGCCCATCTTGCATGGTTTGCTGTGCACGCTGCAAGTCCTCTTGCACGCTGGCTGCCAGTTCTTGAATTTGGTTCAACTGGTGAACTGGAATATTTGATTCTGCAAGTTGGTCTGCAAGTTGTCGGGCATTTGTATAATCAGTCGTTGCTTTGACAAGATGCTCGGCAAGTTTGTTTTTTGTCGGTTGGTCGAGACTTTCAATGTCTGCTTGTTGTCTCAAAGTGTTTATACTTTGCATAGCAGTATTTGCATTACCAACAGCATTAGTTGCAAGTCCGGCCAACCGAGTTTGCTCGGCCACCCGTTCTGCTGCCAACCGTGCTGCATCTAACTGCGCTGCCTCTGCTTGCTCGGCCGCCAACCGCTCTGCCTCTGCTTGCTCGGCTGCTTGCCTTCGCTTTTCCTCGGCCGCCCGCTCTGCCTCCGCCCGCCTTCGCTCTTCCTCGGCCGCCCGCTCTGCCTCTGCCCGCCTTCGCTCTTCCTCGGCCGCCCGCGCCGCCTCTGCTTGCTCTGCCGCCAACCGCGCCGCCTCTGCTTGCTCTGCCGCCAACCGCGCCGCCTCTGCTTGCTCTGCCGCCAACCGCGCTGCCTCTGCTTGCTCGGCCGCCCGCGCTGCCGCTTCTCGCTCGGCCGCCAACCGCGCTGCATCTGCCCGCGTTCGCTCTTCCTCGGCCGCCGCGGCTGCTGCCGCCCGCTCTGTCTCCAACCACTGCGTCTCTGTTTCGACAAGCCCATCGATGTCGGCAAAGTGATCACTATGATGAGCTTCAGCAGTCTTGCTGTCTGTGAACAACTGCTCGGCTGCAAGTGTCAGATTCACAGCGTCTGTTGAACGGTTGCATGGCTCTTCCATGTTTTGTTCCAAATGCACTATTCGAGTTTCAAGCGCACGTAAGCGTTCGTTTTCCTCTTCAAGTCGCCGTCTTATTGTTTCACTAAATTCTGCGCGAGTTGATGCTGCCAACATGTTTCGGCACCGTTCACTCAGCGTTTGAAAGTCTTGTTTGACGTCGTTGAAGAGTCGCCGCACATCAGCCACAATCGGTGTGGCTAATGCGATTTGCTGATTAATATCTGTTCGTTCTGCTTCGGCAAAGCCGGCCCGTTGCTGCGCTTGTTGCACAAGTCTTGCGGCTTCATCAGCGACACGTTGGGCTGGTTCAATTTGTTGGGTTGCAGTGTGGACTTGTTGCTCAGCAAACGCCGTTGAAACATTGTCTTTGATTAATTGTCGTTCCTGTTCAGCAGCACGTAGAAACTCTGCTGCTTGGTTTGCAACGTTGTCAAGATTGTTGATATAATCTTGAATGTCAGTTGTCGCAGCTACAATATTTGCTTGCTGGGCTGTGTGCAATGATGCGTTGATTTCTAGTCTGCAGTGTGCTATTCTGTCAACATGTGTGCTGATTTGTTCAATAGCATGTTCTGCGAGCCGCCGTTGCTGGTCAATTGCTTCCTGGTGCCGTTGTTTGGCTATACTAATTGTTACAAGATGTTGGGTAGCCAACGCGCCCATGTTATTTAACCTTTCGCTTGCCCTTGTCGCGTTATAAACTATCTCACGAATTCGCAGATGAATTCTATGCAGAGCCGGGCCGTTGAAAGCATTACGGATTGTCGGTTTTATGCTCTCTAATTCAGCAGAGTTTGTGAGTATGTCTTTGCAAAGTTCCTTTGCTTGCTCGGCCAGACTGTTTAACTGCTCCATTGCATTATTTATTTCGTCGTCGTTCTGGTCAAGTATGCTTTGTTCCGCACTTTTCTTGGTTGCTTGTATTTTGTCGGTGCGAGTTGCGGAGCTTTTGGCAACAGCTTTTACTTTCGGCATGATACGCTCAACGCTTGCCAACGCATCAGTGTATAAACCAGCGACTCGGCAATCGGTGTCGCCGTCCAAGCTGAGAAACACGATGCGGGTCTGGTCGGCCAGCTTGGCAACGACATAAATGCGCTGGTTCTGAACTGCCAGACTGGTCAGCCAGCCTGCATCGCGCCACATGATTTCGAATTCATGGCTGCGCGGGTTGTAGCGCACCACGTGGTTGTACTTGGCAATCCAGATTTCATCGTTGTACACTACAATCTGGCGGCAGTCGAACTGGCCAAACCTAGCAAAGCGTTTTTTGTCAAAGTCGTAGCTTGCAAAGTTTTGCGCATTGCCGTAGTACAATGTTTGGCCCAACAGCGCTGCACATGTTGGTGCAAAAGCCAAATCTGTCCAAAAACTGGCCTGACCATCCTGGCTAGGAGGCGTGCCATGCACAACCGCGTTGGGTTTCAACTGAGCGCGCAGATTTTTGAACACAACAACGTGATGTTGGCTTGTTGCTGCCACACAGATGACCAATTTCTTTTCAATATTCACAGTTTCATCTTGGTATGCACACAACCCGTCCTTGTTGACCCAGTGATACAAATTGTCGTCTGTTTTGTACATGCTAGACACGATGCCTTTCGTTGTTACGGCGGTGTCGTCATTACCGACACTGTTTGCGTCGAATGCAAATCCACGCAAAGGTTTCATCTTGTCAGTATAAACACGCCAGTTTGTCAGGTTGTTGCACGACACTAACCGAGAAGGATAAACACCCAGCTTGTTGTGCCCAACTGAACTGCACAGCGGTGCTTGATCAACCTTGTGATCAAAGTACCAAACCATTTTCTTGTCACAACCAACCAAGTTCAGCTTTGTGTTGCACAGCGTCGCATGTGTCGAAAACTGGACATTGAACCGTGATATCGCCACGCCAACGCCTGTTGGTTTTTGGTCGTTTTCTGTAACGTGCACAATCTGGTGCTTCGAGCCAACAATGGTGCTGGCCAACACAGCTGGCTGTGACGCTGGACCAGCCACATCTGGCTGGAAGGCCAAGCTGGTGATTAAATCGCGCACTCTGCGACTGCGCCAAAATGTTTCCAGCTTGTTGTGCTTGGTTGAAGCCAGCACCACAAAGCCGTGCTGGCTGAACGCCAAGTACTTGCCAGACACTGCCATGTGGCTCACATTCTGGGCAATCAGCGTGTAGATGGACATTCTGGACGGCCGAAAAAACGTCTGGTTGGCATCTTGCTGGTAGACTTTGCGAAACAGACCCGACTGGTTGACGTAGTACACCACCATGTGATCCGAGTCGCCTGGCTGGTTTGGTTGGTTTGGTTGGTTTGGATCATCGTCTCTGCAAAACGCCAGGTACCTGCACTGCGCCAAGCCGGCATCCAGCCTGGTGGTTGTGTTGTTATTAAAGTCAGTCAGCCAGCCTTGGCGTTCGTCCGAGACAACGATGCCAGTTTCGTCTGGCAGCAGCTGCATGGCAGTGGCGTTTTTGTACGACTTGTTGACTACTTTGTCTGGTCTGGCAGTCTTGGCCGAACTGTACAGTTTTTGGTTGTCAAGGTTGTACATGTGCAGCCTGTCGGCAAACAGCACAAACAAGCTGCTGGCGTTGCGCGACAGCTTGACATCGACGACCAACCGCTTGGTTTGAAAATGACGTTTCTCAAACGATGTGCTTTCAACATCTTGTGGCTGGTCAATTGGAACCAACGCCGGCAATCCATCATCATCATCATCATCATCATACGCGGTACTACCACCACCACCACCGTCATCCCGGCGTGCGCGGCCAACGTCAGAACTGAACCCACTTGTGTAACTTCGTCTGCCACCACCACCGCCGCGACTAACCCAGCTGTCGTCATCGCTATCAAAGGCACCGGCACCATTATGCTCCCAGATTGCCCTGTAATACCTGTGGCCGTCACCACCACCACCACCACCACCATCATACCCGGCCGCATCGGCACTACCCCAGTCGTCGCTTACACCACCTCCACCACCTCCACCACCTCCACCACCTCCACCACCTCCACCACCTCCACCACCTCCACCACCTCCACCACCTCCACCACCTCCACCACCTCCACC
>Ga0114981_10002603_pt1 | contig 11607 bp, 8 predicted proteins | sample S_140806_MF_Meta_FD_87028 | JGI IMG/M metagenome (GOLD analysis project Ga0114981, IMG submission 87028) | Freshwater microbial communities from Lake Simoncouche, Canada to study carbon cycling - S_140806_MF_MetaG | ecosystem: Environmental > Aquatic > Freshwater > Lake | place: Lake...
ACAGTGGCAAGGACGCAGGGTTGCCAACCCTATCGTTGGCAGTAGATAATCCGGCCATGGTGCTCGACGCGGTCATACTCGGAGCCGGACCGGCCGGACTGGCCGTCGCCAACGCCATGACCCGTGCCGGCGCGAAGGTGAAGGTCATCGAACCCGCAGCCCGTGTAGGCGGCTCCATCCGGACCATCCGCGAAGATGGCTGGCTGGTAGAGACCGGCCCCAACACCCTCCAACTCGAAGGCGCGGAAGACGAAGCGCTGCTCGCGGCCTATGGCTTGGCCGAAGCCACCCAATCGGCCGACATGCGGGCGGCAAAACGCTACATCTACGCCCACGGCAAACTCCACGGGCTGGGCGCCAACCCTTTGAGCCTCTTCGGTTCTAATCTGCTGACCTTCCAAGGGAAGCTGCGCTTGATGACGGAAATATTCCGCGGCAAAGGGGGCCACGTCGGGGAAACGGTCGAGCAGTTCGCATCGCGTCGCTTCGGCCCGGAAGCCGCGGCGATGCTCATGGATCCAGTCGTCTCCGGCGTCCATGCCGGCGACCCGTCGAAATTGGTGATGGCCGACTGCTTCCCGCGGATCCACGCCTTCGAACAGGAATTTGGCTCGGTGCTCAACGGCCTTCGCCACGCCCCCAAGGTGAGCCGCAAGGTCGTCGGCTTTCCAGGCGGTATGCAGCAGCTCGCGGACGCGATGGCCGCGCCCCTCGGCGCGGAACTTCGCCTACGGAGCGTCGCCACACAGATTCGTCTCGACGCCAAAGGCTGGAACGTCGCCTGGCGCGACGCCAACGGCACGGAAGACGGTGCGTGTGCGAAGCGCCTAATCGTGACCGCACCGCATTGGCATTGGGCCTCCCTGCCCTTCGACGAATCCGTCACGCGCATGCTGCGCGACTGGGAGCACGCATCCGTGCCGGCCGTGACCGTCGTCGCCCGCGGCTACGCCGTCACTGATGTGCCGCACCCGCTCGATGGTTTCGGCTACCTGACACCAGGCGCCGAGAAACGTGAAGTGCTCGGCTGTCTCTTTCCGACGTCGGTACTTCCGGCACGGGCGCCCGAAGGCCATGCGTTGCTCTGCTGCTTCATCGGCGGAGCTCGCCGACCTGATCTGGCTGCACTTACAGACGAGGCCCTGCGCAAGGTCGTGGATGCCGAACTCGCCACGACACTCGGCATCAAGGCCACGCCGCGCAAGGAGTGGATCCAGCGGTGGGAACGGGCAATCCCTCAATATGATGCAGGCCAGCGGCGTAGAGAAGCGGCGCTCGCCCAGACCGAAGTCGCGCACCCCGGACTCCATTTCCACGGAGCGTTCCGCGGGGGCATTGCGCTAATGCACGTCATCCGGACCGGTGACGCCCTTGGCCGGGCGCTAGCAGGACGCTAAACGATTAGGCGTGGGGCTTCGGGGCGGGCAGAGCACGAACCACCAAGAAGGCCGGCAGCATCAGCGCTGCGGCGACAATGTAGACCCAGAAGTGGGAGCCGAAATGGAAATAAAGCAGAGCCGCGCTGATCGGTCCGATCACGCGGGCGAGCGAGCCAGCGGAACGTAGAATCCCTAGATTGCGACCTTGCTCGGAGGCATCGGAATAGAGGGAGACTAAAGCTGATACGCTAGGCAGGATCAGGCCGGTCGCAAAAGAGATGAGGCCCATGCCGACAAAGAACAGCGGCTTACCCCAAGCTGGGAGGACGCCGAACCAGCCGACAGGGTTTGGGATCACTGCTACCATGAGGAACGCAATCGCGGCAGTGATAAAACCGAAGAGCAAGACCTTGCGCTGACCGACGCGGCCGACAACACGACGAGACAAGCCCTGGGCCAACACCAGGCTGACACCATTGAAAAGGAAGAGCATCGCGTTGTCACGCGGGCTATAAGCGAAGAGTGCGAGCGTCAGGAAGACGATCGTGTTCTCCATGCCGGTGAAGCCGATCTGATAGATCAGATTGGCGAAGGAGGTGCGCCTGACTTCGCTCGACCGGACATTGGCCAGATCGAAGATGGAAGGCCGCTTCGCATCTTTGGTAGCACGCTTGTCCGCCGGCAGGGTCTCGGGGAAGAATGCCAGCACGAGAATGAAATTGGCGCATGCCATGAAGGCAGCGATGGCAGCGGAAACGGAAAAGAGATTTAGGCCGAAGGCACTGGCGGCAACGGCGGCCGAGCCAGAAGTATCCGGAGCGGTAAAGCCTCCGATGATTGGCCCGCAGAGGAAGCCGAGTCCGATGGCAATGCCGACTACCGCCATGCCCTTGGTCCGCTCCTTCTCGTCGGTGATATCAGCTGCTGCTGCGCTCGCGACTGCGATATTACCAGCCATCATACCGCAGACCATGCGCGTCAGCACCACGACCCAGAACTGGGCGGCGAAGATCCAGAGCACGTAAGATAAAGCGCTGCCGGCGAGCGTCAGGGTGAGGATGCGGCGGCGACCAAGCCGATCCGACATGGCACCCCAGATTGGCGAGAAGATGAACTGCAACAACGAGTAAAGGGTGCTGAGTAGGCCGCCGAACAGGACGGTCTTTTTGAAGACGGTATCGCCACCCATCCATTCCGCGGCGGCATTCAGCGAGCCGATCAACGTGCCGACCGAGCCTTCGCTTTCAATGTAATGCTTAAGCAGATGGGGGAACAGAGGGATGATGATGCTGAAGCCCACGATGTCCATGAACACCGTCAGGAAGATAAGCCCTAGGGTGCGACGCTGGGCGGGGACGACGGGGGCGGACATGAAGCCCAAGATGGGGTCCTTGCCGACCTGCGCAAACAAAACAGCGGCTTGCGAAGCGGGCCAAGGGGGCGATGATAAGGCCATGCGAATTTTCGCCCTCATCCTCTTGTCGCTAGGGCTATCCGGCGCCCGGGCGGCCACCGACCCGAAGCTCCTGCTGATCGAGCAGAAACTCGGAGGATTCCAGGATAAGGATTACGCCTTGGCGGTAGAGAAGACCCTCGCCGAATTCGAAGGCCGTACCGGTGTCGGGCTTCGCCCGGGTGACCTCCGCCGCTGCGGCCTTAAGCTCTCCTCCGAAGGTGGCGCAGGCTTGGCGACCTCCAAGCCGCTGGTCCGAGCAATCACCGCGGCCTTGATTCGGCGCGGGTTCGCCCAACAGGCCATCACGCTCTGCGACACCAAGGTCGAGAGCCTCCGCCAAGCGGGTTTTCTTCCGGGCCTCTCCACTCAAAGCCAGACGTTCGAAGGCTACCCAGTCATGGCGTGGGAGCTGTCCGCCTCGACCTGGGCCAAAGAAAGCCAGTTGCGCTATGAAAACCAGGTTCTGTCTCGACCCGGCTCGCAAGACGTACCTTGGGGCGACGCCCGCGTCAGCGTGCTCCCGAAGACCCTCATCGATGAGGTCGACTTCTGGATCAACCTTCCGGTACTCAGCGACAGCAAGTCCCTCGGCGTACACGGGGCGATGGCGGCGGCCTCACTCGGTAACATGGCCAACGCCGAACGTTTCCTGGACAACCCCTTCAACGCCTCCAAGGCGGCCGTCGAAGTCTGCGCCATCCCGAAGCTCGCCAAGCGCAACGTGCTCACAATTCTTTCGCTGGAACGCTACCAAGTCCTCGGAGGACCCGGCTTCGACGCGAGCTGGTGCCGCTCGGAAAAGACCCTCCTGAGTAGCGCGAATCCGGTCATCATCGATTTCATCGGTTTGCAGAAGATCAACGCTGGCCGCACCGCGAGCGGCATCGAACCAATCCATCCAGAGCCGCCGATCTTCGGTGCAGCGAACTCCGGAGAGATTCGCCTCGGCACCTGTCGGCCCTCGGAAATCACGTTGGTCCGCCTAAGCGCTCCTTGAACCATGCTTAATAAGCTGAAACAAATCCTAGCCCCTATCCGCTACTGGAATGAGCTGCCGCTGAAGCAGCTGGACGATCGTCCGGCAATCACGCAGGCGCCAGCCAGCAAGATCCCTCCCTTCGTCATCCAGACGTGGGAAGACCGTCTCTTCGGAAAGACCCATCTCCGCGAGATGGCCGCGTTCCGGGCGCTTAATCCTGAACTAAGCTTCGAACTCTGGGATCGCGACCAACGGCAGGCCTACATGCAGGAGAAGTGGGGCGCCCATGCCATCTTCCCAATCTACCAGAAGTCCCTCTTCGGACCGATGCGGACAGATATCTTCCGCTACTGCCTGATGGCAGACCGTGGCGGCTTCTATTTCGACATCAGCAAGGGCTGCACGGTTCCGCTCCGTACGCTTTACGGCCCCGAGACCGAGGCACTCATCACCTACGAGCCCCACCTGAGCCATATCGCCTGCGAACCCGCCGTCGCCCCGCATCTACTCCATCCGGATAAGCTGCTCCTCCAGTGGGGCTTCGGCTTCGCCCCCGGACACGCGATTCCACTTCGGACGATTCAGAATATCTGCGCCGAGTACCCGCGCTACCAAGGCCAGACCTTCGCCTTTCCGAAGGACGCAATCCGCGAACTCACCGGACCTATCATGTTCACCAAAAGCGTGCGCGAAGCTTATGCCCGCGGACCCTTGCCGAACGTCGTGCAGGCAGGCATCGACTTCAACAGACACGGGGTGTTCGCATTGAAGGGCTCGAAAGTACGCTATATGACTGCCCCCGCCTACACGAAGGCGAAGAATCAGCCAATCGTCCTCTGATCGTCCAGGCATGAAAAGGGCGGCACAAGATACCTTGGCCGCCCTTTCTCCGTCGACATCAGGTCAGAGGTTCAGGCCGAGGGCTTCCGAGGCGGTGGCGCGCTCTTCGAGCAATTCCTTCTCGGTGATCGCAATCTTCTCCTTGGAGAAGGCGTCGAGCGGCAGACCCTGGACGATTTCCCAAGAGCCGTCGGCCTTGGTACGGAGCGGATAGCCGAACATGATGCCCGGGGAGATGCCATAGTCGCCCTTGGATAGGACCGCGACGGAGTGCCATTCGCCAGCCGGAGTCGGGACGTGGAGGCTGCGTAGGGTATCGAGGGCGGCGTTCGCGGCAGAAGCGGCGGAAGAGGCGCCACGGGCCTTGATGACGGCGGCGCCGCGCTTCTGGACATCGGAGACGAAGGTCTCCTTGAGCCACGCATGGTCGGTGATGACCTGCGTCGCGGGCTGGCCGCCGATGGTGGCGTTGGTGAAGTCGGGATACTGCGTCGAAGAATGGTTACCCCAGATGGCGACGTTCTTGACGACGGAGTTGTGCGCGCCGGCCTTGTCCGCGAGCTGCGACTTAGCGCGGTTCTCATCGAGACGGGTCATTGCGAAGAAATTCTCGACCGGCAAGGCGCCGGCGGAGCGCAGGGCGATGAGGGCGTTGGTGTTGCACGGATTACCGACGACGAGGACCTTAACGCTCTTCTTAGCGTTGCGCGCGATGGCTTCGCCCTGGCCGATAAAGATCTTGCCGTTGATACCGAGGAGATCCTTGCGCTCCATGCCGTCTTTGCGGGGTACGGCGCCGATGAGCAGGCACCAGTCGGCGTCCTTGAAGCCTTCGTTGAGGTCGCCAGTGGCGACGACGTCCGTGAGAAGAGGGAAGGCGCAGTCCTGGAGTTCCATCACGACGCCGGCGAGGGCGTTGAGGCCAGGTCCGACTTCGATGAGATTGAGGGCGACCGGTTGGTCGGCTCCGAAGACGGCGCCAGAAGCGAGGCGGAAGATGGCGGCGTAACCGATATTGCCGGCGGCGCCGGTGACCGCGACGCGAATGGGGGACTTGGAAGCCATAGAGGGATGCCTATCTAGTTAGCCTCCCCCCTCGGAGTGAAGCGGAAACTAGAGCCCAAGCTCGCCTTGCATCAGGTCATCGGCAACCGGAGCCGACACGCTGTCCCGGACCAGCTGGGAAAGGGGGGCGGACGAACGCCCTTCCAACCCACAAAGGGCCCGCAGCACCAAGGCCGCCGCCAACGCATCGTACAATGCGCAGTGATATCGCCGGCGGCTCGGGGGACAATGCTCCGCCGCCAGCGTATCGAGGCGCGGGGTCAGGTGGAGGACGGAGACCAGGGAGGAAAGGCGGAAGTCCCCCAAGGTCGGAGCCCAAGCCCGGGCGAGACGGCAGGTGTCAATCCAAGGGCCCCACTCGGCGACGGAAGCTTCTTCGCCGACAAACGCCGGGACCGCCGAAGGGCGCGACCAGGTGCCACGCAGGAGGCCTGACTCGACAGAAGCATTATGCGCGGCGAGCAGGCCGGTGCGACGAAGGGAAACCCATTGATCCCACTCGGATTCGAACGGCGGCAGTCCCTTCAGATCCTTGACTCCAAGGCCATGGCACTGGGTATCGATCGCCGGCACGGGAACGCGAGACGCGTGCAGGCGCGTGGATGCCGAGACGATTTCGCCGCCCAGGATTGTGGCCACGCCAAACTCGACGACTCCTGTGCGTGAACTACCCTCAAAATCGATGACGTGAATAGGGACCGATGACCATGGCGCGGAAGAAGTGCTCATCGGGTCAGCGCCATTCGTGTCTGGGATAACGCCCACGTAGTTCCTTCTTCACGCCTTCATAAGAGCCCTTCCAAAAGGCATCGAGGTCGGTGGTGCGTTGTTGCGTACGCCGGGCGGGTGACTGGATGCAGATGACCATCGGCACCTTGCCGAGGCACACGCGCAGTTTGCTGCCCGGGAAGTCGTAGAGCTCCTGCACGGTGGCTTCGATCTCCGCCTGGCCGTCGGCGGTATACTCGATACGTGCGGGATGCTTCTTCCGCGGAAGGATAAGCTTCTCCGGGCAATAAGACTCGAGTGCCATGGCCTGCTCGTGCGTCAGCCAACCGCGGACGACTCCGAAGACCGGGCGATCGCGAATATCGCGATAGGCGACGGCCCCAGTACAGACCTCTTCGATCACCATGCGACGGGCGGCGTCATCGAAGACGGGGATACCCAGTTCCGGGCAATGCTTTGAGAGAAAGTTGACGCGCCGAATCCAAGCATCGACGGGTGCGTCCCACTTCTCGAGCTCCAGCCGCCCCGCGGCCACTTCTTCGGCCAAGATACGGCTGGCAGCATCAGAGGGAGCATCGTCGCGCTCCTTGGCCTCGAGCACCAAGTCGCGGAACCGACGCTCGACGCGGGTGACGACGCGACGCTGCGTGGCATCATAGCGCACGTGGTTGACCATCGAGAACTCGGAGGGGAATAGCTCCTGCAACCAGGACTCCTCGATCGCGGTCGCCAAGGAGAGATAGGTCGTCACGCCACCGCGCGCCTGAATCTCGTCGACTTCGGCCGCGACCAATAGCTTGGCGTTACGGATGGAGGATTCGCGACGGAGCTCTCCGGTGCGACCGTGTACCAAGGCGCAGCGGAGCGTACCAGCATCGAGCCGGACGGCGAGGCGATCGGAAAAGCCAAGCAGCAGGCAGCGGCGGATGGCGGCGGGGTCGGCGATACGGTCGCCAACGGGGAGCCCCTGCCCTTCGGCGAGGCGGAGAAACTGACGGGCGGCCTGATCGGCCTGACGAGCGGCCTGGCCGTGCACGCCGAAGCGATCGCAGGCGTCGGCATCGAATTTTAGGTCGATTGCTTGCTGCAGTAAAGCGAGCCGCGGAAAGAAGTCGGAGCCATCCTCCTGCTCAACGGAGTCGCGAGCATTCTCGGTACGGTCATCGACCTTCCGGAATAGAATGTCGCGCCCTTGGGCGAGGCCGGCGATGCGGCAGACCTCATAGACGCAATCGAGCTCGCCGGCGGCGAGTAGCATCCTCGCATAGCGCGGATGAGCGGGGAAGACCGACATGCGTCGGCCGATGGTGGTCAGCTTGCCGTGTGCATCAACGGCTCCGAGGTCCGCCAGGACAGTCAACGCACGCTGCAGGGCCTTGTCGTCCGGCTTCTCGTACCAAGGGAACGTCGCGGCATCCCCCCAGCCGGAAGAAAGCAGGAGCAGGATCGTCTCGGAGAGGTCGACGCGCTTAATCTCCGGGACTTCGCGGAGCGGACGGGCTTCGTGGTCAGTCTGCGACCAAAGCCGAATGCAACGCCCAGGTCCGGTTCGACCGGCGCGACCGGCGCGCTGTTCGGCAGATGCCTGCGAGATCGGCTCGACTAACAAGGTGTCGATACCGCGATGCGGATCGAAGCGGGCGATACGGGCGAGACCGGCGTCGACCACGGCGCGGACGCCGGGGATGGTCAACGATGTCTCGGCGACGTTGGTCGCTACGATCACCTTGCGGCCCGGACTGGGCTTGACGGCCCGATCCTGCTCTTCGGGCGGAAGTTCGCCGTAGAGCGGCAGGATGTCGACGCCGCCGGATTCAGGAAGATTCCGCACCGCACCGATGGTCCGCATGATCTCATACGAACCCGGCATGAAGACCAGAATGTCGCCATCGCTTTCTTCGCGGAGCACCCGTCTCACCTGTTCAGCCGCGGCGTCCCAGATCGGACGGGTCGAGTTCCGCGGCATGTGCGTATATTCAATTTGGACAGGATAGGCGCGACCGTCGGCCGCCAAGGTCTCGGCGGAGCCGAGCCACTTCGCCACGGCTTCAGTGTCGAGCGTCGCGGACATCGCCATGATCAGCAGATCCGGGCGATGCGTCTCCTGCAGGCGGCGCGCGAGGGCCAAGGCCACGTCGGAGTGCAGGTTACGTTCATGGAACTCATCGAAGACCACCGCGCCCACGCCTTTGAGCTCCGGATCCGAAGCCATCTGACGGAGCAAGAGAGCCTCAGTCACGAACTTAATGCGCGTCTGGGCAGACTCCACGCGCTCGAAGCGAATCTGGTAGCCTACTTCGCCGCCAAGTCGGACATCGCGCTCCTGGGCGATACGCGCGGCCAGCAAGCGCGCGGCGATGCGGCGAGGCTGCAGGACGACGATCTGCCCCTGGACGAGATTCAGGTCGAGCAGCATCTGCGGGATGCGGGTCGACTTGCCGGACCCCGTGGGCGCACGCAGCACCAGCCTGCGCACGCGTCCGCAGGCGGCGACCAGGCCGTCCTGGAGGGTGTCGATGGGCAGGGGTTGCTTCATGTCACGTCGAGGGTGATGAGGCGGGCACTCGCCCTGCCCTCCCGCACCGTAATCCGGGCGACCGTCACGGGAAGGTTAAAGCGACGAGGTCCCGCGCTGCCGGGATTAAGCCTGAGTACGGGCCCGTCCTGTTCAATCTTGGGTACATGCGTATGCCCGGTAATTACGACGTCGGGCCGGAATGCAGCCTCGTCCACCGGGAGGTGTCCATGATGCATGAGGATACGCAGCCCAGCGACGACCTGCAGGCAGGTCAGCGGAAGCGTATCGTCGTCATCGCAATTACCCGCGACCACATGGCAGGGAACTAATTCTGAGAGCTGCGGGACAATCAACGGACCACAGACATCGCCGGCGTGGAAGATCACGTCGCATCCTTCGAGCGCAATGAGCGCCTCGGCGCGCAGCCGGCCATGGGTGTCGGAGATAACGCCGATCTCGGTCGACGGCTCCACGGTCAGAGCGGGCGACGGAGCTTACCGGCCGGTATCGGTCGGAGGGCCGTAAAGTCCGCCCCGATTGTGTCCTTTAATTTATCCTTCAGGCCCGGCGGTAAAGCGTTCACCGCCTCCAGGAATTCTTTGTCCCCCGGGAAAGCCGTCTTGCCGATCTCCGCGACAGGGAGGCTAGTAAGCTCCGACTCAGGGAAGACAAAGTCGGGGCGGCGATCGAAGTTGCTGGCCTCAGCCTCGGCGGCTTCGACGTCCAAGGGCGGCAGAGATTCTTCCAGTAGGCCCGAGTCTTCGATGGGGACGTCGACGACGCGCGAAGGAGTCGGTACGAGGGCCGGGGGGGCCTCGGCGACAGGAGTAGCAACCGGCTCAGGCGCCAGAGGTGCGGCCGCCGTGGTCCTTATTTTTTTTTGGCCGGGCTCCCGAGGGAGACCAGCTGCGGCGGCGGCGATGTCTTTGATCAGGAGGTCTATTGACCGCGACCTACTCTGCTCGATCGCCTTGAGGAGCGTCACCTCGAAGTTGGCGCGGGGCGAAAGCCCCTGGCGGATGCCATTCTCCCCTTCCTGTAAGCATTCCAGCAGGCGGACGAGCTGTTCGGTGGCCAGTGGCGCGCCCAATTGGGAGGAGACGCCGCCCGAGCGGACCGAATCAAGCGTCGCAGAACGCACGCGGACCTGAAGGTCGGCGAGCACGCGGAGGAGGTCGCGCCCTTCGGCATGAAAGGCGTCGCAAAGCGCGAGCACCTTCTTCCCGTCGCCAGTGGCGATTCCTTGGCTAAGGTCCGTGACCTGCTGGGCGGAAGCGAGGCCATAGATCGAAAGCACGTCGGCTTCCGTGATCTTCTTACCGGAGAAAGAGATGACTTGGTCGAGGATCGACTGCGAGTCGCGCATGCCGCCCGAAGCCAGCCGGGCAATGGCGGTGAGGGCATGCTGATCGGCGGTGACGCCGTCGGCCTTAACGATGCGGGCGAGCTGCGCGGCGATGACCTCTTCTGAAATAGGGTGGAACTCGAGGCGCTGGCAGCGCGAGGTGATTGTCGGCAGGACCTTGTCGGCCTCGGTCGTAGCCAAGATGAATTTCACCCAAGGCGGCGGCTCCTCCAGCGTCTTCAGGAGCGCATTGAAGGCGTCCTTCGTAAGCTGGTGGACTTCATCGATGATGAAGACCTTAAAAGAGCAGCTGGTCGGCGAGAATTGGCATTCGTCGCGGATCTTCTTCGCGTCTTCGATTGAGCGATTGGAAGCGGCGTCGATTTCGATCACGTCGAGGCAGTTACCCTGCTCGATTGCGAGGCAGACTGGATCGTCGAGGGAGAAGTCAGGCTTAGGCCCGCCGGCACAGTTTAGTGCCTTGGCGAGGATGCGGGCGGTCGTCGTCTTACCAGTTCCACGTGGGCCGACGAACAGATAGGCGTGCGCCATGCGCTTCGTCTCGAGGGCGTTGCGCAGCGTCTTGACGATGTGCTCCTGCCCGACGAGTTCGTCGAAGCGGCGGGGACGCCAGCGGCGCGCGATGACCTGGAAGCCGGGTTCAGACACTGGCGACTAGGTAAGGACGGGCCGAAGGGGGTGTCAACGGGGCAAAGCCCGGTTTATTCCCATTCGATGGTCGCCGGTGGCTTCGACGAGACGTCATAGACCACGCGGTTGATACCCTTCACCTCGTTGATGATGCGGGTCGAGGCACGCTGCAGTACATCGTACGGCAAGCGGGCCCAATCGGCCGTCATCGCATCGGAGGAAGTCACCGCGCGGAGGGCACAGACGTTATCGTAGGTGCGGCCATCGCCCATCACGCCGACGCTGCGCACCGGCAGGAAGACCGCGAAGGCCTGCCAGACCTTAGCATACTGGCCGGAGGTGCGGAGTTCGTTGATGAAGATATCGTCAGCCTTGCGGAGCACCTCGAGGCGTTCCTTGGTGATTTCGCCGCAGACGCGGACCGCGAGGCCAGGGCCTGGGAACGGGTGACGCCAGACCATGTCATGCGGCAGGCCGAGGGCTTCGCCGAGGGCGCGGACTTCGTCCTTGAAGAGCTCACGCAATGGCTCGAGCAGCTTCAGCTTCATGTGCTTCGGCAGGCCGCCCACGTTGTGGTGGCTCTTGATCGTAGCGGCAGGTCCGCCATTAGGCGAAAGGGATTCGATGACGTCAGGGTAGAGCGTA
>Ga0114981_10002605_pt1 | contig 11601 bp, 11 predicted proteins | sample S_140806_MF_Meta_FD_87028 | JGI IMG/M metagenome (GOLD analysis project Ga0114981, IMG submission 87028) | Freshwater microbial communities from Lake Simoncouche, Canada to study carbon cycling - S_140806_MF_MetaG | ecosystem: Environmental > Aquatic > Freshwater > Lake | place: Lake...
CTGCTATCGCGATAAAAAATAAATTCAGGGTTATCTGGATCTTTAATACCCGCAACCACAATCGGGGTTTTTCCAGTTGGAGTTTTAATTACAAATTCTGTTGAAACGCTGAATTTCTTTAATTCGCCAATCGCGAATTCGCCAAGCGCATCGCTGGCAACTCCAGTAATTACTGCGGTTTTATGGCCATATCTAGCAGTTCCAATCGCAACATTTGTAGGGCTGCCACCCACAGATTTCTGAAATGTTTGCGGATCAGATAAGCCGTGACCTTCTTCCTGACCATATAAATCAACGCTAATTCGGCCAATGGTGAGGAGGTCTAACATGTGTGGATTCTACCGATATGCGCTTAGCAAAGATATCCCGAGCGCTCCGATTATCTTTCTGAACGAGATTTTGCTTGACTATATACATGGAGATGCATTCAACCAGCGTGATGACTCTCGCCATTGATTGCGGCGGGTTATTTATCAAAGGCTCGGTTCTAGATAGCGCTGGCACGTTACATGCGCAGCCAGTGGCAGTCCCAACTCCATATCCACTTTCTCCAACTCATTTGATTGAAACTATTGATGGCATCTCAAAAGGTTTACCTAAATTCGATCGCCTAACCGTAGGAATGCCCGGCATGTTGCGACATGGCGTTGTTGTACACACACCTCATTACATAAATGCAAAAGGTCCACGCACTCGAATTGAGCCAGAGTTAGAAAAACAATGGAAAGGTTTTGACATCCAACGAGCCTTTGCTGAACATTTCAAAAAGCCTGCAATCGTTTTAAATGATGCTGAAGTGCATGGCGCTGGTGTAATTAATGGTTCTGGATTAGAAGTTGTAATTACGCTTGGAACTGGACTTGGTTTCTCAATGTTTGACGGTGGAAAACTTGCACCACATTTTGAAATGTCGATGGCACCAGTACGTAGAAACACCACTTATGACACCTGGATTGGCGAGACTGAACTTAGGCGCCTTGGCGATTTATTCTGGTCGCGTAGAATCCGATTAATGGTTGAAGATCTTCGAAAAGTTTTTCATTGGGATCGACTCTATATTGGCGGTGGTAATTCACGCCGAATTCGCACTGAAGTTCTGCAAGTTTTAGGCGATGACGTAGTGATCGTTTCTAATACCGCCGGAATTTTGGGAGGCGTTAAAGCCTGGTCATTGGAGCAAATTTAATTGGATCTAAATAAGCAATTAGCTGGCGCGCCAATTTCTTGGGGCGTTTGCGAAGCAAACGGTTGGGGTTATCAAATTGAAGCCGACCGGGTGTTAACCGAAATGCGCGAATGCGGAATTACTGCAACAGAATTAGGTCCAGATGGTTACCTGCCACAAGATGCAAAAGAGCTTGCCCGTGTTTTAGATGGACATGGCTTGGATCTATGTGGCGCTTTCGTTCCGATAGTTCTACATAAGAAAGATCGCTTGAAAGCTTCTTACGAAAGAGCCCGCCGCCAAGCAGAAGTGTTAGCAGCGCTTAATGCAGGGAATTTTGTATTGGCTACCCCTGCAGAAGATGGCGATTACGACTCTCGAGATCCGATGGATGCGCAAGCGAAGGCAGTATTTTCTGAGTCGCTACCAATGATTACTGAAATTGCAAAAGAATTTGGCTTGCAAATGGTGTTACATCCACACGCAGGCACAATGTTTGAAACGCCAAATGATTTAGATTTCTTACTAAATGAAACTGACATCAACTTATGTCTTGATACTGGACATGTTGTGGTTGGCGGTGGCAATCCTTTGGATATTGCTAAGCGCGCGGGTTCACGAGTGAAACATGTTCATCTAAAAGATTGTGATGCAGCCGCGGCCGCACGGATTCAAAATCGAACTTCGACTTATTCAACTGAAGTTAAAAATGGCATGTATAAGCCACTTGGGCAGGGCGATGCCCAAATATCTGAAGTAATTCGCTTTCTTGATGGCATTAATTACGAAGGCAAACTAGTGTTAGAACAAGATGTGATGCTAGATCAAGCCCCGGCAATGGGTTCTGGCCCTATAGATGCGGTTCGAGAGAGTATCAATTTCTTGTCATCATTAATTAACGCATAATTCACCGTTTTTAGGGATACCTAGCGCCTTTCGCCTTGATGATGCCTCAGATAGTGCTAGTTTACATCTTACCTGTTTGAAGGAAATCGACATCCGGTCTATTCCTAATTACTTGGAGGAGGCACTTTAGTGCGCAAGAACAAACTCGTTTCAGTACTAGCAGCAACTGGATTAGCAGTAGCCACACTTGGCTTCACTGCATCCACAAGCCACGCTGCGGTATTTCAAGTTCGACTATATGTATCAGCTGATACAAACGTTGAGAACTTGTACCTAAAAGAACTTATTCCAGCTTTTGAGAAGGCTTTCCCAAATTACCAAGTTGATCTTTCTTCATTCGACCTTCATGGAAAAAATGATGCTTTAACTCTCGCGAAGATCATCGCTGCAACAAAAGCTAAGAAGGATGCAGGCTTCGATGTTATTGATGCCGGCTTCGTTCAACAGCTCGGTCTCTCTGGATATTTAACAATCCCTACAACGATGCGAGTACCAAATCTTGTCAACGTGCCAGCTTCATTGATTGCTTTAAGTAAAGGTGGGGTTCCATACCGCGCATCTACAGTGCTTTTGGCGTACAACTCAAGAGTTGTTGCAGCACCACCCAAGACTCTGGACGAATTAATTACTTGGATCAAAGCAAACCCAGGTCGTTTCACGTATAACGTGCCATCAGGCGGCGGCAGCGGATATGCATTCGCGCAAACTGTTATAGATAAGTACCTTACTGCTACAGAAATCAATACCTTGGTAACTGAAATTAATAAGCCGCTACAAGCTAAGTGGAAGACCGGATTTGATGTTCTCAAATCTCTAAATCCTTATACTTACGGCAAAAACGGAACCTACCCATCTAACAACGCTGCAACTCTTTCGTTGATTGCAAATGGATCAATCGATATGGGAACAGTTTGGTCAGATCAGTTCCTCAGCGGTCTAAAAGCTGGAACCATTCCAAGTTATTGGAAAGTTGCTCAAATTAGCGGACCAGCCCTAACCGGCGGACCAGCATTCTTTGGCATTCCAAAGACTTCACGTAATGGCGTTGCTGCTCAGAGGTTCGTTAACTGGGTACTTTCGCCTGCAGCTCAGAACATCATCGTTGGCGGATCACTTAACGGTTATCCAGTAATTCCAGTAACGCTGTTGAGCGAAGCTAACCAAGGCAAGTTTGCTGCTGGTACAGATATCTCAACACTTCGTCCTGGTTACCTATCAAGTAACTCAACTGACTTCAAAAATCAATGGGCGCTTGAAGTTCCTGGCAAGTAAATAGATTGAGCGCTTCGGTTACAAACCAAGTCGCTAAAGAGAGCTTTGGGTCGAAAGACTCAAAGCTCTCTCTTCTTGGTTTCTTCATGGCCTTGCCACCTATTTTGGTGCTCGGCATATTTATCGGGTTGCCAATTGGTTTAGCGTTTTTCTTATCTATTGGTTATACCGGTGGCCTTAACGAAGTAATTTCAATCATCGGGCAAGATATTCGTGGCCGCGAGGGCAAATTATTTACGCTGCAGGCATATAAAGATGTGATCGCCGATCCACGATTTGCCGGAGATTTAAAAACAACTTTAATCGTTTCATCCGTTGCGACAGTTTTTGTTCTAATTTTTTCAATTGGCATTGGCTTATTACAAAGGCTCCGCGGCGGAAAACTTTCCTCCGTGTTGACTGCACTCTCGCTAACACCGCTATTTATTCCGGTAGTTATTTCGTCTTGGGCGCTTTATACATTTTACGGAAGTGCTGGCCTTTATCGCACCATTTTTCAATCTTTTGGTCTTGATATTCCGCAAATAACTTCAACGATGCTAGCCGTAATTATCGGTTCGATTTGGACCTCGCTGCCATTTGCAATATTGATGGTTACATCCGGATTTCAATCAATTCCAAATGCTCTTATAGAAGCCGCCCAAGATGCAGGCGCGAGTTTAATTACCATTATTAGAACCGTAATGTTGCCGCTCGCCTTAATCCCAATAATTATCGTGGCAACCTTTACCTCGATCGGAGTCTTAGGTTCTTTTACTATTCCATTCTTCTTGGGACCAAATCAGCCAACTATGTTTGGCGTGGAAATTACTAATTTCTTTACTGCCTACAATCGACCACAACAATCGGTCGTCATGGCATTTATAGTATTCGCAGCCGCTTCCGGTATTGCCATATCTTATATTTGGGCAAATTTTCGAAGTGCGAAAGAGAGTGGGAGAGTCTGATGGCGAATGATGTCCAGCCGCTTAATCTCCACACTAAGTCAATCGGTGTAAAAGCTATTCTCTTAGCATTTTCAATCTTTATGTTGCTATTAATTGTGGGACCTTTAATCTGGTTAGCCGTTCACGCTTTTGCGGTTGAATGGATATTCCCTAGTTATCTACCAACAGGTTGGACTTTGGAATGGTTCCGTAAAGTTTTTGAAGTTTCGGCACTTGTTTCGGCTATCAAGAATTCGCTAATTATTTCTCCAATCGTAGTAATTGTTTCAGCAGTAATCTGCTTGCCTGCCGCTTATGCATCAGCTCGTTATAATTATTGGGGCCGTAGAACATTCTTAATTATGATGTTTGCATCTAATGCTTTTCCAAAGATTGGACTCTTCGCAACAATTGCAACGCTTTATTATTTTTTAAATTTAATGGGCACGATTGTGGGCGTAATTATTGTTCAAGTACTAGGAACAATAATTTTTATGACTTGGATTCCAGCCGCCGCTTTCGCAGCAGTTCCAAAATCCTTAGAAGAGGCAGCTCGTGATGCTGGAGCCAGTAAGTTCCGGGTATTTCGGACAATTACACTTCGAATGGCAATGCCTGGAATTCTAGTTGCGATGGTTATGTCATTCATTTATGCATTCGATGAAGCACAAGGCACTTATTTAGTTGGTGCTCCATCTATCTACACAATGCCAACTGCGATGTATGCGATTGTCGAAACTTACCCAGTTCAGGTTACTGCAGTGTTTTCGATACTTTTAACGATCCCATCAGTTCTTCTAATAGGTTTGGCACGTAAGCACATCATCGGTGGCCAATTGGCTGAAGGTTTCCAGATCAAATGATGAAAGCGAGTAGATAGCAATGGCTAATCAAAGTGGAGAAGGTCTCGAGCTAGTCGGCCTCCGCAAAATATTAGGTGGTCGAGTAATCATCGATGACTTAAACCTTGTAGTTAACAAGGGCGAGATGGTTTCACTGCTCGGTCCATCAGGTTGCGGTAAAACCACCACCCTTCGCATGATTGCTGGATTTTTAATTCCAGAATCTGGAAAAGTTTTCCTAGCCGGAAAAGATGTCACTGAAATAGGACCAGAGAAACGCCCGAGCGCAATGGTCTTTCAGAATTATGCGCTCTGGCCACACATGACAGTTTTTAAGAACGTTGCTTATCCGCTAAAAGTAAGAAAAATGTCGAAGTCCGAGATTGAAAAACGAGTACACGATGTCCTTGGCTTAGTTAATTTGATGCACCATAAAGATTCGCGCCCAGCTCAAATTTCTGGCGGCGAACAACAACGTGTTGCACTCGCTCGAGCTTTAGTTCAAGAGCCAGACATTCTCTTGCTCGATGAACCACTTTCTAATCTTGATGCAAAGCTCCGCGTTAAAGTTCGTGAAGATATTCGTGAACTGCAACGCCGGCTCGGCATTACCACGGTAATTGTGACCCATGATCAAGATGAAGCACTTTCAATCTCAGATCGAATTGCAGTTATGAATGACGGACGTATTGAACAATTTAGTACGCCACAAGAACTTTATGATGCGCCACAAACTGAGTATGTAGCTAATTTTATAGGTTCATTAAACCGCGTTACTGGATCATACGAAAACGGCGCGATTTCTGCTGGCAGTGATGTGATCGGAATTCGCCCTGAGGATGTTTTCTTTAGCAAAAACCAAGTACCTGGCAGCGTTGCTGCGACCGTTACTTTGGTTGTGCCGCGTGGACATTTTTATGAAGTCTATTTGAAGCGAAACGATGCAGAGTTAAGAGCATTTATTTCTAGCGAAGTTCCAAAAGCTGGCGATGCCGGTTTTGCCAACATCACTAAAGCGCTGATTTATCGGGATGGCAAGCTAGTAAGAACTGCTTAATTCTAATGTCCATTAACTCAACAAATATTTGTGCACATCGCGGCGACTCAAGTCGCTTCCGGGAAAACACAATCATTGCAATTAAATCTGCGATTGATTCTGGTGCAGCTGTTGTTGAGATTGATGTTCGAATTTCCAAAGATGGAAAAGTAGTAGTAATACATGACCCAACCCTAGAAAGACTTTGGGGTTTAGATAGGAATGTTTCCGAAGTTAATTGGTCTGAAATTTCTGAGCTTGGCGCAGCTGAGAATAAAATACCGCTGCTTTCTGATGTTTTGCCGCTCTTTGAAAACTCTAAATCTGTCTTGATGATAGATATGGAAGAGAGTGAACCCGCAAAATTAGCTTTTGAAATTGCATCAAAGAGCAGTGCAAAGATTTACTGGTGTGGCGATTTAGACGGTATGCGCATCATTCGCTCGCTCTCAGAGAATGCAAATATCTGGATGCCCTGGAATGTAAATGCAACTGTGACTGCTGCAGATATTGCGGAGTTAAAACCGACTTTCATAAATTCACACTATTCGTTCTTAACTAAGAGCAAAGTAGAAGCTATTCATGCGCTTGGCTGCAAAGTATCAATTTGGACCGTTGATGATGAAGCCACAATGCGTTGGGCAAAAACTATTGGAATCGATTCTGTTACAACAAACGAGTTAGCGCTATTGCAGCGAGTACTTAGTGAACCGCCATTAATTTCTAAAAATGAGAAAAGTGCAGCAGATATCGATCTTGATCGTGCGCTAATAGTTGCGCGAGATCTTGGAAAATGGGCAATTCTGGTAGCAAAATCGATGGACCCAGGAAAAATTGAATTGAAAGAAAATCCTGCCGATATCGTTACTGAAATTGATGTGATGATTGAGGCCCATGTTCGAGAAGTAATTTCTGCTAATTTTCCTGGCCATAATTTCGTGGGCGAGGAGATGGGTGGCACTTATCTTGCTGAAACACCAGCTTGGTATTTAGATCCAATTGATGGCACCACGAATTTTGCAAACCGAATGCCGTGGAGTTCGTTCTCACTCGCGCTAGCCTTTAATCGCACGCCGTTACTTGGAGTCGTAATTGACCCATGGCGTGATGAACTTTATGAAGCTGCAAAAGGTAAAGGCGCGAAAGTTAATGGTAAAACTCTAAAAGTTGAGAACTTAACTGGTTTAGAAAATCCACTTAGCAGTCGAATAGTTTCGACGGAGTTGGCGGCTTATCAACCTTGGCCCGGAATGCTCGGCTTACTTGAAGAGCTTGCGAAAAACTTCTGTACTATGCGAATTATGGGATCCGGAACTTTAACTTTGAATGGGGTAGCAGCTAATCGCGGCGTTGGCGCAGTGATTGGCCATTTCAGCCCGATTGATCATTTAGCAGCCGTGATAATTGTGCATGAAGCTGGTGGCGTTGTTTATGACGAAACTGGGAAAGTTAATCTATTTCCAGAGACCGGTGGCATTATGACTGCAACCCCAGCCGCGGCAGATGCGCTATATAAAATCTGGCAGAAAGTTATTTCATAATAGGGTTTTGCAAATGATCAAAAACAATCCGATGGTCTTGGCTATAGATGTTGGAGCTTCAAAAATATCTGGTGCAATTGTTGATAGAAACCTTAAAATTTTCCATAAAGATTTAAAAGCAAGTAGGGATAGTGTCACAGGATTAGCTGATCAAAATCTAGATCGCACCAAGAAAATGATTAAAGCATTGCACGTTGTTGCAAATAACGAAGATATTTCGATATTTAGCGCTGCAGCCGGCTTTCCTGAATACGTAGACTTAGCGGGCAATTTAACTAGCCGAGATCAAATTGATTGGAAAATACAACCTAGTTTGGATTTTTCACAAATCTTGCCAGTACCTTGGACTATTCAATCTGATGTCAGATGTGCTGGAATCGCAGAAGCTCGGCTAGGTAGCGGTAAGAATGAATCTGATTTCGTCTATATAACTATTAGTACCGGCATCTCGCACACACATTTCATTGGCGGAAAGCCTATTTCGGGCTTTGATGGACGAGCCATCGGGTTCGGCGTAATTGAAATAGACACTGGCAGTGAAATTGCGCCACTTGAAAATTTTTCTTCTGGCCTAGGAATCGCTCGTCGGTATAGCGCTATTACCGGAGATACGAATATTAATGCAAATTCACTATTTGCTGATTTTAAAAGCAACAGTTTGGCTAGAGAAATTATTGAATCTGCAGCTGCAATTTTAGGAAGAGAAATTGCCATTTTTGGGAATTCATTGCCAACTAAGGTAATCGTAATTGGCGGCGGACTTTGGATGGGTAGCGAGATTTATCGTAACCTCGTGCTAACCTCTTTTCGAAAAATAGCTAAAGAATTGGGTTACAACGGAAATATTTTAAACGCCACAGTTTCAGATGCAGGAGTAATAGGTACTGCCATTTATGCGCTAGATAGCCTTACTAATTAGAAGTTGCTGCGAATTTATCGGCAATGATTAACGCGTTACTGCATTCAGCGATAATTGTGGCCGGCCAATCGGATTCATATTTGGTTGCCGTAGAAATTCTTTTATAAGCTTGGTTTTTTTCAGACCCAGTCAATAACATAATTGCCTGCTTTGAAACATCTACTATCGTCGCTGGACCAACCGTAACTCCATAATTGGGCACTTCATCAAGTGATGCAAAATCTGGGAAAGTTTTTAAATTATCCTTGCGAGTTTCGACTGACAATGGTGTTATGCGAGTTCTCTCATTTCTACCGCTTCCAACTCCGTTAAAAGCAACGTGGCCATCACTGGCACCTGAAGCTAGCAAAAATATATCGACACCTAATTTCATTAGGGTATCTTCAAAGGTCTTGGGGTCTCTAGCATCTGGAATTAGAACATTTGACATTAGAATCTGATTTTTATTAGGCAAATCCCCATTTAATACATCTCTAATTTCATCGTAAGCAAATTTCTTACAACTAAAATGCGATTTATCGTCTACGTTTTTAAATGATGCGTCGTTACTTTGAACAGCGTAGTCATCCATCATGGCAATCACCACATGGCTTAAAGATTGATTATTTTTCTGAATTAAATTTGCCAACGCGCTATAAGTTGATCGGGGAGTGCGGCCACCGGGACAGCCCAGTACGAAAAGACTTCCAATGTCATAACATTTCTTGAGCTCTACAAAAACTAATTCGGCCGCAATTTTACCGAGAGCAATTTCATCTGATGCCATTATAGATTCTGGCTTTTTAGATTTCATTTTATTCTTTCACAGCTCCTGAAATAATGCCTCTAATTAATCTTCGTTGTAAGAATAAGTAAGCAATAAGTACAGGTAATGCTACTAATACCGCGGCTGCAGCAGTTACAGGCGGTTCACTATTTCTACGATTACCAGCGAAAAAGGAGAGTGAAAGTGGAACTGTTTGAATAGATGTATTACTTGGGATCAAAACTAAGGCTAGAAGGAACTCGTTCCATGTGAATAGAAAAAGAAGGGTTGCAAGCGTGCCAATAGCTGATTTAGCAAGTGGAATTAGGATGAATCTTAAGCTTTGAATTCTGTTAGCACCATCTAAACTTGCTGACTCAATGATTGATTTTGGCACGGTACTAAAAAAAGTACGTAACCACAGAACAGCAAATGGCATAGACAGAGCAACCTGAGGAAGAATTAGCGCCCAGTAAGTATTTAATAAATGCAGTGAGCTCATCATTTCATAAAGCGAAATTACTACACCTTCATACGGCATCACTAAGCCGAAAAGCAATAAAACCAGAATAGTTTTTGCAAATGGTACTTGCATCAATGCAAAAGCATAACCTGCCAAAATTGCACAAAATAAGGTAAGTAAAACAACGCAACTGGATACGAGAAGACTTGAAAGCATGGCATGGTTAAAAGCGCCACGTTGCCAAGCTTCAACATAATTTCCTAAGTAGAATCCAAAAAATTCATTTTGAACTTTAGAATTGCTGCTCTTACTAGTTAGTGAGAGATTTACAATTGAAAAGAGCGGATAAATAGCGATTACAGCACCTAAAATCAAAACAAAATATGCAATAGTTTTTTCTTTAATATTAATCATGAGATTCTCTTCGTGCTAGTAACAATAATCCAGTTACTGCAAGAATCACTATTGCTAACAAAAATGAGGTAGCCGCAGCTTCGCCTACATATCGATTGACAAATGCAGATTTATAAATGAATAAACTCGGAACATTGGTAGAATTTCCTGGACCACCTTGAGTAGCATTCCAAACAATATCAAAATTGCGCAGAGCAAAAGTTAAAGTAATAATCAGTACAATCGATATCTCACCTTTTATACTTGGAATTAGAATATATCTAAATTCCTGCCGCATATTAGCGCCATCTATTCGATCGGCATCCAGTAGGTCTTGAGAAATTCGTTGAGCACCAGATAGAAAAAGAATCATTGCAAGCCCATAGTTTATCCAAGTGCCGATTATTCCAACCGCAATTAATGAAGTATCAAAATTGCCGAGCCAGGCAGTTGTAATTTTTTCTGCTCCAAATTTTGCCAAAAGAGCATTTATCGGGCCATCGGCTGCATAAATCCATCTCCAGGAAATCGCGACTACTACAGTGGATATTATTTGAGGTAGAAATAAAATTGCTCTAAAGAAGGATTCGCCTCTAATTTTTACCCTTAAAAGAAGAAGAGTGATTAGTAGCCCAACGGCTATTGGAATTAAGCTGTAAAACAAAACAAAGACTAAAGAATGTGAAAATGCTGAATAAATTTCCGGATTAGAAAGAACTTTTATGTAGTTATCTAATCCAACCCATACCCCAGGAGAAATTCGGTCCCATTTCCAAAACGATAGCCAAATTGTTTGGAAAATAGGATAAACCACAAATATTGAGAATAAGGAGATTGCAGGAGCAATGAATAATAATGAAGACCATTCAGCATAACGAAAGCGCCACATCAATTTTTTTAGAGACATTTTTAATATACCTCTTTTATTGATGTGACGCTTTGCATTATTTAGTTTATTTTATCCGTTTCTAGATTTTTGGAAAGTATCCCAATTATCTTGAATTGCTTGCATTATTTCAGCAGCTTTAATTTTTCCTGCCATGAATTCCTGCAATTTGGCGGTATAAACATCATACATAGTGTCAGTCGACCAATCTAAGTAGAATGTTAACCCAGCATCTTGGAACATTTTCTTTCCTGCATCTTGCATATCTTTAAGCAATGCACTACTTGCTTCTAAAGTTGCATTTGCAGAAGGAATGCGATCAAGTGATGCGATTGATGGTGCAAATGCTGGATCCATAATCATCGCAACAAATGCTACAGAAGCTGAAAGCGCATCAGTTTTGCTACTAATGTGCCAACCCAGTCCGTATGAACCAGTACCGGCATGTTTTCCGGATGCACCTGGCGGATTGGCCATAAAGCCGGCATCTTCGCCAAGACCTTCACC
>Ga0114981_10002610_pt1 | contig 11592 bp, 9 predicted proteins | sample S_140806_MF_Meta_FD_87028 | JGI IMG/M metagenome (GOLD analysis project Ga0114981, IMG submission 87028) | Freshwater microbial communities from Lake Simoncouche, Canada to study carbon cycling - S_140806_MF_MetaG | ecosystem: Environmental > Aquatic > Freshwater > Lake | place: Lake...
AGGACGGCAGCGATGCGATCGCGGATTGGCCCCTGCTCAACGCGATGGGCAACGTCGCTGCGGGAGCCACCTGGGTGTCGCTGCACCACGGTGGCGGCGTGGGCATCGGCAAGTCGATCCACTCCGGCCAGGTCACCGTGGCGGATGGATCGCCGGAGGCCGAGGCGCGGCTTCTGCGCGTGCTGACGTGGGACCCGCAGTCAGGCGTCATGCGGCATGCCGACGCTGGCTACGTGGCAGCGCAGGACTTTGCAGCACACCGCCGGATCGATCTGGGAGGCTGAGCTTCGGCTCGGCCGCTCGGGCAATCCCGACCCAGCACCCAGGGGGGGCGGGCAGGCTCGATCTGGGACAATGGCTACTTGGTTTGCGCAGGGCGGAAAAAGTCTTGGTGCGGAGAAGTCCGACAAGAAGATGCAACGCCGCCCATGTTCCGTTCACGCAAGGCCAAGACCGAGGATCCAGCGACCACCCATGGTGACGACATGCTCGTCATCGTGGATCGCGCGGTGAATCCGTATCTCGTGATGTTCCACGACCCTGCGGGTTACCGCGCAGAGCAAGTGCGCGCGCTGCGCAACCGGCTCGTGACGATGAACACGGACGGCGAGCCGAAGACGCTCGTGGTCACTTCGGCGGGGCGCAGCGAAGGCAAGTCGGTCACCGCGATCAACCTCGCGATGGCGCTGTCCGAGTTGGAACGCCAGGAAGTCCTGCTGGTCGATGCCGACCTGCGCAGGCCATCCGTTGAGAAGTATCTCAACCTCAACTCTGAGGCTGGCCTCTCGGATGTGCTGCTCGGCAGCACGCCGCTGGAGAAGGCGATTCGTCCGGTCGGCCGTCGCCGTCTGATGCTGCTCGGCGCAGGCCAGCGCGTCGCGAATCCGGCGGAAGTGCTCAGCGCTTCTCGGCTCGACGAGTTGTTTGCGCGCTTGAAGGAGCGTTACCAATACATCGTCATCGACACGCCGCCCGTGCTGCCGTCGACCGATGCTGGCGTGGTGTCTGCGCGCGCAGACGGAACGCTGTTCGTGTTGCGACTCGAGCACACGTTGAAGGGCAACGCGCGCGAAGCGCTGCGCAACTTGCAAGACCTCGGCGCCAACGTGCTCGGCACGTTCGTGTCCGAGATCCGCGGCCGCGATCCGGAGCACGATCCGGAGCTGCGCTACGAGTCTTCTGGAGACTGATTCGTGGCATCCGGTTTTCGAGAGTCCCTGAAGGCAGCGGTGCGTCAGATCGCATTCCGCACCGACGTCGACTCGCTGAAGAAGCAGGGCATCGAGCGAGTCAGCGTCCTCGGCATGGACCGCATCGTCGGTCTCGTCGAGGAAGCGGTGCATCGAAGCCTCAAGAGCCGATTGGTCGGCCTCGAACGCGAAGCCGTCGCAGACGCGACGAAGGCGGAGTTCTTGCGGTTGTTGCGCAGCAACCAAGAGCTGCAGCGCGAGAAGTCCGAGATCGAGCGCCACAAGGAGCGCGCGGAGGAAGAGGTCGACCAGCTGCGCCGCCAGCTCGTGGCAGAGAAGCAAGCGCTGGAGACGCGACTGCAGCAAGGCCAGTCCGCGATGATGGCGGCGCACGCAAGCCAGGATGCGGCGCTTGCCGATCGCGTGCGCGAGGCGCTCGCGGCATCTGGTGGCGGCGCTGACGAGGCGCAGGAATCCCGCGTGCTCGCGTTGGTGCTCGACGCAGTCGGCCAGGAACGAGCCACGGCGGAGGAAGCCAAGAGCGCGCTACGCGACCGCGAGGTCGAGAACCTGCAGCGCCGCATCGAGAAGCTCACGCAGAGCCTGTCGACCACGGAGCATCGACTCCGCCAAGTCGCCGCGATGAAGAACATCGACGACGGCATCTCCTCCATCTACCGCGAGGTGCAGGGGCTCGACGAGCACGCATCGGACGGTGGCAAGAAGAAGGAACTGATGTCCGCGATCTTCGCGGCCAACATGCGGCTACAGAAGAAGGCCTGATCGCCATGGCCTTCTGCTGCATCGACGACGAATCCTCGCCCGACTCGCGCGCGCTGCGCAGCGAAGCAAGGGCCTGACAGCGAGAGACTCCTACTACCCACGCTCACGACACATGACTGCAAACGAACTTCCCGGTGACGCCGTCAAGAAGGACCACGGCGTCCTCTACATCGGCATGGATCTCGGCACCTCGCGCACTTCGGTGAGCGCGAGCAACGGCGTCCGCGAGACGGTCTACTCGTATGTCGGCTACCCCAAGGACGTGGTCAGCCGCAAGCTGCTCAAGAAGGATGTGCTGTTCGGCAAGGAGGCGCTGGAGCGTCGTCTGTCGGTCAAGCTGTACAAGCCGCTCGAGAAGGGCGTCCTCAAGTACACCGGCGACGGCAGCATGAGCGCCGAAGACAAGGCCAACCTGCAGGCTGCCAAGGACCTGATCGGCGAAGCGATCCGTCTGGCGCGGCCGCGCAAGGACGAGCTGATCTACTGCGTGATCGGCGCGCCCGCAGAAGCGTCGATGAAGAACAAGGAAGCGATCATCGAGGCCGCGCGAGCGCACGTGGACTCCGTGATGCTCTGCAGCGAGCCGTTCTCGGTCGCGTATGGACTCGACTGGCTCGAGGACGTCCTCGTCATCGACATTGGCGCTGGCACGACGGACCTTTGCCGCATGCACGGCACGATGCCCGAGGACACCGACCAGGTGATGTACGACATCGCCGGCGATGCGATCGACGCCGAGTTGGGTCGACTGATCCGCGAGACCTGCCCGGGCGCGCAGTTCAGCGACATGATGGTCAAGGACATCAAGGAGCGGCACTCGTTCCTCGGTGAGGCCGCGGAACGAGTGATCGTGGAGTTGCCCGTCGACGGCAAGCCGATGCCGTTCGACCTGACCGACCAGATTCGGAAGGCGTGCTACGTGCTCGTGCCGCCGATCATCGAGGGCGTTCGCAAGCTCGTCTCGACGTTCGATCCCGAGTTCCAGAACCGGCTGAAGAACCGCGTCCTGCTCGCAGGCGGCGGCTCGATGATCAAGGGTCTCGACACCGCGATCGAGAAGGCGATGAAGGAGCAACTCGGCGGCGGCAAGGTGATCCGCATCGAGGAGCCGATCTACGGCGGCGCGAACGGCGCGCTCAAGATCGCGCACGACATGCCCGAGGACTTCTGGGAGAAGCTGAAGTAACTCCCGCGAGTTCCGGCGAGCTACGAGGCGTGCGCGGTGAGGCCGTGCGCGCCTCGTTCGTTTTCATTCGATCCCGAACTCGCGCCGCAGGATGGCCTGAAGCTCGAAGAAGTCGCGGATCTCCCAGTGGGCATTCGTCGCCCCGTTTTCGTTCGCGTGCTTGCCGCTGCGACGAACGCGCACGGTGTGCCAGCCCTCGTGGTTGCACGGGTCGATGTCGTGCGTCGGATGGTCACCGACGTAGAGGCAGCGGCTTGGGTCGAGGCGCAGGCGCTGCAGGATGCGGCGGTAGAGCTTGGGGTTGGCCTTGCTGAAGCCGATCTGGTCCGTGAAGAACACCGCCGATGGCGTGACGAACTCGACGAGCTGTAGCCGAACGAGCTTCTCCGCCTGCTTGATCGTGATGCCGGCGGAGATGATGCCGCGGATCAGTTGCGTGCCCGCGAGCCACTTCAGGACCTCGTAGACGTCGTCGTGGACCTGCAGCTCGCGCCATTTGGTGTCGTGGTAGGCCACGACGCCTGCGGCGACGATCACGGCTTTGTTGACGCCCTGGCCTGCTTCTGCGGGCAGGCGGTCGATCACCTTGTCGAAGTGGTTGCCGTAGTTGCTGGTGAACTCGGCAAGCACCTCCTCGAGTTCGCGCAGCGCGGTGTTGCGGTCGGTGCGAAGGCCTGCGCGGATCATCGCGTCCACGGCGGCGCGGCGCGCCTTGTCGGCAAACACGGTTGTCGAGAACAGCGTGTCGTCGATGTCGAAGAAGATCGCGTCGAGTGGCTTGTGCACGTGCGGCGTGGCGGTTGGTGGGGGATCGGCGCAGCAATCTAGGCGCTGCCGAAGGATGGCGACAAGCGCCCATGCTGCGCGAGGAGCGCCTATCAAACACAACCGGCCGCCGTCGCATCGCTGCGAGGGCGGCCGGCGTCAGCTGCCTGCGGGAAGCGGATTCAGCTTCCTGGAGGCGCCGAACTCGGCAATCACTTGCCTTCAGTTTCCCGGATGTCCGTGATCCATGCGCGGACCATGACCATCAGGCTGCGGTTCTCGTCCGCCGCGCCTTCTTGCTTGAAGAAGAACGAGATCAGCGGGAGGCGCGACAGGAGCGGCACCTCGGCGCGGCGCTCGCGCGTCAGGACCTGACGCAGGCCGCCGAGCAGCACCGTGCCGCCATCCGGCACCTGCACCGTCGTCGCGAAGCTGGTGACGCGCAGGTTTGGCAGTTGCAGCGTGACCGGCAGCGTCGAACCGGCGAGCGACGTCGTGAACGTCGGGATCGGACGGCTGAGCTCGGCGATGGTCGGGGTCAGGTTGAGGATGATGTACTTGCGGTCCTGTTGGATGACCGGCTGCACGTCGAGGACGATGCCGTCCTGGATGACGTCGACCTTCGGGTCGGCGATGAACGACGCCTGCGCCACTTCGACGTCGAAGTCGCGGACGTAGGCCGTCTGGTTGATCACCGCGACGTGGCCGCGTTCCTTGTCGAGGACCGACAGGTATTGGCTGTTGACGACTTCTGCGTCTTCCTGCTTCTCGACAGCGCGCAGGATCATCTGCAGCTGCGTGTCGCCCAGGTAGGCCCAGCTCGCCGTGAAGCCGCCGTTCGGCGTCAGCGACTGGCCGAGGCCGGTCGTAAAGAAGTTCTCCGTGCGACCACGAATGTCGCCGTCGCCGCCGTCATTGAAGAACGCGCCCGAGACCGGGTTGGCAGCCGGGTCGGCCGTGCCACCGTTGTCGGTGCCGCGCGAAGCGTTGTCGTCGAGGCCGCTCGTGACGTCATCGAGGGTTGCCGTCGTGCCCTTGTTGCCCGAGCCACCGAGGCCGCGGAAGTCGACGCCGACTTCCTGGAGGAAGTTGCGCGTGATCGTCAGGAACTTGCTGTCGATCGTGACGACCGGCGTCGCGAAGCGGCGCATGTCGGAGAGCACGCTCGCGACCTGCTTCTGCATCGAAGGGCTGGCCTTGACGATGAGGTAGCCGGTGTCTTCTGGCGTGATGCCAACGCCTTCGGTGCCCCAGTAGGCGGGGTCCGTCGCGTCCTGGATGTTGGTGACGAGGTCGGCGATCTCGATGAACGAGACCTTGTCGTCGCCCTCACCGCCAGCGCGCGGCGCGTCGTCCGAGCCCGAACCCTCGCTGCCGGGGATGTCGCGGATGCTCGGCGGCAGGAACTGCGTGCGCTTGAAGACGAGGTCCTTCACGTTGTAGACCTCGCTCTGGATCGTGCCCGAGGCATCGGACTTGTTGCCGATGAGCACGACGCCGTTGCGGACCGTCCACGCGAGGTTCGTCGACTTCTGGACCATCAGGTTCAGGAAGTTCTCGAGCGTGACCGAGTTGACGAGCTCGATCTCCATCTTGAGGCTCTCGCCGTCGATCACTTCCTTGCCCGTCGGCGTGATGATGATCGAGACGTTGGTGACCAGCTGCAGGTTCTTGACGACCTCGGTGTAGTCACCGGTTTCGGCCGTGTAGCTGAGCTTGCCAACCGGCGCCGAGCGCACGAGCTCCCAGACGGCCGCGTCTTGCGGATCCATCTCCTGCTGGCCGCCAACCGTGCCGCTGCGCTTCTGCGCGCGTTCCCAGGTGGCCGAGTCCATCGACAGCACCTTGGTGTAGGGGACCTTGAGCTCTTCGCGGCTCTCGACCAACGCGCGGATCTCGCGCGCCTTTGCCGAGAAGTAGTCCTCCGACATCTGGTCGCGAGCGGCCTTGGTCGTGACTTGGACCATTTCCTGCGCAACCGCGCTGGTCGGGTCGGCGTCCAGTGCCTTCATCGCGAACTCCTGCGCGCGACGGAACTGGCGGCCTTCGAATGCAACCTGCGATTGCTGCAAGAACAGGTCGAGGCGCGCGCGGCGGCGCGCTTCCGACTGGCGACGCTCTTCCGCGAGGCGCTGCGACAACTGCTCGTTGAACGACGTCTGCTCGGTGCGCTTTTGCTCTGCGAGCTTTTGCTCGGCGTCGCTGAGCAGGCCATCCACCGTCTGCGCCATGCCCATCCAATCCACTTGATCGCGGGCGCGCGTGATCACTTGCGCATGCGAAAGTTCGCTGACGGCACCCGCGTAGTTCTGCGCCGCCAACATTTCGCGGGCGCGCTGCAGCTTCTCCGTGACGGTTGCGCGCGAACGCTCCTCGGCGATGCGCTGCTGAGCCATCTGCTCCGAGTGGAAGTCCACCGCGCCGCCAATCGGCACACCGCGTTCCGCTTGCACGGCCGCGATCATGCTGAGGACCTTCTCGTTCTCGGGCTGGAGGTCCTTCGCCTTCAGCAGTTCGTGCAGCGCCGCATCAAGCTTGCCCTCGAGGCGGAGGCTTTCGCCAACTTCGAGATACTTGGCGACGAGTGCCGCGCGACGTTGTTGGTCGAGCGTCGAGCCGCCCTGCTGCTGCGGATCCTGCGCAGAATTCGCGCCGGACAGGCCGGCTGCGCCTGGCGCCAGCGGATCAGGGTGGACATCGGCATTCGACGTGTCGCTCGAGGTCGAGCACGAAGCGCCAGCGAGAGCGGCGGTCAGGGATGCGGCGAGAAGGCGCGGATGTTCGAGGGCCATCGGTTCACGCTCAGAGCTTGTGGGGTGCGAGCACCCACAAGGGTTTGGGACGGGTCTCCGGTCCTTTCGTGCGAGCTTGTGATGCTGCGAGAGGGGGTTTGCAGCTTGAGCACGGACGAAGGTGGAGTGCCAGGGCTACGTCGACGCCGCGGCTGCAGCCGAAGCGCCGATGAAGTGGCGAGAAGCTAGCCTCGGCTCCACTTGTGTCCAGCGGATTCTGCGCGTGTGCAGCGCACTTCGTGATGCATCTCGGCGGGGCGATGCAGATGGCTCGTGTGTAGCGAGCGAAGACGGGATTCGGATGCGCTGAAGCGCAGTGACTTGGGGGCGCTGCGCGGTCGACTCGGTGGACACGAAATGCACAAAACGCAGCGACCCCGCTGCACATTGTGCCGCGGGGTCGCGCGTTGGCCTACGACTCCAGCCACAAGGGCCGGAGTGTCAGATCACTTCTTGCCGGGCTGCGGGCCGAGACCGCCGCCGAAGTTGATCTCCGTGAACCCCGCCTTCTTGACCACGTCGGCGGTCTTCGCCGCGTCGTCGTAGTAGGTGCCCGGGTGCGGTTCGATGACAACCGGCATCGGCTTCTTCTGGCCGGGCTTTTCCTTGTCCTCTTGCCACGTGTCGCGGTTGTTGTAGATGCGCTGGAGTTGGCTCAGCAGATCTTCGCGATTGTTGACCGTGGTCGGGCCGACCATCCACTTGATGGAGTGGCCCTGCAGGGCGTAGCGGAAGGGGCGCTTCGTCTGCGTGTTGATCAAGCCAGGGCCGCCGCCGCCCGGGAAGAGCTGCGTGCCTTTGTTGGCAACGATGACCGCCACCGACAACTGCTCCTGAGGCTCGACCTTGGCGGAGCTGCTGCCCTTGTCCTTCGGGAGGTAGGCCGGCAGCTTCGCTTCGAGCGTCTTGAAGTCGATGCAGATGAAGAAAATGATCATCAAGAAGACGCAGTCGATCATGGGGGTCATGTCGGGCTTCGCTTCTTCCTGAGCTGCTGCGAGAAGGTCGCTCATTTGGGCCTCACTTCTTTCCCTTGAGGATCGCCTCTTCCTTGTCCTTCTCGGACATGGCGAGCTCGATCTTCCAGAACGCAGCTTCTGGCATGCTGCACTGCTTCATGACTTCACCGACGTAGTGCCACTCGGTCCACTTGTCGGCGCGGAGGAGAATGGGATCGTCGACGAGTTCGACGTCGCGACCCGCAAGGTTCTCCGTCTTCATCTTCAGGTTGCCGGTCTGCTTGATCAACTTGAGCATCTTGAGGATGCCCGAGTAGTCATTGGCGTGCACTGCAGGGTCATACTGCATCTTGCCCTTGTAGTAGACCGCGCCGTTCTGAAGCAGGTTGATCACCGGACGGTTCTCCGGCGGCGTGTCATCGGGTTCCTGATACTCCGCCTTCGGCAGGATCAGGTCCTCGAGGTTGGTTTGGCTCAGGTCGATGATCAACACGAAGAAGATCATCAACAAGAAGACGCAGTCGATCATGGGCGTCATGTCCATGTCGGCGGTTGTCTGCGCTGCTTTTTGAAGTTCGGACATCGCTCAGCTCCTTGCCCGAAGAACGGGCGAGAGGGTCAGAGGTTCGATCACTTCTCCTTGCGGAAGCGCTCGAAGAGGTCTTCGGCGATTGCGTTGACCTCGGTCGACATGCGGACGACGCGGTTGCGGAGCATGAAGAAGAAGACGCCGACGGGCATCGCGACCGTGAGGCCGAAGATCGTCGTGATGAGCGCCATCTTGATGCCCTTTGCGAGCACTGCCGGGCTGACCGAGCCACCGGCCGATGCGATCGTGCCGAACGTGACGAACATGCCCGTCACCGTGCCGAACAGGCCCATCATCGGTGCCGTCGCAGCCATCAGGGAGAGCCAGCCGACCTTCTGGAACAGCTTCGTCGATTCCTCGGTCTCCATCTCGCGGATGGTGGCCTGGATCGTCTCGAACGGGTGGCCGAGCTTGCTGAGGCCGGCGCCGACGCAGCGCGTCAGGTAGACCTTCTCGTTCTCGCACAGCTCCACGGCGTCCTGGAAGTTCTCTTCGTCAAACAGCGCGCCGAGCTCATCGATGAGTTCCGGCGGCGCGAGCTTCTCGCGCTTGATGCTGACGAAGTTCTCGATGATCAGCGCCAGCGAGACGACCGACATCACGACGATGATCCAGCCGACGAGGCCGGCGTTCTCGTACGCGAACATGTCCGCGAGTGCGCCTCGCGGCTGCTCCGCAGGTGCTGCAGGCTCCTGGGCAACTGCGAAACCGGTGAACAGCAGGGGCGTGGCGAGTGCGAGAAGGCGCGTGAAAGTGGAGGAAAGGTTCATGGAGCAGCGACTCCGAATGCGGGAGCTAGGGCTGATTCAGGGAAGAGAGGGGGTGGGATCGAGGCGCAGAGTTTGCTACGTCGGGCGACGGAGCGAAAGGCCCTGCACCGGGAGCGAACAGAGAAAGTTGGGAGTTGGCAGTCCGTTACTTGGTGAGTTCGGCCTTCGCCGAACTGACCCAACGGCTGCTGGGGTAGGACTTGGTCACCGTCGTGAAGTAGGCCTTTGCACGAGCGCCCCAATCCTGGCCTGCGCGGTCACCGAGTGCGGTCAGCACGCGGCCGAGGTAGTAGCTCGCCTTCGCTGCCGTGTCGCCAGCGCCGGTGTCGAGCACGCATGCTTCCGCAAGCGCGATCTCCGCGCCACGCAGTCCGTTGGCGTCGTTCGAAGCCGAAGCGAGGTAGAACATCGCTTCGCCTTGGCCAGCCTTGCCGGCAGCTGCGAGCGACATGTCGTCGTTCTGCGACAGCGTGCGGAAGAACTCTGCGGCGCGGTCGTAGGACTTCTCCTGGATCAGCGACTCGCCTTCGCCAACGCGCGCGTTGACCTTGATCGCAGCCATTTCGTCGGTGCGTGCACCGGCCGCCATCGCGGTGTCGGCCGCGCCGCCAGCGCTCTGGAATGCGCTGCGTGCATCGAGGGCCTTGTTTTGCTCGAGCAAGCAGAGCGCGAGCTCATACTTCGCACGCGCATTCCACATCGCACCCCAGCCGTCGCGGCCGGCGCGATCATCGAGTTCCTTCAGAGTGGTCTCCGCGTCCGAGTGGGCTTGGCCCATGCGCAGCGATCGACCGAGAAGGTAGGTTGCTTCCGGCAGGCGCCAGTTGTCAGGGAACTCCCCGATCCAGGCACGCAAAGCGCCAGCAGCGTTGGCCGCCGCAGAAGGATCCCCAGCGCCGGCGAGTGCTGCGGCCTTGCCTTGCAGCAGGCGAGCTTCGGCCTTCAGCACGGCGCGGTCCGTCTTGTTCACGGCCTCGCCAAACTGCTGCCGCGCCGTCTCGTAGTCGTTGCGCGCAAGCGCTGCCATTCCGCTCGTGAACGCATCGGGAACGCCGCCCCATTGGATGTCGGCGACTTGATGCGGCGGGATCTCCACCTCTTCCTTGTTGCGAAGGAACTTGACAGACGTCAGCGAGAACGTGGTCACGCTCACGCCGCGCACGCTGGCGCCATCCTGCTTCACGATGGTGTCCAGCGCATCCTGCGCATGCAGGAAGGCCGTGAGGAAAGCGAGCCCGAAGAGTTTGTGCATGCTCATGGCTGTGGTCCTGTGGTTCACGGGCGGTTGAGATCGAAGAACGTGAAGAGGGCCATGCCATCCTGCCCAAGGGCCTTGAGTCCGGCGAACTTGTCGATCGCTCCCGTCACGCGGTAGATGGACTCCGCGTAGGACTTGTACTTGCTGTCCTTCTCGCCAGCTTGCTTGGCGAACCAGTAGCACTCCCACTGGAAGCGATACCACTCGATGCTGTACTTGGTCACCTCAGGGCGAAGGGCCCACGTGCGGTATTCGCTGTAGTACTTGTCATAGGCCTCTTGGAAGCGACCGAGCGCCGGCTCCTTGACCGGGCGCCCCGTCCTGTCCAAGTAGAACCAGCCGCCGAGCGCCTTGCAGATCAGGCGCTTCAGCTCGTACTGCTTGGGGTTCGCCTTCTCGGCTTCGACGAGCATGTCGAGCGCCTGCTGGAACTGACCCTGCTGGAGCAGCGCCTCGCCGATCTTGGGGCGCACGCTCATGTCGATGACTTGCTTGGTCTTCGCTTCCTGCTCTGCGCCGAAGAGTGCGAGGGCCTTTTGCGCGACCTCGTCGACCTTCTTCCAGTCGCCGAGCTTCTCGTAGGCATTCATCGTGTTGACGAGGATGCCGAGCTGGGGCTTTTGCGACGCGCGCATGTAGTCGACGCCGAGGTTGCACATCCGCGTGCGCACCTGGGTCAGCTCCGACTTCAGCTTGTCGATCGCCGCCTTGTCCTTCTGCTCGCTGACGGCGGCATCGAGTTCCTTGTCCAGGTTGCCCGCGTGGGTCAGGTAGGCGCCGAAGACGACGCTTGCGAGCTTGCTCGCGCGCTGCTCGTCGAGCTCCTTGATCTGCAGGTAGCTCGCTTCCGCCTTCTCGAGATCGCCCATGTCCGCATACATGCGGCCCAGGTTGTCGATCGCGCGGGTGACGTCGCTCTCCTTCGACTTGCTGTGGTTGGCAAGGAAGGCCTGCATGCGCTCAATCGCGGCCGGATACTTCGCCATGTCGCGCTCGACCTTCAGGACGCTGTCGCCAACGGCCTGGATGTAGGCGATCTGCGCCTCGGTGTAGTCGAGCGAGCGCACAGCCACCTCGCGGACTTGCGCCTTGTCCGCGCGCTTGGGATCGAGCACGGCCTCCTTGGTCGTGAGCCAGGCGCGGTAGTCCGCGATCGTCTTGTTGGCGTCGCCGAACTTGCCGGCTGCGACGAAGGCCTGCGCGAGGCGAGCCTTCGACATTTCGTATTGAAGGAAGTCGATGGGCACCTGCGCGTAGGCCGCTGCGGCCTCGTCGTACTTGCGCTCGGCCATGCGGTCAT
>Ga0114981_10002613_pt1 | contig 11582 bp, 9 predicted proteins | sample S_140806_MF_Meta_FD_87028 | JGI IMG/M metagenome (GOLD analysis project Ga0114981, IMG submission 87028) | Freshwater microbial communities from Lake Simoncouche, Canada to study carbon cycling - S_140806_MF_MetaG | ecosystem: Environmental > Aquatic > Freshwater > Lake | place: Lake...
GACGATTTTGCCTTCAAGATCGTGCAAAAGACTGAGCAGGAGATCAAAGAGCGTGGCACTGATGACAAGATCGTTTCGACCTCCTACGAAGGTAATGTGAATCCTTGGGATGGCGGTCAGGTGATCGTCACTACGACCAAGGGCAAATATATCTGGAACACCAAGGTGATCCTGAACTTCTCGAAGTATGGACTCCCCTTCAATCAATGGCCAACTCGGTTGGCCTAGTCCTTCTTGGACTCTCTGGACTTCTTGATCTCTTTGAGTGCTTGGATAAAGTTGTCCAGAGACTTGTCGTCACGGCTGGACATTTCGCTGGCTAGGGGATCAGTCGAAGAGGTTTCCATGGGTTGCCTTTACTGGAGCCGTTCCTTGGCTCCTATCTGCGTTGCCGTCGATAGAATAGCCGATGTCGGCAATTCCTTCGGAGGTTAATTTAGTCCAAGTCTTTCTAGCCTGTTCAGCAGATCCCCTGATGTAGTCATATGGAACATACCGTCCGTTTGGCTTATTGAATCGCTTTGAGGCACGATCCAGAGCTACCTTGTCGTCCACATCCACATGAACTAGGCCGATTGTATATCCAACCGATTTCAGCAGTTTGGCCATATCTGCAACCTTATTAGAGTTCTTTCCGGTAATGTCGATCAAAAGATTGTGGTTATTGCCCACTGCTCTTGGGAATACAACCTTCTCGGATATAAGTGCGGATTCCTCATGGAACGCTCCGGCATTCCAACCCTCGAATCCTTTTGACTTACCCTTAACGGAATCCGGATCGATCTTGGTTGTCTCTTTTCCGTTCAGGATCTTTTCGGCAAATGGCCGTCCGGTGGTTGTTTTGCCACTGGCAGGAGATCCCATGAGGATAACGGCAATTGGGTTAGTCGATTGCGCCTTGGGGTTTAATTCGCTATCAATAACAGCCTGTTTCCACTTTTCGTGTTCTGGGGTTGGGCTGTTGAAGGTTTCGATGAGATCCTTTTTCTGGATGTATCGCTTGGGATCTCGCAGTGACCAGTGGGTAACCGGAGCATTCTCCGATCCCTCTGCTTTGGCCACTTCCTTCTGTAATTTGGCCATTTTATCCATAGCCATTTTTGCCTTTGGTTCTGCTTTTAGCTTTTGAACCATTTGGTCAATTTCATCGCTTGTAGTGCTTGTTTCGGATTCTTTCTTTGCCTTGGTGGATTTCCCCTTTACCTTGCCCTTGCCACCTCCACCTCCCTTGCCAGACCAACGACCATTTTCATCCCTTGGCTGGTTAGGATCGTAAAACTCAATAACCTTTCCGTTGTATTGGAAAACGAATGATTCAATGGCTACCGCCTCGTCAAACTGGAACCCCTCGGAGCCATCATCCGGTAACTGGATAACGATAGGTACATAAATCAACTTGCTACCGTCTGCTAGTTGCTTGGTTGCTAGAGGCTTTGGCTTGGGGCCATTCTCGTACACATACTTCCGGATCGTATCGACCTCAAAAATCTGCATAAGCTTAATTGCACTGGGAGGAACAACGCCATCCTTGGTGAAGATCTTGGATACGGCATTCAATCCAGTCTTGCCCATCTTTTGAGCCTTGGTTGTTGGGATGTTATCGGCAACGCTTTTGAAGCCATCAGCCAGTACGCTGATAATCCCGATCAACTGCTTGCCACCAATCTTGGGGGCTGACCCAGAACGCAATACGCCGTATTCCATGGCCAGATCTAGGCTGTCGGTACTGTACACCTTGCCCCCACCCCAAACGCCACTTTTAGAGGGTTTTAGGCCGTCTTTTCGTATGTCTTTAAGCACATCTGCCGAAGTTCCGTGATATAAAACCGTAGATTGGCCTGTTTTCTTGCTTGCCTCTGCCGGATTATCTTGCGCCCACTTTGGGGTTGGAGTTGCTCCAGAAGATCCTCCGGAGCCAGTCCATTTGCCCGAATCATCTCGCTTTTGAGATGGATCGTAGAAGTTTGTTGTGACAGAAACTTTTCCAGATTGTTTTTCAGTATTTATTCTGTAATCTTTTCTGCCAGATGGAAATTCATCATCTAGAATAAGTTTTGATGGATCAATACGAATTTCAATAGAAGTATCTCCGTATCCTGTGTCTGGAGATTTCTGTGTCGTTACATACACATCTGGCTCTCCCGCTGATTTTAATTTTCCAGTTTTACTTATTTCTTCTGCATTTTTTTTTGATGTATGATGGTAAACAGTTACAGTTCCGTCTTGGTTTTTATTTAATCCTGTAGCTTCATCAATCCCACCACCGCCAGTCCATTTTCCCGACTCATCCCTTTTCTGGGATGGATCGTAAAAGTCTATCGGTTGATAGCTCCGGTAATAATTACGCCCTTGCCCTTTTTGTAGTTTGTGGCGTACACGATGCGGGAACTGCTTTTCGTAGTTGCTAATTCTATCTCGGTAGGCTTTTTGTCCTTGGATTCTGGTGTCGCCTCCGATGAATTCCCCGAACCCTCTTGTTGCATTTGATGTTCCATTGATTACTCCTAATACATTTTCGATGTTGGAAGTCAATTGCGATCCTTTATCAAGAATCGTTACATTTGTCTTCTGTCTATCGCCTACCATTGTTCTAAAGGTGATTCCGTTATCCGAAAGCACCTTCCTCACCTGATCCATTCCCATTTTTGTGGTGATCCTGTGAAGGGTGTCTTCGCCATCCGGCTTTTCCTCGAATGCCACCACAGCCTTTTGCTTTAAAAGCATACCAAGCTTTGATGCGGTGTATCCGATCTGGTCAAAATCTTTAGCTCCCTCGACATCAATTTTTATCGAATTCTCTGCGCCATCTTCCCAGTCGCCCACCCCTGTTTCAAACTTTGCATCCATGTTCTGGTTGCTTACCACATCCTTTGCCAAGCTTACGGCACTGGCATGACTGGCGGAATCGGTCATTTTAACCGCCTCCTCGTAGGTCATGTTTTCTTTGATGTTTGGCGAAATCAAGATTTCACCCTTTGCGCCTCCACTGGAAGAAGTCCACTTGCCGGATTCGTCTCTTGCTTGCGATGGATCGTAGAATGTGACAACCTGAAACTCTTTTTTCTTATTGATATACTTCAGGATAGATACCCGCAACACATCGGTCAGGTAGTCTGCAACATCTGCGATATTGATGTCTTCTTGTAGATCTGTGGGGTTAATGCTGGCCTCCATGGGCTTTACCCCTACCTGCTTTTCGACGGCAGACTTAATTTCCTGCCCTTTCTTGATCGATTGATACTCTCTAGTTGCGTTGCTTATGATTCCATGAATTGCGCTTCGAGTGGCTATAAATGGTAGTACCTGTGGAGCAAATATGGCATTCGTTAATATATCCGCTTGATCGTTTCTGATTCCCTTCAAAGCACCGATAGCACCTGCTCCGGCAACCTTCAGTGTTTTATCTACTGCTCCAATTAGCTTCTGGCCATCTTCGGACTTGATCCAATTCGATATTTGCTTTGGAGTGAGATTTCCGTATTTGGTTTTAATCTTTGCATCCTTTAGGTTTTCACCCAAGGACTCCACGGCTTTCTTGAACTTTCCGTCCTCGATGTCGATCTCCGGATTCTCTTTTTGAATCCTGCTAATAATCCTTTGAGATATTTCCTTTGGGCTTTCTACGCTAGAAACGAATCCTTCGCTAGTCCACTTTCCGGCTTCGTCTCTTTTCTGGCTAGGATCGTAGAAGTTTGTTTCAAATTTTTTAAGCGGTGATTTTTCTATTACTTTTGCAAGTTTTTCTGGAAAGAAAATTTTATAGGCTACTCCATCCTTGTCGGGTAGCTTTAGTCCGTCGAATCCCCATCCAATAAGCTGATCCATAACATATTTGTCGTACTCTTTCCAACCGCCAAGTTTTAATGAGCTTTCGTCAATTATTCTTTCAACAATGTCTCCCTTTCCACTTGCTCCAACCTCTCCCTTTGTTATTGCGTCTTTATTTGTAGTTAACCACATTCCACCATCAATAGACTTCTCAACATCATATCCATGTTTTTCGATTGCATCTTTGGCTTCTTTTGTGGTTCCGTGATATGCCACAATTTTGGATCCAGATCCACTCCATTTGCCAGCTTCGTCTCTTGCCTGTGATGGATCATAAAGCAGTGTTGCCCCCTGTTCCTTTAGGGCTATCAGATCTGCCTTTAGTTGCTCGAAGTTTGTCTTGTCCGTGATTGGGCCGCCCACGATCCACGCATCACAGGTTCTTAAAGAGGCGCATTTGAAGTCGAAGATTTCGCAGTAACCCAGATCGCCAGCTTGTTCAACTTCCTGTGCGTCTGATCCAATACCTTTACTGATGCAGTCTGTGAGCTTGGTTGTTTGGTTGAATCCGGCGCAGTTACCGCAACGCATGGTTTTGGCTTCTTTGACCGATCCGCCAAAGATCTTTGCTTTTGCCGTCCAGTATTCTTCATTTGGCTCCTTTGGATTGGCTGGGCCATAGTGTGCTACATCAATAGCTTTCGCTCTGTTGGCGAGATTGGTTTTGATGTCCTGTGTTGGTAGTGGACACTTACTCTCGGCCATTATTCGCTCCGTGCTTTGTCCAATTGACCGACAATCTTTTTAGCCCTTGCGAGTCCGGCATCACCGCCCCACCCCATATATGCTTGCCATCCCTTGCCATGTTCGCTCCATGTCGAACCCTTCTTGTCCACCTCATGGCGGGACAGGAAGCTATAGATCCTACGCCAAGTGCGGGGAGAAAGCTTCTTGCGCCCGATAATGTCCCTAGCTCTTGCGATTCCGACCTGCGTCATTCCACGCTGGCTGGCTGGCTTTTCAGCCCTTACCCGCAAAGCAGATTTGGCCGCCTCGACCATGCCGTCACTGGGATAAAGATCAATATCAGCGATGCCCTGCATTTCGATTGCATCCAATATCATTTCGGCATCCTGCTTGGTAAATTCTTTAGATGTGCTTGTACGCCTAGCTCTAGCCGGAACATAGTCGTCTTCTAGGTGCTGTTGCTGAATCTTTGCGATCTCTTGTTTGGGCTGTTCATCGGGAACCTGTGGTTGTTCCGGTGCTGGTGCTTGAGCCTGTGGGAACGATGGCATGGATGGCTTAAAAGCCTCGGAAATGGATTCGATTGGAACACCCATTTCTTGTGCTAAATCCTTGGCGTATTTGACCTCGTAGGCTCGCTGACGCATGGCTTCTTCGTAGTCCTCGCCTTTGGTTCCGTATGCCTCGGCCGCAGTCATCAGTCCTGCTTTAAACATTGAGATATTTGCTTGCGAATCACGCCCTACATCTATGGTGCTGTCCGATGGATAGATCCACTTGCCCTTGGTAAAATTGCTGTGTGGAGGGATTTTTCCCCTAGATATTCCGTCTGCGATGACCAAGTTCTTGATCTTATCGAAGAACCGATCTTCTAGGATCGTCTGCCAACGCTTGAAGGTGCGGGAAGCCAGTGCCATTTCGAGCCGGACTGTCGGGCCACCCAACTTGGACAAGTCGTAACAGAATCCAAAAGGCAGATTGAAAGCCAAGGCAATCATGTGAACGATCAAATCGACATACCCTTGGAAAGCCGACGATGGGCGGTTGCTTTCAAACATCTTCATTTCTGAACCTGTGGGGATATAGTTGATCTGCCCCTTCTGCATATTTTCTAGGTTCATGCTGTTGCCATAAGAATCTGTTTCAGCCTGATTGAAGTAGGATGCGGGATCGTCGGAAGATCCGGTTGCATTTGAAATGGTCATAATCCGGAACGCCGCATTCTTAACGGCAAGATTCTCGGCATCCATGGTTTCGGCCAGATCTTTACAGTAGTTAATTACAGAGGCCAGATGGCTACGACCACGAACCTCGTCCAACCGGAGGGGATCATAAATAAACAGGAAAGAAGAGGCAGGAACTTCCTGTGCATCTGTATAAAAGTTGCCCTGTGTCCGGCGATATACTTTGTAAGATTCCGTGCGTCCGTACTTATCAAACCTGACTCCACCAATGTATTCTTGGCTGGATGTTGGATTGTCGAACATACCACCAATACGATCTGCCTCTACAGCCTGAATCCGGATGTCGCTATTGGGATCTACCTGATCACCAATCGATCTCTCCCTAGTAATTACGAACCCAACATCGCCGTCACGAAGCACGGAACGAAGGGCAAGATGAGACAAGGCGTGAAAATTATTCCTTCCGAAGAAGTCGCACTTCCTGCACCAAGACGACCAGTAATCCTCATACGACTGATCAATCGCCCTGTCTCCGGTGCGGGACATATATCGGAAATTACCAAGAGCATACTGCGAAAACTTCAGAAGGATTGACCGGATGATTGGATTGTTATCCTCAAGATCACGACCAGCTTTAATCAACTCAATACGCTCGTAGGTAGAATTGTATCCTTCACCACCAGACAATGGCCGTGATGGTAGCCTATCACGAAGGGGATAAGCTCCGGCAAATCTGGTTAACTCTGTAAGCTTGCACTTATCGGCAAGTCTTTTAACCCCGAACTTGGGGTTAATTGCAGTGATGGCTTTCTCAAGAAAATTCAGGCTAGGCATAAATTATTTTTTCTGGCAACTACCCTTTTCGTATGGCTTCACACCAGCAACAGGTTCGTAACCCTCCCAGCATCTTCCCTCTTCTTTGCCCATGTTTTCAGTTGTCGCTTTTTTCCTCGGCAAATCGATATTGAATCCAAGTTTATCAATGTACTGGATCGCATCGTCGTAATAGTGGGCAACGATGTTTGTGTCGGTTGTAGAAGGGATCTTTGTGTTCACTTGGTAGGCTCTAGCAATAGCCTCTTTGGGTTGTTTTAAAAGCTCTTCTTTTATGCTGTAATATTGCGCCTTGTCTTCCTCGCTAGATGGATGCTCTGCCCTAGTGATCTTATGGGATAGATCCATCAGTTGCTTGAACAGGTTGATTGCCTTGCTTGAGTCTGCAAGCATTTCAATTGCTTTATCGATAAGTTCTAGGATTTTCATATTATTGCAGTGTTAATAGGTACTTTAGCCTGTTCAGTTCTCCAACAACGCCGTCCCGAAGATTCAGCAAGTCGGTATCTGATGGCTTTACACTTCTTGTGAATTCCCCCATGAAAAAGTCGATGGCTTGATTTGCCAGAGTAACTCCGGCTCCATTTACAAAGTTCATAAGAGAAATGTTAAAGTTTGTAGTTGCTTGCGCCCTTCCGTATTTTCCAAAATATGTTTCAAGAATTTCATCGATAGACTTATCTAGGATCTCGTAAATCTTTCCAAAACTATTATGATGGCTGTAGCTTCTTGTCTGCCAGTGGTAGATCCGGAATTGATTCTGCACATAAAGCAGTTGCATTACAAGGATTTCCGCATTGTTCTTGGGCGAAATCTCTGTCAAAACCTCGACTGGTGCTTTCACTACCTCAAACTCGTTCTTGAGCCTGTCCACTTTTTCAATCATTTTGTCGAGGTGATTCATATTTATCGCTATTTATATCAACCAGTTTAATTCCGGCCACCCCTTGAATAATCTGGAAAAGTGCGATTGATCCTAGCCCTTGGGCCAGCAAGTCTATTGATCGCAACTGTACATTCCATGACTGTATTCTGTAGCTCCTGTAAATTAGCCCTCGTAAGTTGCCTTCCACCAATGCTATAGGATGCACCAGTCTTTAGGATGGCTTCGATTGCTGTTAAGGTTTCTGTGCGAATCTGTGTAACCGTGGCCAGATCCAAACCGTAATATACACCCTGAATAGCCATGCTTTTATATAGCTGTCAACACTTGCGCCTATATTTACGCCGTTGTTTTACCCGCTTCCAGATAAACTCGTTTTCATCCAAACTGATCGACACAAGCATCATCTTGTTATAGAATGCATACCCAATCCCTGTGGCCATCATAAAATAGCTGAATACATGGCCAATATAATAAAAAACATACGCTAGAATTGTATTCATTCTTTTGCCTGTTCAATTTCTATCTTGTCATCTTGAGGCACTGGCATACATCCGGACAGCATGGCTCCTACTAGGTTCATACATTCTGCGTCCATTAAGTGGTTATCCTTTCGAATGCGATGCCATACCATTTTAGTTCTTCCGGACAGGGGATTGTACTTTGCCCTCTTTACCTCTGCGCTTAAATGATTGTGCCATTCTTCAGGACAGTCATCCGGTATCTCCCACTTCGACATTTTGCCAGTCTTTAACAAGCTCAACATATCCTTTACAGCGGGATTTGACCAGCGAATCACAGGACATTTAGACTTCATCAGCCCCTCTGCCTGTGCTGACCTTCCTGTTCCGGAAAGAGGATCTCCCCAGTTAATCGTGCTGAATGGGCGAATCATTCGTCCGGTAGGAGTCACATGAACGAATTGGGCAGAGTCAGAACCCAGAAGACAAGTCCACCCCCACTTACAGGCTTGGAAATAAACCTCTCTGGTATTGGAGCCACTGTCGCAGAACACCATTTTATCGCCTACACCCCAGTCCAGTTGCAAGGCTCGTAGGGCATCCCATGATTCCAGTCTTCCACACCACTCCAGCTTGCTTTCGCCATTGTTTTTCCATCCACGCACGACCACCCACATATGAAATCCTTTGGCTTCTTGAATATCCGCTGTGATGATTCGCTTTTCGCATTCCTCAAACTTCTGACCCATCTTATATCCGGAGCCGGATACTTTTGTCTGGTTCTCCTCCTCGATCTCTACCCAAGGCTGGGCAAGCACTGAATTGACGAAATTCTGCAACCCCATGACGCTCTTTTTGTCGTTTAGGAACTGTACACACAGCTTCCCAAATGTTTCCCATGGGGAATATATGCCGGAAAGATGGTAGGACTTCACTTGAGGCTCTGGATTGAGGTTTGTTGGCTTCCATTTGCCCATCCTTAACATCTTTGTCTTGTGGCCATCAGTTATCCTTCCCTTGCACGAAATGCACTCATAATAGGCACTAGAACGCACTTTTTCGTTATCCCACTCGCCATCTGCATTCTTGGCATTCTCATCCCATTTTACTTGTGGCCAAGTAAGAACCTGCTCCTCGTTACAAAAGGGACATGGCACATAGTAATACCTTTGGTCACCTCTCTTGAAGCTTTGCCAGATATGGCCATAATCTGTGGTTGGGGTGGATGTTTGTACAGTAAGGGATAGGGGGTAAGTCTTCGTCCTGACCTCTGCCAACTGAATAGAATTGGCTTCTTTGGATGTTGCCTCGGACATCTTATCAGTTTCGTCGCAAATGAGTAAGCCCACGCTACGAGATGCAAGATTGGCCGGACTGTTACTGCCAAAAAACCATACCGACATTTTATCGAAATGCTGTTCCATGAGCTTGTATTTATCCAGATTCTTTGGCTTATGCCGTGCTAATGCCTCACAATCGTCCACCATGGGCAACCAGCGGTACTCGGAGAAGGATCTGGCTAGATTCTCGTTGGGCATGACCCACATCGTAGGAATGGGCTTTAAATCCAATCTGTAGGCTAGTCCGGCTAGGATCGATGTGGTCTTGGCAGTCTGCGCCCCCCAGCACAGAATCATGGTTCGTAGTCGCTCGTCCCTGAAATTTTCCAGTGGTTCCCGAACATATGGGGTTAACAGGGTGGAGTAGGGGCCAGCAGTCGAGGACACTCGCTCTGACAGGTACAGGTTCGTTTCAGCCCATTCTGTTACTGAAAGATCCTTTTTGGGAATCCAGAATGTCTGGGCAAGTATTTCTAGCTCTTGCGCCGTCATAGCCGGAAGTCCTCATGTATGGAAACAAGTTTAGTACCTAATGGATAAAGGATCTTCTCGTCGTCTGTCTGGCAAATAACATTCCTAGCGTGTTTAAGATGCACGAATGCCCAATTCAAAAGCACATCATCCATCTTCATGTCCGTAAAAACAATATCTCTGGCTGGACGCATCTTCCACAGGAACTCGATCCCTTCCCTGCTGATGTTGTACTTTTCAGGAAGATCCGGAGCAACACCTACCCAAGAACGCATTTTGAACTTTGAAAGCTTGTAGATTATATCCAAACAGGCTTGCTGTCCGTTTCCACAGAACCAAACAGGGTAGCCCTTGCCACTCAATATCCTAGTATTCTTCTTTTCGTTGCTGGTGTGAGGCGAGAAAAAGAACAGGTGCGGGTAAATCGAATGCCCTATGCAGTCGTCTGCAAGGAATACAGCAGAGTTTGCGTGTCTGCTTTTCGGATCTCCACAGCAGATGATGGCCGCCTCATCGGGCTTTTCATACTTATCCGAGGTTCCCATGGGTTTCGTAAACAGATGCCAAAATGATATTGGCGATTCCCTCAATCTTTTTGCTTTCCCCGATCTGCTTGACCTTCCCCATGAAATCCTTCAAATCCTTTTTTTCCACATAAAGGGGGATCATTTCCACATCGCCTGTCTCGATTTCCTCTTTTATGTCATCAACTTCTGGTGGCGCACCAGTAAGCATCTTTTCGATCTCCTCTTTGGAGAATCCGGTCAGTTCAATGTTTAGCGGGGTTTGGTCAATTTCTTCAAGGAGGCTTTTGAGGGCTTCGTTGTCGAATTCCCCCGCAAGGTTGTTGAGTGCGAGGTTTGCGACTTTCTCTTTGTCTTCCGGCAAATCGACTGCCCACACATCGACTTCATCACGCCCCATGGCTTGGTAAATTTTATACCTCTGATGCCCACCAATGATCCTGTTTCCAGTCCGAACATTGATCGTGATGGGTTGAATGTCTCCCAACTCTGTAAGACTTTTCGTGAGGCGACCCAACGCCTCTGGAGTAATTTTTCTAGGATTGTAACCAGCCCCTTGTATCTCATTCAGTTTTAACCTCAATATCTTGGGGTATTTGCTCATTTCCACCTAAAATGGGTTCATTTTCTTCCAAGTCAACATCTTTCATATCCCCAAGCTTTCCGCCTTTTGTTTTCTCAATTACTGCGATGATCTGCTTTACCCCATCTGAAATCGCATCTTTCGCTAATTCCGGATCGCTTGGGTTCGCCCTCCGGCAAACGCTCGACCCAAGTCCTTCCATAAGGTTCCGAATGGTCATCATGTATCTGGCAAAGATGTTTCGCACCACATCTGCATCAATCTTTGCGCCCATGGCAACTTGTAACGACTCGACCTTGATCTCTGCCTCCATCCTGCTTTTGACTGCTTCACGATGCGCCTTTACCAAGCTTGGCAATTTATGAGTTTCGTTGTTCACCTGTGCATTGTGCAGAATTGCATACGCCACCTTTTCAGTATTCCTTGCTCTGGCCAAGCACCCATAGATGTCGTCTCTCGATAGGTCACCTTTGCTCACCGGAACTGAAGTATCCTTTGGAATGACTACCCCTCCAGAGATGCTGTTGGATGGAAGCTTTCCGGATCGTTCCCTATTGTTCTCTCTCCAAGCAGTAGCGTTCTCGATTGTGTCTGTTGGCATTCCCTTATTTTTAAGCTTTGAAATATAGGGTTGAGAGCATCCCCAAGCGTCTGCTATTTCCTGAAGTGTTGCCATTTCATTTTATACTTTGAATTTATTTAGTGGGCAAGCCTTATTGTATCTTATGTTATAACTTAATGTTCAGTAAGTTATGTAGTTAAGAATTTCGTCAGGGCTTCGCCAACC
>Ga0114981_10002624_pt1 | contig 11568 bp, 10 predicted proteins | sample S_140806_MF_Meta_FD_87028 | JGI IMG/M metagenome (GOLD analysis project Ga0114981, IMG submission 87028) | Freshwater microbial communities from Lake Simoncouche, Canada to study carbon cycling - S_140806_MF_MetaG | ecosystem: Environmental > Aquatic > Freshwater > Lake | place: Lake...
ACCCATTGCGAAATCTCCGGAGTTACCGATTACAAAGCGAAGGACGATAAAGATGCCTTGACTCGAATCAAGAATATTATGGATAAAATGGGGCGCGTATCGCCGTCAGCAGGTTTCGATCGCACGGTCTCTACCCCACCCCGTTTTTCAGCTAAAGAGCTCTATGGCATTATGCCCGATGATCGGGTGAAGCCATACAACGTGATGGACATTATTGAACGGCTGGTCGACAACAGCGAGTTTGAAGAATATAAACCCGATTATGGCAAGAGCATCGTATGTGGCACTGCCCGCATTGATGGTTGGGCAGTTGGGATTGTTGCAAACCAGCGCATGATGGTTAAGAGCAAGAAGGATGGCATGCAAATCGGTGGTGTGATCTACACCGACAGTGCCGATAAATCAGCTCGATTCATCATGAACTGTAATCAACGCAACATTCCCCTTGTGTTTTTACAGGATGTAACCGGGTTCATGGTTGGCTCGCGCAGTGAGCAAGCAGGTATTATTAAGGATGGAGCAAAGATGGTAAATGCACAGGCCAACAGCGTTGTTCCTAAGTTCACCATCATCACAGGCAATAGTTACGGCGCTGGCAATTATGCCATGTGTGGCAAGGCCTATGACCCGCGATTAATCGTAGGTTGGCCTACGGCACAAGTAGCTGTAATGGGCGGCGCTCAAGCTGCTAAAGTGCTTCTTCAAATTGAGGTTGCTTCGCTTAAGTCAAAGGGTGAAGAGATAACGAAAGAGCGAGAAGATGAACTTTACAACAAGATTAAGGATCGTTATGATGCACAGATTTCGCCCTACTATGCTGCAGCTCGCTTATGGTTGGATGCTATCATTGACCCTGCCGATACACGCAAATGGCTGAGCATGGGTATAGAGGCTGCTAACAATGCACCCGCTGAACGCTCTTACAATGTGGGCGTGATACAAACCTGAGTATAATAAAATCGAGATTCGTTTAATCGGCGAGACTATTGGCAGAAATCTTCTGCGAAACCTTCTTCATTACAAATTGAAACTGCTCATCCAGCGTGAGGTGAGAGTTGTCGACAACTACTGCGTCGGGCGCTTGCACCAAGGGATCGTGTGCGCGAGTAGTATCTATAAGATCCCGTTGATTGATGTTTTTAAGCACGTCTTCCAACGATGTGTCAACGCCCATGCTTTGTAACTCGTCAAAACGTCGCTGCGCCCGTATGTGTGGGTCGGCGGTCATGAACAACTTAAGCTCTGCATTTGGGAGTACCACCGTTCCAATATCACGTCCGTCCATTACAACACCTTTCGACTCTGCCATGCGCTTTTGCAGCCTAACGAGTTTTTCTCGAACTTCCTTAATCGCAGAAACGGGCGACACGCTGTTACTTACTTGCAGCGTGCGAATCTCTCGCTCAACATTCTGACCGTTGAGGTAGGTTTCGTAACGGTGTGTATCTGTGTTGTATCGGAAGTTTATCATCACCAAATCAAGCGATGATACCATCGACTGCTCTTTAACCTTTCCATCCTGGCCGATATAACCATGCTGCAATGCATATAGAGTCATGGCTCTGTACATTGCTCCCGAATCGATGTAGATGTAATTGAGCTCCCGTGCTATTGCTTTGGCAATAGTACTTTTCCCGCAAGAAGAGTAGCCATCTATAGCAATGTTGATCTTGGATTTCACGTCGTTGGAAAAGGTTGGGTGCGAATGTAATTCAATTCACCTTAAATCAGTGCAAGAAGTCGGTATCTATCCGCTGAAGCCCCTCCCCTGCCCCTGCATCAATGGTAATCCATCCGGGTTTCGACAACAGACTATTTGCTTCCGGATCAACAATAAATTTCTGTTGTGCTCGCATAGCGTAATGAACCAATCCTGCGGCCGGGTACACTTGCAAGGATGTGCCAACAACCATGAATATATCGGCTTCTTCAATAATGCCAGCTGCTATATCCAACATGGGAACCTCTTCTCCAAACCATACAATGTGAGGTCGAAGTTGTGAACCACGCTCACAACGATCTCCTTTATTTAACCGCCATCCTTCAATTGCATAAACAAGTTGAGGATTCAGTGTGCTTCTGGATTTACGGATTTCACCGTGCAAGTGAACAACGTTATCGCTACCTGCACGCTCGTGCAAATCATCGATGTTTTGAGTGATGACCGTTACGCGAAATCGATCTTGCCAAGCTGCGATTTGTCGATGGCCTTCGTTGGGTAATGCCTCTAGAACTCCTTTTCTCCGCTGATTATAAAATTCAAGAACCAATTCCGGATCACGCTGCCAGGCTTCTGGTGTTGCGACATCTTCTATGCGATAATTTTCCCAAAGGCCATTGCCTCCGCGAAAGGTTGGAATGCCGCTTTCAGCACTCATACCAGCTCCGGTAAATACGACTATATGTTTCATGTACAAATTGATTTGCTTTACAGGCAATATATGAAAATGCCAATGCATTTATTTAATATGTTGATAGAACAAAAAAGCCCCAACCTTTCGGTCGGGGCTTTTGAAATCTATCACGAGATCAATTACTTGCTCTCTTCGGTGCCTTCGCCACCTTCCATTTTCTCTTTCAAACTGGCCAAAGCGCTGATGTCACCCAATGTTGATTTCTCAACCTGTGAGTTAACTGCTTTCACAGCATTTGAATCAACTCCTTCCGGCTTCTTAGCACGTGGAGCTGCTTTTCTTGCTGCCTCAGGACTTCCTGGCTCATCTTCCTTCCAAGTACCGGTGTGACTCACTGAAATCTTACGCTGGTTCTTATTGAACTCCACGATGATGAAATCGAGTACGTCGTCCATCTTGGCATTCGAGCCATCTTCCTTCTTGAGGTTCTTGTTCATGCAGAAACCTTCCAAACCGTATGGCAATGCCACGATGGCGTGTGAACCTTCTTTACGAACGATAGTACCCTGGTGCTTCGAACCTTCAACGAATACGGTTTCGAATACATCCCATGGATTCTCCTCAATTTGCTTGTGACCGAGGCTAATGCGACGGTTGTCTTTATCGAGCTCGAGAACTACCACTTCTAGTTCATCACCAATGTGACAGAATTCGCTTGGGTGTTTGATTTTCTTGCTCCATGAAAGATCGCTGATGTGGATGAGACCATCAATACCTTCAGCCAATTCACAGAACACACCGAAGTTGGTGAACGCGCGAACTTTCGCTTTGTGCTTGCTGGTAACTCCGAAGCGTGATTCGATGTTTTCCCATGGATCCTGTGTCAATTGCTTCATACCCAAAGAGAGTTTGCGCTCTTCCTTGTCTACGCTCAAAACAACACATTCAACCTCTTGACCAACCTTGAGGAAGTCTTGAGCTGAACGCAAGTGCGTGCTCCATGACATTTCGCTCACGTGAATCAATCCTTCAACACCTGCTGCTACTTCAACAAACGCACCGTAGTCAGCCAAAACAACTACTTTTCCTTTCACCTTCTGGCCTACTTCCATTGTGCTTTCCATAGCATCCCATGGGTGCGGTGTAAGCTGCTTCATACCAAGAGCAATGCGCTTCTTGTCATCATCGAAATCGAGGATAACCACATTGATCTTAGAGTCAAGCTGCACAAGCTCTTCCGGATGGGTTACGCGGCCCCATGACAAGTCGGTGATGTGAATCAAACCGTCTACGCCACCAAGATCTACGAATACACCATACGATGTGATGTTCTTCACGATACCTTCGAGAACTTGTCCCTTTTCGAGACCGCTCATGATGAGCTTTTTCTGTTCTTCGAGTTCGGCTTCTATCAACGCTTTGTGCGATACAACAACGTTTTTGAATTCGTTGTTGATTTTCACAACTTTCAATTCCATGATCTTGCCTACATACTGATCGTAGTCGCGGATTGGCTTCACATCGATTTGTGAACCTGGCAAGAATGCCTCGATACCAAACACGTCAACGATCAAACCACCCTTAGTGCGGCTCTTCACCTCACCCTTGATGATTTCGCCGCTATCAAGAGCAGCATTGACATTACCCCAAGCGCTGAACACGCGAGCGGTTTTGTGCGATACATGGAGTTGTCCGTTTTTATCTTCGGTTTGTTCAATGAATACCGGCACCAAATCACCAGCCTTCAGGTCGGGATTGTAGCGGAATTCACCTGCTGGCACAACGCCTTCAGACTTGTAACCGATGTTTACTACAACTTCTTTCTTGTTGATGCTTACAACTGTTCCGTTTACAACTTCACGCTCGCGAATTACCGACAATGTAGATTCGTACATTTTGTCGAGCTTCTTGCGCTCATCGTTGTCGTAACCACCGGCAGCTTCATAAGCGTCCCAGTTGAACTCTCCTTTTTCGTTTAAGAACATCTGCTCGTCGGCAGTGCTGAAGATTTCGAGCGGTTCTTCCGCGCCGATTTCTTCTTCCTGTGGTGCCTCGGCAGGTGTTTCAGCAGATACTTCAGCAGGTGCTTCAACGTTTGTGGAGGTTGCCTCATTGACAATGTTGAGGTCTTTTTCTTCGGCTTCTTCAGCCTTTACTCGTTTCGATTCAGCCATGTTGGCTTTGTTTTAATTGTATTCTGTTTCTTGGAAAAACCAAGGCATTCACACAAACAGAAGAGGTTTTACTTATTGTTTCTCGCAGCCGGAATGCTTAAACTGCGACCGTTCACCTTTCGGTATGGGGGCGCGAATATAGTACGGATTGGTTGATTTTCAGCGGAAAAAGTAAAAAAAAAGTACTGGGGACTGGGGACATTGTAGTTAAATGGTCATCCCTCGGCAAACCTCATTCTGTTTGTGTTTCTGTTGCTGCCTCTCTTTCTAAATTCCAGAATGAGAAACACACTCAGAATCAGAATGAGACATTGCGTGTCACCAAGCGGAGTCTAGGTAACGTTCAACGTATTTCCGGCGCCGACAACAGTCCTCAGTATCCATTCCTCAAAAATGCAAAAGCCCCGTCTCCGGGGCCTTTGCGATGTTTAACCCATCGGCAATGAACAAACTGCCTCTGGTCTTTTGAATGATGTTATCCCAAATAGGACTTCAAAATTTTACTTCTGCTCGTATGCTTCAATCGGCGAATAGCCTTTTCCTTAATCTGACGCACACGTTCGCGTGTCAGGTCAAAACGCTCTCCGATTTCTTCGAGTGTCAATGGGTGTTCGCCGTTCAATCCGAAATACAAACGAACTACATCTGCTTCACGACTTGTAAGCGTGCGCAATGAGCGCTCGATTTCCTTACGCAACGACTCATGCAACAAATCAGTATCCGGTGAAGGAGTGTCATTCGTCTGGAGTACGTCGTACATCGTGCTGCTGCTATCGTCACCGTCTTTCAATGGAGCATCCATTGACACGTGGCGACCGCTGTTGCGCATCGATTGCTTTACTTCATCCAAGGTCATCTCCAGCACCTCAGCCAATTCAGCCGGTGTAGGTGGACGCTCAAACTCCTGCTCCAACTTGGCAAACGCCTTGTTGATTTTGTTGATGGAGCCAATTTTGTTCAAGGGAAGACGAACGATACGCGATTGTTCGGCCAACGCCTGTAAAATCGACTGGCGAATCCACCATACGGCATACGAAATGAACTTGAAACCGCGTGTTTCATCAAAGCGCTGTGCTGCCTTGATAAGACCGAGGTTTCCCTCGTTAATCAAGTCGGGCAAGCTCAAACCCTGGTTCTGGTATTGTTTCGATACAGAAACCACAAAGCGAAGATTCGCTTTTGTAAGTTTCTCCAAAGCAACCTGATCGCCGGCCTTGATGCGCTTGGCCAACTCCACTTCTTCTTCTGCAGTAATCAGGTCTACACGACCAATTTCCTGCAGGTATTTGTCCAACGAAGCGGTTTCCCGGTTCGTTACCTGTTTAGTGATTTTTAATTGCCTCATCTATTGTTTTCAATTGTAGGGAAAACCCTGTTTAAGCATTTTTGATTCAAGCAAGTTGGCGAATAAGAAAGGTTCTGAACCTATCCAATGTCAGCCTAGTTCGATTGAGCCTCAGGCTTTGGCATCAACACCTTGCGCGACAATTTGTACTTGCCGTTCTTCGGGTCTTTACCAATCACTTGAACTTTAATCTTGTCACCTTCCTTGAGTACATCACGCACATCTTCTACTCGCTTCCAATCGATTTCCGATACGTGCAAAAGCGCATCTTGTTTCGGTAGGATTTCTACGAACGCTCCAAATGCCTGGATATTCTTAACTACACCCTCATAAATTTCCCCAACTTCAATTTGCGGAGGGAAAACGATGCTGCGCACTCGTTTCAAGGCTGCATCGAGGTTTTCTTTATTGGCAGACGCAATCTCAACAACTCCTTTATTGTCGACTTCAGTGATGGTGATGATCGTGCTCGTTGTTTTCTGGATTTCCTGAATGATTTTACCACCGGGGCCAATTACAGCACCAATCATATCGTTCGGAATTTCAAGCGAAACAATGCGCGGTGCATGTGGCTTGTAATCGTCTGCCGGCTTATCCATCGTCTTGAGCATTTCGCCCAAGATGTGAAGGCGACCTTGACGGGCCTGTTCCAATGCATTCTTCACCATGTCCATGCTCAAGCCTTTGATCTTGATGTCCATCTGACATGCTGTAATTCCTTTGGAAGTACCGGTAACTTTAAAGTCCATATCACCGAGGTGATCTTCGTCGCCCAAGATATCAGAGAGAATCTGATACTTTGAGTTGTCCTCGTTGGTAATCATACCCATCGCAATTCCGGAAACCGGTGCAGATATCTGAACACCGCCGTCCATAAGTGCCAATGTGCCGGCACAAACAGTTGCCATAGATGACGAACCATTCGACTCCAGAATATCAGACACAATGCGGATGGCATAAGGACATACGCTTTGTGGCGGAATAACCGGCTTCAGCGCTCGCAAAGCCAAGTTTCCGTGGCCAATTTCACGACGGCTTGTAGCACGGATTGGGCGCGCCTCACCTGTGCTGTATGGTGGGAAATTATAGTGCAACAAGAAGCGATCTTCGCGAGGCATAACCGCGCTGTCAATCATCTGTTGGTCGAGCTTAGTTCCCAATGTCAAAGTTGTCAATGATTGGGTTTCACCACGGGTGAAAACACTCGAGCCGTGCGCACCTGGAAGATAGCCCACTTCACTCCAAATAGGACGAATCTCTGTAGTGCTTCGACCATCTAAACGAATGCCTTCATTGAGGATCATGTTCCTCATAGCATCCTTCAAACAATCGTGATGGTATTTATTGATCAAGAAGCGATTAGCCGTTTTGTACTCATCCGTCAATTGAGTCTCAAAAGCCTCTTGGATTGCATGGAACGCATCCGAACGGGTAGTCTTGTCAGAAGGTGTTTTCGCAGTGGTGTAGTACTTCTCATAGCACTCGTCCCATACACGCTTCTTCAGTTCTGCATCCTTAGGCTCGTGGTCGTATGTACGCTTCGGATTTGATTTGGCCACTTTAGAGGCCATTTCTTGCTGGGCGCGGCACTGGGCCTTGATTGCTTCGTGAGCAATTTCGAGAGCGTGAATCATTTCTGCTTCAGAAACTTCCTTCATCTCTCCTTCCACCATAACGATGCTATCCAATGTACCGGCAACCATCAACTCAAGGTCGGCAGTGGCAAGCTGAGCCCACGTGGGATTCACTACAATCTGATCATGGATGCGAGCTACACGAACCTCTGAAATTGGTCCGTTGAAAGGAATGTCAGAAACGGCAAGTGCTGCTGATGCTGCCAAACCGGCAAGGCTATCAGACATATTCTCTTTATCGGCAGAAATCAGGTTTACGACTACCTGCACTTCAGCATGAAAATCATCGGGGAACATCGGACGCAAAGCGCGGTCGATGAGGCGTGCAACGAGGATTTCGTCATCATATGGACGGGCCTCGCGCTTGAAATAACCACCGGGAAAACGTCCGGCAGCTGCATATTTTTCTCGGTATTCAACGGTGAGTGGAAGAAAATCCACGCCGTCTTTGGCTTGCGTGCTGGCTACAACGGCAGCCAACAACATTGTATCTCCTTGTCTTACCACCACAGAGCCGTTGGCCTGCTTGGCAAGTTTGCCGGTTTCTATTGTCACCGGACGACCATCTCCCAAGTCTATGGTTTGGGTTACCAATTCGTAGTTCATTGCTTCTTTTTTCGGATAAAAACGTCGGTTAAAAAAAACGCGAAAAGGCAATTGTGTCCAATTGCCCTTTCGCTTGCGCAGTTTGCGCTGTATTATTTGCGGAGATCAAGCTCTTTAACAATAGCACGGTAGCGGGCAATTTCAGTCTTCTGTAAGTAGTCGAGCAAGCTACGACGTTTACCTACAAGACGGATAAGGCTGCGCTGTGTGCCAAAGTCTTTCTTGTTCACCTTCAAGTGTTCTGTGAGGTGGCTAATGCGAAACGTAAACAAAGCGATCTGGCCTTCTGCTGATCCTGTGTCTTTGTCAGATTTTCCGTGTTTCTTGAAAATCTCTTGTTTTTTTTCTGATGTAAGGTACATGCTAATACTTGTGTAAGTGATTGTTATGTGTTTCCCGATTGCCGAAAACTTTCGGTTTTTTAAGGGGTGCAAATGTAGCACATGCCCTTGCGATGTCACCAAAGTTTGTGAAGTTTTTTTTTTCGCGCGCTTGAAATTGCACCAATGCCCCTAATTTCGCCCCTCTAAAATTCCATTATTTAATCCCATGAAAAAATTTATTCTCTGCCTTGTTGCTTGCGGTAGCATGCTCAGCAGCTGCGAACAAAGCAAAGTCAGCAATGTCAAAATGAAAGATCAGCGCGATAGCTTGAGCTACACCATTGGTCTGAGCATCGGTAGCAGCTTCATGCAAAGTGAACTGACCGACTTAAACTATGAACTGCTTATTAAAGGTATGAAGGACCAAAAGGATAGCACCGGCGCAATGGAACTGCAAGAGGCCGAAGCTTTCATCCAAGAGGTTATGATGAAGAAGCAAGAATCAAAGGCTGCAGTTGATAAGGATGCTGGCGTAAAGTTTTTGGCTGAAAACAAAAGCAAGCCCGGTGTAATGTCTACAGCAAGCGGCCTTCAATACCAAGTTATGAATGAAGGAACCGGAACGAAGCCATTGGCGACTGATATGGTAACAGTGCATTATCATGGCACAACCATCGACGGCACCGTATTCGACAGTTCGGTTGATCGAGGCGAGCCTGCATCTTTCGGTCTTAACCAAGTTATTCCGGGCTGGACAGAAGGCGTTCAGCTGATGAGTGTAGGTAGCAAATACAAATTCTTCATTCCTGAAAACCTTGCTTACGGCGCTCAATCGCCAAGCCCTGTAATTAAGCCATACTCAACGCTGATTTTCGAAGTTGAACTCATCAGTATTGACTCAGCTGGCAACAAATAAGGGTCACCGCTGTTAGCAAAAAAAGAAACGGCACTTGTTTTCTGAATGTACATTTGCCGCCCGAATTAGATACATGCAGACTATTTGACAGAGTAAACCAAATGGCCTGCGAATTGTTATCTAGGAAAATGATTTTAAATTAAACAGAATATAAAATGGCAACACAAATCACGGATCAAAACTTCGCCGAGCTGGTTCAAAACAGTGAAAAGCCTGTGATGATTGACTTTTGGGCTGAGTGGTGCGGTCCCTGCCGCATGGTAGGTCCTATTGTTGACGAGATTGCAAATGACTACGAAGGCAAAGCTGTAGTAGGCAAAGTAAACGTTGACGAAAACCCTGAAATCAGCAGCCGTTTCGGTATCCGTAACATCCCAACCATCATCTTCTTGAAGGGTGGAGAAATTAAGGATAAGAGCGTTGGCATCGTACCCAAAAATGTTCTCACTGAAAAAATGGATGCTCTGCTGTAACAGGCAGATAGAACTTTTGAAAAGCTGTCAGCCCCTTGACAGCTTTTTTTATGTAGCGCTTCCCGCATTGAATTAGTGAATTGGTAATTCGTAATCAGCCTCTCCCCTATGGACACCCGAATAATAAAATCTATCATCGCTGCAGCAGCCATCGCCTTCAACACCTACCTTTTCATTCAAGGTCGCTGGGGTTGGGGCATAACACTGTTGTTCGTTACTGCCGTTCTTGTCATCGTTGTTTTTCGTAGTACACGCATGATTATGGTGTTTTACCAAATGCGCATGCAGCGAATGGACAAAGCCAAAACGTGGCTGAATCGAATTAATCCGGATCACTTGTGGGCGAAACAGAAAGGATATTATTACTTTTTGCTGGGCTCTGCCGATATTCAAACCAATAGCTTGTCGCAATCCGAGAAGAATTTCCGCACCGCATTGCAGTTTGGCTTGCGCCTCGACCATGACAAAGCCGCAGCCTACCTTAACCTAGCTGTAATTTCTGCCAATCGTCGTAAAAAGCGTGAGGCCATCACACTGCTCAATGAAGCTAAAAAGTACGACTCAAAGGGGTACTTGAAAAACGACATTAAGCAGGTAAGTAAGATGGTGAGCGGGATTTAATGGGTACTGGGTACTGTTAACTCGGGTTTAGGGTTAAAAGAAAATTGAATTCAAAACATGCCAAAGAAATTGACGAACGTAAACATCTATAAATTTCGGGTCATCATCGATACCGAGCAGGATGTATTTCGGGACATCGAAATTGAGACGGACACAACTTTTGAAAAGCTGCATGAGGCCATTCTCGATGCGTTCGATTTCGAACCCGGTGAAATGGCCAGCTTCTACATGAGCAATGAACAATGGGAAAAAGGCCTTGAAATTCCGTTGATGGAAATGGCTAGCGATGCTTCCCTCAGTATGAAGTCGACCAAGCTCGCCGACCTGTTGAGCAAACCTTCCGAAAAGGTGCTCTATGTGTACGACTTTATGCGTATGTGGATATTCTATGTAGAACTGATGGAGGTAAAGAAAGATATGCCTAGCACCATCTATCCTCGTGTGGCACTGGTGTATGGAGATGCTCCTTCACAGGACTCCAAAGAAATGGACCTCTTTGGAACGGAATTCAGCGAAGAGGAGTTTACTGAAATGCATGGCGATGTTGAGGAAGGAGATGACAAGGATGAAGACATGTTCGATTCAGGTGAAGACTATTTTGATGAAAGTGAGTTCAATGGCTCCTATGGCAGTTACGATGACAATTAATAAAACCATAGCGTGCTTGTTGGCATGTATGTGTTTGTCGGCTTGTCAATCAGACAACAGACAAATAACATCCGACATGATTCATTTCCCGCCTTCGGGAGGTGGCCAATCACAAGATGCGCCTATAATTAGTTTCGACTCTACAACCTGTAACTTCGGAACACTGGCCATTGGCGAGAAGTTCCCGCATTCCTTTCGATTCACCAACACCGGCCAGTCGCCACTCATAATTACGCAAGTGAATCCCTCTTGCGGTTGCACTACTGCCAAGGATTGGCCGCAACAACCTATTGCTCCCGGCGAGTCGGGGCAGATTTCAGTAGAGTTTAATAGCACCGGTAACTCGGGCAAGGTCGACAAGTCTATATCCGTTCTAACCAACTGCATTCCCGCAGTGGAAGTGCTTCGTATACAAGGCACGGTAGTAGGAGTCGATCATATTGCTCCGGTTAAATCGCCGGTGCAGATGGAAAT
>Ga0114981_10002629_pt1 | contig 11560 bp, 9 predicted proteins | sample S_140806_MF_Meta_FD_87028 | JGI IMG/M metagenome (GOLD analysis project Ga0114981, IMG submission 87028) | Freshwater microbial communities from Lake Simoncouche, Canada to study carbon cycling - S_140806_MF_MetaG | ecosystem: Environmental > Aquatic > Freshwater > Lake | place: Lake...
ATAAAACGCAGGAGTTATTCACATTTCGTACCTTTGTCAACACATTTAGCCTATGGAATTTTTGACTCGAAAAATGATCAACGATCCAGTACATGGATTTATAACAATCAATGACCCGTTGATATTTGCCATTTTCAACCATCCTTTTTTTCAAAGATTAAGAAGGATACAGCAAATGGCTTTAGCGCAACTAGTTTATCCTGGTGCCGTGCATACCAGACTACACCATTCATTGGGCGCCTATCAATTAATGTGCAATGCGATCAATGAACTTAAAGACAAGGGTATTGAGATTAGTGCAGAAGAAGCACAAGCAGCAAAAGCAGCCATTTTAATGCATGATATTGGCCATGGCCCTTATTCACATGGATTAGAAAATGTATTGTTAAAAGGCGTGCACCATGAGGCCCTTTCTTTATTAATTATGAATCAACTCAACGCAGATCCAAACCCTGCATTGAATGGTCAATTAAACATGGCGATTCAAATTTTTACCAACCAATATCCTAAAACCTTTTTACATCAATTAATAAGTGGTCAACTAGATGTGGATAGATTAGATTATTTATCTAGGGATAGTTTCTTTACTGGTGTAAGTGAGGGCGTAGTAGGCCATGAGCGCATTTTAAAAATGTTAAACGTAAAGGACAATATTTTATTAGTAGAAGAAAAAGGCGTGAATAGTGTAGAGAAATTTTTAGTGTCCAGAAGGCTGATGTATTGGCAAGTATACCGACATAAGACTGTCATTGCTGCGGAGAATATGTTGGTTAAAATAATTCAAAGAGCTAAACAATTAACAAAAGCAAAAGACAGTACCATTGTCATTGGTGGCATTCTAGATTATTTTTTATCCAACGAATTTACGGCCATTGAACAAATTGATTTAACAGCCTATTGTCAATTAGATGATACAGATATTATGTACGCCATCAAAAAATGGCAGACGCATTCGGATCCAATTTTATCTTTATTGTGCAGTAGATTATTGAATAGAAAAATTTACAAATGTCAGTTGCAATCAGAACCCATCACAGATGCAGCATTAAATCAAGCATTAACAGCTACAAAAGCAAGGTTCAATGTAGATGATGAAGCTGCTGCTTTCCTCTGTTTTAAAGGTGAAACAAGCAATACTTTGTACAAGAATGACAGTGAGAATATCCATATTTTGCTAAAAAAAGGTGAAATTTCTACCATTTCAGAGGTGCAAAACGCATTAATTGTCGAAAGTCTTTCTACCCCAGTTAAAAAATTTTACATTTGTTCATTAAGTGAATAACCCCCATTTCAAATAAATAATGCAAGACATGATAGAATTCAGTGCCCAACAGATCGCAATCATGATTCAAGGTCAAGTAGAAGGTGATGCATCTGTCACTGTTAAGAATTTTGGTAAAATAGAGGAAGCCACTGCTGGTCAACTTTCTTTTTTAGCCAATCCTAAATATGAAGCATTTTTATATTCTTCCGCAGCTTCAATCATCATCATTAACGATCAGCAAGTATTAAAACAAAAAATAAATGCGACTTTAATTAGGGTACCAGATGCCTATGCTGCATTCGCCACCCTACTTACAAAATACCAAGAACTAAAGACCCAACAACTTATAGGCATTCAAACCCCTTCATTTATTGCACCAACTGCTTCATTAGGTGCAAACCATTTTATTGCAGCTTTTGCTTATATCAATGAAGGAACTGTACTGGGTGAACATGTAAAAATATTTACAGGTGTAGTCATTGGAGAAAATGTAAAAATCGGCAACCATGTGACCATCCATCCAGGTGTGGTTATTTATGCAGATTGTATCATTGGTAACCATGTGACCATCCATAGTGGAAGTATTATTGGAAGTGATGGTTTTGGATTTGCCCCTAAAGAAGATGGTAGTTTTCAAAAAGTACCACAACTTGGAAACGTGGTCATCGAAGACGATGTTGAAATTGGCGCCAACACCACTATAGACCGAGCAACGATTGGATCAACTATCATTCGAAAAGGCGTTAAATTAGACAACCAGATTCAGATCGCACATAACGCAGAAATAGGAACCAATACCGTCATCGCCGCTCAAGTTGGCGTTAGTGGTAGTACAAAGATTGGAAAGCATGTCATGATTGGAGGACAGGCTGGTTTAGCTGGTCATCTTGCTATCGCAGATGGGATAAAAATTGCAGGAGGAGCAGGTGTGACAAAAACATTTACAACTGCAAATATGACCCTTGCGGGCTACCCAGCAATTGAGCAGAAACAAAGCTTAAGAAACCAGGTTTATGTCAAAAATCTCCCAGAATTAGAAAAAAGAGTCCAAGAACTCGAAATATTAGTACAACAACTGTCTCAAAAAGCCTAAATCAGGCGTATTTTTGCTTTAAATTAAGCTTTTAACTAAGCTATTCTAAACTAGTTACACATGGATCAACATTTTAACCCCGATAAGCAACATACACTAGCCCAAAGTATCAGTATTAGCGGAACCGGTTTACATACAGGCGTTTTAGTAGATATGACATTGCAACCTGCTAATCCAGGATTTGGTATTCAGTTTCAAAGGGTAGATTTACCAAACCAACCTATGATCAAGGCGGATTGTGATTTAGTAACGGATACAAGTCGTGGAACTACATTGCAAGTGGGGGATGCCAAAGTGAGTACGGTAGAACATATTCTTGCCGCTTTAGTTGGTTTAGGTGTTGACAATCTTTTGATTGAATTGAACGGACCAGAAATACCAATCATGGATGGTAGCTCTTCCCCATTCATAGAAGCCATTGAAAAAGTAGGTGTATTAGAACAAGATGCTGCAAAAGCATGGTACAGCATTGATGAAAATATTTTTCACTACGACGAAGAAAAGCGCGTAGAGATGGTTGCATTACCTGCATTAGATTATCAAATCACCACCCTGATAGATTTTAATAGTCCTGTATTAGGCACACAACATGCGGCCCTTAAAACAATCAAAGATTTTAAATCAGAAATAGCACCTTGTAGAACTTTTTGTTTTTTACATGAATTAGAAACGCTTTTAGAAAACGATTTAATTAAAGGCGGAGATATTAATAATGCCATTGTTGTAGTTGATAAACCTGTTACCAAAGAAGAAATGACTCGATTGGCTAAAGTGTTCAAGCGAGATAAAATTGAAGTAAAAAGCGAAGGCTACTTAAATAATTTGGAATTAAGATTTCCTAATGAACCTGCACGTCATAAATTATTAGATGTCATTGGTGACTTAGCATTGATAGGCTATCCAATTAAAGCAAGAATCATCGCCAATCGTCCTGGACATAGTAGCAACGTAGAATTTGCTAAAAAAATAAAACAGTACATCAAAAAAAATAAACATGTTAAAGATGTTCCTGTTTATGATCCAAGCGCAACCCCTGTCTATACTTTAGAACAAATAGAAAAGACTTTACCACATCGTCACCCATTTTTGTTGGTGGATAAGATTATTGAATTAACAGACACTTCGATTGTAGGTGTTAAAAATGTGACATTCAATGAATGGTTTTTCCCTGGACATTTTCCAGGTAATCCAGTCATGCCAGGCGTCTTACAAATTGAGGCATTGGCGCAAACAGGTGGTATCCTTTGTATCAATGCCATGCCTAAAGGAGATTATGATACTTATTTTTTAAAAATAAATAATTGTAAATTTAAACAAATGGTGAAGCCAGGCGATACCATGTTGCTTAAATTAGAATTGATGGCTCCAATTCGTAGAGGTATTTGCGAAATGCGTGGCACGGTCTATGTAAATGGAAAAGTGGCTACAGAGTCAGAACTTGTTGCTCAAGTTGTAAAAAGAGCAGAATAAATTTATACCTATGACACATCCATTCACTTATATAGACCCCAATGCAAAAGTTGCATCCAATGTAAAAATTGATCCATTCACTGTCATTCATAGTGATGTGACAATTGGAGAAGGTACATGGATTGGAAGTAATGTGACGATTATGAATGGTACTACAGTGGGGAAAAATTGTCGCATCTTCCCTGGTGCGGTGATAGGTGCTGATCCTCAGGATTTAAAATTCAATGGTGAAAAAACGACCGTTTCAATCGGCGACCATACCACTATTAGAGAATTCGTAACCATCAACAGAGGTACCTCTGATCGTTGGGTTACTAAAGTTGGAAGTCATTGCTTAATCATGGCTTATAGTCATATTGCACACGACTGTATCATTGGCAACCATTGTATTTTAAGCAATAGCGTTCAAGTGGCTGGTCACGTAACCTTAGGGGACTATGCCTGGATCGCTGGCGTGAGTGCGGTGCATCAATTTGTACATATTGGACAACATGCTTATATCGCTGGAGGTAGCTTGGTAAGCAAGGATGTACCTCCTTATATTAAAGCGGTCCGAAATCCATTAAGCTATGGAGGCGTGAATAGTGTTGGATTGAAAAGAAGAGGATTTGATTTAGAAAAGATCAATCATATTTTAGATATCTACCGCTATATTTTTAATAAGGGTATGAACACCACACAGGCACTTGCTTTTATTGAGGAAGAATTACCTGCTACAGATGAGCGCGATGAAATTGTGACTTTTATTAGAGATAGCGGAAGAGGCATCATCAAGCGTTTTGTCAAAGGTGCACTAGAAGATGAATAATATGCAAATTCACTTTACAGCGGCGTCAAAAAGATTCAATAAAGAATGGATTTTCTCCAATCTAGATTTCAGTTTTGTCACCGGACAACATTATGCATTGATTGGAAACAACGGATCAGGTAAAAGCACACTACTACAAATTATTGCAGGTTATATTGGACTTACAAAAGGTCAGGTGCATTGGGTAGACAACGAAGGCCAATCCATTGATAGCTCAAATATATTTCAACATATAAGCATTGCTGCGCCTTATTTAGAATTGGTAGAAGAGTTCACTGCATTAGAACAAATCGCTTTTCATCAACAATTCAAATCCATCCAATCTAACATTCAACCAAATGAAATATTAGAAAAAATTGGGCTAAGTAAAGCGGCAGAAAAACAGATCAGAAATTTTAGTAGTGGGATGAAACAAAGATTAAAATTGGCTTTGGCTATTTTTGATCAAGCCCCTATCTTATTATTGGATGAACCATGTAGTAACCTAGATCAAGAAGGTATTCAAACCTACCATCAATTGATGCAAGCATACGCAATGCATAAATTAATTATTGTAGCAAGCAATGATCCAGAAGAATACCAATTTTGTGGTCAACAACTCTCCCTAGCAGATTTTAAAATATAAGCAACTGTACTAGCTTCTGCTTGCGATCAACAAATTCAAATCGGTAAATTTTAAATTGCATTTTTGACTTATGTAAAAATCAGTCAATGAACCCTTGTATAAATAGACGCCCTCGCGAAGATGCAATTGATGCCAAATAAGTTCTTCTAAACTTCCTTGATCTCCAACTTCCACCATCAAATGCATTAAGACATTGCTAATAGCTTGACTTGCTGTTCTTGCAAAACCGCTTGGGATATTGGGTACGCCATAATGAATGACATCATGCTTGATGACAATCGGATTTTCATGATTGGTTAATTCTGTGGTCTCAAAACATCCGCCTCTATCCACTGCTACATCAATGATAATACTACCTGGTCGCATATTCATCACCATCTCCTCTGTGACAACAATGGGTGCTCTACCATTTTCATTTCTCAATGCGCCAATCGCTACTTCGCAGGTTTTAAGTTGTTTTGCTAATATATTGGGCTCAATCACAGAGGTCCATACACGTTGACCTAAATTATTTTGCAGTCTCTGCAGTCTAGATACATTGTTGTCAAACACTTTGACACTTGCACCCAGCGCAAGTGCGTTGCGTACTGCAAATTCTCCAGTAATATCTGCACCAATCACCACTACTTTAGTTGGAGGCACACCACTGATACCACCCAATAAAACACCCTTACCTGAATTAAAATTACTGAGGTACTGCCCTGCAATCAACATCACCGCACTACCCACAATCTCATTCATGCTTCTTAAGATGGGATAGTTTTGATTTTCATCCTTGATATTATCGATTGATAAAGCCGTAATTTTTTTCGCCATCATCGCCACCAACACTTCTTGATCGATTGCAGATAAATGCAATGGGGAAATAATCGTTTGATGCATCTGTAAGAAAGGTAAATCAGATGCAACAGGCGGCGCCGTCTTAATTAAAATTGGACATTGGTACACTGCAGCTTTTTCAAAAGCGATTTCTGCACCTGCTTCTGCATAATCTTTATCTGTATAACGGCTGCCTTTCCCTGCGCCTGATTCCACCATCACACGATGCCCATTGGCTACCAATACGCCAACAGCCTCTGGAATTAAACCAACCCTATTTTCTTGGAAGGCAGTTTCCTTTGGGATACCAATCAACAATGGTTTTGCGTTATGAGGGATGTCCAATACCTCTTCCTGTGTTTCATAGGAAAATGAAGGATGAATTTGGGGCTTGGTGACACTCATAAAAAATATTTTCATGAAGATACAAAAATACCAGAGATCCTAGAATAGGAAAACGCTTAATCCAAGGAAGTTAATTCATGGTTGACATAAATTCTACGACGATTGGGGTCAAGAATTTCAATATGTATCACTACTGCGTTATCAGGCAGTAGATTAGGTGCTTTTTCTGGCCATTCTACCAAGGACATATCGGCTGCTTCCATTGCCGCTTCTACTCCTGCTTGTCTTGCCTCTGCGGCACTGTCTAAACGATACCAATCCATATGGTAAATCAGTTTGCCCTTTACTTCATACTCATTCATAATAGAAAATGTAGGGCTTGACATGGCTTGCTGAATACCCATTGCTCTACCTATTGCAGCAATCAGGGTTGTCTTACCTGCGCCCATGGGTGCTTGAAAGACCCACACAGGAATCGCAGCATAATTTTGTACCAGTTGAGCGGCAATTTGATCTGTTTGTTCAAGGGTGTAGACTTGGTCCATGTTGCAAATATAAAGCTTCAAATACAATCCTAAAATGGTTTCGTACCTTTATATCATAAATGCATTAAAATGGAAAACATTCAATGGAAAGTAGATGGTATGAGTTGTACCAATTGTGCTTTATCCATTCATAAATATCTTAGTAGCAAGGGGATACATGAGCCTAAAGTGAACTTCATGGAGGGCGAAGTGCAATTTGAATTGGCAGATGCCGCTCAAAAACCCGCTTTAATAAAAGGGATTCAAGGTTTAGGTTACAAAGTGAGGGGCCAAGCAACTGATGAAGTCCCTAAAAAATGGTTGGACAATAATAAAGAGCGTGCGATTTTCTCTTTCATCTTTACCCTCCCACTCATCCTACATATGATACCGGGTGTGCATATTCATTGGTTAATGAACCCTTATGTGCAATTGGGTTTAACCTTACCTGTATTTATAGTAGGCATGAACTACTTTGGAAAAAGTGCCATCAATAGTTTATTACATGGCATCCCTAATATGAATGTATTGGTCTCCATTGGAGCGCTCGCTTCTTTTGGTTATAGTTTATATGGAACCATCATTGGACAAGGTGCACAGTTTGCTTATTATGAAACCACCGCCACGATTTTAACTTTTGTATTTTTTGGAAATTATTTAGAAGATGCCTCCATTGCTTCCACCCAACGTGCCTTGAAAGATTTAGTGAAAGCACAGAAAGTGATGGCCAATATGATTGTCTTTGATGAACAGCACAAAGAAGTTACTTTTAATGTAGCTGCTGATACCTTGAAAGTGGGTGATATTTTATTAATTAATTCAGGCGAGACCGTACCCATGGATTGTAAAATATTATCTGGGGAAGCAGATGTGAATGAGGCCATTGTAACTGGCGAAAGCATTCCAGTGCATCGTGTCATGAAGGATATCTTATTAGGAGGCAGTACCATCGAAAACGGTTCTATCAAAGCCTATGTTACCGCTGTTGGTGATCAAACTGTGTTGGCGAATATTTTAAAAATGGTGAAAGCTGCACAAGGCGAAAAGCCACCTGTGCAAATTTTAGCAGATAAAATTAGTGCCATCTTTGTCCCCTTGGTAGTGGGGATTGCATTACTCACTTTAATTGGGAATTATTTTTTTACAAGTATTGGTTTTAGTGAAAGTATGTTAAGATCCATCGCAGTCTTAGTGATTTCATGTCCATGTGCTATGGGATTGGCGACGCCAGCAGCCATCGCAGTTGGACTTGGAAGAGGTGCAAGAAATGGTGTCTTATTTAAAAATGCAAAAAGCTTAGAAACTTTTAAAAATATCAAGCAAGTTGTTTTTGATAAAACAGGGACTTTAACGACGGGTCAATTTGAATTAAGCGGTTTTCATATTGTACAAAATGAGCAAATTTCAGAGGCTGCATTTAAAGTCCTAAGCTACTCTTTAGAAAAATATTCCAATCATCCCATCGCTAATTGTATTCAAGCAACCTGGAAAACAAATGATGCCATTCCATGGGCGAAAATAGAAGAAGTAAAAGGGATGGGTATTCAAGCAACAGATAAAGATGGGAATACCTATTGGGCAGGCTCCTTTAAAACATTAGAAGATAAATCTATTGAAGATGGTCATAATATCTATATTCAAAAGAACAATCAATTCATTGGATGGATTGATGTAGCAGATCAAATTAGACCAGAAGCAAAAGAAGTGGTGGATCAATTACACCGTCAAGGTATTACGACTGTCTTATTGAGTGGAGACAGGGCTGCAAAATGTAAACAAGTTGGTACCGCATTAGGGATTCAGAAAATTATTGCGGAACAAAGTCCTTCGGAAAAATTAGCAACACTCGATGCTTTAATAAAAATTGCACCCACAGCAATGGTAGGTGATGGAATCAATGATGCGCCTGCACTAGCAAAAGCAACTATTGGAATTTCATTGAGCAATGCATCCCATATTGCAATACAAAGCGCCCAAGTCGTCTTAATGAATAGTGGATTAAAGAACCTTCCAATGTCCTTGGTATTAGGAAGAAAAACATACGAGACCATTAAAGAAAATTTAGCCTGGGCATTCTCTTATAATGTCATTGCGATTCCTGTGGCTGCACTTGGATTTTTAGGTACCTGGGGACCAACCTATGGCGCCATGATCATGGCACTAAGTGATGTGGTCTTGGCCTTGAATTCACTGAGGTTATTTAAAAAGAAATTAGATTAAAAGAAACAATTGATTGACTGATTGGAAGCCTTAGTTGACATATTAAAAAAGCATTGGAACTATGATAGTTTTAGACCACAGCAATTAGCTGTGATTGAATCTATCCTTTCTGGTAAAGACACACTTGCCTTATTGCCTACAGGCGCGGGTAAATCCATCTGCTTTCAAGTCCCTACCATCTACCAGAGAGGCATCTGTATTGTGATTAGCCCATTGATAGCGCTCATGCAAGATCAAGTGAAAGATTTAGTCTCAAAAAATTTAAAGGCCGTTTTTTTAGGTAGCCAATTAAGTGCATACGAAGAGTCTGTTGTATTTAAAGAGATTGAAGCAAAAAAACACCAATTCATATATTGTTCTCCAGAAAAATTAGCACAAAAACATTTTCAAACTTTGTTAAGCAGCTTACCCATTCAATTGTTTGCTATTGATGAAGCACATTGTATTTCACAATGGGGCTATGATTTTAGACCGAGCTATCGAAAGCTAGACTTTTTGAAAAAAACATTTCCCAAGATCCCTATTTTAGCAATGACTGCTTCAGCCATTCCCTTGGTACAAAAAGATATGTTAAAACAATTGGGTTTGGAAGACGCCAACATCATTACAGACCAATTTTTAAGGCCTAATTTAAGCTATCAAGTCAAAAAAGAAACGGTTAAACTTTTTTTCCTAAAGAATTTACTAAAAGATATCACAGGATCTGTAATCATATATTGCAATACAAGAAATAATGTGGCCCAACTTGCAAACATGTTAAGCAGTTATGGATTTTCTGTTGCAGGTTACCATGCGGGGATGGAATTGTATGAACGAAAAAAAGTACAAGAGGACTGGATGCAAGACCATCTTCAGATAATCGTTTCTACGAGTGCATTTGGAATGGGGATCAATAAAACCAATGTACGTGCAGTCATCCACTTTGATATTCCAGGTAGCATCGAGCAATACTATCAAGAAGCAGGAAGAGCTGGCAGAGATGGATTATCAGCAAAAGCAATTTTACTCTACCAGCAAAATGACTTAGACTATTGGAATCAGTTACAAGAAAAAAAGATTCCTCCAATCTCTGTCATTAAAAATGTGTTTCAAGACCTTGCCGATTTTGTGCAATTACCAGTAGGCATGGGTGAACAACAACAGTTTTTATTTGACTTTGAGGTATTTTGTTTACAATTTAAGTGGGATAAAATCATTGCAAGAAATGCACTACAGTGGATAGAACAAGAGGGGCATGTAAAATTTTCGCCAAGTTCTTTCAAACCCACATTAGTTCAAGTCATTGAAAATAGAATTAGCATTCAATTATTTGAAAAACAATATCCTGAAACTGGCTTTGTTTTGCAAATCTTATTAAGGACCTATGGCGGTATCTTAGACAGCCCTCAGTATATCAATGAAGGCATGCTTGCAAAATTATTACAGCGTGATATTGAATTCGTACTGTTGCAATTAAAACAACTCCAACAATATGGTATGATTTCATTGGAGCAAAAAGCCAACCAACCCGTTGTACAATTTAAGTTGAACAGGGCGTCTGCCGAATTTATGACCCTTAATTTAGACGAATACCAAGCACGAAAATTAGCTTTCGAAGACCGTATTCAAGCAATGAGAGATTATATAGGTAGTCGATTAGTCACTTGTAGAAATGTATTTCTTGCAAAATATTTTGGAGAAAAATCACCTCAGAACTGCGGAATATGCGACCTTTGTTCAACTAATAACCATTAGTTGTATTTTTAACAAAAGATTGGAATCCAATTTTATAGTTTAAAAAATAAAATCTGTTTCTTTACACAAAGCAAGTAATTATGGAAGACAAGAAGAAGTATAAAATCCTTTTATGTGAAGATGATAGTAACTTAGGTTTAGTTCTAAAAAACTTTTTAGAACTAAACGATTATGATGTTACACTTGAAAGAGATGGCAGATTAGGGCTTGGCGCTTTTCAACGTGAAAAATTTGACCTTTGTTTATTAGATGTGATGATGCCAAATGTGGATGGATTTAAATTGGCCGAAGAAATTAGAGATATTGATCCAGATGTGCCTTTGTTCTTTTTAAGTGCAAAAACATTAAAAGAAGATATTCTTCAAGGTTATAGACTTGGTGCAGATGATTATATCACTAAACCATTTGATAGTGATGTGCTCATGCATAAAATTAAAGCCATTATCAAACGCAACGAGGAAGACCATAAGGTTACAGACAATATTGAATTTGAATTGGGTGCTTATCATTTCAATCCAAAATTAAGAGAATTAAAAATAAAAGATAGTACACAAGTGCTTTCACCAAAAGAAAATGAGTTATTGAAAATGCTTGCAGAATATAAGAATGACTTATTGACCAGAGAAAAGGCATTGAAAAAAATATGGGGTAGTGATAC
>Ga0114981_10002631_pt1 | contig 11554 bp, 10 predicted proteins | sample S_140806_MF_Meta_FD_87028 | JGI IMG/M metagenome (GOLD analysis project Ga0114981, IMG submission 87028) | Freshwater microbial communities from Lake Simoncouche, Canada to study carbon cycling - S_140806_MF_MetaG | ecosystem: Environmental > Aquatic > Freshwater > Lake | place: Lake...
GAGCCTCAAACAAATCGCCCGCGATCTGCTCGCGGATGAACTGATCAAACGGCATATCCTGATTGAAGGCCTTGATGACATAATCGCGATACCGCCACGCCTGCGGATAGGCGAAGTCCGTCTCTTTGCCGCTGCTTTCCGCATACCGCGCCACATCCAGCCAGTGACGGCCCAAGCGCTCGCCAAACTGCGGCGACTTCATGAGTTCATCAATGACGCCCTCAATGCGCGACTCACTCGGCGCGGCGAGAAACGCCTGCACCTGCTCCGCCGTCGGCGGCAGTCCGGTCAGGTCAAGATGCACACGACGAAGCAGCGCCGCAGGCTCCGCATCACCGACTGGCGCGAGTCCTTTCGCCTCCAACTCCGCCAACACAAAGCGATCCACCTCCGAGCGCGACCAAGCTGTGTTCTTCACCGTTGGCGCAGGCGAATCCTTCACTGGCTGAAACGCCCAGTGCGCCAGCCGCGCCTCCATCTTCTCATTGGTCGTCACTGCATTCGCCGCAGGCATCGGCACGCCACGCTTTACCCATTCTGTGAAGTCCGCGATGATCGAGTCCGACAACTTCCCACCCTGCTTCTCCGGAGGCATCTTCAAATCTTCATCTGCGTGACTCAGCGATGTGATGAGCAAACTCGCCTCCGGCTTCCCGAGCACCACCGCCACACCGCTGTCGCCGCCTTTGAGCAAGGCATCCCGCGAATCGAGCGCAAATCCCGCCTTCAACTTGTCCGCTTCCGCGCTGTGGCACTCGTAGCAGCTCTTGATCAGCACCGGGCGGATCTTCTTCTCAAAGAAGGCCAGATCGGCATCTGGGAAGCGAGTGCTTTGGTCGGCTGAGGCCTTGGCCGATGGCTTTGGAGCTTCCGTTTCCGCCGGTGGCCGCTTGGCCTTGCCTTTGCTTTGACCGCCTTTGCTTTGGCGCGGCTTGGCGATGTTTCGATACTCCTCCAGCGTCAAAGCGCCGTCTGCATCCGCATCGAGCTTTTTGAATGAAGGCTCCAAGTGATCGGGATGCTCGCGAAAGTAGGGCGTGTTGTCTTTGAGCACGGCAAACTCCTCGCGGCTCATTTTGCCGCTTTTGTCCGAATCCATCGTCTTGAAACCTTCTTCGAGACTCGGAACTGCTTTGGCCGATGGCGCGGTTTTCGGCGCTGGTGTTGTCTCAGGAGCCGTGCTGGCAGGCTTCACCACCGCACCCTTCAAATGCTCTTCAAACCAGGCGATCTCCAGTGCGCTCGCTTCCTGGAAACCTTCGCGGTAGATGCCGTAGTGCGTGATGCCTTTGACGACATGATACTTCGACGGCACGCCGCGTGCGGCGATCTGGCGCTGGGCTTCGGCGACGACTTCGTTGTTGCTCAGTTCCTCGTTCTCCGCGACGACGAAGAGCGCAGGCACGGCAATCTTCGCAGCGGCTTCGAGGGCGCTGAAGCCGATGCTCTTGGCCGCGTTCGTCCGCATGTTCGAGTATTTTTCCATCTTGCCGGTCATCTTGCCCGTTTCGAGCGGCACCGGCTCGGTCTCGCCGCGTGCCTGCTGCGTGTGCAGTTTGTAGGCGGCAGCTAGCGCACGGTCGCGATTGGCCCCGCCGAGGCCGGGCACCTGGGCGACGACGCATTTCACGCGCGGATCATTGCCCGCCATGTAGGTCACGAGACCGCCGCCGTAGCTGCTGCCCATGATGCCGATGCGCTGCGGGTCCACCGAAGGCTCGCCCGCGAGGAAGCTGATCGCCGCACGGATGTCCTCGGTCTGGTCGGTGTAGTTCATCTGCCAGCGCAGAGCTTTCACTTTGATCGACAGCTCGCCCTTTTCGTCCGGCTTCGGCTGTGGCTCCAAAGCCATGAGCTGGCTCTCGCTCTCGCCCCAGCCGCGATAATCAAAGGCCAGCGCGACATAACCCTTCTCCGCAAAGATCGGCCCCAATCGGCCACCCGTGCCGCCCTTCGTTCCGCCCGTTCCCGCGCAGAAGACGATGGCAGGCAGCTTCTCGCCCTCTTTGCGGTTCTTAGGCAGGTAAAGATCGCCCGCCATTCGTGTGCCATCACTCCAGATGGTGATGGAGCGTTTCTCGACACCTTCCGGCAAAGCGCCGCGAGCCGCCGGTTCGTTCGGATTCGCCGAACCCGGTGCAGGCGCACTCGATTTGGCCTTTGCAAAATACGCCGTCAGTTCCGTAGCCGACGCAATGCCATCTTTGTCCGCGTCGATCTGATCAAACAGCTTCGGCATCTCGTCCCGCGTGACCTTGCCATCGCCATTGCGGTCGATCTTTTTGAGACCATCCGGCAACGCGGCGTTTTGGGCGAGTGACTGCCATGCGATGAGCAGCGTGAGAGTGAAAAGGGAGAGTTTCATGGCTGTGGGGCTTTGCGTTGAAGGCGTTCTTGATTGGTCTGGCGGATGATTTCTCGCTGCTCGGGAGTGAGCTGCTTCCACATGTCGAGGCCGTGACGTTTGAAGGCATCCGTGACCTTTTGCGCGGACTCTTGCTGGATGGCGTTGAAGTCGGAGAGCAGGCGGTCGTAGCTCGGCTTGAGTTTCGCCTGCTGCACAGGCGTGGCGTCGATGCGGGCGAAATCCTGCGCCATGCGTTGCTCCAGCCAGCGCTCAGCCCATTGCTGGCTGCGGGTCCAAGCGGGACGGCCCGAGTGGATGCGGGCGGACATGGCGTAGCCGCACAGTCCGCCGAGGCCGAAGAGCACAACAAGGGTGACGATGATCTGGCTGATGAGTTTCGTTTTCATGGTGAGTCGGGGAGTTGGGTTTCCAGCATGAGCTGAGCGAAATAGGCAGGCTCGGTATCCGTCTCGGTGGCGATCTCCTCCCGCTGCGGCCAGGCGAGCCATGCGGAGGTGACCAATCCGACCGCGAGCGCCGCAAAGGAAGTCCGCGCCCACAAGCGCAGAGCCCAGAGCGCCGCGTCCTCTTCATGGGAGGCACGAGGCGCACAGGCAGTGAGCCAGCCGGCGATCCAGCCGCGCAGTTTCGCCGCCAAGGACGGCTGCGGCGTGCGCACGATCACGGCAGAGGCGGCTAGCGCTTCCGGCAGCGCGGCTTCGAGAAACCAATCGCGCCGCAAAACCTGCCGCGCCTCCGGTTTGGCTAACAGGGCGGTCAGAGTGCGCATTTCATCCGCCGTGAGCGATCCCTCGCGCCAGCGGTGCAGCAGGTTTTGCAGTTCGTCATTCATGGGAAATCAGGTGAGTTGAGAAAGTTTGCGCTCCACGCATTCCGTGAGCATTTGGCGCAGTCGATAAAGCGCCTTTGTGACCGCATCGAAGCTCTGGCCCGTGGCCCTCGCGACCTCCTCGACGGACTGCCGCCCTTCGTAACGCAGCGAGAGCATCCGGCGCGACTTCTCCGGCAGAACAGCCACGCAATCATCCAGCGCCTGCTGCCGCCGCTGCCATTCGTCATCGGCATCATCCTCCGATTCAGCAAAAGCCGTCTCCACCTGCGTCAAAAATGCCTCCATCACTTCGCTATCAGCCACCACCTTCGCCGTTCGCTGTGTCCGCCAGTGCTTCAGAATGAGATTCCGCGCCACTCCCCGACACCAAGCGGCTTGATTTTCGATAAGCGTGCTCTTCTCCAGTTCCGCCGCCAGCCGCACCCACACCTCCTGAATCACATCCTCCGCCGCATGAGCATCTCGAAGCAGCCCGCCCACGAACGCGCCCAACCGATGCCGGTCGTGGATAAACTCGGCAGCAGCTCGCTGGATGATTTCGGATTCGCGGGACATTCCAAGGGATGTTCCATGAACCCGCGAAAGGTGGACAAAGTTTTCTAGAGAAAGCAGGACAAAAGCATGTGGCGATTGGGGGGGGGAGCGGAACCAGGCATGTGGGCATTCCCAGCATGCATCTCCATCAGCGTTACTTGTGTCCCATCTGCAAGCCTAAGCGCCCGCTCGCTCATTTTTCATCCACCCTACTTTCTAGACCAAAACTTTCGCAAAGCCCGGCTCAATACCCGTGCGCAAATTGGATGTCGAGGGTCTGCAGGTAGGTGTGCAGGCCAGCATCCTGCACGGGCAGGACGATGGCGTCTTCATCGCTCTCATTGTGATGGGAGTGCCACCAGCCGGGCGGTGTCACGAAGGCTCCTCCGGCCACCCAGTTGGCACGCACGGGATTGATGATGTTGCCATCGCTGTCGAGATCACGCCCGATCATGGTATAGACGCCTTCGGTGGCCTTCACGGCGAAATCGAGGGCGATCGAGTTGTGCCGGTGGGCCTTCTGTTTGCTCTTTGCGGGCAGCAGATTGTAGAGCGACCACATGGTGTGCGTGAGCGTCTTCGTCTGCGGGCAGTCGGGATTGGCCAGCAGGATGCCGTTGCGGTTCTTATCCTTGCCCTCGTTTTCCTTCCGCACCTTTTCCAATTCGCTCGTGAGCAGTTCACGGGAGAAATAGAGCGGGCGGAACCTCGGTGTCGTGGGCTTGGCACCGAGGAAATCCATCAGCGGCTGGTCGTTCACCCAATAGAAGGCGCTGTCCTCGCTCGCCCGATGCCGGATCTCGCTGGTGATGGGAAGCGCAAAGAGATCACCCATTTTCCAGCTCAGCTTCTTGCCATCGATCACGCTGAAACCCGCGCCACGGATGACATAAAAGACCTGGCTGCTGGCATGGCAGGCGATGGGTAGTTCGTCACCGGCGGCAATGTGAAGGTAGTTCGCCAAGAGATTGGGTCCGGTGACCGGGTAGCTCGTTTCAAGCTTCTGTGAGAGATCCAACGGGATGACCTTGGTCTCAGCGATGTGATGCATCGCAGGCGGAAACACCTCAATGCCGATCTTCGGCATCCGCGGATTCGCCGCGCTGCCATACTCGAAAAACAAGCCGTGCTTCTCCCATTCTGGGTTGCAGGTCGGGGCGGTGTCAGAGGTAGTCGGATTCATGGGGCTAGAGGGATGTTCGTCGAAGAATAGACATTGTTGGGGCGGCAAGGGAAGCGCTTTGTCGTTCCAAGCGTTGGCCGAGGTGCCGCCGGGCAGATAATGACGTCGAGTTTTCTGCCATGGGTCATTCATGAACGGAATTCATCCAAACGACGCAAAGGATTCAAGCTGCTGCTGGATTGGAACCCGGATGATGCGGCGAAGCTGGGCGTGCGCGATGGGCAGCGGATGCGGGTGATCTCAAAACGGGCGGAATTGACTGCATTGACCCGATTGACGAGCTGTGTGAAGCCCGGCGAGGTATACCTTGGGCGGGTGAATCAGCTCACGCACGCCAGCTTTGATCCCCACAGCCGCCAGCCGAGTTACAAGCACTCGGCGGTGAGGGTGGAGGCTTACAAGATGACGCCTGGCTCGTAGCTGGCGGCCTCAGGATGCTCCTTGGCGATGGCGGCGACGCGGGCGCAGAAGGCATCGACCTGCTCAGGGGCATCGCCGGTGTTGTTTTTGCCAGCGGCGACGAGGCGCTGCATATCCTCGGCGGTGAGGGTGAGGCGCTCATCGGCGACGAGTCGGGAGAGGAGATCGTTTTCGCGGACTTTGCCGGTGCGCATGTCTTTGGCGACCTGCACGGCGTGCTCTTTGATGACCTCGTGCGCGGTTTCGCGTCCGGCTCCGGCTTTGACGGCCTCCATCATGACGGTGGTGGTGAGAAGGAAGGGCAGGTAGCGCATGAGTTCCTGCTCGATGACGGATTCGAAGACCTCCATTTGGTTCAGGATGGTGAGGAAGGTCTCCAGCAGGCCATCGAGAGCGAGGAAGGCATCGGGCAGCATCACGCGGCGCACCACGGAGCAGGAGACATCGCCTTCGTTCCACTGATCGCCAGCGAGACCGGCGGCCATGGCGAGATAGCCTTTGAGGATGACGTGGAGGCCGTTCACACGCTCGCAGGATCGGCTGTTCATCTTGTGCGGCATGGCGGAGGAGCCGACCTGGCCTTTAGCGAAGCCTTCAGAAGAAAGTTCATGGCCGGCCATGAGGCGCAGCGTGCGGGCAAAGCTGCCGGGACCACTGGCGACCTGGCAAAGCGAGGCGACGACCTGCATGTCGAGGCTGCGTGGATACACCTGGCCGACGGCTCCAAAGGCGGCGGGCATGCCGAGATGATGCAGGATGCGGTTTTCGAGTTCAGAGGCCTTTTTCGCGTCGCCGTTGAAGAGAGTGATTTGGTCCAATCGAGTGCCGACGGCACCTTTGAGGCCGCGAGCGGGATAGGTGGCGATGACGTTTTGGAGGTCGCCAAAGGCCAGCAGGGTTTCTTCGCCGAACATGGCGAGACGTTTGCCCAGTGTAGTGGCCTGGGCGGCGACGTTGTGGGTGCGGGCGGTGAGGGGAATATCACGCGTCACGGCAGCGCGGCGGGCGATGCCAGCGAGCACGGCCACGGTTTTGCGGCGGATTTCGAGCAAGGCGCGGAAGACCTGGAGCTGCTCGACATTCTCCGTGAGGTCGCGGCTGGTCATGCCTTTGTGGATGTGCTCGTGCCCAGCGAGATCGCAAAACTCCTCGATGCGTGCCTTCACATCGTGACGGGTCACCCGCTCACGCTCCATGATGGAGGCCACGTTGATTTGATTCTTCACCTTTTCGTAGGCCTCGATCACGCCGTCGGGCACGGGGATGCCGAGGTCACGCTGGCCTTTGAGCACGGCGATCCAGTAATCGCGTTCGAGCCTGACTTTGCCCTCGGGCGACCAGAGGGCGCGCATGGGGGCAGTGGCGTAGCGTTCGGCGAGGACGTTGGGGATGGAATCAGACATGGGGGCGTTGGTTTAGAGAGCGTGGAGTGAACGTTCAACATCGAACTTTGAACGTTCCACATTCAAGCCCAACCGTGTCGAGAGGCTTCGATGATGGAGCTTCGACGTTGAGCGTTGGATGTTGAAAGTTCTTCACTTCATCGCGGCGGCGGCGGCCTCTTGAAAGGCCTGGCGCATGGGGGAGGCGTCGCCGGTGGGTTTGAGGCCGGTGCGTTGGATGAGCAGAATGTAAATTGTCTTGGTGGTGGGATCGATCCAGCCCTGCGTGCCATGAGCGCCGCCGTGGCCGAAAGTGCCGGGTGAGAGCATGGCGGTCACACCCGTGGGATGGCGCACGACTTGAAAGCCCAGCCCCATGCCCATGCCATCGGAAAAGCCGGCCTTCATCTCGCCAGTGTGGTTGGTGGCCATGAGTTGGAGTGTCTCGGCGCTGATGAGGCGTTTTTTGCCAACGACTCCGCCATCGAGGATCATCTGGTAGAGTTTGAGTAAATCCTCCGCGGTGGAGAACAGGCCGCCAGCCGCCAGCGGCGCACGTTTTTTGTTCGAGTAAGGAGGCGTGAGGTAGCGGATGCCAACGGGTTCGAGGCTTTTGCCATCGGCGGAGGGCTTGTAGGAGGTGGCGAGCTGGGATAGCTCTTTTTTGTCCGGCCAGAAGGTGGTGCGGCGCATGCCGAGTGGCTTGAAAACACGCTTCTCCATGAACTCCGCATACTCCTGACCACTGGCGACTTCGATAAGGCGGCCGAGGGTGTTGATGCCGGGATTGCAGTAGGACCATTTGGAGCCGGGCTCGAACTGCAAGGGCGAGAGTGCGTAGGTGATGACGGCTTCCTTCAAACTGAGCACGTCGAGAGCCTCGCCATCGAGGGGTGAATGGCTCACGAGGCCACTGGTGTGGGTGAGGAGGTCTTTGATGGTGACAGGCCGGGCGGGCTTCACGAGCACGGTTTGCTCTGCGGTCTTCTCTCGAATCATGAGCTGGCCTTTGAACTCGGGCAGATGTTTTTCGATGGGATCATCGATGCTCAGCTTTCCCTCTTCTTGCAGCATCATGATGCCGAGGGCGGTGATGGGCTTGGTCATCGAGGCGATCCAGAAGACGCTGTCACGCTCCATGGGTTTCTTCGTGGCGATGTCCGCCAGGCCGACGGCTTCAAAGCTGAGCACCTTGCCTTCGCGAGCAAGCAAAGTGACCGAACCAGACAGCGAGCCATCCTCGACGAATTTTTGCATCGCCTGCGGGATGGCGGCGAACTTGGGATCGGAGACGAGGGCCGGTTCCTTGGCGGAAAGCGCCGCGACAGCGGCAAACAGGGCGAAGAGCGTGAGACGGATCATGGCGGGCCGATGTTGCGGCGCATGCCTGAGGAGTCAACGCGGCAAAAACGACCTCTCACTTCATCAGCGGAGCCAGCAGATGCTCTTCGGTGATGAGACCAGCAGGGAGGCCGCGGGCATCGGTGACGATGGCGAGGCGGCGGCCTTGCTTGCGGAGGCGCTGGAGGGCGCGGATAGCGGATTCGCTGGCGTGAATGCTATCGAGCGTGCGCATGTGCTGACGCACGAGGCGATCAGGCGGGAGCTGGGTGGGCAGCTCGGAGGTATCGAGCACGCCGATGAAGGTGCCATTGTCACCGAGGACGGGAAGGACGGGCGTGTTTTGCTCACGGGCAAGGATGAGCGCCGTGTGCAGAGGCAGCTCGGCCGCCAAGGCCACGCTTTGCGTGAGCGGCTGCATCACATCCGCTGCGGTGAGGCGATGAAAATCCAAAATGTGCTCGATGAGCCGCGTGGCGGGCAGAGAGAGCTGGTGCTCGATGCCGAGGGAACGAGCGAGCTGCTTCAAATCATCCCGCCGCTGGCTTTCGGTGGAGGTGGAGATGCCTTCGATTTCACGCACCGGGGTGGCTTTGGAAGGCGAGAAAGCCCGAAAGACAGGTCTGGCGACGCCGACAGCATGCAGCAAGAGCCAGACGCTGCGCAGCGAGCGGAAGGGAAAGCGGCGGAAGAGCTTCTTGGGCACCACTTCGAGACCGATCAGGAAGATCGGCAGCGAAAGCAGGAACACGATGCTGGATTCCAACACACTGGCATGGCGCACCAGCGGCAGCGCCACGAGCAGGAAGACGGTGAGATTCGCAATGTGGTTCGCCACGGTGATGCAGCCGAGCAGCGCATCACGATCTTCAATGAGAGCCAGCAGGCCGCGTGCACGCGGATCACCATTGGCAGCAGCGTGACGCACTCGCACCCGGCTGACGGCCATCACGGCGCTCTCCAATCCTGAAAGCAGGAAAGACAACAGCAGGCAAAGGCCAATGGCGAAGTAGGACATCATCAAGGTGGCAGCGCTAGAAACGGGCCGAGGAGGAGATTTTCTCCGAACAAGCCCACGAAGCGCTGAAAGGGGAGTGATGGAGTGAAGGTGCTCAACCAGCTCGGCAAGCCGAGCTTGGCATCACTCCAAGACTCCATCACTCCCGCGACCAGTATCAGAGATACTCGTTGATGAGGTTCTCGCACATTTCCTGGCGACCGCTGGCGATGAAGGGCTCGCCATTGGAGAGCGTGTAGGCCTCCAGTTCGGCGAAACCGACCTCGCCCTTCTCGATCTTGGCACCGATACCGGCGTCGAAGGTCGAGTAGCGCTGCTTGATGATGCCATCGAGACGACCGTCTTCGATGATGCGGTGGGCGATCTTGAGGCCGCGGGCAAAGGCATCCATGCCGCCGATGTGGGCGTGGAAGAGATCGACCGGCTCGAAGGACTCGCGACGGCACTTCGCATCGAAATTGAGGCCACCGGTGGTGAAGCCGCCCATCTTGATCACTTCGATCATGATCTGGGTGGTGAGGTAGATGTTCGTGGGGAACTGGTCGGTATCCCAACCGATGAGTTCGTCGCCCGTGTTGGCATCGATGGAGCCGAGAGCGCCGGCAGCGGCGGCCACTTGCAGCTCGTGGCGCATGGTGTGACCAGCGAGGGTGGCGTGGTTGGTCTCGAGGTTAAGTTTGAAGTGCTCGGTGAGGCCGTATTCGCGGAGGAAGTTCAGGCAGGCAGCGGCATCAGAATCGTATTGATGCGTGGAGGGCTCACGTGGCTTGGGCTCGATGTAGAAGGGGCCTTTGTAGCCGATCTGCTTCTTGTAATCGACAGCCATGTGCAGCAGGCGGGCGAGGTGATCGACCTCACGCTTCATGTTCGTGTTCCAAAGCGTGGCGTAACCTTCGCGGCCGCCCCAGAAGGTGTAACCTTCACCACCGAGACGGTGGGTGACATCCATCGCCTTTTTCACCTGAGCAGCGGCATAGGCGAAGACGTTGGCGTTCGGGCTGGTGGCAGCGCCCTGGCAGTAACGTGGATGGGCGAAGAGACAGGCGGTGCCCCAAAGGAGCTTCTTGCCGGTCTGCTGCTGGGCTTTTTCCAATTCATCAGCGACAGCATCGAAGGCTTTGTTGGATTCGGCCAGCGTGGCGCACTCAGGGGCCACGTCGCGGTCATGGAAGCAGTAATAATCCACCCCGAGCTTGTCCATGAACTCGAAGCAGGCCCACACACGACGCTGGGCATTGGCGATGGAATCCGTGCCATCATCCCAAGGGCGTTGGGCGGTGCCACCGCCGAAGGGATCGGAGAGCGAATTCCGCATCGCGTGCCAGTAGGCCACGCCAAAGCGCATGTGATCACGCATCTTTTTGCCACCCACGACTTCGTCGGCGTTGTAATGCTTGAACGCGAGCGGGTTGCGGCTCTGCGGTCCTTCAAACTGGATCTTCTGGATGTCAGGGAAAGCTTCTTTCATAGGTGGGTGGAGTTGGGGCGGCTATGGGAGCCGGAAAGCAAGCCAGCGCAAGGCGCAAACCCGGCCAAGTCTTGGGTGAAATCGGCCACGGCTTTCACTTCTCAATGCTCACCGTGCGGCGCACTCGGTAGGGGTAATCGTGAAACATGAAACCGGTCTTCCCATCGTCGAGCCGTGTCTGGATGTTGTCTTTGTAGATACCTTTGATCTCCGTTTCGACATCGAGCATATCAGCCAGCCGACGAGTGAGGGAGATACCAAAAGAGATTTCGAGACTGGACAGGGTATTCATGGGTCGCTCCATGGTGAAGCTGCCGGAGATGAAGAGCTTCGCGTGAGGGCCGTCCTCACGCTCCTCGATGCTGCCGAAGGTGGCTTCCACATCTTTGAAGATCGGCAGGCCGTAGGCTTTGCCACGCGGCGCGGGAATGACGGGCTTCCATGTTTCTCCTGGTCGCCGAGCTTGGGCGCCGAGAGCAGCGGGCACGATCTCCATCATGTTCGCAAAGAATTGTAGATCGAGCAGCGCGGCGTTTTGACGTTCGATCGGCTTCATGCCTTTGAGCTCGAAGTTCCAGCCGCCACCGCGCTGTCTCGCGAGCAAGGTCACCCCATGCAGAGCACCTCGCTTCTCCTGTGAGGCCGGAGCGGCTCCATTCAAGGCAAACTGCGTCTCCTCGAACGCATGCTCACGCACCTCGATCTCTTCCGCGCCGCTGCCCTGCACGCGGCGCATGAGATGATGCCGCAACAACCAACGGGCGGAGACGGAGCGTTTTTCTCCGGAGGCCTGCTGGAGTGTGGCAGTGCCTTTTTCGACGAGGATCTCGCGTTTCTCACGCAGGATGGTGCCGCTGCGCAGGCCCGACTTGCCGCTAATGGGCACCGACTTCGGCTGCTGAGCCTGAAGACTGGTGGCGATGCAGAGGAGCAATAGAAGGAGGACTCTCATGGCGTGTGGTTCATCATCGGCGAAACCTCGGGAGTCACAACTCTCTCGATTGCCGC
>Ga0114981_10002637_pt1 | contig 11539 bp, 23 predicted proteins | sample S_140806_MF_Meta_FD_87028 | JGI IMG/M metagenome (GOLD analysis project Ga0114981, IMG submission 87028) | Freshwater microbial communities from Lake Simoncouche, Canada to study carbon cycling - S_140806_MF_MetaG | ecosystem: Environmental > Aquatic > Freshwater > Lake | place: Lake...
CACGGCTTCCTTCTCTTCGATTGACGTGACCACCGTTGCGGTAGGTAATTCTTCCCCCCCAGGCTTTGGATTTGCCGGCATGACGGCCACAACTGGTACGACCATAACGGCAGCGGGTACTGCTAACTTCACCGTGACCATCAATTCAACCTACACGCCCGTTATAATTAGCGTCCCGGTCGTTTCGGGTAAGATTACATTCATCACTGACTTCTGGATTACCTCGGTGGTGGCCCCCACCTGACCTAAACCCTACTTTTCCCGCAATAAGTAGCATGGCTAACACCGCTTCTTTCTCGCGTGGAGACTCATTCGGGTGCACTTGGACGTGGACTCCTGGAGCTGGGGAGCCTGCAGATCTGCTAGATACGACGATCACCTCGGACATTCAGGACCGCTGCGGTAACCTGTACGCGCTGACGGTAACCATAGCTAACGACGGGCTGTCCTTTACGACGAACTACACTGGCGATACGTCCGACTGGTCTATCGGTCAGGCTAACTGGGACATCCGCTTCGTCTTTGACGGCTCGCCGACGACTCACTCTAGCGTCTTCCGCGTAATTGTCGCGGACACTATTACCAAGTCCTAACATGGCTACCATCACCGGCACATTCAATAGCCTAGTCTCAGGCACTCTCTCTGGGGTCATCGGTACGCCCGGCCCTACTGGATCTACTGGCCCCCAAGGCCCTGCTGGCCCGACCTTTACTGGCGGCGCTATCACGTCCCCCATCACATATACCGTCGGGACGAATACAACTGTCTTTGAGAATGGCGACATTTACACGGAGAATACCGCATCGGGGGCATACGGCGTTGTATACATCAATGGTTTAGAGGCATCCGATGGAACGCATACCCTCACGATGACGGCTTCGGGCATTACGTTTGGGGACGCTAGTGTTCAATCTACGGCCTTCCCTGGCTCGGCGGCTTTTTACCCTGCCACGGGTAACCCTTCTGGCTTCCTGACGTCAGCGCCCGTTACTTCGGTTGCTGGACGCACCGGGGCCATCACCCTGTCAAACACTGACATCAGCGGCCTTGGCACGATGGCGACCGCTACGGCTTCGGACTACTCTACGACCACGGCGGCGAACGCACTGTATTATCCGCTGTCTGGTAACCCTTCAGGCTTTCTGGCCGATGCCCCTTCCGATGGTACAATTTACGGACGTCAAGACGGCGACTGGGTAGCGGCTGGTGGCGGCGGTTCCTACCTGCCCCTGGCTGGTGGTACGATGACTGGCTCTATCATCTTCGACGGCACGTCAGGGCAGTATATCAGCAAAGGCAATTTCGACACGTCGCGCGGTGGCAACTACGGCATCAGCTTGGTATGCGCTGTCGGGTACGAGTTTAACTGGCAGGCTGGCTGGCTGACGACTACTGAACAGTCCAGCGTCACGCCTCGTCCGCTTTACCTAGACTCTCTGGCTGGGACGACGCTTCGCGTTTGGGACAGCGCAGCCGACAACGGCGTCGAGGTTTCCCATACCGGCATCAATGTCGCCAACGCTACGCCGTACTACGTCAACGTAGCCCCTGATCTGGTTAAGGTCTTCGAGGCCACCAACGAGCTGGGCGTCTCCATCGCGCACGACTCGATTGCTATTCAGCACATCGACACGCCTGACCGCACGTCGTACTTCACGAACGAGTATATCGGCTTTGAGGATATGTCCGGCACGCCTCACTCGGCTTGGATTGAGCATGACGTGATTACGGTGCAGGATGATACGAACACGACCCAGATGCGTTCGAATGGGATTAGCCTGTCGGCTGCTGGTTCGATTACGTTCGGAGACGCTACGGTGCAGACGACGGCGGCTAATCCGTTTAACGGAGGGTTGATTACGAACGGAATTTCAATTGGTCAAGATGGTGACGCTAATTACTCGGCCGTTGAACGTGATAGGTTTTATCTTTACGATGAAGCAACAGCCAGCACGCTTTATGTTAGGGCCACGGGCATCACCTTCCCGGACTCGACCGTCCAGACCACGGCCTACACAGGCGGCGGTGGCGGTGGTTTGCCTGTCGTCCAGATTGCGGCCTCGGCGATTAACCCAAATTACATTACAACGTCTGCAAACTTTCCCCCGCTTACCTACCCGACGCACACGGACGTGTTGAATGGGACTTACGCAACGACTATTAATTATTCAAACGATCCTGTCGGAAATCCTGCGTTGATTCTTAGCGGACTGACGTCCCTTTACACCGCCAATGTCAACAGCAACGCATCGATGATTTCTGCCCCATCGTTCACTGGCCTGACGTTCCTTGACAGCGCCAATGTCAACAGCAACGCCGCTATGACATCCGCTCCGGACTTTAGCGGGTGCACTGCTCTTTACGCCGCCCAAGTCATCGCCAACGTATCGATGACGTCTGCCCCGTCGTTCAGCGGTTGCACGTCCCTAACCAACGCCCAAGTCACCAGCAACTACTCGATGACTTCCGCTCCGGACTTCACGACCATTACACAGTCCGGCATACAAATTGATTTAAGCAGTTGTGCTATCTCCGATTGCACTACGCCGCTTGACCAACTTGACGCAGGCGGTGGAACTTCTGGCTACATCGACCTGTCGGGAGGTACGAACCAAGCCATTGACCCGACTTACGTTTCTCTGCTTTCGCTTCTGGTCAAGGGCTGGACGGTCGTCTTTAACTCAATCTAATTCAATGACCCGCTACATCTTCAATCCCAACCCAAAGGGCGATAAAGTTAAAGAAGCCGTCCGGGGTTTCCTCTACGTCGTGAAGGATGAGAAGGCCACCATCGCCACCAAGCTGCCAATCCTAACCACGGATGAAGGCATAAAGGATTACGTCGCCCCTGTCATCCCGAACCCATGATCACCCTGATCCTCATCGTTGTCGCCTTCGCTGGCGGCTTCTACGCTGGCGTCAAGAACGCCAAGTCCGCTAAGGTCGAGAAGGCCGTGGACATCCTCAAGGCCCTCAAGGGAAAGTAAGGTATGCGTCTACTCCTGGTCATCGCTCTCTGCCTGACCGGGTGTGCTACGTCCCCCGACCCGCTGCCAGTCCAGCCGGACGCCCCTACCTCTCCGTCCGTTGTAGCTAACCTCACAGCCAAGCAAGATATCGTGGACGGTAAGGTTGCCGCCGCCGTGACCGTTGCCAAAGAGGCCAACGCCTCTGGCAAGCCTACCGCCGTGGACAGTGAACTAGGCGTGGCCCTTGCCCTGTTGCCACCCGCTTCCCCATCCGACCTTGCTCTCGCCCGCCAGCGTTCGACGCCGACCGATTACGAATCTGCCAAGAAGTTTGGCCGACTACTGATGACCTCCCTCGACGACGCCCAGGCTAAACTTGCCGCCGATCAGAAGGAAGCCGCTAAAGTGTCTGCCATGAAGGACGCTCGCATCGTCGAGCTTAACTCCGAACTCGCCCGCGTTAAAGCTGAAGGCCCTCGGAACATGGTCTTGGCGTCAGCTGGCGTCTGCTTTGTGTCGGCGCTCATAATGGGTCTCATCGGCCAATACGTCCGCTCCGGCGTAGCCTTCGCCATCGGCACGTTCTTAGCCGCCTTACCCCTGCTATTCGACTCCAAGTGGTTTTTGCCTTCGTTGGGCGGACTGCTGCTGGTCGCCGTGGCTGGGGAACTTTTCTTTATCTTTAAGCCCAAGACTGCCTCCGACTATGAGCCGCCCTCGCCCAAAGTCTGACCCGCCTGCCGTCCAATACGGCGAGCCTCACTTCACCTTCCGCGTCCTCGGTAGGGTTAAGCCTACGCACGATCCTAAGTGCCCGACCCCTTTTGGTTACTGCTGGAAAGGCTTCGGCGACATACACGTGGACCCAAGGCAGACCGAGGAGGAACTTCTAGATACGGTCGCCCATGAACTTTTGCACGACGCGCTGCCATACCTAGACGAAGAGGCCGTCGAGAAAGCCGCCAACAGGATTGCCTCTGCCATGTGGAAACTTGGCTACCGGAGGACCGTCATCCAATGACGCTCCAGGTCTTCTGTGCTACGGTTGTGCCGATGATTGCTTCGGTAGCCTACCTCTCTGCCGGTATCGCCAACCTCTGCGTTCGTAATTGGGCTATGTCTGCCGTTTGGATTTGTTACTCGATAGCCAATCTCTGCCTAATCTATTCCTTCACGCACCGCAAATGACCTCCCTTCCCACGCCTCCCGATAACCTTAACGACGCAACTATCGCCGCTGGCATGGGCGTGGGGGCTTTCCTCATCCGTGCCCTATGCGCCGACAAGCGCGAGAGCCACGCGGCCTTAGCCGTTCAGACGGTGCTTGCTGGTCTCGTGGCCGTCCTCGTAGGCATGGCCTCTAAGGGCTGGTTTACCGAGGCACAGGGGACTTTCCATCTGGCGGTAGCAGGAATGGCAGGGTTCGCCAGTCCAGAGCTAGTGCGGAAGGGCCTCGGGCTGGTCCGTGGCTGGCGTTTCAAGGGTTGACCCTAGGCAGGATACCCCCAGCCCCATACCCCCACCTCCTAGGGGATTTTAGGCAGGGGGCTGATTCCCCCTTGACGGAGCACTCATGGCCAGGCATACCTTGCCTATCCCGCACAACATGAGCACACCCTCCGACCCGAACGCCGACCTGTACGCGTATATCTTCAACATGATTGAGAGCCAGCCTAGTTTCAGGGTTGGCCCTCGCCGTGAACCCAAGGCCCCGCTGTCCCAAGCTATGCTTGCTCGCCCCTACAAGGGTATCACTCCTGAGTCCTACGCGGTCGAGCCGAAGATTGACGGAGTCCGCGTGATCGTGGAAGTCTGCCGCCAGACTCTGGCCGTCGCCATGAAGACCCGCAACGGCAACCCGCTTCCGTCCATCGCTCACCTTGGCGCATGGTTCGCTGACACTGCCAGCAAGCACGGCGTGTTTACTTTCGACTGTGAGGCTGTATCCGGCGCTGACTTCTACGACTCTGTCGGTGCGGTCCGCTCTAACGACCCTGCCGAGGACGCGTTCCTCTGGCTGCTTGACGTTCCCGACGATGTCGGAACCTACCGTGAGCGCCGCACCTTGATGGCTTGCTTCACTTATTCCGACAAAGTCCAACTGGTCGAGTCCTTCATGGGCATCTCTCCTAACGATGCGTTCCGTCGCTTCGTCTCTCAGGGTTTTGAGGGAGCCATGATTAAGGACGCCGACGCCCCTTATGCTCAGGGCAAGCGCTCATCGGCTTGGCTTAAGGTCAAGGCCGTTGACGCCGAGGACTGCCCGGTAGTCTCAGTCCATGAAGGCGAAGGGCGTCTGGCTGGCACGATGGGCCACGTAGTCGTTGAGAACAACGGTCGCCTTATCCGCGTGGGCGGTGGCTTCACTGACGAACAGCGCCGCACGATCTGGGCGAACCGCGATACCGTCATTGGCTCCTGGCTTGAGGTTACCTTTCAGAGCAAGACGCCGGACGGCTCCATGCGTCACCCTCGTATCCGAGGCGACAAGTGAGAGTAACGCCTACCCCTTTCCCCCGCACATGAATAACAAAGAATACCACGCTAGCCCGGCGGTCAGTAACTCGAAACTGTCCCGCTTCCTTGAGTCTCCCCGACTCATGAACACCCCCCGCAAGAAGACCCCTTCCCTTCGCTGGGGTTCGCTTGTCCACACTATCATCCTTGAGCCTCAGCTCGTAGGTTCCGAATGGGCCGTGATGCCCGAAGGACTCGATAAGGGCAAGGGAGCCAAGGCCCGCGAAGAGGAGTTTGAAATGGCTAGCATCGGCAAAGAGATTGTAAGCCATGACGAGTTCACCCAACTGTCGGCCATCGCCGCTGCCGTCCAGCAAGACCCAGAAGCCGCGTCGCTCCTGGCTGGAGCCGGAGTCAACGAGTCCTCCTACTTCTGGACTGACGAGGCCACCGGCATCCCGATGCGCTGTCGACCTGATCGCTACCGCGAAGACGGTCTGCTGGTAGACATAAAGACAACTGCCAGTATCGAGCACTATGCGTTCCGTCGCTCGGTCTGGGACTATGGATACGACAGGCAGGCCGCACTTTACCAAGACGGCATTGAGGCCATGACCAAGCGCAAACCCATCGGCTTTGCCTTCATCGCTATCGAGGGCAAGGACGCCCCAGAGATTTTCGTCCAAGTGTTCGTAATGACCGAGGCCGATATCGAAGTCGGACGCCGTCGCTACCGTAAGGGCCTCGACCTGATGGCCGCTTACCAGACCACGCTCGGTATCGACCCAGCCGCTTGGCCTCACAAGACCGGCCCCGGCGTCATCGAAGTGGACCTCTCCAAGTTTAACGTCTAAAGCCATGGAAAAAGCATTTGAGTCCCTTTCTATTCTGATGGTCTTAGGTTTTGCCATCTGCGGAAAATTAAACGAAGCAACCTTCATCAGTGTTGTCTACGTCATCTATTATCTCAACTTCTCTAAGCCCACCAAGTAACCCCTTCCCACCATGACCACACCCGCAGTCCAGCCAAAGAACACAATCGAGCTTGTCCGCTCGCAGTCCCTCCAGGAGCAGGTCGCTAAGGCCCTCCCCAACGCCGACGACGCCAGCCGCTTCATGCGCTGCGTCATCACCGCCTGTAACAAGAACCCGAAGCTGTGGGATTGCACTCCCGCCAGCGTGGCTTCGGTCATCCTGCAAGCCGCGCAGTGGGGTCTGATGCCGGACGGCCACCATGCCCACCTCATCCCCTACGGTAACGACGCCACCCTGCAGTTCGACTATAAGGGCATCCTTGCGCTGGTCATGCGCTCCGGCGAAGTGGCTCACATCCACGCCGACATCGTCTGCCAAAATGATAAGTACCGGTTCAACCTGGGCAAAGTCGAAGAGCACGTCGTAGACTTGTCCAAGGATCGGGGCGAAGCCTACGCGGTCTACGCTATGGTTCGCTTTAAGGACGGTGAGACTGCCGCCATTCAGATGAGCAAAGCCGAAGTGGAAGCCATCCGTAAGGCCAGTCGCTCTGGTGCGTCCGGCCCTTGGGCGACTTACCCGATGGAGATGTGGAAGAAGACCGCCTTTAAGCGCCTTGCCAAGTGGCTCCCCCGCTTGCCGCGTGACGTGCAGGAAGCCATCCACAAGGACAACGAGGCTGAGTACGGACACCGCACGGTTGAAGGCCAGCCAGTCCAGCCCGCAGCTGAGGCCATCAAAGAAGCAGTGAAGAAGGCCAAGGCTACCGAGGTCGAGGCCATCGCTACCGCCGACGAACCAATAGATATTTAGGCTAACTCAGGGGTGCAGTGTAGCCGGGCCGATCCTCGTAAGGGGGTCGGCCTTATTGTTTGCATAGGTGCAGATGTAGGGTGAGAAAGTCTACCCATGCGACACGTTGTTATCCCCATCGCGGGATTTGCAAGGGCGGGCAAGGACACTTTGGCCGATGCTATCTTCGACCATCTGGAACAAGACGAACCGGGTTATTCCGTCATTGTGATGAAGTTCGCCGATGACCTGAAGCACTCCCTGCAGGCATCGCTTACAGCGGCTGGCCTTAAGATTGATGTCTTCACCGAGGATACCGCTAAGAAGGCAGCGCTTCGCCCATTGCTCGTAGCCTACGGAGAATACTGCAGGAGCCAGAACCCGAACGTATGGGTGGATAAGGTTATCGAACACATGAACACCTGGGCAGACGAAACCGTGGCCGACTCTGACAGCACCGGCTCAGTTGTCCTCATCCCTGACCTTCGGTATGCCAACGAGTACCAGAAACTAGAGGCCCTCTGCATCCAGCGCGGCTGGGCATACGTCCCGATCTACATTGAGCGCGGGGGAAACATGCCAGCCAACAACGCTGAGGCCGAGTCAATCGGACTGATGGCCGCTCGCGGTTACTTCGCTAGGGACAACGCCCTGCAGGTCGGCTTCCCGGATGGTGAAGTCGAACGGATTAGCCAGTGGGCGCGCAAGTTCACGCAGTCAATGAGCCTCTACCGATGAGTAACATCGTCAGGAAGTGGAAGCGGTTTGCCGTAGTGTCGTGCTCGCATGGTCACTTCATAGACCCCGCAGCGCAGAAGGCCGTGACTGACTTCGTCAAAAGTTTTAAACCCCACAGGTTCGACCATGCCGGGGACTATACGGACCTCTCCCCTTTGATGGGTGGGGGCAAGGGCGACGGCGACCCGTTGGCTCCTGACGTCGAAGAGGGCCTCAACTTCCTTGAGCAGCTGAAAGCCTATAAGGACCTAGAGTTAGTCGTGCATGACGGCAACCATGAGGCGCGCCTCTTCCGCTTAGCTCAGTCCACTAATGAGGTCGTGTCCGAGTGTGCGCGTCTCCTGATTGTGCAGATTCAACAGCACTGCCAGAAGTTAAAGGCCAAGCAAATCCCTTACCGGGGGATATGGGAAGGCTCACGCATCGGCAACGGCCTGATCACGCACGGCTCCATCTACAACGAGAACGCCTGCCGCGATATGGCTGAGATGTATTGTAAGGGCGGTGTCTCGGTGGTCATCTTCGGCCACACCCATTCCCCTGGTATAGCCAAGGGACGCCGCGACGATGCGCCGACCGGCATCAATGTTGGCACGCTCACTCGCATGGGTTGCATGGATTATAGCTCAGGGAGACGGAAAACTTTTTCATGGGGTCAGGCTATCTGCTATGGCGAGTACGCCGACGACCTCATCGTCCCTACCCTTTACGTCCATCCACAGGAGTTAGCCGGGCAACCCTGGCGCATCAACGTATGAGCAACCCTGCCGATATCATCGCCCGCTTAATGCGTGAACTGACGGCCAGCGCCGAGGACCACCCTTGCCCCGCCGGGTTCTCAACTGTGGACGATATCCGCGTCGAGCTACGCATGGCCTACACCCGCAACGCTTCGTCCAGGGCTTACGATCTGTTCCGTCGTGGACTGCTGGAACGCAAGGCCCACCAGTTTAAGGCTAAGACTGGGCAGTGCCACAAAGCCTACGTCTACAAGCCTGTCTCGCCATACCGCTCTATCCGGGAAGCATCCGAAGGGCTGTTTGCCCATCAGGCTGATACCGTGCCAAAAGGCTGGGTAAGGGTCGTAGACTACTGCCTATCAATTAGGGTCTCTGACGTGGCCTTGCGTAACCGCATCGCTAGGGCTGGCCTTAAGCCTAAGTATTATAAGACACCTAGGGGCATCATCGGCTTGCACCAGAACGCTTACTATAAGAAGACCGAGTTAGACCGCCTGTTCGCTAAACGGTAAGGGCCACCCTTGCGGATGGCCCGAAGCCCGAACAGCACCTCAGTTGCGATCCCGCACAATTGAATTATTCGGGCTTCGCCTATTACCTTGAGACGGCAGGCCGCTTTGGCAAGCCCCAAGCCACGGTGTTTACCTGCCTAGCCTTGTCGAACTTAACGCGCGAGACGTGCGCCCAGCTAAAGCCATAGCGCTGAAACCCAGACCAGCCAAGATTCCATGCCAGCCAGATTTCACCTGGGAACGGCTGTCGGCCAATCTCGGCTGCGAGCCTGACCTTCAGGACAGTCAGCCAGGTTCGGGCGTACTCGCGCGCTCTGATCGGGATAGCCGCGTCCGCATAGGGGTAGACGGCCAGCCCCGCTTTAAGCCGGATAGCAGAGCAGTCCTTCCACGCTACCGAGTGCCACTGTAGGCATCCGATAGCCTTGCCACCGTCACCATCGGGGGTCTTGGACCCACGGCCAGAGGACTCGACCTGTTCAACCGCCTGAACGACAGCCTCTGGGACGGCCTCAGAGGCCAGCAGGGCGGCTGATAGGGCTAGGACTAGACTCATGGGGTCAAACGGCCTTGGCGGGCGTGTGGGAGGGTCAGGCCGTAGCGACGCAGAGCAGTGTAGAGCGTGTGACGGCTAAACCCTGATGCCTCTGCCAGTTGCGGGACGGTCATCCCTTGGGCGTGAGCCTCGAAGACCAGCGCCTTGGCCGATCCGAACGGCTTACGCTCACGGCGCAGGACTACGGACAAGTCCTCAGCTGCCGAACGGATTGACCGCATATTGAAGCCCGTGTGCTTGGCGATGTCATTGACCGACATACCATGTTCATGCCCGGCGATTACTGCGGCCTGTACCGATCCGTATTGAGCGCGCTCAGCCATTGGGGTGATTGGTAATGCCAGCCTGTTCGGCCAGCACCTCGCGGATTAGGTCCTTCAGGACGTGCGAGGCCATAGCCTTGAAGGCGTCGCGCTGGAGTTCGACCTCATGCAGCCGTAGCCTTAGCCTGGTCAGTTCGTCTTCGTAGTAGTCGGGGTTCATTTAGTTTTGAGTTTAGGGAGTTTGCGGTATTGGCGGTAGGAGTGTATGGAATCAGCGGAGATGCGGAACCGTTCAGCGGCCTCGGTATAGGTGGCGTTATTCTTGCGCGCCCATTCGTAGGCTTCACGCCCCTTCTCGCTGGCGGTCTTGCCGTTCTTAGGCTTCTTGCCTCTCAGCTCAGAAGGACGGCCAGTCGGTTTCGGCCAGCAACCCATCGCCTTAAGCAGCGCGCGCGTCTCATCGGCTTTCATATAATGCTCATGCAGGGCGGCTTCCCGGAGCGGGACGTGCTTGTCTATCAGGTTGTTCATCGCACTGATCGCCGATGAGTGAGAGTTATAGGGAGTGGTCATCGCGTCGGCTTCCAGACGTTGATTGAGAGTAGGTGCTCCCAGAGTTTGCGACGCTCGGCAAGTTCGCGGGCGGTGGTCTTGGCCTCGACCGGCGTCTGCTGCTTAAGGCCAGGACGCAGGCGCTCAGGGCGTCGCTTCTGCTTAGGCATGGCCCTTGTCCTCCTTGGCGGCGTTCCAGCGTTGGACTAATAGGTCAAAGTCAAAAAACCAGTCAGCCATCGCATCCCCGGCCTTGGTCAGCCGCTCGACCTCGTCCTTGAGGCGGGCGTAGTCATCCCACTTGACCCAGTTGCCGTTGGCCTGTTCCTTCGGGCTTACGTACACAAACTCGTTCTCGTCGGTAGCCCAGCTCATGGCGTATCGCTTCGGTTCGCTCATACCTTGTCCCTCATGTGCTGCCAGTCTTCCACCACGTCTTGAACCTCGGCATGGCTTAGGCTCTTAGCGTGACGGATGCAGAACCATAGCTCATCGCCAGCCTCTCGTAGCTCTTCGGCGCGGTGCTTGAGCCGCTGAACCTCGGCCTTCAGTGTCGTGATCTCGGCCTCACAGTTCGCCACAGCCTGGTCGCAGACGTGCAGGGGAATCATCCTGCTTCGGTTAGTCTCGCTCATATGACGTTGAACCAGGCGCGCCCGGCGTTGATTCCAAACTTGATGGTACAGCCATTGCAGTGCTGTCGAGCGGCGTGTGCGGCCTCGGCCAGCATCAGCTTGGCCTTAGACACCGACAGGTCCTTCGTATAGATTAGACGGTTGATGTGCTCGACCTCGGTCGCCATGTGCCGGGTTGCTAGCTGGTGGTGGGTCAGGTTCATTTGGAGTTAAGGTCGGTGACGCGTGCGATGGCCTTGGCCGGGTCGGTTTCAAAGGCGAAGTATTTGCTAGGCCCGTCGTAAAGGTATGACCTGCCGCCGAAGCGGACGTAGGTCTTGTTACGCTCGATATCAGAATCGGTGTCTTGG